>Ga0247611_10000614_pt1 | contig 70691 bp, 63 predicted proteins | sample 177DNAGHGhighgp2_FD_192422 | JGI IMG/M metagenome (GOLD analysis project Ga0247611, IMG submission 192422) | Sheep rumen microbial communities from Palmerston North, Manawatu-Wanganui, New Zealand - 1770 DNA GHGhigh gp2 | ecosystem: Host-associated > Mammals > Digestive system > Stomach > Rumen...
CAATGTTCGTTCTCATAGACATGAGCAACAGCAACATCGTTATGGCACTTGTTACTTCAGTAGTTGCTATTGCAGCTGTCCTCGCTCTTTCTTATGTAAAGTTCAGAAGAGAAGAACTTAAGTAACAACCGGTTGTATATATATTCGGAAGGCGGCAGGAATTATTCCCGCCGTCTTTTGTTTTGGTTGAAGTATAATTAAAGATGTTTGGGGAAGTTGTTCCAAAATGTTTAAAACAGGCATTTTAGGACATACAAAGGACACACGAATATAGTAGATTATTCCCATGGGAGGGAATTCTGATGGCCGGGATATTGATCGTAGAAGACAATGAAGAACTGCTTGCTCTTGTATCTGATTTTTTCAGAAGCAAGGGTTCTTTTGATGTCGATACCGCTCCTGACGGCAATCGCGCACTGGATCTTATCCGCAGGAACGAATACGATCTGGCGATACTGGATATCATGCTCCCCGGCACTAACGGATTTGACGTCTGCAAAGCTCTTCGGGGAAAGAGCAAGTGTCCGATCGTCTTTCTGACAGCACTCGGCAATGAAGACAACATACTCAGAGGCTACGAGATCGGTGCCGATGAATACATGGTAAAGCCTTTCTCTCTTAAGGTGCTGTATGCCAAGTGTCTGGCACTGCTTAACAGGACTGAGGCAGAACTTCAAAAAGAGCTCGTTCTCGAATGCGGAGACATAAAGCTCTATCCCTTAAGAATGGAAGTGGAAGCCGGCGGAAGTAAGGTCGTGCTTGCCCCCAAAGAATATTTCCTCCTGAAGACTCTCATGGAGAACAAGGGGATCGTCCTTGGAAGAGACAGGCTCTTGGATCTTGTATGGGGACTGGGTTTTGACGGTTCGGACAGAGTCGTGGATACACATATCAAGAAATTAAGGAAAGCTCTCGGGCATTCCGGTGAGGCGGTCAGGACCGTAATCGGCGGCGGTTACAAGATAATGTGACCGGAGGGAATCTTCATGGGAGAACGTAAAAAGACAAAGCGTGTAATTACTGAGCCTAAGTTCGGGAAGATCTTTCTCGTCAGGTTTATTATTGTCCTGATCCTTCTTGCAGGGTTTGCTGTCTATGCTTTGTATGATCTTAATGGATATGTCCAAAGCGAGAGACACAGCTTTATAGATTCCTACATGAATAATATAGTCAGCCTTACAAAAAAAATATACGAGGCGGAGCCCGGTTCAAATAAATATATTGCTGCACTTGCTAATTTAAAAGCGGAGATCGCCCTGCTTCAAGGTTTTGACTATACAGATGCGGAAGTTGATATCGACGGTCAGGACATCGAGGTAGATGATACCGCCTGTTTTACTCTTCCCAGAAAAGACGAGTGGGACATAACACAGGGCGAGGATTATTTCGATACCTTTAACTCCTATATGATCGAGGATATCTCGTATCTTGATCCTGTAAAAGAATACATGAACGGCAGGTTTGACGAGCGGAAGCAGGGGAAAATGTATTTCGATTTTGTGCGTGACCCCATATTCGAACGCAGAGAGACGGTTGGTAATTTCGATTACTTCAGGGAATACAGATTAGTGACAGCATATATCAATTGGAAAGATCAAACGTTCATTCCCGGCATTGTCAAAGTCGTTTACTTCAATGAAGAATATGAGATCGATTGCACGCCTGCCGACACTAAAGGATATGAGAAGATTCAACTTAATCACTTCCGTTATTGTGAATCCGGAGCACGTTTGGATATCTGTTACCGGATAAATCCCGCGAAGCCTTCTGATAAGTACTATTGGTATATCGTTCCTTATAAAGAATGTGAAGCTATGCAAGCGAATATGGAAGCGGGAGAACCGTATTATTTCACTGATCGCGAACACTATATGTATGAGCCAATGCTGAAGAACCTGCCCTGGCATGTCGGAATAAAGGCAAGAGAGCTTTCTGTCTTTAAACTTGCACCGGTTTCATTCTGTCTGATCGTTATCGTATATCTGTTTACAGCTGCTCTGATCGCTTTTGTTCTGGCGGTTGTTAAGTATCAGAGAGATAAGACCGTCTGGAAGATCTTCGAATACAGGATCAAGACTACTGAAGCAATGGCACACGATCTTAAAACGCCCCTGTCAGCTATCATGGCTTATGCCGAGAACATAGAATCATCTGCTGACGATCCGGATAAGGCCCGTGAATATTCAAGGAATATCAGTAACAGGGTCAGTTCGATGAACGACATGATCGAAGGCATTCTCGCGTATTCGAAAAGTGAAGCCGGAAATCAGTCTGTAAGCAAAGAAGACGTGGATGTTGTAGAGCTTGTAAAGCAGAGCTGCGCTGAGTTCCCTTATATGCTGATTGATATAAACGGAACAGGCGTTATCCTTGAAACAGACAAGAGACTCCTTAAGCAGACTATAGATAATCTTCTTTCTAACTGCGACCGGTACGGTGATGAGGAAAGCGTGGTCGACATAACGATCGATCCCAAAAAGCTTGTTATCACGAACAAGACCGACAAGACTTACGACGATGTCAATTCACTTAAAAAGCCTTTTGTTAAAGGCGAAGATTCGAGAGGAGCGAAAGGCACGGGACTTGGTTTATCCATAGCGGAAAACAACCTCAACATCCTGGGCTATAAGCTCGAACTCGTATCTGAAGAAGGAACATTTAAAGCAATAATTCACTTCGGGTAATAGCGGGAATAGGAAATGGAACAAATGCCTCTGCGCTTTTTAAGTGCGGAGGTTTTTGTTGTCATGGGATATAATTAGAAAAAGCATAAGGACAGGAGGCACATATGAGAAATATCACTTTAGGCCGTACAGGCATAACTGTTCCGCAGAATGCATTTGGCGCGCTTCCGATCCAGAGAGTAAGTACCGAAGATGCCGTTAAGTTATTGCGCAAGGCATATGACGGCGGCATGAGATTTTTCGATACCGCGAGAGCATATTCCGACAGTGAAGAGAAGATGGGAAAAGCTTTCGAAGGTATGCGCGAAAAGGTCTTCATCTCATCAAAGACCATGGCCACTACAAAAGATAAATTCTGGTCAGATCTTGAGATGTCCTTAAAGCTTCTCAAGACTGATTATATTGATATCTACCAGCTCCACTGTGCCGCAAGATGCTACGGTGAAGGCGACGAACTCTATGAATGCATGAAGGAAGCCAAGGCGCAGGGCAAGATACGTCACATCGGTATCACCGCTCATAAGATAGGCGTTGCGGAAGATATCATAGAAAGCGGCCTGTATGAGACGCTGCAGTTCCCGTTTTCTTATCTGGCGTCAGAGAGGGATATAGCACTTGTCAATAACTGCGCTAAGGCCGGCATGGGCTTTATTGCCATGAAGGGCTTATCAGGCGGACTTCTCACCAATTCAAGAGCATGCATGGCCTTCATGAGCGAATATGAGGCGCTCCCGATCTGGGGCGTTCAGAGAGAATCTGAACTGGATGAATGGCTGAGCTTTTTCGAGAACGAGATCACAATGACTGACGAACTCAGGACCTTTATTGATAATGACCGCAAGGACCTCTTAGGCGAGTTCTGCAGAGGGTGCGGCTACTGCATGCCGTGCACGGTCGACATCACGATCAACCAGTGCGCAAGAATGAGCCAGATGATAAGACGTGCACCGTCTGAGAACTGGCTTACGGAACACTGGCAGAATGAGATGATGAAGATCGAGAACTGTGTTGACTGTGGCATCTGCAAAACAAGATGCCCTTATGAACTCGACATACCGAACCTTCTAAAGAAAAATCTTCAGGATTATAAAGAGATTCTTGCAGGGAAAGAGATATAAACAGATTGTTGTAATACGGTGTGCCGTTTGCAGTTAAGGATTTGTTGCCTTCTAGGCGGACAGAAAGAGCAACATCTAGAGCAACAGTGCCAATGTTGCCTTAATTGTTGCCTTCTGGGCGGACACAAGAAGCAACATTTTAAGCATCTTTCTTAAGAGGCGGCAATAGAGCCAGATCCCGAGAGACTCACAGCACCCTTTATTTTTTGGCTTTTTATATTATCACGCGAATAGATTATAATATTTATTTGAGAGAGTATTGTAAAAAAGACAAAAGGGAGCATTATGCACACGACAGATAAACTTAAGACAGGCTTCTTTCAAAAGGAGATAAAGATCTCGTTCAGCAAGTTCTTCCTTGCCTGCATGATCTATCTTGTGCTGCCGATAGTTATCTTCTTCATAGGTTATCTGAAGATCTGGTGGGCAATACTTTTCTCTGTCCTCACGGTCGGAAGCGCAGCGTGGGCTTATCTTGATATAGCGAAGAAAAAGCCCGGAACGGCTCTTGCGGAAGAAGAGAAGTCTGTCACCCTAAAGGCTTCCTATTTTCTATGGCTTATTCCGTTTGCATTATTCTTCCTTTATCTCGGAGGCGTCGGCGAATTCGGCTGGGCAATCGGTGATCACCGCGTCCGCTATGCAACTCTCAATGACCTGATCAATTACAAGTGGCCTGTCATTTACGATTTCTCGACGCAGCAGAATCCTGTTGTTGCAGAGACTTTAGGTGAGGGCAAGGTAGCGTTTGCTTATTACTTCGTATTCTGGATGGTCCCTGCCATATTCGGCAAACTCTTCGGCCTTCTGACGGCAAGGATCGTTCTTCTCATATGGTCGGCGATAGGCTTGATCCTGGTAACTTTAGGTGCGCTGATCCTTTACGGCAAACAGTCCAGATTCCTTTTTATCGGTATCATTCTCTTTGCGGGCTTTGATGTATTCCCGTATCTGTTCAATGAATATGTGCGCGGGTTTGGCGCGACATGGGAGGACTGGACCTGGCATTTCCGTGTGGTCGGAAACTTCTACCAGATAATGAATGTGTTCCATCAGTCGATCCCCGGCTGGCTTATCACGATCCTTCTCCTGTTATGCACGAGCTCGAAAAGCATTGGCCTTCTCGGCTCTCTGATCTTCTGCTATTCGCCGTGGGCAGCTATCGGTATCTTGCCGATGTGCATCTGCAAGATGATTATTACCAACAGGAAGCTCAAGGCAAAAGAAGTCCTTAAGAACCTGTTCACTATTGGCAATTTGATAGCGCCGGTCGTTTTCATAGTCTGCTTTGCGACATTCTATACCGCGAATTCCAATGCGACATACGATTACGGCTTCATATGGACATTCTACGGGTCCAAGCTCACATTGCTGATCGATTATCTGGCTTATGTTGTTTTCGAGTTTGGCTTATGGGTATTGCTCATACACAAGAAGTATAAGAAAGACTGGATGTTCTGGTGCGCTTTCATAACGATGCTGATCATTCCTATCTATAAGATGAGCGGACCTAACGATCTTCTCATGAGAGGCTCAATGGCGCCTCTGTTTGCGATATGTCTTTATGCCGTGATGTTCATAAATGACAGCTTCAACGAGATGATGGAGAAGGGCAACAAGAAGATCAAGCCGAGACTTATAGTTCTGACGCTCCTCGTTGCCGCATACACGAGCTTCAACTTCATGCTGACATCAACTCTTCTTACTTTCATGACATATGCCAAGATGGAACCTGAGACCGACATTAAGACTGGTATCGAATCCTTCGGCAATATCAATGATGAGCAGTATATTGTTATGGTACAGGCGCAGTTCTACGTGTATGATTACGAGAACAACGTGTTCTTCAAGTATCTTGCAAAGTAATTACGTTTCACATTTTAAGGGGAATTATATATGGAAGACATCACTAATGTATTTGATTTCTATAACAGCGGCGCTGAGATCGGACGTCTTGAAAGAGGACTTGGCGTTATCGAGTTTTACAGATCCAAGTAGATCATATCAAAGTATTTGACAGGTTCAGTTCAGGCAAGACCATCTGCGATGTCGGCGGAGGGATCGGCCGATACTCAGAGTGGCTCGCCGAGCAGGGGAATGATGTGACGCTGATAGAGCTCGCACCTGTTGCTGTCGAATATGCCAACAAGGAAATGAAGACTCCTTACGTTGCCAAAGTCGGCGACGCAAGAGAACTTGATGTTCCTTCAGGATCCTGTGACGCAGTGCTTCTCATGGGGCCTTTGTATCATCTGATGAATCTGACTGACAGGATGAAGGCCATATCCGAAGCTTACAGGATCCTAAAGCCCGGCGGACTTCTGTTTGCTGCCGGCATCTCGAAATTCAGCTCTGCAACATGGGCTTTATCCGTATATGGCAACGGCGTTGACTTTATAGATGACGATGTCTATATGGATATGTTGAAGCGCGAAATGTCTACCGGCGAGCACATCCGTCCCGCCAAATATCCGAGGATAATCGCCGACGCATATTTCCACACACCGGAAGGCCTTTGTTCCGAGCTTTCAGACGGCGGATTCTCAATACTCGGCAAGCACGCCGTGGAAGGCTGCGTCTGGTTTACACCTGAGCTGAACATCAAGTGGGAAGAGCCTGACAGACGCGAGAGATTACTTGAGATAATCCACGCATCTGAGACTGATGATTCGATGATGGGTATCAGCCCTCACTTCCTTGTCGTAGGGAAGAAGTGAATGTCAATAATTTCGAAAAGTACTAACGGCTGGGAGTTGCATACTGTCGCTGATGGAAGTCTCTCTTGTGAGAATTCAAAATTGGACAGCAACGATATAGAAATTGTCGAGAAAATGATCCAGCCGGAATACGGTGAACGAATGAAAAAGGAACATGTATTTGTTTCTTGGGATAACTGGTCCGGAGTATTTATTATGGCTCTACCGGGATTAAATACAGACAAGTCAGATAAACTGATAAAAGAGATATTTGAACGGTTAGCTGAATAATAAAAGGATTATCGTTCTATCAAAAATATACCAGGGGAAAACGGATGGAAAAGATAACAGTAGATGATGGGAAAGCTTTTGATTTCGGGAAGACTTCAAAAGCGTATGCGAAATACAGGGATATTTATCCTGAAGAAGTATTTTCAAAACTGCATGAGATCGGAGTCGGCGTGCAAGGCAGCAGATGGTTGGATCTGGGCACGGGAACCGGTGTAATACCGAGAGGTCTTGCCAAATATGGTGCCGATATTATTGCGACCGATATTTCAGAGCAGCAGATAACTGAGGCAATCGCGCTCTCGAAAGAATATTCCAACATCAAATATGAAGTTCTGGCATCGGAAGATATTTCTTATCCGGAACACAGTTTTGATGCTGTTACGGCATGCCAGTGCTTCTGGTATTTTGATCCGAACGTTGTTGTGCCTGTGATCAAGTCGCTGCTGAAGCCCGGCGGTATTTTTTTGAAATTGTACATGAGCTATCTGAAAGAAGAATCGATCGCTCAGGATTCCAACAGTATAGTAAAGAGAATAAACGGCAATTGGAAAGGCGCCTCGCCGGCACTTCAGGATCTGAACACACACTATTTCGATGATCCGCATACGGACACGATGCTGGTTGATATTCCTTTTACCAGAGATTCCTGGCATGGCCGTATGATGGCAAGCCGCGGTGTTATGGCGTCAATGAATGCCGGGCAGCTAGCACAGTTTGATGCTGAACACAGAAAGATGCTTGAAGAGAAATATCCTGAGAACTTCACAATCAGGCATAAGGTGTTCTTTACGTGGTATTACATGTAATTAATGGACGAGTTGATTATAAAGGAATAACGAATGAACGCAATTGTTATTAACGGTCCGATGGGCATCGGAAAAACAACTGTAGGGACATATATCGCGGATTCTAATCCCGGTACTGCCTTTATTGACGGCGATTGGTGCATGGATCTTCATCCGTTTATCGGAAACAAAGAAACCAGGGATATGGCAGTCAACAATATCCTTCACATGATCAGCAATTACAAGGACTGTTCTGTCTGCAAAATGGTAGTTGTTGCGTGGATCATGGACGATGAACAAGTTCGCGAGAACTTAATAAACGGCATCAGAGATATGGGATTGAACGTAAAGTCTGTTACTCTGGCAAGTGATGAAGAACAGTTAAGAAAACAGTGGGAAGCGGATGTTACCTGCCCATGGCGCACAGAGGAATGGCTCAAGGTTTCAATGAAGTCGTTGGAGTTTTTTTCGAGCTTGGACAATTGTATAAATACAACCGGAATGTCAGTAGAGTCAGTTGCGGATCTGGTTATGAATAGTATTGAGTGATGCATCACAAAATAAAGACGGTGTCCTTTTGAGACACCGTCCATTTATTTATGTAGTTTTTTCACTTGGCTTTGCCGGAGGCTCACCGCCGTTACCGCCGGGACTGCCTGAAGGCGGGTCACCTGAAGGAGGATCGCCCTGAGGCTTATCGCCTGACGGAGGGTCGCCCGGGAAGTCTCCTGAGGGCTTTTCGCCGTCCGGCTTGTCTCCTGAAGGGGGTTCACCAGGCATTCCGTCCGGCTTTCCTGATGAAGATTCGGACACGATCGTAATAGCCGTTCCTGTTGATGCCGTGTCTGCGCTGTATTCTGTGCTGCCAACATAGAGCTTATAGCCGTTAAGATCTATTGAACCTGCATCGCATGTGAGGCCTGTGATATATGAATCTCCTGTGAGGACCCATTTGGAGCCGGATTCGATCTCTACGTAAACTTCGCCTTCATTTGCACCATTTACAGTGCCTGTATACGTTGTGCCTTCCGAAAGATACAAGTTAAGCGCAGAGACTTTATCTACGACGATATCGCCGGTCTGATTCTGATCTTTGAGGATGAGATTAACCTTGCCGCCGTTGGAACCTTCCGTGCCCCAGCCTGCTGCAGCTGCCCTTAAGAAGACACCGTCAGTGTCCTGATTTATTATCTCTGCATTTTCGAGCGTTATCGTTGCCGAAGTATTATTTACGAAGAATACGTCGCCGTTCTTGTTTGTAATAGAGCCACCTGTCATGGTGAAAGTTGCAAGGCCGACTGATGCGTCGCCTGACATCGACTGGTAGATCATTACGGCTTTATAGTTTTCTGACTTATTGCTGTTATGTGCGTTGTTATCGGCTGTAAGTGATACGTTATTGAGCGTAACGGAATTCTTGCCTTCGACGACCACGCCTTCGGATCTTGTCGATTCGATCGTTGCGTTGCTGACTGTAATGTCAGCTGTGGAGTATATGACAGGTGAGCCGGTGCCGTCCGTCACATAAGTGCCGCCGTCAACGTTTACTGTTCCGCCGCCTCTGTCAGATCTTATCGCTGCGGATGAATTACCTGACGTATGGATGTTGAGATCTGTGGCGTTCATCGTTCCGCCGCCTGTCGTCATGAGACCGCCGGAGCAGTTCCCTGAAGTCGTTATCTTCGAATTGCTGATGTTTACCGTAGTCCCGCTCCCGTATGAGAAGACTGCATTGGCATGTTTTCCGTTTGTATCGACTACGATATCCTCAAGTGTTAATGTTGCGCCGTCGGTCGCGAAAACAGCGGCGTTGTCACCGTAGAAATCTGCCTCATCTCCTGAAGATGAATCTCCTGTCTTGGTTACTTTGATGTTTGAATATGAGGCTTCATCTCCGCTTACTTCGATCGCATGTCCGCCGTCTTCGGTATTGCTTATCTCTTCTGATGTCGTTATATCTTCAGTTTGCGTCTGAACTTCTGTTTCAGAAGATACTGATGCATTATTTGAAGCGAGACAAGCAGTAACTGAGACTGACATGGCCGCTGCAGTTACGATCGCGAGTATTAACAGAACCTTTTTCTTGATCATTGCCATATTCCTCCTTGGTGCTTTATAGCCTGATGATACAGAGTCGACCTAAAGCCTACTTGAAATCAAGTGTGGCAAAAGAGGAGAAATAAAGAACAGTATTCTAATACCCCATTTCCTTAAGTCCCTTTACGACTTCCACGTAGAAGGGGACGATGTCGCTGACTTCATTGTCTGAAGAGGGAGTCTTCTTTGTAAAGCGTCTGCGTCTCATATCGACAACATCAGCATGGGAAATACCTCTGTGTGTAGTGGAGGTGCGGATGCCCTTAAAGTCTGCCCAGTGCATGGAATCGGTGGAGACCATGCCGTCGTTGTCGCCGTCAAATTTTCGAACGATCGGATAAGTAATGCAGAAGACGGAATCGGAGAACGAGCCTTTGCACTTGAAGCCGTAGCTTTGGCAAAGGATGTTGTCCGGTGTTGGATTATCGATATTGAACTTCTCGGCAGTCCCGGTCGTGAGGATGTCGAAGCATGCGTAGCTGTCAGGGTGCTTGTCGCCTAACATCTTATGCCAGATGTCGTTGCCTTTTGCAGCGGCCTTGACCATCCATTTTGGAGCCTTCATCAGGAAGTCCACAGTCTTTGAACCGTGGTGTGGGGTGTCGATCGTGGTGATCGATGCGATCTTGTCGCTGTAACCGTGGTTAAAGAGATATCTGGACTCAAGACCGCCCTTGGAATGCGCCAGGATATTTACCTTCGGTGCACCTGTGATCTTCAGGACCTCATCAAGGCTTTTGGCGATGATATCAGCATTTCCTTCGACGGAACCCACCGCATCCTGGTGGCCGAAGAAGACGTTCGCGCCCTGTGATTCAAGAGCTTTGGGGATCCTGCCCCAATAGCACAGGTGCTTTCTGTCACGGAATCCCATCCCGTGGACCATTAACAAGGGATACTTCAAACAGCATTCGTTACTCATATAAATCTCTCCCGTCAGGCTTCCGGCCTATATGGGGAGTATAACGCGGTATTATACAATGTTCAATACTGAATTTTATTTAAGAGTGGTTTTCCTTGATATTGCCACAACTTTGAGTGCAAAGAATGCGATCACAAGACCGATTGCCGTAACTGCAAGACTTATGATGAGCATGAAGTGAGGTCCCTTTATATCAAGAAGTCTTCCGCATACCAGACTTGAGAAGACGCCGCCCAGTGTGATCGAGCAGTTGATATAAGCTTGACCCTTAACCTGATCAAGCCTTGCCATCGTCTGATTGACGAAATAAGCGCCGGCAGGGATGAAGACCGCATATGCGAACATCTGCATTGCCTGGCTGATATATACGACGACCATGTTGGGCGCCAGGAGCATCAGGAGAGTCTTGATAAGGAACGCGGTTGCTGAGATCAGGAGAAGGTTCTTAACAGATATCTTCTTCATGATCTTATCGATCAGAGCCATCGTCGGGAGCTCCAAGAGCGCTGCGATGAAGACTGCCGTTCCCATCTGCGCCTCCGTGCCGCCTAAGGGAGTAATTATCTGGATCATGTAATCGTTGATCGCATTGTGCGCGAAGAAGAAGCAGACTGCCGCGAGCACAAAGAGCATGAAGCCGGGATATGTCTTGATAAAGCTGAAGAGATTGTTGTGCGCGACCTCATTCTTCTCTGCCTTCGGTGTCTCGACTTTGGGCTTCTTGAAGAAATAGAGCACGATAAGGGCGATCGTAAGGAAGATGATGTCCAGGATCATGAGGATGGTCACACCGAACTTTCCGATGGCTCTGCCGGTGAAGAAAGATGTGACGGCAAATCCTGCCGATCCGAGACCTCTTGCAAGCCCGTAATAGATGTGGCATCCTGCCGCCTCATATTCGAAATACATGGCCGTTATGATCGGCTGGTATACCATCTGCACCATGTATATGAGCGCGAAAATAATGAATATCACTGCGATCCCGCTCTTGATCAGGAGCAGGAGGACAGAGCCTATAAGGAGCAGGGCAGTGGATGCCATAGAGACATTGCGGTTTGTGAGCTTGCCCTGCTTATCGATGAGGCCTGCTATAAAAGGCTGGAATATTACTGAAAGGATATTGGCGAGCGCCAATGTGATGCCGATAAGGGTGTTGGAGAAACCCTTTTCGAGCAGGAAGACGGACGCATACGCATGAATGCCGCTGTATACGGCAAAGTATGTCGCGTTGATGATGATGTATCTTAAAGTCCAGAATTTTCTTGTGTTTGTCATAGGATGCCGCCGTTTTTGATTTGGCTAATTATACTATGCGGCGTATTCATTTTCTTATCACGAATTAAAATGCTAATATATTCAACATAAATACCCAAAAGCGTTAACAAGAGGAAAATATGCAGTATTTAAGATATTTGGGACAGCTTTCATATAATCCTATCCTCATCCTGGTTATGGCATTAGTCGGACTGATCCTGTCCACGTTTGTTAAGAGCCTCGTACAGCTTGCCTTTGCGAAGCCCATGGGAATGAAAGTTACGGATATCTTGATATTCGGTCTCAAATATACAAAGCTCAAAAACGGAAAGTGGGAAAAAAGAGGACGCAAAGCCGGAGTCGGATTACAGGTTGAAACAGCATTTGACCTTGAGCGAGAAGCCGGCATGGACAGCAGGAAGCTCATTGCAAAAGACAAGGCTTACATGATCTTAACCTCGGTCGTCACGCTCCTTATCGGAATCGGCGCATTTGCAGGGCTCCTTATTGCCACGTTCAATGTGGATTCTTATCTTCTCGCATCGGTGTTATTCCTTTTGGGATTCTGGCTCCTGCTCTTCCTGATCGGAAAATTCTTTCTTGCAATATCGGTCGTTTCAAAGGTCAATTCCAAAAAGTCTTTGAGCGGATATACCCAGGAAGTCTTAAGCATGCTCAGGTCCGGCGTTCCGTTCGAACAGATGGAACTGAAGCCTTTCAGCGAATTGAATTATAAGAAGGTCTGGGATACGGAAAAACAGATGTATTTTCTGCTTTATTTCGAGTATCTGGATGCGAACGGATTCTTTGACAGGATGCCTGAAGCGGTAGCTGAAGCAGAGAGGACGATGAAGCCGAACATGGCATATTCCAAGGTGGTTCACGGTGTCTGCATGGACCTTGTATATTACTACTCTTACCACAATATCGTTCCGTCGATGGCTAAGGAATACTATCACAGGATCTTTGACGATATAACGAAGGATACCGACCCCAATGCGATGTTCGTAAAGGGATTCTATGAACTTAACTGCTTTGGCAATGTTGATACCGCAAAAGATTGTGTGATAAAAGCTCTTGAGAAGATAGATGATTTCTCTTTCGGTGACGAGAGGGAATACTGCAGAAAGTGCATTGCAAGGCTTAATCACGCGATAGACAACTTTCCGAAGCAGAACTGAAAAGCCTGTCGGCTGCAGGCAAATAAAGGGTATGTCCGGTATTCAGATTGCAAATACATAGACACATATCTATATAATTGTGCGTTTTCGCGCCTGATAACCCAAAAAGACTTTGATATTTGTTGCAAGACCTTGAAAACGATTTCCTTAATAAATATTATATTGTCTGTTGATCAGAGGTATTTAGTGTAGCCATTTGGAGGCATGATTTTTATGGCAGATGTATGGCCGGCGTTACTGGGGCTTTGCTCCGGTATGGCCTTATTCTTATATAGCGTTAAGATTACCAGCGGCAGTCTGCAGGCAATCGCAGGTGACAAATTAAAGAATGTATTAGCAAAACTTACCGGAAACAGGATCATGGGCGTAGCTGTCGGTGCGGGTATTACCGCGCTGATCCAGTCTTCGACTGCGACATCGGTTATGGCCGTCGGATTCGTTAATGCCGGACTCATGAACCTTTATCAGGCTTTGTGGGTAATAATGGGTGCCAACATCGGTACGAATATCACAGCTCAGCTCATCGCTTTCGATGTCGGTGCCGTAGCACCCATCGTAGCTCTCTTAGGTACATTCTTCTGCCTCCTAACAAAGGACAAGAAGCTCAGGAGCATCGGCGAGGCAGTTGCCGGATTAGGCTTTATCTTCGTTGCAATGTCGCTGATGAAGGAATCCATGGCTCCTTTGAGCGAGATGGATATCGTTAAGGAGATCTTCTCTTCGATAAATAATCCTTTCGTCGGCATCATCGTAGGCATCATCTTCGTTGTCATCATCCAGAGTTCTGCTGCCGGTGTCGGCGTGCTCCAGGCAATGGCGATGTCAGCTTCCGGTGCTCAGCTCATGAGTTTGGACCAGGCAATGTTCATCATCTTCGGCCTTAATATCGGAACATGCGTTACGGCTGTTTTCGCATCTATCGGAGGCTCCAGAAACGCTACAAGAGCAGGCATGCTCCACATGATGTTCAACGTTATCGGAACGGCGATCTTTACAGCCGCTTATTACGTGCTTCCTATAGCTGATTGGGTAAGAGCCCTGTCACCTAATGATGTTGCAAGACAGTTTGCCAACATGCACCTTGTATTTAACCTTGCATCAACGGTGATCCTGCTTCCTTTCGGCAAGCTCATCGTTAAGCTCGTCAAGCTTATGGTTCCAGACAAGAAGGGCGGAGATGACAGTGTCCAATACCTCAAGTATCTTAACCCCAGCATGCTCAGCAATAATGAACAGGTCGGTACTGAAGTCCTCATAAGAGCCCTCTGCAATGAGATCAGCAGAATGCTCGAGATGGCCGGAAGCAATGTCCAGAGAAGTATCGAAGCTGTCCTCGATAACAGTGAAAAGACACAGACCGTGATAAATGACACGGAAGAATATGTCGATTACCTCAATAAGGAGATATCGTATTACATTTCACATGCCATGGTTTTCGATATGTCCGAAAAGCACGCCGTCGCAATGAGCGCGCTCTTTAAGATCACCGGCAACATCGAGCGTATGGGTGACCACGCCACGAACATCTCCGGTTATGCGGCTCTTCTCGAGAGCAAGGGATTAAAGCTCTCGGAAAAGGCGAGGGCTGAAGTCAGCCAGATGGTAGCAACAACCAAGGACGCTTATAACATCCTCCTCGGAAGCAAGCCCGGTTCGGTCCACATCAAGATGGCTCAGATGGAACAGAAGATCGATGACATGACCGAAGACTACAGAGAGCATCAGCTCGAGAGACTTAAGTCAGGTGTCTGCTCAGGTGATGCATGTGTTATCTATTCCGAGATGCTTACAGACTTCGAGCGTCTTGGTGACCACATGCTGAATATCGCTGAGGCAGCAGCTGAGTCCAAGCTCATCACTTTGACCGTACCCGAAGAAGTTAATATCGAAGAAGAGGGCAAGACCGGGAAAAAGGTTGCGGCAGCCAAGGTATAAATATAGATGCACATCTATATAAATTGATTTCTCTGTGGAGACAGAATATGAGTGAATCAGGCAAAAGTATAGTCAATGTCGTATTATTCGAACCGGAGATCCCGCAGAATACCGGCAACATCATGCGCACCTGCGTTGCTACGGGTGCGACGCTTCATATAATCGGCCCTGTCGGTTTCGACATAGATAATCCTGAATTCAGAAGGGCATCCACAAACCACATTACATGGGCTGAATACACTCTCTACGATTCCTGGCAGGATTTTGCAAGCAGGAATGACGGCGAATATTTCTTCATGACCCGTTACGGCAAGGTTCCGCCCTCAGATATCGATTTTAAGAAGGCGTCTGAAAGCTCAAAGATCTACCTGATCTTCGGCAAAGAGAGCACGGGAATACCGGGGGAGATCTTAAGGGCTAATCTCGACAGGTGCTTCAGGATACCTATGGCGGCAGACTGCAGATGTCTTAACGTCTCCAATGCTGCGGCTGTTGCGATATACGAAGTCCTCAGGCAGCTTAACTATCCCGGCCTCTCGTTCAAAGAAGAACAGAAGGGCGAGGATTTCCTTGAAGAGAATTATTCTTACGACGAGACGTTAAGAAGAAAGCGCAAATAAGCTATAGGTCAGGCGTCGGACATTACTGCAAGCCCGAGGATCATGAATCCGATCAGGATGCCGGCGATCGAAGTTATGAGACCTGCAGTGGCCATGCCTTTTTTGCCTGCATTCTTCTGCGTAAGTCCGATAACGGACAATACGATTCCTGCGATTCCCGGGATCATATTAAATAAGATCAGCCAGGAAAAGACAGCTGTAATGATTCCGAATATAAGGCCTAAAACAGCAAATACATTGCTTTTCTTAGTCTCAAATGGAGTAATGACTGACTGATATGCAGGCTGCTGATAGGCAGGCTGCGGGTATAAAGGTTGCGCCGGCTGAGGCTGGTACACAGGCTGTGGCTGCTCGTAAGCAGGTTTAATCGGCTGGATATCCGCCTGCATTATAGGCTGAACTACAGGTCCGGGCGCCGGTTCAGAAGCTGCTTTGGATGACGGTGCAGGAGCGCCGCAATTAGAGCAAAATGCTTCACCATTCTCGATCAAGGAACCACATTGTTCACAGTACATTATCCTACCCCACATCAAAAGAAGTTTATGTTTATTGATTCTACCATAAAAAACTGCCCGCATTTGATTGCGGGCAGAAATCATTGTCTTTTCGAGATCAGTATCAGAAATCCACTCTGTAACCGTCGATGTGAAGGACACCTGTTACATATCCGTTGTCGGTATTTACGAAATCGCCGTCAATAAAGAGATCTCCGGAATTATAATCGTAGTCGGATGTCTTGGGAGAATAAGATGTATCCCAGATATCATCCCATTCCTGTTTGAGCGAAGGATCTGTAACAATTGCCTGATAGACCAATCCGTAATAACCGATGGTAGCAGCGATACCGATAATGGTTAACACGAGACCTACGATCGCCTTAGGCTTGCCGCCGGCATTCTTCTTTGCAAGTCCCACGATCGAGAAGATCAAGCCGAGAAGACCCAGAATACCTGTGGTGAATATATTGAAGACCGGGAGCCAGAAGAGAACGAGTGTGATGATACCGAATACAAGGCCTGCTGTAGCTGCGCCGTTAGGAAGCTTAGCAGGACCCGGATTCTGCTGATAAATAGGTGCCTGATATACCGGCTGCTGATAAACAGGCTGCACGGGCTGAGCCTGAGGCTGCTGGTAAACAGGCTGAACGGGCTGAACCGGTTGAACGGGCTGTACCTGCTGATATACAGGCTGCTGGTAAACCGGCTGAACTGGCTGTGCTGCAGGTGCAGGAGCCGGTGCCGGTGCGGGCGCAGGCGCTGCTGCAACTACGGGTGCTGCTGCCGGAGCAGGTGCTGAAACGGGAGCAGGTGCTCCGCAGTTAGAACAAAAAGCCTGACCGTCAGGAATCGATGAACCACACTGTTCGCAAAACATAATCTACCCCTCCTGTTAAATTACAATACTTTTTGCAGGAATGCCTGAAGTCTCTCATTCTGAGGATTTGTAAAGATCTGTTCAGGCGTATTCTCTTCTATGATTTTACCACAGTCCATAAAGATAACACGAGTGCCTACTTCTCTTGCGAAGCCCATCTCGTGAGTTACACAGACCATCGTCATGCCGGCCTTTGCCAGGTTCTTCATTACTTCAAGAACTTCGCCGACCATCTCAGGGTCCAGAGCGCTTGTAGGCTCGTCGAAAAGCATTACCTCAGGTTCCATGGCAAGTGCCCTTACGATGGCGATCCTCTGCTTCTGTCCGCCTGAAAGCTGCGAAGGATATGCATTAGCACGGTCAGCCAGACCAACTCTCTCAAGGAGTGATATTGCTTTCTTCTCAGCTTCTTCCTTGGAAAGGCCATGGAGCTTCATCGGAGCTATGGTCATATTCCGGAGGATCGTAAGGTGAGGGAAGAGATTGAAATGCTGGAATACCATTCCCATCTTCTGCCTGAGTTTATTGATGTCTGTTGACGGTGCCATGATGTCGGCGCCATCGAAAGTGATCTTGCCGCTTGTCGGGCGCTCAAGGAGATTGAGAGATCTTAAGAAAGTCGATTTACCGGAACCCGAAGGACCGATGACTACGACAACCTCGCCCTTTCTGATATCGGTGGTAACACCGTCTAAGGCTTTGACCTCTCCGTCGTTATAGTATTTTTTGAGATCCGTTACGGATATGATTACATTATTATCAGCGCTCACTGTTCTTGAGTCTCCTTTCGAGCAACGATACAAGCCAGCTGAAGAACATGACGATCACAAGGTAGATGATCGCTACGGCAATAAGCGGCATGAACGCGGAATAGGTTCTCGATCTGATGATATCTCCGCCTTTTGTGAGTTCCTGAAGTCCGACATAACCGGATACTGAAGTCTCTTTGATGAGAACGATGAATTCGTTTGCAAGCGCAGGCAGTACGGTTTTAAATGCCTGCGGGATTATGATGAAAGCCATTGTCCTGACATAACCGAAACCGAGTGAACGGCCTGCTTCGAACTGACCTTTGTCGATGCTCATGATGCCGCCTCTGATGATCTCGGCAACGTAAGCTCCGGAGTTGATTCCGAATGCAAGAATGGCAACCATGATCTTGTTGTTGGAGGAAGCGAAAATGACGAAGTAGATGATCATGAGCTGTACGACTACAGGCGTACCTCTGATAACTGTGAGGTATATGCCGCAGAGTTTATAGAAGAAGTAGAGGACTGCTTTGCCAAAGCCTCCCTTAAGTTCTTCCTTCAACGTGTCATAAGAAGATCTTACAAGTGCGACGATTACGCCCAGTACAATACCCAAAAGAACAGCGAAGAATGTGACTTCAAAGGTAACGCCAAGACCTTTGACTATATACATATAACGCTTGTCGGCAATGAAATTGTTCTCGAAGTCAGAATAGAATGCACTTCCGTAGAAAGCATTACGGATATCGCTCATCCACGAAGGGACGTTTGCCAAAGGCATGAACAGCAAAATGTAAGCTGCAGCCACAGCCACAGCGATTATGCCGATAACGATAAGCGTATTTCTGATCTTGGATTTACTAGTCTTTTTTCCGCTCATTTGATTTTCCTCGAATTTTTAAGTGTCGTCCCTTAAAAAGTAACTTCAATTATAAATAAGAAAAGAGCGGAAATACAGACCATATTTCCGCTCTTTTTGATTGTTTTGTTACTAAACTCTAAGTAATGGTGATTACTTGTTTGCAGCTGCAACAAATGCCTTAGCAGGCTCATTGTCGATAACTACTGCATCGATCTTGCCGGACTGGAGAGCGATGATAGCATCATTACCCTTTGCGAAACGCTCAACTCTGTCTTCACCGATGTCATCTGTCATGTAGATGTCGCCTGTTGTACCTGTCTGAACACCAACCTTGTAAGTGCCTGCAAGGAGCTTATCTACGTCTGTGATCTCAGAACCTTCAACAACGATAACGGACTGAACGCCTGTAGCATAAGGTGTGGAGAAATTAACGGACTTAAGTCTGTCTTCCGTAACTGTCATGCCTGCGCATCCGATGTCGTACTTACCAGCCTGAACGCCTGCGATGATGGAATCAAACTCAACGTCTTCGATAACGAGCTCAAGACCGAGCTTGTCAGCTACTGCCTTGGCGATCTCAGGGTCGATACCTACGATGTTGTCGCCTTCGTGATACTCATAAGGCTGGAAGAAAGCGTTTGTAGCCATGATGAGCTTGCCCTCTTCGATAGTTGTGAACTCAGGATAGTCACCCTTAACGGATTCCTTCTTCTCGATAGTAGCACCTGCAGGGATGTACTTCTCGATGATAGCAGGGATCGTGCCGTCTTCTGTAAGCTCCTTAAGAGCCTGATCGATAGCTGCCTTGAGGCCTTCGTTCTCCTTGCTGATTGCCATAGCGTAATCTTCTACTGCATAAGCAGTGTCAAGGATCTTGAGGTTCTTCTTAGCAGCGCCGCAAGATGTCATTCCGAGCAAAAGTGCTGCGGAAAGGAAAGCTGCAGCGATTTTGTTAACTGTCTTCATAACAATCTCCTTTGTTATAGTTTGGATATCGGTATCTTACGCTATGAAAGGTTGCAAGGTATATGCACAAAAGCCCTAAAATTTGTGTATTCTTTCCTTTGCTTATTAGTATTTTCTTAAATATAATAATCCCAGATTTAGGGAAAGGTCATTGGGGGATGTTATATGAGGAGAATATTGATTCTCGGTTGCAACGAGCTGACAAAACGTTTGCTCATTGAACTTTGCAAATATCAATCCTACGTTTCAGGTATATGTCTTGCTTCGCGCAAGAAGGAAGAATGTGATGAGCTCAGAGAGCTCGCTTTAAGCATGGGTGTCAGAGTTACCACTGCAGGTATCGACATGAACAATGTAGAGGCTGCCATGATGATGGTAAGGATCTTCGCACCCGATATGGTCGTAAACCTGCTCCCGCCGGAGCTCTCGCTTTCTGCGATGGATCTCGCCATAAAGGCTAAGGCAGATTATATCGACTGTGCTCTTTTCGGAGTGCCGGAATTCCCGTCACCAATCTCGCTTCTTTCAAAGCAGTTCGAGAAGTTCAGCGAGTTCCAGAATAACTGCAATACGGCTGTCTGTGGCGCAGGTCTTGTTCCGGGTGTTGCAAACACGATCATAAGGCATGCAGGTTTATATCATTTTAAGAAGATCGACAGCATCGATATCGTCTCTGTGTCAGGCGAACAGAAGGATACCGTTAAGGGAAAGAAGAAGGATATCGATACCAATCTTTATTCGGAGGACATCAAGCCGCCGCTTATCCCTATCAAGAAAGCGACCAACGACAGGAAGGTCTTCTATGTTGATAAGGGCAAGGTCGTTGAGGCAGATCCTCTTTCCATTGAGGGCAAGTCGGATGCCGGAACCAAGGTGTTCCTGTCTTCCAGCCCCATGCTCACGGATCTTCTTAAGGAATTCCCTGATGCTATCAGCGTAAGATATTTCAAGCTTGGCAAAAAACCGCCCAAGGAGCATATACCTCCCCAGAAGAAGATCGATTTCCTGCAGGAGATGGGCCTTTTGTCCAACATTCCCGTCAAGGTTAATAATGTCGAAGTAGCTCCGATCGACCTCATCGCTGCCATGCTTCCCAAGCAGGCAGACATCGAACTTGAGAAGGATGAGGATGAAAAGGCTAAGGGAATGGCTTCCTTCGAGATCTATATCACAGGTCAGAGCAAGAGGGATGAGAAGGAGATCACAAAGTCTTACATCATCAAGGGCGATAACGACGAGTGCTACGAGAAGAACTATAACAATGCTTTCGAATACATTAAGGGTTCTGCTCTTATTGCCGGAGTCAAGCTCATGTGCAAGGACAAGTGGAAGAAGCCCGGCGTATTCACTCCGGCTGCATTTGACTGCAATTCCTACTATGAAGCCTTTGTCATGGAAGGAATAGAGATCAAAGAAGGCGAAGGTAAGCGCTTCTGACAGCGCTTATAAATAAATCAGAACTTTAGGAGAAGTAAATGGTAGATTCTAGTTTATGGAAAGACATGCAGATCAACGACAAGCTCGTAATTGACACGATCCGGAAAAACGGTAAGGACACCATTTATTTCAAAGATAAGGATTCAAGATTCATTTGGAATAACACAATGCACGCTAAGCAGTTCGGCTTGGATGACCCCAATGCGCTCATCGGAAAGACCGACAGGGACTTCTTCCCGGCTGAATTTGCGGACAAGGCAAGACAGCTCGAGCTGGAGATCATGAGGACCGGCAAGCCTGTCCTGAATTATGAAGAGGCGCTCCCTCTTGATGAAGATAATATTAAGTACTATAGCGCATCCAAATATCCTCTGTACGACAAGAACAATGAGATCGTCGGAACATGGGGCATCAGCAGGGACATCACCGAGATGAAGAAACTCGAGCTCGAACTCGAGCGTTCCTATCACAAGATGGAACTCCTTGCCAGAGTTGACGACTTAAGCGGCCTTTATAACAGGCGTTATTTCTACGAGACGCTCGAAAAGTATGCGAGCCTCTATGAGAAGAGATCTGACGGCAGCACATTCGCGCTGCTCGTTATAGATGTCGATGACATGACTCACATCAATGACCAGTATGGCCAGCAGAACGGCGATATCGTATTAAGAAGCATTGCAGAACAGTGCATGGCTAATGTCAGGACTGAAGATACGTGCTTCCGCACAGGCGGTGACGAGTTTGCGATCGTCCTTCTCGATATAGAGAAGATCACGGCTGTAGGCATGTCTAAAAAACTTGTTGAAAATGTCGCAAGTGAGCCTGTTATCCTTGACGGCAAGCGTGAAAGAGTAACCATCTCGGCAGGTCTTGCGATGTTCGATAATGAAGAGCCTGATCTGTCTGACCTGCTCTCCAGAGCTGAAAGAAAGCTCAACAAGTCAAAGAGAGAAGGAAAGAACAAGTTATCGTTCTGATCTCAGATCATCATTGATTCAAATGGTCCTGGCCGGGAGATATCCCGGCCTTGCTTTTGGGTGTGGTACGGAAGAACGGTATGGGTAAAGCAAGGCCGGATTATTCCCTTTACGGAGAAAAAACGGATTTTGGGTTTGCTGTCTTTGGTCGGTTATGCTGCACCCTTATCCTTAAGATGGACCTGTTCGTTATCGATATATGCACGGGCAGTGATGACTGCAGGCTTGTTTACACGCTTAATGGGAGTTACACGTACGGAAGAGGGGATACCTGTCCTGACTGTTCTGGAGAGTGAAGCTCTGACGGGAGCCTTTACAGGAGCGGGAGCAGAAGCTTCCCTGATCTCATCATCGACATCCTTCCAGTAATCGATGCAGGATGTTGCTGCCTTAATGGTTACGAGAATAAAGAAAAAGAAGATAAGCATATCGAGTGGTGACATAAGTAATTCCTCCAAAAAAGTTCAAATGTTCTTTCTTGGAGGTACTATATCACGTGTTAAGTTCGAATAATGGGACTAAAACGACGTTTTAGTCAAAAACGAACAAAATTTTGTTTGTGTTCAGTTTCCGAGTCTGGATGCTCCTATCCTGTCGGCACCGTTTGCGATCATTTCCTTTGCGGCATCCTCAGTCCTGATGCCGCCTGCGGCCTTGATCCTGACTTCAGGGTCTACGTTGTTCTTCATGAGAATGATATCTTCGACCTTGGCTCCGGCGCTGCCAAAGCCCGTGGAAGTCTTGATGAAATCTGCCTTTGCATCACTGACGATCCTGCAGAGGCGGATCTTCTCGTCTTCAGTAAGATCGCATGTCTCAATGATCACCTTAAGGATGGCGCCTTTGGAGTGAACGGCTTCGGCGATGAGCTTTATCTCTTCATATACTTCGTCATATCTGCCGGCTTTGACAAAGCCGATGTTTATTACCATGTCGATCTCGGATGCACCGTTGTCACAGGCTTCTTTTGCCTCATATACTTTAGAGCCTGTCGTCGAATAGCCGTTAGGAAAACCTATGACCGTGCAGACTGCGACTCTGCCCTGAGAGAAATGTACAGCATCCTTTACATAGCAGGGAGGGATGCAGACAGATGCTGTCTTAAGGGCTGCGGCTCTCTCGATCAGATCCTTTATGTCATCTGTTGTGGCTACAGTCTTAAGATTTGTAAGATCGACATAGCTCATGATGTTCTCGGGATCGGGCTTGTTTGTATCTGCAGCGGGTCTGAAGTCATGAGTGCAGTTCCTTGACATGAGGGCTGAAAGGACGATGCCGGCGATATTGTTGAATCCCGTGAGTTCGCCCATGTTGCAGGGAACACGGTAGCCGGCGCCGTAGATCAGGAGAGGGATGCATTCCCTTGAATGATCCGTGGAAGCGGTTGACGGATCGCAGCCGTGATCTGCGGTGATTATGAGAAGGTCGTCTTCTCTGAGCTTGCTTAAGATCGTGCCCAGCGCATCATCGAACTCATGGATGGCGGTGTTGTAGCCTTCGATATCGTTCCTGTGGCCGTACTTCATGTCGAAATCGACGAGATTTATGAAGCAGAGACCGTTAAAGTCACGGTCCATCATCTCTATCGTCTTGTTGATGCCGTCAGTATTGCCCTTGGTGGGATTGGATTCCGTAAGGCCCCTTCCTGCGAAGAGGTCGTATATCTTACCGACCGAGATCACATCATAGCCTTCACTCTTTAAGAGGTCGAGCATGGTTGAAGACGGAGCGGCAAGAGAGAAATCATGGCGGTTAGCAGTCCTTGTGAAGCTCCCGGGCTCTCCGACAAAGGGTCTTGCTATGACTCTTCCGACCGCATGATCACCGCTCATTACTTCACGTGCCTTCTGACATACATCGTAAAGATCTTTCAAAGGAACAACTTCCTCATGAGCTGCGATCTGGAGAACGCTGTCAGCTGATGTATAGATGATGAGCTTGCCTGTCTTTATGTGTTCCTCACCGTAATCGCGGATGACATCGGTGCCGCTGTAGGGCTTATTGCAGAGGAATTCTTTGCCCGTAGCCTTTTCGAGCGCGCGCATGACATCTTCTGGGAAGCCGTCAGGATAGGTGGGCTGGGCTTTGTCCGATATTATTCCCGCTATCTCCCAGTGTCCTATAGTGGAATCCTTGCCGGCTGATACTTCGCGGACCCTTGCATAAGAACCGACAGGTGAGGGAATGGAGGCCTGAGCCGTTTTATAGGCGGTGATCCTGGGATCGTCCTCACCGTCTATGGCGAGAAGTCCCATTTTCGAGAGATTCGGAAAAGCATCGTTGGAGTATGAGAGCACTGCTGCAAGGGTGTTGCTGCCTTCATCACCGAATCGGGCGGCATCAGGTGCGCCGCCTATTCCGAAACTGTCCAGGACTATAAGAAAAACACGTTTAGCCATATTAAATCTCCATATCTAAATTATTGATCATTATAAAACAACTCAGCTGACCACGTCGCCTTCCAGATAAAATGTCGGAGCATTATGGTCGTCGATGCCTGTTATAACAAAAGTTACGGTCTGCCCCTTGATCACATCGGTCCCGGAACCTTCGTTAGGACATACATAGACCTTTGCCGACCAAAGCTCACTGTTGCGGACATAGAACGTTCTGCTTGCTCCGGGTGCATGTCCGCAGTCCATAGTTGCCGTAACGGATACGGTCTTGCCGATAAAGGATGCTCCATATTTTAATGTAATATTATCATAATCCGATTTCTGTGATATAGTTGGCGGGATATATTTAAATGAGTTGGTGGATATGAGCGAAGAGATAACATTTGCAGAACTTGACCTGTCACCCGAGGTAATGGACTCGCTGAAGAAGATGGGCGTGAAGAGGCCTACGACGATACAGCAGAAGGCCATTCCTCTTATGATGGACAACATAAGTGTCATTGCCAAGGCGCCTACAGGCACCGGCAAGACATTCGCTTTCGGCATCCCGATACTGGAATATCTCAACATGGAGTCGAAGTTCATTCAGGCGCTGATACTCTGCCCGACAAGAGAGCTGGCTCTGCAGATATCGACAGAACTTAAGGGTCTTGCAAAATACATTAAGGGATTCAGGGTTACAGCCTTGATCGGAGGCCAGAGCATGCGTCTTCAGACCGAGAGGATCCAGAAGAATCCTCAGGTCGTTGTTGCTACTCCCGGCCGCCTTATCGATATGGTAGGAAGAAAGCTCGTTGATATCTCCCAGATCTATACACTCGTTCTCGATGAGGCAGACGAGATGCTTAAGATGGGCTTTATCAACGATATCAGGAAAGTAATGGCGCTGACTCCGAAGGATAAGCAGATCGCTCTGTTCTCCGCTACGATGCCCAGAGAGATCCAGAACATCACATGGGAATTCATGTCAGATGCTGCCGAGATCGACGTCATGCCCAAGGCCGAAGACCATCCTGACATTGACCAGTATATCGTTGAGTGCCCCGAGAAGGATAAGCTTCAGGCGATCATAAGGATAATGGCTAAGGAAGACTTAAGGAAAACGATAGTCTTCTGCAATACGAAGTCCACAACGTCTAAAGTAGGAGAGATGCTTACACATGCAGGCGTATCCGCAAGAGTCCTTCACGGAGACATCGGTCAGGGCACGAGAAACAAAGTAATGGACCAGTACAGGGCAGATAAGTTCGATGTGCTCGTTGCGACTGACGTTGTTGCAAGAGGAATCGACGTTGATGACATCGAAGCGATCTTCAATTACGACATCCCTAAGGAGAATGAACTCTATCTTCACAGGATCGGCCGTACCGCGCGTGCAGGCAAGTCAGGCAAGGCTTTCTCGCTAGTTGCATATCTTGACCGTCCCAGGATGGAAGAGATAATCAGGTATACGAAGACAGATCCCAAACCATACGAGATCTGAACAACCCTGTAATTTTCAAAATCTTATGAATCAGCTCTGCGCCTTGCGGGGCTTTTTTATTATTCCCTTATAAGTCGTAGGCGTAAGGAATACGATGAGCGGCATGAGCTCCAGTCTTCCTGCGATCATGTCGAAGATGAATACCCATTTCGAGACATTCGAGAAGAAACTGTAATTTTGTGTAGGACCTACGAGTGAGAGACCGGGGCCGATGTTGTTGAATGTTGCTGCTACTGATGAGAAGAGCGTGACGAGATCGTGTCCTTCAAAGGATACGATGAACATTGAACCCGTGAAGATCAAAAGGTAGATGAAGAAGTAGAGCGCGACGGAATGGATGACATCGCTGTCCACTGTCTTGCCGTCAACGTGGATCTTCTTGACTGTCTTAGGATGGATATAAGACTGGATCTCTCTTTTTACGGACTTGAACATGATCTGGAATCTTGCGACCTTGATGCCGCCGCCCGTGGAACTTGCGCAGGCACCGAGGATCATGAGGCATAAGAGAAGGAACTTCGCGGCTGTCGGCCAGAGATCGAAATCCGTTGTGGCAAAACCTGTCGTCGTAATGATGGTTGCAACCTGGAAGAAGGAGTGCCTCAAAGACTCGCCGAAGCTTTCATACTGACCCAGTACGGAGAACGTAATGATGGCGGTAACTGTGGCGATAACGGCGAGATAGACCTTGATCTCGCTCATCTTAAAGGCCTTGTTTACCTGCTTGGTCGTGAAATAGTAGTAGAAGTTGAAGTTCATTCCGAACATGATCATGAACACAGCTACAATGACCTGAATATGAGGAGCATAGGAGGCAAAGCTGTCGTTTCTGACGCCGAAACCGCCCGTACCTGCCGTACCGAATGCGGAGCAGACACTGTCGAACAGGGGCATGCCGCATATGGCGAGGAGCACGATCTCGGTTATCGTCATTGCCAGATAGATCAGGTAGAGCATCTTGGCTGTGGATCTTACCTTAGGAACGATCTTGCCGACTGTAGGTCCGGGGCTCTCTGCACGCATCAGGTTCATGTTGGAGCCGCCCGTCATCGGAACAACGGCCAGAAGGAACACGAGTACGCCCATGCCGCCGATCCAGTGGGTCAGTGAACGCCACAGGAGGGACGTGTGTGACATGGCTTCAACATTGGTCAGGATGCTCGCACCTGTGGTGGAGAAGCCCGAAGCCGTCTCGAACATTGCATCCGTGAATGAAGGGATCTCTCCCGTGAGCATGAATGGAACGCATCCGCCGATACTTAAGACTACCCATGACAGAGCTGTTGCGACACAGCCGTCCTTTATGAAGACGGTCATGTTCTTCGGTTTCTTTAGTGAGATCAGGCAGCCCGCGATAATGTATGCGGCAGCGCATGCCACATAATATGTGAGGAAAGACCATTCTCCGTAGCAGATACCGCATACTATGGGCAAGACCATAAGGACGCCTTCGATGAGAAGGACCTTACCCAGGATGTAAATGAGCATCTTTATGTTCATCTTAAGATATCCGTCAAAGCGGTAAAGCCTTTATTCTTTGTAACGATCATTACGCTGTCTCCAACCTCGATAGAGTCATTACCTGAGGGAATAATGATCTTGCCGGAGCGGTTGATGAATGCGAGAAGCGTATTGGGCTTGAGCTTCATTTCCTTTAGAGGTCTGTCTGTGGCGCCGGAGTTCTCCATGACCTTGAATTCGATCGCTTCTGCTCTCTCATCGAAAAGATGATACATGACTTCGACGTTGCTTCCGATCGATGCCTGCTTGGCACGTGCATAAGTGATTATTGCCTCTGCAGTGATCTGCTTGGGATAGATTACACTGCCCAGGTCAAGGCGGTTGATAACGTCTGTGAAGCTGATCTTGTTGATCTTAGTTACGGACTTGATGCCCCTTGAGATCTGTCTTGCAAACAGTGAGAGCATGATGTTCTCTTCGTCGATGCCTGTCATTGCGACTACGGAGTCAACATCCCTGATGCCCGTCTCTTCGAGAAGCGCCTCGTTGATACCGTCACCGTTGATGATGGTAGCCTTGGGAAGGAGTTCGCTCAATTCATCGCAGCGCTTTGAATCCTTCTCGATGATCTTTACGTCGATGCCGGTCTTGATGAGCTGGTCGGCAAGGTAGAATGCGGACTTACCGCCGCCGATCATGATCGTGCTCCTGACGGAGTTGGTCTTAAAGCCGATGGACTTAAGGAACGAATAGCATTCCTTTCTGGTGGCAACGAATGAGATGATGTCGCCTGCAGAAAGTTCGAATGCACCGTTAGGGATCGTTACCTCGTCGCCTCTTTCGACGCCGACGATAAGGATGTTGTTGGTTATATTGCTTCCCAAGTAAGCAACTGTCTTGCCGTCAAGAACGTTGCCTTCGGGGATCTTGATCTTAACGATCTCCGCACTTCCGTGCGCGAAAGAATTGATCGAAAGAGCCGCAGGGAGATAGAGGATACGGGCAGCTTCGACTGCTGCCTCGTATTCCGGATTGATGATCATCTCAAGGCTTAACTTGGACCTTAAGTAAGGGATCTCCTTACCGTAGTCAGGATTCCTTACACGCGCGATCGTTGCAAGGTTCTTGTTGAACTGCTTGGCAATCGTGCAGCAGAGGAGGTTAAGCTCGTCGGATTCCGTAACAGAAATGAAGAGGTCAGCTGATGCGACACCTGCCTCTTCGAGAACGCCGTGGCTTGCACCGTTGCCGATGATGCCCATGCAGTCACACAGGTTTGCAAGCTCTGTCAGGCGGTTAACGTTCTTATCGATGATGACAAGATCGTGGCCTTCTTCAGCGAGTCTGTTAACGAGCGTATCACCGACTTTGCCGGCGCCTACTACGATGATCTTCAATCCTCTTTTACTCATAAGCTTTAAATCCCGAATAACTCTTTAACTGCTTCTTTCTTAACTCCGGAACCGATAACGACGATCTTGCCTGTTACGTCCGAAGTGCCTGTTCTGACCTCGACCTCTTCAGGTACGAAGTCGAAGTGGATCCATGATCCGTCTTCTGCAGCAACGATACCCTTTGAACGGAGGATCATGCCGTACTTTTCTGTATCATCCAATGCCTTGAGGGCATCTTCAATCTGTGCTTTTGTGAACTTCTTTGATGTCTCGAATCCGATGGAATCGAAGACTTCGTCTGCATGATGATCATGATGGTGGTGATGGTGTTCATGCTCATCGTGGTCATGGTCGTGATGATGATGGTGCTCATGCTCGTCATCATCGTCGTCATCGTCGTCGTGATCGTGGTGGTGATGGTGCTCATGCTCGTCGTCATCGTCATCATCATCGTGATCGTGGTGATGATGTCTGCACTCTTCGCAATCGCAGTCCTCACCATGCTCGTGATGATGGTGAGCGTGCTCTAATTCATGCTGCTCTGCTTCGAGGAGTGCTGCAGCCATATCTGCTGCAGTAAGAGGCTCTTCGATAGCCTTGAGGATCTGAACTCCTGAAAGATCGTCCCAGGGTGTGGTGATGATCTGTGAGTGGTCATTGATCTCACGGATGAGAGCGATTGCCTGATCGAGCTTGTCCTGTGCGATGTTGCCCGTACGGCTTAAGATGATCGTTCCTGCGTACTTGATCTGGTTCTCATAGAATTCCTTGAAGTTCTTGAGGTAGATGCGGCACTTGGAAGCGTCGATGACTGTAACTGTTCCGCAGATCTCCGTGCCTTCAACGCGCTTGACTGCAGCAACTACGTCTGAGAGCTTGCCTACGCCGGAAGGTTCGATCAGGATCCTGTCGGGCGCGAACTGCTCGATAACATCCTTCAGCGCCGTGCCGAAGTCACCGACGAGACTGCAGCAGATGCAGCCGGAATTCATCTCGGTTATGTTGATGCCGGACTCCTTAAGGAAACCTCCGTCGATACCGATCTGACCGAACTCGTTCTCGATGAGCACGAGCTTCTGACCGTTGTAGCCGTCAGAAATGAGCTTCTTGATCAGTGTTGTCTTGCCTGCTCCCAGAAATCCTGAGAAGATGTCTACTTTTGTCATTTAAAATGCCTCTTTTCTATTTGTCAGTTGAAATAAATAACTTCGTTGTCGGGTTTGCTCGTTATCGCGTAATCTTCAACGGTAAGGCAGGGTACGTTGACTTTGCCGCCCTGTCCGTCATCGTCTTCGAAATACCTGACCTGGCCTGTAACCTTAAGCCACTGGCCGGCAGGAAAGTTGGACTTGAATTCGTAGAAGCAGAGAACGCCCATCATCTGGATGTCGGCGGCACAGCACGTATATGCCTGTCTCTGGAGAACGAAAGCGCGGCCGTTAAATTCCCTTAAGATGACAGCCTGACCGATAAGGCTTATCCTCTTGCCGTTATAACGGTTCATGTTGTCCATGGCATCCGTGTAGAACAGACCGAAGTCTTCTGCCGCGATATTGCACGGATTCTGGCTGAGGTCGAAGGGAAGGTGGTCTTCGATCCTGATGATCTTGTTGTCCTCGCCGAGGAAGTTGATGCTCATGCCGGGGTTAACGGCCTTGACTGAGCCTCTGAGCTTGGGAAGATTATCGTTCTCTTCGTCAACCCTGTTGAATATGACCGTGTCGCCGTATCTGAAGTAATCGGCGAACAATGTCTGCATGTTCTTGAAATAATTGCCGTATGTGGAAGCGTCGATAACTACGACGGCTGCTGCGAGAGCCCATCTCTCGGGCACGTCGACCTTCTCGAAAAACTCGGCAGGGGATACAGAGCCGTTCCATTCGATGAAGACGACACCGGGCTTGTACTTCTTCTCGATGTCAAAGGTCATCTCCTTATCGACATCGTCAGTATCGCAGTTGATTATCACGGGGGAAGCTCCCTCGTAGTTCTCCTGCTTATATTCCTCTTCACCTTCTTCGGTGTTGATCACAACGATCTTGCGGTTCTTGAAGTTCTCTCCGCCGATCCAGGAACAGATAACGGAAGTCTTACCGCTGTCCAGAAATCCTGTGAAAAAATATACAAGACAATCATCCATAAATAGTGCACCTCTTTTAACAGATAATATTTTGTCCCTGAATTGTTATTATTTCAAGCAAGAAAAAGTATAAAATCAATTATCGGTAAATTTGAATTTTTGGAGTTTTAATGAAATCGGTCAAGATCGGTAACATAAATATAGAAAACCCAATATGCCTCTCGCCCATGGCGGGCTTTTCGAGCCTGCCGTTCAGAGTGATCTGCAACGAAATGGGCGCGGCCTACAGCCCGACCGAGCTCGTCAGCGCGAGATCGATCCGCTATAACGGCATAGACAAGAGCCTCCGCTATATGAGGATCGCTCCCGATGAGGAGAAAATCACCGCGATACAGCTCTTCGGAAGCGAGCCTGAGGATTTCGAAGCGGCGGTTGAGACCATAATGTCGACCCCGGTCCTCAAGGAAGTGTCCATTATCGACATCAACATGGGCTGCCCTGTCCCCAAGGTCGTAAAGACAGGTTCGGGAAGCGCCCTGATGGAGGATCCCAAAAGGGCTTCCGCGATCGTTGCGGCATGCAAAAAGAAAATAGCTGAGCTTTGCCTCAATGTTCCCGTGACTGTTAAAACCAGAATCGGATACAATTCCGGAGACAAGGGGAAACCGGAATTTGCGAGAGCCCTGGCAGACGCAGGATGTAATATGATCTGTGTCCACGGAAGGACCAGGATCCAGATGTATCACGGCGAGAGCTCAAATGAGGCAATCGCCGTAATGCGTGAAGCCGTAAGGGGTTATGACATCCCGTTCTTTGCGAACGGTGACATAACGGACGTCAAGTCCGCCCGAAAGATCATTGAAGATACCGGATGTGACGGCATCATGATCGGGAGGGCAGCAAGAGGGAATCCCTGGATCTTTGAGCAGGTGACAGCCGGTCTGTCGGGAAAACCTATCCCTGACATGCCGGGCGTGGAAGACCGCAAGCTCATGCTGATCCGCGAACTCGAAGGAAGGCTCAAATATCTTCCCGAAGACGTAGCGGTAAGGGAATTTCGAAGCGTGATGCCTTTTTACATCAAAGGGCTTCCGGGATCTGCACAGATCAAGGTAAAGCTCTGCAGCTGCAATAGGGCAGACGAAGTAAAGGAGATATTGGAAATTGACTAATATTGTGGTTACGGTAATAGCTGTACTTGCCGGAACACTCATGTGTTTTGAGGGCTATAAGCTGTTCAGGTTAAGCCTCGGCATTGCCGGAGGAGTGGCAGGATTTATCCTGGGAAGGCTCCTTATCGGCATGACGAACAATATGGGAATGTCCTGGAACATGGTCGGCAAAACGGCCGTTCTGCTCATCTTCACGATCGGTCTTGCAATCCTCGCATTCACGCTCTACATGAAAGCCCTGATCGCCATAACCACGATAGTCTGCGCCTTCTGGTTCTTTGACGATTTCAGCTTCCTTTTTTCGAAGATCCGGAACACGGGATTGAGGTTCCTTATAACCTACGGAGTCGGTCTGGTAGTCGGTGCCATAATCGGTATAATCGTCTACTATGCCCAGAAATGGACGATCAGTCTTTTCACTTCCTATGTCGGCGCAAAGGTAATATCCGCGGTGCTCGCGCCCGTTATCTGGTCCGCCGTGTCATCGGGTGAATACACCGGGATCTTGGAGCAGAGGGTACTCGGTGAAGATATTGCGATGAGCTATACGTTGATAAGAGTGCTGGTACTTGTGGCATTTTGCGCAGCCGGTTTTGCAATTCAACTGAAAACATCAAGAAAATGATACAAAAAATGATTTGACCAAAGACACTCCGCTTGTTAAAATCTGGCTGGATACATATTTACGAATCTGTATCCCGAATAATTAATTACGACAATTTTCTTAATCTATCCCTTATTCCATGTCGAGGGCTTTCCGATTTAACGGGAAGCCCTCGGCGTGTTATAGGGAATTTTTTGTGTAATTCAGTTGACTTTGTTAATGGGAGTGCCGTTGAGGAAAGCTTTAAGGTTCTCTGCCGCAACGTCGATCAGGCGGATCCTGGTCTCAACGGGCGTCCAGGCGATATGGGGCGTTATGACGCAGTTGGGAGCGCCGAGCAGGGGATTATCCGGAAGCATCGGTTCGACGCAGACGACATCGCAGCCAAAGCCGCCCAAAAGTCCGGAATCAAGTGCTTCGCGTACGGCTGCCTCATTTACGACCGGACCTCTTGCGACATTGAGAAGGATGGCTCCGCGCTTGAAGAGCTTTAAGGATTCCCGGTTGATGATCTCCCTGGTCTCAGAGGTCAGGGGGCAGTGAAGAGATACGACATCGGCGTTTTTGACGCCTTCTTCGAAATCAAGGCATCTTACGGTGCAGGAGCCGACCTCGGCAAGTGTTCCGATAAGGGACTTCTTGTGAGGCGTGGCCGTAACATACATGCCGAAGGCTGAAGCCATCCGGGCTACTCTCTGGCCGATCTTTCCAAGGCCGATTATGTGAAGAGTCTTGCCTGCAAGCTCTGTCAGCGGTGACTTGAAATAGCAGAACTGGGGACATCTGCACCAATCGCCGTCCATGACGGATGCGGAGTGAAGGCCAACGAGATTCGTGAGTTCCAGAAGGAGAGCCATGGTCATCTGAGCTGTTGCAAATGTCGCATATTCAGGGACATTCGTTACCACCACGCCGTGCTCTCTAGCGGCCTCAAGATCGACAACGTTATAGCCGGTCGCGAGAACGCCGATATATTTAAGGTCAGGGAGCTTCTCAAAGGCGTCCCTGTCAAAGACCGTCTTGTTCGTGATCGCCGCTTCGGCGCCCTGCATCCTTTCAATAAGCTGTTCCTTGGATGTTGTGTCGTAAGCCGTAACTTCGCCCAGGTCTTCCAATGCGCCCCAGGTGATGTCGCCCGGGTTTGCAGCCGAGCCGTCAAGAATCACTATCTTCATGAATACTTCCTCCACACTAATTTCACTAATTGTAGCAATAAAAACATGAATAAGAGTGGTAATGTTATATCAGAAATACTGATAAAAGGCGGACTTAAAGCGTATGTACATCATCTGTTACGGTAAATCCCCCAAGGCTTTGGAGACCGGAAGAAAGCTCATAGACGAGATCGGCGGCAGATATGTTTCAGGTACCGAGCTCATGACCGGAAGCTTTGTAGTGTCACAGGGCGAGGTAAACTGCGCCGTCGTCATGATCCTTCCTCTGGAGGCTGCCATCAAGGCGATGGAGGAGACCGCCACGGACAAGACACGCGGACTGCCTGTAATAGCTGTATCTCCCGAGGGCAGATACGCCGCAATCTTAAGACGAGGCAGCAAGCCCTACGACAGGGGCTGTGACGATGTCTATGCTGCTATCGTCAAGGCTTTGGGTTCGTTCTGTTTTTCGAGTTTTGAAGGTAAGGCAGGGATCACGGGTGACCTTGCAAATCTCGTCTCCAGGTACGGAATGGCCGTTAACGACGAAGAGGTCTTCTCAAAGGTGAATGAGAAGATCAGGGCAGGGGAGAAGGTAGATATCTATACGGATCTCCCGATCGTTTTCGAAGACCCGGTAATCGATCCGATGACTTATACGCTCCACACTTATCCCTACGATCTGAGGGAGGATTTCATCAAGCAGTACAAGGCTGCAAGAAGCGGAATTTCAGAGCCTGCAGTCTTTATAACATGCACATATCTCGGCGGAGAAGAGGATAAGAACAATCTGATCCTCGTGCCGAAGATCTTAAGCCTCGGCCTCGAGATCAAGACAAAGACCGATCCCGGTTACTGCCGTCCCGCGATAAAGAGATCCCTGATAAATCACCTGCTGAATCCTTTGGCCGTAGCTAAGGTCGCAGCAGCATATTCCGCAAGGGACAGCGAGATCGTAACGGGCATCGCGGAAGAACTCGGTTCGGAGGTCGTATCCTTTGAATCCGAGAAGATCTCGAAAACAAAGATCCCGATGGAGATGACCTTCTCACCGGAAAAGAAGAATGACCAGGCAACGGCTCTCGCGCTCCTTGGAAGCATGGAAGGCACTATCCTCATAAGGAGATCGTCATCTGCACAGGGACTGGTCTTCTCCGTTGCGGTAAGCAGGAGCAGCATCATTTTGCCTTAATAAGGGAAAAGTACGATATAATGGTTATATGCGGTCTTATTACCGTGCGTAAACGATATCAACGGATCAACCATATGAGATATTGAATAAGGTTTGGAGGTAAGAAAGATGATGAGAATCGAAGGAAATAAACTCGTTGCGCTGTTGATCTCGGCAGGCATGGCAACAACATTCCTTGCTGCCTGTTCGATCAATACCGACAAGCTGGGCGAGGGCATATCAGAACTCGGCAACGCCTTTACGACAGAGAGCGAGACGGAAGCAACAAAAAGCGAGACAACAGAAGCTCCGACCGAGCTTACTACGACGACTGTTACCGAGGAGACTACAGAGGCTGTTCCGACACCTTCTGCAACGCCTTCTCCCACGCCGCTTCCGCAGCGTGTCGATTACTCGAACTATACGGATATAGACCTCAACGATACTTTTACGGTATCTTCAGAGGCTTTCTCCGAGAGTTCTTATGTGGACAATACCGAGATCCTTCTGGCTAAGTTCGAAGGCAACAGATTTGTCGTAACAAAGGCTGCAAATGAGAACGTAATGAATTCGATCAACCTGATCATCAACGGCTTCTATAACGAAGCTGCCGGCGCTTACAACAGGGTATATTCCAAGGCTAAGGCAGAATACGATCTTAAGGGATCCATCGAAGCTCCTTATGACGTTCTTGTTGATTTCAAGTACACGACAAACGGACGCGCATTGTCCGTGCTCATGGTATATGAGGTATCGGGCGGTGAAGCAGACAAGACCACGGTCATTGACTTTGCAAGCTTTGACATGATCTCCGGCCAGTACATTACCTTCAATTCCGTATGCAAGGATCCCAAGGGCCTGGAGAATGCATTAAGATCAGGACTTGCAAACTCTCTTAAGATCCAGCCCAAGGCTTCCGAGACAGAGATCGTCGGCGACACACCTGAGACTACAGCAGAGACTGCTGCTGCCGTAAACACACCTGAAGCAGATGATTTCGACGCAGTCTATCTCGCACCCGGACCTGCAACCACTGATGCTGCAAGGAACTCTTTTGCAACACTCTACGGAGTTATCGACGGAAAAGTCTACAGTGCAGTCATAGACATGAACGCTTATGCGAATTTCCTTAACCGTTACGGAGCATCACTCTTTATCGCATAAACAGACTGCATAAAAACAGCTTAAGACCATTGAACATATGCACGGAACGAGATTGAAGTTCCGTGCATTGTGTAATAAAATGCTTCAATGTAAAAATCAAAAAATATTAAGAGAGGGTATGGGGATGAAAAGAAACAAGCTGATCACTTTGTTGCTTACATCGGTTATGGCGGCAGGAGCCGTCGCTTCCTGCGATTCCACGGTTGATCCGAGCACTTCCGAAACAGCCACGGAAACTTCCGTTACGAGCGTTACCTCTGCTCCGACACCGACGGATGTACCTCCGGATCTGGAAGGATACAAGGAACTGACTGTAGCTGAAGTTACCGATAAGGACGACGGAAAGATCACTATCTATGCGCACAATTCCGAGTTTATCGGTCTAGTCGAAAAGTACGTCGGAATAACTTCCGATGATTACGACCTGGTTGAAGTATCCAACAACAATAATGCTTATCAGGAGAAGCTCGATGCAGTCCTCTCGGACGGAAACAATGCACCTGACATCTTCACCTGTGATGCCGCTTATGCCAGGAAATACCTTGCATCCGACAACACGATCGCCATAAACGATCTCGGAATAGATTACGCCGAGTGCAAGAACATGTTCGGCTACACATTAAGGTTTGCAAGCGATGACGACAACGTGATCAAGGGCCTTTCATGGAAGGCAACTCCGTGCGGAGTGTTCTATGAAAGATCGGTAGCGGAGCAGTATCTGGGAACATCCGATCCCAATGAGCTTGCAGCATCTTTCGCGACCTGGGACAAGGTCATGGAATCCGCAAGGAAGGTCGATTCCGCATCAGGCGGTAAAGTAAAGCTTTTCGGAGGCTTTACGGAGATATTCGAACCTTATGTCGGTTCAAAGGACGGCAAATGGATCATGGACGGAAGACTCTACTACGATCCGAAGGTCGAAGACTTCTTCGATTATGCGAAGACCCTTTATTCCGAGAATCTCACATTCAAGGCAGAGCAGTGGTCAAAGCCCTGGACGGCAAAGATGTCCGACAGGACCGTGGTCTCTTACTGGGGTTCTTTGCAGTTCGCGAAATACCAGCTGGCTCTTAATCCGGGCGAAGGCACTACCGTTAATCCCACATCCGGCGACTGGGGTCTTACCACGGCTCCCGTTGATTATTACAGCGGCGGAACATGGGTAATGGCATCCAAGTACTGCGACAAGAAGGCTACGTCAGGAGACATCATCAGAGCCATCTGCATCAACGAGGATAACCAGAAGGACATGCTCGGCAACGGTGAGTTTGTAAACAATATCAAGCTCATCACCGCTGCTGCATCAGACGACAAGTTCGCATATGAATGGCTCGGCGGCCAGAACCCTTATCCGGTGCTCCTTAACGCTGCCAAGAATGCCGATGCGTCTTATGTTATCGTTGGTGAGGACGACTTTAACCAAACATATAAGGCTGTAGTCGGAACCTATGCCGAAGGGGCATTCAAGACCGTAAAGGATGCCAAGGAGGCGTTCGAAAAGCAGCTCAAAGAGGACGGACTCTTAGAGTAGGCTTACGGCAATCGATATTAGATCTATAAGGCGGTGCTGCTTCTGCGGCACCGTCTTTTTCATTGAAGCGGCTTCCTCCGGCGGAGCGATGAGGGGAGCTGACGGCTGAAAATTGCAAGGCCTTAAATCGTGCTCTTTTCGCGTCCTGAAACGTACGATTGGAGGTCTTGCAAGGAGCAAAGGGGCAGATCGTACTCTTTTGAGGGCGAAAAAGGTACGATCTGAAGCCTTGCGGATCCGGGTCCGCTTCACACCCAAAACCAAGCAAAACAGGGGGTTAAAATCTTCCACAAAAATATGACATAAGACATAGAATGTTTATATTTGCTTTGTTTAAAACCATTTTAGGATAGTGTAAAATGATTAGGTCTTTATTAATAAAATATGCGGAGGCGAACAAACATGAAATTCGGGTATTTCGATGACTTAAGAAAAGAATACGTCATTAACACTCCAAGAACACCTTATCCCTGGATCAATTATCTCGGCAATCAGGGATTTTTCTCACTGATCTCCAACACTGCAGGCGGCTACAGCTTCTACAAGGACGCGAGACTCAGAAGAATCACACGTTACCGTTACAACAACGTGCCTTTGGATATGGGCGGCCGTTATTTCTACATCAATGACAACGGCACGATCTGGAATCCCGGCTGGTCTCCGGTAAAGACCGAACTCGATGAGTATGAGTGCCGCCACGGTATGGGCTATACCATCATCAAGGGTAAGAAGAACGGCCTTAAGGCTGAAGTTACATTCTTTGTTCCCCAGAACTACGACGGCGAAGTTCAGCAGGTAGTACTTACAAATGAAGGCACAGAGGCTAAGAGCTTCTCCATTTTCTCGATCGCTGAGTGGTGCCTCTGGGACGCACAGGATGACTGCACAAACTTCCAGAGAAACTTCTCCACAGGACGTGTTGAGATCGAAGGTTCCACCATCTATCACGTAACAGAATACAGAGACAGACGTAATCACTACGCATTCTACACAGTAAACGATGAGATCGACGGCTATGATACAGACCGTGACTCATTCCTCGGAAGCATCTATAACGGCTGGGACAACCCGGAGACAGTTAAGGCAGACAAGCCTTCCAACTCTTTCGCAGACGGCTGGTCACCTGTAGCTTCCCACTACAAGAAGGTTACTTTGGCACCCGGCGAATCCAAGACATTGATCTATATCCTGGGCTATGCCGAGAACCCGCAGGACAAGAAGTTCGCATCAGAAAAGCCCGCTAACCTCCTTACAAGAGAGACATGGGTCCTCAACAAGGAGAAGGCTTATGCCATGATCGACAAGTACAACACGCCTGAGAAGGTTGCAGCAGGTCTTGAAGAACTCCGCACAACATGGGACAAGCTCCTCTCGATCTTCAAGGTTGACACACCTGATGACAAGGTCAACCGCATGGTCAATATCTGGAACCAGTATCAGTGCATGGTTACATTCAACCTTTCACGTTCTGCTTCCTACTTCGAATCTGGAATCGGCAGAGGCATGGGCTTCAGAGATTCCAACCAGGATATCCTTGGATTTGTTCACCAGATCCCCGAGCGTGCAAGAGAAAGACTCATCGATATCGCTTCAACACAGCTTTCTGACGGCGGATGCTATCACCAGTACCAGCCTCTCACAAAGAAGGGTAATGCGGATATCGGCGGCGACTTCTCCGATGACCCGCTCTGGATGATCCTTTCCGTAGCAGCTTATATCAAGGAGACAGGCGACTGGGGCATCCTCGACGCAAACGTTCCTTTCGATGACGATCCGGAAGGCAAGCACACAATGCTCGAGCACCTCGACGTTTCCTTCTATCACATCGTTAACAACTTAGGACCTCACGGACTCCCTCTCGCAATGCGTGCAGACTGGAATGACTGTATCAACCTCTCATGCTTCTCTGACACACCCGGTGAGTCTTTCCAGACATACACCAACCCCAAGTTCAAGGCAGAGGGCGGCTATTCCAAGGTTGCAGAGTCCGCATTCGTTGCAGCTCTCTTCACATACACAGGTCCTGCTTATGTCGGTATCTTGGAGCACTTGGGCAAGGCTGATGAGGCTGCGAAGGCACAGGCTGAGATCGACAAGATGAAGAAGAATACAATGGAATCCGCATTCGACGGCGACTGGTTCATCAGAGCTTATGACGCAAACGGCGAAAAGATGGGCTCCAAGGAATGCGAAGAGGGTAAGATCTTCATCGAACCCCAGGGCTTCGCAGTCATGTCCGAGATCGGTAAGGATGTCGGCGCTGACATCAAGACGTTGAACTCCATCGACAAGTACCTCAACTGCGAGTTCGGTCTTGTTCTCAACAACCCCGCATACACAAAGTACTACATCCAGTACGGTGAGATCTCCACATATCCGGGCGGATACAAGGAGAACGCAGGTATCTTCACACATAACAACGCATGGATCATCTGCGCTGAGGCTTATGCAGGAAGAGGCGACAAGGCTTTCGAGTACTATTCAAAGATCGCTCCTGCTTTCACAGAAGAGACATCCGACATCCATAAGACAGAACCCTATGTTTACGGTCAGATGATCGGCGGCAAGGATGCCAAGAACTTCGGTCAGGGTAAGAACTCCTGGCTCACGGGTACTGCAGCTTGGAACATGGTAGCCATCTCACAGTACATCCTCGGCGTTAAGCCTGAGTTCGACGGCTTAAGAGTAGATCCTTCGATCCCTGCTGCATGGGACGGATTTGCCGCTACACGTCAGTTCAGAGGCGACACATACGAGATCACTATCAAGAATCCTGATCACGTTAACAAGGGCGTTAAGTCACTTACAGTCGACGGTGCCGCAGTCGAAGGATGCATCGTTCCTGTTGCAGGCGACGGCAAGACACATAAGGTCGAGGTAGTGCTTGGCTAATATCGATAATCAAGTCGGTAATTTATTGACAGTTTAAGCAAGACCCCGTGGTTATCTGACCGTGGGGTTCCTTGCTGAAAATAGAAACAAAAAACATTATATTTCTCACGGAGGATCCTCATGGGTTACATTGGCGAAAAGGCAAGAGGAGAAAGACTTCCCGCAAAAGAACTTCTTTTGGATAAGTTCGGTGATACGATCGTGGCAGGAGGCGTCTCGGCCCAGTACGTTCGTTTTGGCAAAAGCCCTGTCGTAATCGGAGTTTCCGGTCTTAAGTTCGACAGCATGGCAGTTAATATATTAGCTTCTGATGATGTTATTTTCGAGCAGTTCACAAGCTTGATCAACGAAGGATACAGCATCCTCATCGTAAGAAACGAGAACGACTTCAGGGCATTCACCGAGAAGGACGGAAATCTTGCTGAGGCAAAGCTTGGCGAGACTGTTCTTAACAGATGCGCAGAGCTCATCAGGAGCACTGATACATGGGGCGGAAAGCTTGCTACAAACGGCGAGCTCACATTCGATCCTTCCACACCTTCACCAGGACCTCACTACTATACAAATATGCTCATCGGCAACCGTATCGACTTCGACTTCCCGTTGCAGTCGACTCCGAAGAGCACAGTAGACAGCTTAGGCGGCGGTTCATTCAGATCACACGCCGACACACAGGTCCTCGCAACCAGATGGGACTATCTCCCTGAAGAGAACGGTTTCCCTGCAAACAGACAGTTCTACCTTGTTGAGAACGGCAAGAAGATCTTCTGGTCAGGCGACGCGATCGCTGAAGGTCTTAAGACGGTCCGTACAACCCACTCACAGAACAGGACCATCATCAGCTATGAACTGGAGTGCGGTCTCAAGATCAAGAGAACCATCTTCATCGTTCCTCAGAGAAAGGGTCTTCCGGTAGCTTGTGAAGCACAGCTCATCGATATCGAGAACACAACATCCGATGACAAGGACTTAAGAGTAGTCTGCACCGGTATGTTCGGAACAAAGCAGACACACGCTCTTTCCGAGGACGTAATCTTCACGACAGTCGTAGGCGAGTCACAGGTATTCTTCGATGAGAATAACGAGATCCGTGCGGTATCTGCAGATCCGAACCCCAAGTGGACAAAGGGCGATATCAGATTTAACGAGACAGTCGTACATACTGACGACGGCGATTTCTTCCCTGACCAGTACAGCGTAAGATATGCTGATTTCGTAGGCGCCGGCAGCCTTTCAAATCCTGAGTTTATCTTCCCTCTGGCATCCAGACCTTCAAGAAAGGGACCCGGATTCTTTGCCACATCCACACCTTTCACGGTAAAGGCAAACGGCGCTGTCCGCGTTGACAGCATCACATGCCTTTCTTCTGACTGCGTAAATGAGAACTATGTAGTTGATAAGACACCTGCTGAGGAAGCAGAGGCAGTCGCCAAGTACATCAAGGATCCCGACAACCTCGCAAAGGACCTTCAGGATGTAATCGACTTCACGGGCAAGTATGCCGGCTACATGAAGATCGAGCACGAGGATCAGGACTTCGAAGCTTATGTAAACAACAACCTTCCTTTCCAGGTCTTCTACCAGACATTCGTATCCAGATCTCTTGACTGGACACAGAAGGGCTACCGTGAGATCGGTTTCAGAGAGATCCAGGACATCTTCGCTTCCATGTACTATTTCGCAGGCATGGGCAATACGGAGTTCGTAAAGAAGATGCTCGCAGGATGGATCGAAAACGTTTACGAAGACGGATACACAAACCACAACTTCTACTGGATCGGAAAAGAACCCGGCTGGTGGTCTGATGACGGCCTCTGGCTCTTGCAGGCATTAGACAGATATCTTGGCCTTACAGACGATTATGCATTCCTCGAAGAGGAGTTCGTAATGGCAGGCACAAAGGAGAAGAAGACTGATGCAGGCGTTAAGAGAAAGCTCAAGGATACGATCAAGGCTATCCTCTTGTACAGCGGCAGAGTCTCTTTGGGCAAGCACGGCATCCCGCTTATCGACCGTGCAGACTGGAATGACTGCTTAAGAGTCGATCCTGACTGTATCTCCGGTAAGGATAAGGTAGCTGAATATAAAGAGCAGATCGCAAAGGCAGGCAAGGCTTACGGCGAGGTTCCTTACGATTCCGAATTCTCCGAATCCGTAATGAACGGATTCCTTCTTAAGGTTGCATTAGACGCTGCAGAGACAATGTTCAGAAAGATCGGCGATCCCGCTGCTGACGATATGAAGCAGCTTTCTGACAAGCTCGCAGCAAACCTCAGAAAATACTGCTGGAAGGACGACTTCTACTGCAGAGTGCTCTTTAACAGAAAAGACAGGACAGACATCTCCTATCTCGGTGCAAAGGGCGACGGACTTGCAGTTGAAGAGGGCCACCCCGGCACATACTTCCTCAACAGCTTCTCCTGGTCACTCCTTGCAGGCGTTGCTTCGGAAGAAGAGATCAGCACGATGCTCGATTCACTCGACAAGTACCTGAAGACACCTTACGGCTTCAGACTCTGTTCCACGGTTGATTATCCGAGGATCGCTCCGAAGATCGACGTAGCGCTCTACTATCCGGGAGACCGTGAGAACGGCGGCGTATTCAAGCACGCCAACATGATGGCATGCTCTGCTATGCTCGGTGCCGCTAAGACAGTTAAGGACGAGGCTCTTGCTTCAAGACTTGCCGATACGGCTTACTGGATCATTGACAAGATCCTGCCGTTCAACACGATGAAGTCACCTTTCGTTACATGCGGCAACCCCAGATGGTGCACACAGTACAACAACAGCCAGACAGGCGAGAACATCGGACCTACGCTTTCCGGTACGTCCACATGGCTCCTGCTCTCACTCTTCCAGTGCTTCGGCGTTGAATTTACGAGCGAAGGCTTAAGAGTAGAGCCGATCTTAAGACAGACCGACAGAAGACTCGACGTTAAGGTCTCTTCCTGTGGAACGACTTATGATATCCATATCACTAAGCCTGAAGGATTTATCCGTGCACAGGACGGCATCAAGGTCACATTGGACGGCGCGGCAGTAGGGGGAACATTGCTCCCTGTCCTGACCGACGGCAAGACACACAGCGTAGAGATCACATTCTGATCTCACAGGGGATATAACCGGAGGTAATAGAGAAATGCCTTTTTCGAGCGTCTTTTTATCAGAGATCGTAAAAGCCTATAACCTTGAGGTCGTTTACGATTCAGGAGATATCGAATCCAGGAGGATCTGCGTAGCCGACGTCACAAGACCCGGCTTGCAGCTCGCCGGATATTACGATCACTTCGGTCCTGACCGAATCCAGATGATCGGCAACATGGAGCATGCATACCTTGACAACCTCTCTCCCGAAGAGAGGGCCAAGTCTGTATCTGCCCTGTTCGAAAAGAATATCCCTGCACTTATCGTAACCCGCGACCACAAGGTCCATAAGGAGATCTTAGATGCTGCAAGAAAGTATCAGACTCCCGTATTAAGGACATCACAGGCTACATCTGACTTCTCGTCAGAGCTCGTTAAGTACCTCAAGATGGAGCTTGCTCCCCGTGTATCGATGCACGGCGTTCTTGTCGAGGTAAACGGTGAAGGTATCCTCATCCTAGGTGAATCCGGCGTAGGTAAATCAGAGACTGCGCTTGAGATCGTAAAGAGAGGTCACAGACTTATCGCAGACGATCAGATCGAGATCCGCAAAGTGTCTGAGACAACGCTCCTGGGCAGGGCTCCGGACGTTATCAAGCATCTTATCGAGATCCGCGGTATCGGTATCCTGGACGTTAAGGAACTCTACGGTGTATCCGCCGTTAAGCCGCAGGAGAACATCGACTTCGTAATCAACCTGGAACTCTGGGATGAGAAGAAGACATATGACAGACTGGGTCTTACCGAAGAGACAACCGATATTCTCGGTATTCAGGTACCTTCAGTTACGATCCCCGTAGGACCCGGACGTAACCTCGCGATCATCGTTGAGGCTGCAGCGATCAACTACAGAGTCAAGAAGATGGGCTACAATGCCGCTCAGGATCTCGTATCCAGAGTATTCCCGGGAAAGTCTCTTGATGGCTGAGCTTAATATTTCGGAAAACGTCCCGCTTGCGGGATATTCAACTTTCAGATGCGGCGGGCCTGCCAGGTATTTTGCAGAGCCTTCGACAGGTGATGAGGTCGCCGCACTTTTCAAATGGGCTGAGGATAAAGGGATCGAAGTATTCATTCTCGGCAACGGTTCCAACTGCCTGATATCTGATGAAGGCTTTGACGGTCTTGTTATAAGGATCGCAAAGAACATGAGCGGACTATCTTCCGAAGAAACAGATGACGGCAGGGTAAAGATCACTTGTGGTGCCGGCCTTCCTTATGCAAGATTCGGCAGTTACTGTGCCGAGCTCTCGCTTACGGGCGCCGAGTTCGCATGCGGGATTCCCGGTTCGTGCGGCGGCGCGGTATTCATGAATGCCGGAGCTTATGGCGGCGAGACCAAGGATTTCGTTACAAAGGTCACATATTGGGATGGAGAGAACATAAGAAGCATTGACGGCGCCGAATGTGATTTCGGTTACAGGACGAGCCTTTTCGAGAAACTTGCCGGAGAAGGGAAGACAGCGGTGATACTGGAATTTGAGGCTGTCCTTTCAAAGGGAAACAAAGATGAGATAACGGCGCTGGTCGAAGATCTCCGCAGGAGAAGGACCGCAAGCCAGCCTCTCGATGTGCCTTCTGCAGGTTCCACTTTTAAACGTCCGGAAGGATATTTTGCCGCAAAGCTCATTGAGGATGCCGGACTTAAGGGATTTGCCTTAGACGATTCAGGCGCTCAGGTGTCCCCAAAGCATGCGGGTTTTGTTGTTAATAACGGAGGCACTGCCAGGGCTTCCGATGTCATGAGACTTATAGATTACGTGGTGGAAAAAGTTTTCGAGAATTCAGGTGTCAGACTTGAGAAAGAAGTGAGACTGATAGGTAACTTCGGAGGCTAAAGATGGAACTGTTATTTCTGACGGGAATGAGCGGTGCGGGAAAAAGTGCCGCGGTCAGGTATTTGGAAGATTGCGGATATTTCTGCATGGATAATGTACCGCCCTATGTTTTGCCGGACCTTGTAAAGAGCTTCTTCAGAGGCAGGAACGGCGAGGGCTTCTCGACTCCAAAACTTGCATTTGTTGTCGACATAAGATCCCAGGAATACCTTGACGGTTTTGATGAGGCGCTTGCTCTTATCGATGAGGAAGTGGGATGCCCATATAAGGTCATTTTCCTTGAGGCATCTGACCAGGTGCTCATCAGCAGATACCAGCAGACAAGAAGAAAGCACCCTCTTGCCACAAAGAAGGGTTCTCTTACAGAGGCTCTCGCGGAAGAAAGGAAGATGCTCGAGAACATAAGAGAGATTGCTACAGTCGTAGTTGATACCTCTTTCATGACAGATACCGAACTCTGTAACGCGATCGGAGAGATCATAAAGAGCGCAGACAGCCAGAGCATCCTTGTCGTGGTCGAATCGTTCGGATTCAAGTATGGTCTTCCCGTAGACTGCGATTACGTATTCGACGTAAGATTTTTGCCGAACCCGTTCTATTTCCCCCAGATGAGGAATCTCACGGGTAAGGATGAAGCGATCGCCACATATCTTGAAGGCTTCAGCGAGACAGCAGAATTCAATTACATGACGTCCGAACTCTTAAGATTCGTGATCCCATACTATGAGAAAGAAGGAAAGGGAAGCGTTCACATCGGAGTCGGCTGTACGGGCGGCAGGCACAGATCTGTTTACTGTGCAGAGACGATCTCGAAAATGCTGGGTGAAAGAGGCATCAAGTGCATAATCTCCCACAGGGATATCGATAAAGAGCCCCACAGATATACAAAGAAGGCGGAAGAGGACTAAATGGACGACAGCTTTTCTGTCAAAGTTAAGCTCGAGACGGCGACAAATGCCGTAAAAAAGCCCGTCCAGAGGCAGACGGCACTCTGCGGCCTGTTCTTAAGCCAGAGCAGCGTAAAGGGTTCAGCCAAGGTTATCAGGATCCCCGAAAGGCTCTCTGAACTGACGGTAAAGCTTTTCGAGGCTGAGAACATAGAATGCTCTTATTCAAAAGGTAAGATTATTTTAAAAGATATATATTCCTCCAATCTCTGGGAGCGCTGCGAAGAACTCCTGTCAGGTTTTGCATGCGGCAGCCTGACCGTTGAGGATGCCAGAAGATTCCTGAGAGGCGCTTTCTGGGGATGCGGATACTGTTCCGATCCTTCCAACGGCTACAGGATAGAATTCGTGGTAAAGGAAGCGGAGAATGCGACACTCATATCGGCAGCCCTGGACGTTCTGTCTATAAAGCATGTCAGGGCCCAGAGAAAAGATTCTTATTCTCTTTATTTTAAAAACGGAGATGACGTCTCTGATTTCTTAAGCTATATCGGAAGCCCCTCGGCAATGATGGAATTTGAGAACGTCCGTGCCCAAAAGGACGTAAACAGCAAGGTCACGAGGACCGTTAACTGTGACGAGGGCAACACCAAAAGACAGGCTGAGGCTGCGGCAGCAAGGAATGAACTCATTGCCAAAGTCATGGCATCGGGACTTGCAAGCAAGCTCGCTCCCGAGCTTCGTGAAGCCGCCAAAGCCCACATGGAGAACCCCGGTGCATCGCTTGCCGAGCTCGGTGCCATGATGGATCCTCCGATTGGGAAATCAGGCATGAGACACCGCCTTGATAAGATAGCGGAATTCGCAAACAGCCTGTAGATTTGTATCAAAAAATCCTTATTTTATTAAGCGTTCAGGGGTTGTTTGACACTCAAAGTTTGAGATTAAATTACAGCCGTGTTACAATAAGCGTTAACTTTTGAGAAAGGAACATTGTGAGGGGTATTATGAAGCGCGGTGACCAATACATCGAGCCTGATAATAGTTATTACAGACCGTCAAGAGACCCTAATGAGGGTACCATGACGCTTGTTGTCGTGATCACGCTTCTGTTCGTCTGTCTTACGGGCGTTCTTGCGGCTGTATATTTTAAGAAGATCACGACCAAAGAGACTCTGGCCAATATCGATACCACTGACCAGTCCGGTTACATTTCGATCGCATCTCCGACCCCCACACCGATTCCTCCTATTGAACCTTACCAGAACCCTATCCTTTACCCGGGTCTTGCTGCTGTAAGGATCAATGCCGAGCTTGCGGTAGACAGCAAAGCAAATCCTGCTGCAAGAGGCATCAACCAGACCGTAATGAAGAACAGGCAGTTCGTTGAAGGCGATTACGTAAGAGAGAAGCCTATCTATATGACTGATCCGGTATTCTACGGATCCATCCCCGGCATATTTACCTACAGAGGCAATAACTTCAGAAACTGCGCATCCTTCGGTTATACGAACATATACAGAGGCGCGCTGACACAGAAATGGGAATTCACCGGCATAGGCAAAAAGCTTGCTTCGACCCAGAACTTCGAATGGTCAGGTGTAAGGTGGACAGGCCAGCCCCTGGTTGCCGAGTGGCCTCTGGAGACCCGTGCGCATATGAATCTCACTGATTTTGCCAAGAACCAGCAGATCTTAAGAGAAGTAATAATCGCAGCCCTGGACGGCAAGATCTACTTCTTCAACATACTGAACGGTGAGAAGACGAGAGAACCTATCAATGTCGGTGCATCCATCAAGGGAACGCCCGCTCTCGATCCGAGAGGCTATCCCATTATCTATGTAGGCCAGACGGACAACAACGGCGGAACGAATTTCGGCCTTTACGCATATTCGCTCCTCGACGGATCACTGCTCTTTATGTATGACGGTTCTGATGACGGTGCGTACAGATCCAACTGGAATGCATTCGATTCGTCACCTCTGATCGACGGCGCAACGGATACTCTTATCTGGCCTTGTGAGAACGGTTACATCTACACGTTCGACCTTAATACGAATTACAACGCTGCTGCAGGTACCCTCTCCATGAGTCCTGTAGTAACGGGTTACAAGTACATGTTCAATGACAATGTAAGTTCACGTATGGGCGTAGAGAGTTCCATCGCCGTATATGGCAATTACGGTTATTTCATGGACAACACGCAGAACCTCTGCTGTCTTGACCTCAACACCTTTAAGATGGTCTGGACAAGGGTCGTAGGCGATGATTCAGACGTTACTCCGATAGTCAATGAGGAGAACGGCATTCCTTATGTCTACATCGGAACCGAAGTAGATAACCAGAGCGGATTAGGCGAGCAGACCGGCGCAGCTTATATCTACAAGGTCAACGGCCTTACCGGCAGCATTGACACGAAAGATGGCGGCTGGCAGAACTCTGAACCCTGCTATACGTTCAACGGCGAATCTTCCGATAACGACCAGAGCGGCGGATGCTTCGGCAACCCCATTATGGGCAAGGGAAAGATCTCAAATCTCGTAATATTCTCTTTTAGTATGACAAGTGGCCTTGCAAGCGGCAATAAACTTGTTGCATATGACAAGGATTTGGGTATCAAGGTTTGGGAATATAATATGAACATCTATTCGTACAGCTCACCTGTTGATTTCTACGATCAGGAGGGGCACGCATACATCATCATCTGCGACTCGATCGGACAGATCCACATGATCAACGCAGAAGACGGAAAGAGAATTACATATATACAGACCAAGAGGAACCTGGGCAAACAGGATCAGACCTCTTCAGGCGTCTGTATCGAAGCTTCTCCTATCGTTTACGAAGGTATGCTTGTCGTAGGAACAACATCCGGAAGCATTTTCGGAATATCGGTTGAGTAAGGAGCAATAATGGACTACAAAAAAGCATACGGATCCATAACGGTTTTAGAGGTCGAGATAAGGACCTTTGCAAACGAGGGTTATGCGGTGAAGTATGATTTTGGTCGCAAAGTGATCTCCTGGCGTGACAATTACATGTGGAATAATAATTTCACCAGATCAATCAGCGACGATAAGATGGCTCTTATCAAGGAAAAACTCCCGGAATCAGGAATGCTTGAGTGGATGAAGGGCTATGAGATGGGCATGACCGAAGAATTCGGCGATAAGACCGTGGTGCCGGGTGAGTGGAGCATAAAGGTCGAGTTCGATGACAAGACCAGGCTAGTGTCAGGAGCAGAACAGCATTTCCCAAAGAAATGGAAAAATCTTAAGACCCTGATCGAGCAGACGACGGGATGCAGCTTCTTATTAAGATAAAGCAAAAATGGTGTATTTAGAGTTTGGCAGCAGGCGTGGGGCCTGCTTTTTATTATTTATATAGTCGGTTTTGCTCAGATGTGATAAAATTCATTAGTATGTCCGGATCTCGAGTTCGGGAATGTAAAGAACTAAGGAGTCTTTGATTTGGATTATCTGGAAGGATTGCTACTTGGTAGATTATGGAGCGATACGGATTATGAGAACCGTAAGCATTTCGGTTTGTTTATCCTGTATGGCCTTTTTGTCGATGCGATAATCCTTTACATATACATACTCGAGAGAGGTCTTTTGGGATTCGGCATCATCGGACCTATCCATATTGCCGTTTTCGTACTTCTATTCCTTGCAAATCCTTTGATCTGCTTCAGATATTACCGAATGCCCTGGTGGGGCAAGATAATGATTTTACTTGTAAAGATCTTCAAGGCATACCTGATCATCAGCTATACCGTCAGCCTGCTCCTTCCCAGACTCAGCGTAAGAGTTGACGATCTTCAGGATTACCTGATCGGTTATCTCAACTTAACGCTTGAGAAATATACGGAGAAATTTGCGGCAACGGTCGGCTCTTTCTCGACTGTCGTAGGCGTTCTCGCCGGCGGCGTCCACGTTGTAGGAACGGTATTGCTCTTCACTTTGGCATTCATCGTTATCCCGAGCCTTATCTTCCTGGCTGTGAAGTTTGTGCAGCTGGCATGGGACTGGGTCGTAAATATGCTCATCATCAAGAGGTTTTTCCCTCAGAGAAAATAAGGAACTTTAAGGAGGCTATATGGCAGAGCTTAGAGACAGAATAGACATAACAGTTGAAGAGCTCGAGGAATCCCTCGGTGCCGTCAGGCTTCCGCGCTTCATCGCCGAATCCGAGAAGAGCTTTGTCGGAAGAATAGATTCCATCTGTGACGAGATCTGTTCAGATACGAACAAGAGAGCGATATTCGTCTCGGGTCCGACTTCATCAGGTAAGACCACCTTCACATTAAGGCTTTCCAAGATGATCAACAGCAGAGGCAGAAAGGCCGTTCACTTATCCCTTGACGATTACTACAACATCAAGGAAGTAAAGTGTGACAAAGACGGCAGACCTGACTTTGAGACGATCGATGCATTGGATGTTGAGAGGATCCAGAGGGACATAAAGGCTCTCCTTGACGGACAGACGGTCATTCCGCCGTTCTTTGATTTCAACGTAAGAAAGCAGATGGAGGGCGATCCTTCGGCTGCGATCTGCCTTGGTGATGACGGTGTTCTTGTTGTAGAAGGCCTTCACGGTTTATCTCCGAGGATCTCGGGAGAATGCCCTTCCGATAAGTGTTCCAAGGTATTCATCATGCCCTACGGCAATGTCTACTGCGATTCAAAGCTGATGGACAGCAACGAGATAAGACTCTTAAGAAGGATAATCAGGGACTACCGTCACAGAAGCGCGCATGCTCTGGCAACGATCGATTACTGGCCGATGATCCAGAAGTCCGAAGAAAAATATTACGAAGAATATCTTACAAGTGCCGACTATCACGTTAATTCGTTCCTGGCTTATGAGAGCCTGATAGTCGCCCCCATGGCAATGGGAGATATCAGCGAAGCGTTGGACCAGGCTCTTAAGGGCTCCATCGAACCTTCCGTATTCATGGAGAAGTCTCCTTCAGGCAAACCTTTTGCAGACCTCTCGTCAGCACTTGTAAAGGCAAATAAACTCATGGGACATCTGGGAAAGATCCCGGTCATCAGTCCCGATCAGGTTCCGGCTGAATCCATACTGAACGAATTCATCGGATCATAGTTTTCGAAATAGATAAGGAGGCAGAAAATGCCTATCAGAATAGCAGACAATCTTCCGGCAAGGCACATCCTTGAACAGGAAAGAATATTCGTTATGGAGGAGAACAGGGCTCTGACCCAGGATATAAGACCTATCAGGATCCTTATCCTCAATCTCATGCCCGACAAATCCACGACGGAGACACAGCTCCTCAGAGCTCTGTCCAATTCACCGATCCAGGTCGATGTCGAGCTTATATTTACAGAGACACATCATTCGAAGCACACCCCGGCTGAGCATCTCGTAAAGTTCTACAAGACTTTCTCCGAGATAAAGGAGGAATACTTCGACGGCATGATCATTACAGGCGCTCCCATTGAGAAGCTCCCGTTTGAAGATGTCGATTATTGGCCCGAACTGGTCAATATAATGGAGTGGAGCAAGACACACGTCTATTCGACGCTCCATCTGTGCTGGGGCGCTTTCGCCGGGCTTTATTACCATTACGGCATTCCCAAGATCGTTCTGGACAAAAAGGTGTTCGGCGTTTTCGAGCACTCGATGACATGGTCAAGACCCGTAAAGCTCTTCAGGGGCTTTGACGATATCTTCTATGTGCCCCATTCACGTTATACGGAAGTAAGGCGCGAAGACGTCGAGAAGAGATCTGACTTAAGGATCCTTTCCGAATCCGAGGAATGCGGTATCTATGCGATATCTGACCTTCACGGAAGACAGTTCTTCATCACCGGCCACTCGGAGTACGACAGGGACACACTGGACAGGGAGTACAGAAGAGACATGGCAGCTGGTCTTGATGATGTTGATATTCCGAAGAACTACTACATCGATGACGATCCTTCCAAGGGCCCCCTTCTCAGATGGAGGTCTTCTGCGACATTAATGTATACAAACTGGCTCAACTATTACGTATATCAGGAGACTCCGTTCGACATCAGTACGATCAGGAGCATCCGCAACGAAGACTTGGAGCCCAACAGAGACCTGGAGAAAAATGGCTGATACTGTTTACCTCAACAAAGAACTGATATCGGGATTTGAACCCCAAAGACCTGATGACGGACATAAGAACACTTTCGGGACTGCGCTTATCTGCGCAGGTTCGGAATATATGTCGGGCGCTGCCGTAATGGCTGCCGGTGCGGCTTTGAGAACAGGCGCGGGTCTTGTCAGGGTATTCTCAGAAGATAAGACACTTGATGCCGTAAGGGTCAATGAACCCTGCGCGCTCCTGTCTTTAAGGCCTTCCGAGACAGCAGATCTCTTAAGAAAGGCAAAAGAGCTCTGCAGGAATTCATCTGCTGTCCTGATCGGATCAGGGATCCCTGAAGATCATAAGGACATGGAAGCTCTGACTTTCCGTTTTATCGAGTATGCGGCAGGCCTGGTGCTTGATGCCGGCGCGCTTACAGGCAGACCCGATGTATGGGCAAGGCTTGCTGAAGGACTTAAGGCCAGAAAGGTGCCGGCGGTCATAACTCCTCACATAGGAGAATTTGCAAGGCTCTTAAGGCTCTCAAATTCCGAAGTCATCGAAAAGGCCGATGAGCTTGCTGCGGAATTTGCAAAAGACAACAACTGCGTGGTCGTTCTTAAGAACGCAAAGACACTTATAGCCACACCTGACGGAAAGCTCTATGTCAACGACGCTCCCAACAGCGGACTTGCCAAGGGCGGTTCGGGTGATGTCCTTGCAGGACTCATTACAGGATTCCTTGCGCAGGGAATGGAACCTTACAAGGCAGCGTGCTCTGCCGTTTATATCCACTCCAAAGCGGGTGAGGCGGCAGCAAATGAGGCCGGAACCAGGGCAATGCTTCCGTCAGATCTTATAGTATATTTGCCCGGCGCTTATATGGATGCCGGATGGGGACATGAAGATGAGTGAAAACACTTTAGGCTTTAGCAGTAATTACGACCGTTCATGCGTTGAGATCGACCTTGATGCCCTGAAGCATAACTTCGAGGAGATCAGGAAGGCGACTACGGACGGTGCGGGGATCCTCGCTGTCGTTAAGGCCGATGCATACGGACACGGCGCGCTCGAGATCGCAAAGACCCTTATCGATTCGGGTGCTGCAGGACTCTGTCTTGCCACGATCGACGAGGCCGTGGAGCTCAGAAAGCACGGAATAGATGTTCCCATGATGACTTTAGGATTTACCGATCCCGTCAGATTCAAGGATGCGGTAAAGTACGACGTTGAGCAGTCGGTATATTCATATGAGATCGCAAAGGCTTTGTCGGATGAGGCTCTGGCGCAGGGCAAGAAATGCAGGATCCACATAAAGCTCGACACCGGAATGGGAAGGATAGGCTTTAAGACGGACGGCTCCGAGACAGAGGAGATCGTCAGATCATGCACTCTGCCCGGAATAGAGCCTTATGGCGTCTTCTCGCATTTTGCCGTTGCAGATACAGATGACGACGATTATACAAGGAAGCAGTTCAGGCTGTTCATGGATCAGATAGATGAACTCGGAAAGAGAGGCATCAGGTTCACCAAGAGACACATCTGCAACAGCGCAGGCATCTTAAGGTTCCCCGAAATGCATCTGGATCTCGTAAGAGCAGGCATCATCTTATACGGCCTTATGCCGCCCGGATGCCCTAAGCCCGTAACGGATATCAACCTTAAGCCCGTCATGAACTGGTATGCCAAGGTCATTCACGTAAAGACAGTTCCTGTCGGAGCTACTGTAAGCTACGGCAGACATTTTGAAGCTTCACGTCCCACTGAAGTTACCACGGTAGGCATCGGATATGCTGACGGCCTGTCGAGAAGACTGTCCAACGGATTTGAACTCGTGATAGGCGGAAAGAAGTGTCCCATCATCGGCAATATCTGCATGGATATGTGCATGGTGGACACGACTGATCTCGAGGTAAGACCCAAGGTCGGAGACAGGGTAACTGTTTTCGGAAGCGCGAGATCTGCCGATGAACTTGCAGAGGCACTCGGAACCATTAATTACGAGATCACATGTGATGTTGGCAAAAGAGTCAGAAGACTCTATGTCGGAGGCTGATTTTTTCGCCTATATTATTTAAAAGATACTCGGTGAAAAAAGCGCAGATATGCGCTATAATACATACGCTTTATTTTTATACCAAGGAGAATGCCCATTAATGGAAGATACATTGCGCGAGAGCTGGAAGAACCCGGAGATAAAGAAGAAGATACTCTTTACCTTCCTGATCGTTTCCATCCTTTGTCTTCTTACTATAATCCCGATCCCCGGCCTTAGTCATGCTGCAGCTACAGCAAAGATCGACGATTGGGGCAGCATAGGCACCGTAATCGACATCCTCTCATGCGGAGCTCTTACAAACGGCTCCATCATCAGCCTCGGCATTTTCCCGTTCCTTGTAGCATCCATCGTCATGCAGATCGTTACACTCGCAGTTCCGAAGCTCAGAGATCTTGCACAGGCAGGCGGCGAAGGAACAAAGCTCATCACAAAATACACAAGGATCGCTTCCCTTATCGCTTCAGGCGTTTTCGCTGCTCTTTACTGCCTCGGAATGAAGGATACGGTCTTCCCGAACTTCAATTTCTGGGTAGCTATCGTACTCTGCGGCGTTTCTGTAGCGATCGGCAGCGCTTTCTGCGGCTGGTGCGTAGAGCTCCTTAACACAAAGGGTCTGGGCAACGGTCTTACGATCATCATCATTGCCGGCATCATCCATAACATTCCCCACGATCTTTTGACACCTTACTTCAACGCAATCGAACTCGGAATCGTATGGGCTCTCGTTTATATGATCATGGGAATCCTCCTGGCGATCGGAATGCTCGTTCTTGCCCTCCTCATCAACATGGGCGAGAAGAAGCTCAGGATCATCTTCTCCAAGAGAACCGTCGGCATGAAGCAGTACGGAATGCAGAACCAGGTTATCCCGCTTAAGGTCGCTCAGGCAGGCATCACACCCGTTATCTATTCAATGACGGTAGTCCTCTTCATTCCTGCGATCCTTACGATGATCGCTCCCGGCTCAGATAATATCTGGTTTGCAAATGCAAGGAACTTCCCGACAAGCGTAATGTTCATTCCGTTCTTCATTATCTTCCTGGTATTCTTCGCATATGTTTTCGCACTCATGCAGTTCAATCCCTACGATATCTCCAACCAGATCAAGCAGAACGGCGGTTATATCCAGGGAATCAAGCCCGGCAAACCGACATCAATGTACATGATGTCCGTATATAGCAACCTCAACAGCGCAGACTGTGCATATCTTATACTCGTCTGCATCATCCCGCTCGCATTGAGCTTCATTCCGGGACTTCACAACATTGCTTTCTCCGGAATCGGTCTTGTTCTCGTAGCAGGCGGATTCATCGAGATGAAGACTCTTCTCGACAACGCTCTCAAGCTTGAAGAAGATAAGCTCAAGCAGGCAGGCAAAGACAAGAAGCGCAGCAAGAACTACAACAAAAAGTAAAAGGGAGGCAGTTTTATGAATCTGATCATTTTAGGTGCACCCGGTTCCGGAAAGGGAACATCAGCAACAGTTTTAAGAGAGAATTATTCCCTTGCACATATCTCCACAGGCGATCTGTTCAGATACAACATCAAAGAGAATACTCCTTTGGGAATCGAAGCCAAGTCTTATATCGACAAGGGAGCTTTGGTTCCTGATGACGTAACCATCAGAATGGTCGAAGACCGTCTTAATAATCCCGACTGTGAGAAGGGCTATATCCTTGACGGCTTCCCGAGAAATATCGCTCAGGCTGAAGCACTTGATAAGATGCTCGCAGCAAAGGGCTCCAAGATCGACGCAGTTGTCTATGTAAAGTGTGATGACGAGATCATCATGGACAGAGTAACGACAAGACGTGTCTGCGAGAAGTGCGGAGCAAGCTTCAACGTTAAGTACATGCCCACAAAGGCAGAGGGCGTTTGCGATGTATGCGGCGGCAAGGTCATCCAGAGATCAGACGATAACCCGGAGACGGTTGCCAAGAGACTTGAGACATACAGAGTCAACACACAGCCCCTTATCGATTTCTACAACGAGAGAGGAATCATCGTTGAGGGCAACAACAATGTCGATTCAAAGACATGCATCGAGTCCATCGAAGCAGGACTTAAGAAACTGGGACTTTAATTAGAAACTAGGTAAATAAATGGTAGAGATCCTTACTCAAGAAGAATTCGAAAAGATGAAGGCAGCAGGAAAGATCCTGCAGCATGTTTTCAAGGCCTGCCGCGATGAGATCAAGCCTGGCATTTCCACACATGATGTGGACAAGCTCTGCTATGACATCATCAGAAGCTATGATGCCATTCCTTCGTTCCTTAACTACGGCCAGCCGCCGTTCCCCGGAACGATCTGTGCTTCCGTTAATGACGAGGTCGTTCACGGAATCCCCAGAAAGACAAGGATCCTCGAAGAGGGCGATATCATCTCGGTCGATGTCGGAGCGATCCTTGACGGTTATCAGTCAGATGCCTGCAGAACCTATATGGTAGGTGAGGTCGCACCTGAAGTAAAAGATCTCGTAGAGCGTACCGAGAAGTCCTTCTGGATCGGATTGGAATATGCCAAGGCCGGCATGAGGACAGGTGATATCGGTCATGCTATCCAGGAATATTGCGAAGGCTTCGGCTACGGAGTAGTAAGAGAACTTACAGGTCACGGAATCGGAACAACGATGCACCAGGATCCTGATGTTCCCAATTACGGAAGACCGGGTCACGGATATAAACTCAAAAAGGGTATGGCAATCTGCATCGAACCGATGATAACATTGGGTACACGTGAGATCGAGCTTTTAGACGACAGGTGGACGATAGTTACACAGGACGGCAAGCCTGCCAGCCACTATGAGAATACGATATTAATAACGGATGAGGGTCCGTATTTAACAACCTATGACTATGAGGAGGGTTTTTAATGGCGAAGGAAGATGTTATTGAAGTACTGGGAGTAGTTGATGAAGCATTGCCCAACGCAATGTTCAAGGTAAAGCTCGACAGCGGACACATTGTTCTTGCTCATTTGTCAGGAAAGCTTAGACAGAATTACATCAAGATTCTTCCGGGCGACAAAGTAACAATGGAAATCTCGCCATACGATCTTTCCAGAGGCAGAATCACCTGGAGAGGCGAGAAGAAGCCCAAGGCTTAACCCTTATTTCAGCCGTTTTCAGGCACCCTGAAATTTTTCGGGGTGCTTTAAATTTTTCAGTTGAAAACCAAATAGATTCTGCTATAATAGTTCAGCATGCGCTCAAAAGGCGCCTGTATTTGTTGTGGAAAAATAACAGCAACAGGAGGTACTAATATGAAAGTACGACCGTCAGTAAAGCCGATGTGCGAAAAGTGCAAGATCATTCGCAGAAACGGCAAAGTTATGGTCATTTGTTCCGACCCTAAGCATAAGCAGAGACAGGGTTAAGACATTTGACGGGCTTTCGTATGTGCGGAATTAGCCCTGCACGAAGTGATAACGAAGGCCGCGGGATAAAAGCTCCTTCCCGCACAAGTATTTATTAAATAAAAGAAGTAATCATATTTACTCACCGTTACCGAGAGGGCGGCTGCTCCCTAACCCGGAGTTCCTTGACTTACGTGTGTCAAATAGAGATTAATACCACTTTATCCAATACGGAGGTACATTAAATGGCTCGTATAGCCGGCGTAGATTTACCGAATGATAAGAGAATTGAAATCGCTCTTACGTACATTTACGGAATCGGAAGAACAAGTGCAGACGAGATTATTGCCAAGACAGGCATCAATCCCGATACACGTGTCAAGGATTTGTCAGAGGATGAGGTTGCGAAGATCCGTGACCAGATCGAGAACAATTACAAGGTTGAGGGTGACCTTAAGAGAGAAGTACAGTCTAACATTAAGAGACTTTCTGATATCGGTTGCCTTCGCGGACGTCGCCACAGACTGGGACTCCCTGTAAGAGGCCAGCGCACAAAGACTAATGCTCGTACCCGTAAGGGACCTAAGCATACAGTTGCTGGTAAGAAGAAGTAAGGTGAGGTGAGTCAAAATGGCACAGAAGAAAAGCATAAGACCCAGAAGAAGTGAGCGTAAGAACGTCGTAGACGGTCAGGCTCATATTCATGCTACATTCAACAATACAATCATTACAATTACCGACAAGCAGGGAAATACAATTTCCTGGGCTTCTGCAGGTATGGACGCCAAGGGTTCACGTAAGGGCACGAGCTACGCAGCTCAGGTTGCTTCCGAGAAGGCTGCAAAGGCAGCTTGCGATCATGGCATGAAGACTGTTGATGTTTATGTAAAGGGACCCGGATCCGGACGTGAGTCCGCAGTAAGAGCCCTTGAGACAGCAGGCCTCAGAGTCACAATGATCAAGGACGTAACACCGGTTCCGCACAACGGATGCCGCCCTCCTAAGAGAAGAAGAGTTTAATCTTCTCACGGCAGAATACTTAGTATAGAAAAGAGGAATATAGCAATGGCTAGAGATATGACACCTGTCCTTAAGAAGTGCAGAGCCCTCGGTATTGAGCCTGCTTTCTTGGGAGTAGAGAAGAAAGAATCTAAAAAGCATGGTGCATCCAGACCCCGCAAGATCAGCGAGTATGGTATGCAGCTTAAGGAAAAGCAGAAGGCAAAGTTTATTTACGGCGTTCTCGAGAAGCCTTTCAGAAATTACTATGAGAAGGCTCAGAAGCTCAAGTATGGTACAACCGGTGAAAACCTCATGATCCTTCTTGAGACAAGACTTGACAACGTTTTATTCAGAATGGGTTTTGCTCGTACAAGAGACGAAGCAAGACAGATCGTAAGCCACAGAGGAGTTAAGGTTAACGGCAAGATCGTTAATATCCCTTCTTTTGCGGTTAAGGTTGGCGATGCAATCGAGATCAAAGAGGGCGTAAAGAGCTCACAGAGATTCAAGGACATCATCGAAGTAACAGGTTCCAGAGCAACACCTGCATGGGTTGAAGCAGACAATGATAAGCTCTGCGGCAAGATCCTTGCAATGCCTACAAGAGATCAGATCGAAGTACCTGTAAATGAAGTTGCAATCGTCGAGTTGTATTCTAAGTAATAACATCCGGATCGCAAGATTTTGAAATAATCTAGGAGGAACAAACATGATGGAAATCAGCCAGCCGACCGTTAAGTGCGTTGAGACCAACGAGGATAAGTCCTACGGCAAATATACCATCGCCCCGCTCGAGCGTGGATTCGGTACTACTCTCGGAAACTCACTCCGCAGAGTACTCCTTTCTTCACTTTCCGGCGCGGCAGTAACATCTATCAAGATCGAAAAGATTAAGCATGAGTTCTCCACTGTTCCGGGTATTATCGAGGATATGACGGAAGTTATCCTTAATATCAAAGGTATCCGCGCAAAGCTCCATAACGAGTCCAACATCGTAAGCATCAGCGTCGCTAAGGGAAGAACCGGCGAGCTCACAGCTGGTGATATCGTTCACGGACCCGAAGTAGAGATCATGAATCCCGATCACGTTATCGCTCACTTAAACGGCAGCGACGATGTATTCATGGAATTCACACTCAGCAAGGGCAGAGGATACAACACAGCAGAGCAGAATAAGCCCGCTAAGCAGGTTATCGGTGTAATCCCGATCGATTCCATCTTCACACCTGTCAAGAAGGCTAACTACAAGGTTGAGAACACACGTGTAGGCGCTCGTACAGACTATGACAGCCTTACACTCGAGGTTTGGACAGACGGTACTATTGATGTTGACGAGGCTCTCTCCTCAGCAGCTAACTGCCTGATCGAGCACCTCAAGTTCTTCACAGCTCTTGCTGATACGGATTCAGCTCCGAGCTTCAAGAACATCGAAGAGAGCGGCGAGCACGATTCAAAGCTTTCCGGTGTAATTGAGGACATGGATTTCTCAGTACGTACTTACAATTGTCTCAAGAGAGCACAGATCAACACAGTTGGTGATCTTGTTGCCCGTTCCATGGACGAGATGATCAAGGTAAGAAACCTTGGCAAGAAGTCCCTCGAAGAGATCATCGAGAAGCTTGAAGACATGGGTCTGCACTTGAGAGAAGCAGAAGATTAAGGTTATTGGAGGATATATAAATGCCTAACAGAAAATTCGGCCGTGCTTCAGATCAGCGTGCTGCAATTCTGAAGAATCAGGTCACAACATTGATTATAAACGGTAGGCTCGAGACAACAGTCGCAAGAGCTAAGGACATCAGCGCTATCGTTGAGAAGCTTGTAGCTTCTGCAGTTAAGGAGCAGGACAACTACACAACAAAGGAAATCACAGTTTCCGCTGCAAAGCTCGACGGTAAGGGCAAGAAGGTCTTAAAGACAAAGACTTCCAAGAAGGGCGAGAAGTACGAAGTAGTTGACCGTGAAGTTAAGACAAAGACAGTTCAGGTTGATAACCCTTCACGTCTCGCAGCTAGAAAAGCCATGATCAAGTGGGTTAACAAGAGCCACGATGCAGAGGGCAACATCATCAATCCCGTCAACAAGATCTTTGATGATATCGCACCTAAGTATGCAGGCAGAAACGGTGGTTACACAAGGATCATCCGTTTGGGCGCAAGACGTGGTGACGGCGCTGAGATGGCTATCTTGGAGTTCGTGTAATATTACACAAACAAAAACGATAAATTAAATTGTCAATCAGTCACGGGGAAAGGTTTACATCTTTCCCCGTTGTCTTTAAAATGTTGCTACATAACTATTCCATGGAGAATTAAATTGCCGGAAAACGAGAACAATATCGAGATAAAAGACGTAAGTTTCTCATACGATGCAGATGATGAGACTTCGGGAAAAGCGCCAAGACTTGCTCTTGACGGCATTTCCGTTTCCATCGCCAAAGGTTCATATACAGCGATCCTTGGAAGCAACGGTTCCGGCAAATCCACACTTGCAAAGATAATAGACATTCTGGAAGTGCCCGACAGCGGCAAAGTCGTTATATTCGGCAAAGACACTTCCAATGATGAACTGTTCTGGGAGATAAGGGAGCACTGCTGCTGCGTTTTCCAGAACCCCGATAACCAGATAGTCGGAACCATGATCGAAGAAGACGTGGCTTTCGGACCGGAGAATCTGGGCATTCCCAATCCTGAATTAAGGGAGCGCGTCGATCAGGCGCTCAAAGATGTCGGACTTTATGAGTTCAGACATAAAGAGACCATGGCTCTGTCCGGCGGCCAGAAGCAGAAGCTTGCGATAGCAGGCGCTCTTGCCATGAAGCCTGACATCCTGATCCTTGATGAAGCAACGGCTATGCTCGATCCTTCGAGCAGGGATGATTTCCTGACACTCGTTGAGAAGATGAGAGTCGAAAAGGGCCTTACACTCATCACGATCACGCATGACATGACCGAAGCGTTAAGATGCGATAAGATCGTCATCGTACATAAAGGCAAGGTCGCATTGGAGGGAACTCCTGAAGAGATATTCCTGTCCGATGACCTGTGGAAATACGGTCTTAAGAGACCGGTTAAGTTCAATTTCGCATTCGAGATCGCAAAGCTTACCGGAAGCACCCTTACAAAAGAAGACTTAAAGAGCAACGAGACTCTCATAGCCAGCCTTGTAAAGATGCTCACAAAGCCCGGACTTACAATGCCCGGAAATGTTCTGGTCGATAAAAAGACTTTAGACGATAAGGACATAATCATGTCCGTAAAAGACCTTTCATATACTTACGGTGGCAGCGAGACAAAGGCGATCGACAACATCAACCTTGATATCAGAAGAGGCGAGGTGCTTGGCATAGTCGGTGAGAGCGGCTGCGGCAAGACAACGCTCATCTCACACATGAACGCGATAATAAGACCGGTTGAAGGTGATGTCATCATCCACACCAAAGACGGTGACTTATCCTGTAAGAATAAAAAGGACACGATGAAGATCAGACAGAATGTCGGCCTTGTTTTCCAGTATCCCGAATACCAGCTTTTCGAGGAGACGGTATATAAGGACATCGCTTACGGTCTTAAGAAGATGAATGTCTCTAAGGAGGAACAGAAGGAGCTTATCCTTGATGCCGCAGGGAAAGTCGGTCTCACGGAAAGAGAACTGAATTCTTCTCCTTTCGAACTGTCGGGCGGACAGAAGAGACGTGCTGCTATGGCAGGTGTCCTTGTCATGAGACCTGGCATACTCGTTCTTGATGAACCCGCTTCGGGCTTAGACCCCAAGGGAAGACAGGAGATGTTCTCGATCATAAAGGGTCTTCGCGACAGCGGGACCACGATAATACTCGTATCCCACAACATGGATGAGGCAGCGGTCAACTGTGACAGGATCTGCCTTATAGATAACGGAAAGATCAAGGCTGTCGGCACGCCCGCCGAACTGTTTGTCAAAAAAAGAGCTGACGAGCTTAAAGTCCAGCTCCCCAGGATAACGCGGTTCTCGGCATTGCTCAGGACGGAACTGGCTGAGATCTATCCTGACATAGAATTTAAGGGCAACTGGTTTAATCCGGAGAAGGAAGCAAGGGTAATTGTTTCCGCGGTCTGCGAGGCAGGTGATCACAATGCTTGATAACGTAAGCCTCGGCAGATATTATCCCGCGCACTCATTCCTGCATGATACGGATCCGAGAGTAAAGACGATCCTCTATGCGGTATATCTCGTTGCGATCTTTATAATCAAGGAACCGGCTGCGATCGGAGTCCTGGCAGGGATAATCGTGATCCAGCTCATGATGGCAAAGATCAAGCCGGGCATACTCTGGTCAACGGTCAAGCCGATACTGCCTCTTGCGGCATTTATCTTCCTCATAAACATCTTTACCATAAAGCAGGGCAACGTCCTTTTCACCTGGAAGATCATCACGATAACTGATTACGGCATCAGCCGCGCCGCTATAATGGCGGTAAGGCTTATATTCCTCATCATATCGACGAGCATCCTTCTTACCCTGACGACGACACCGCTTAAGATGAGTGATGCGCTGGAGAAGCTTTTCGCGCCCCTGCAGGTCATAAAGGTGCCGGTACACGAGATGGCCATGATGATGTCCATCGCATTGAGGTTCATACCGACATTGGCCGCAGAGACCCAGAAGATCATGAAGGCGCAGCAGTCAAGAGGTGCGGATTACGATACGGGATCGTTCATAAACAAGGTCAAAGGTTACATCACGGTGCTGATCCCTCTGTTCGTATCGAGCTTCAGACGTGCCGATGAACTTGCGGTTGCGATGGATGCGAGGTGCTATAGAGGCGGCAGGGGAAGGACAAAACTTAATCCTCTGAAGCTCACGTTGAAGGATGTGCTTTGCGGAATATTATTTACGCTTTTAGCGGCACTTGTCGTCGTTATTGATTTATCTTTGAGATAAGTTTCTTGCTGTGTTAGAATGCAAGTTGCTAACAATATAGCGAAAGGTTGGAATAATCAATGGGTTATTATTGCGGAATCGATTTAGGCGGCACGAATATCAAAGCCGGTATCGTAGACGGCGAAGGCAAGCTCCTTAACAAGCTGTCTATCAAGACACGTGCTGAGAGATCAATGGAAGAGATCATCCACGATATGGGCAAGCTCGCCTCTGATGCGATCAAGGATGCAGGTCTTGAAGTAAAGGATATCGAGTGCATCGGTATCGGTTCACCCGGAACACCTGACAACGAAGAAGGTCTTCTCGTATACTCAAGCAACCTTCCGTTCAACAAAGCTCCCATGAGAAAGCTCATCAGGGAAGTCGTTGATCTCCCTGTATATATCGATAATGACGCTAACTGCGCAGCAATGGCTGAGGCAGTTGCAGGCGCTGCAAAGGGCGCAAAGGATTCCGTTACCATCACGCTGGGAACAGGCGTCGGCGCAGGCGTTATCGTCAACGGCAGGATCTTCTCCGGATTCAACCAGGCAGGGTCCGAGTTCGGCCACACGGTCCTCGTCTCAGGCGGCGTTCAGTGCGGATGCGGCAGAAAGGGCTGCTTTGAGCAGTATGCCTCCGCTACGGCTCTCGCAAGAATGACAAGGGAAGCTGCCGAGGCAAATCCCGATTCTCTCCTCAACAAGGTAAAGGAGGATTTCGGCGAGTGGAACGCACAGATCGCTTTCGTCGCAATGAGACAGGGCGACAAGGTTGCAGCAGAAGTCGTAGACAGCTACACGGATTATCTTGCTGACGGTCTTGCAAATGCGATCAATGCATTCATGCCTGAGATCCTTGTTGTAGGCGGCGGTGTCTGCAATGAAGGTGATCCGCTCCTTATCCCCATGCGTGAGAAGACAATGTCCCGTCCTTACTTCGGACCCGGAGTTCCGAAGACACGCATCGAGCTTGCACAGATGGGCAACGATGCAGGCATCGTAGGCGCTGCAATGATGGGCAAGTCCTGCGTAGACGACGGCAAGAACGGCAAGTAATATACCGCTATGCCCAGAATAGCCTTCATAACCGAGTTTGACGGCACGGATTTTGCCGGATTCCAATCGCAGGAAAATGCAAGGGCTGTTCAGGATGTCTTGGAAAAGGCATTAGAAGAATTATATAAGACGAAGATCAGACTTACGGGGTGCTCCAGAACTGACGCAGGTGTGCATGCAAAATGCCACTTAAGTCACGCGGACGTCCCGTTTGTTATTCCTGAAGAGAAATTCCCTCTGGCTATGAACGCGCTTTTGCCCGACGACGTTGCGGTCAAGAAGTCGTTCTATGTAAATGATGATTTCTCCGCGAGGTTCGACATCAAGGGCAAGAGATATATCTACAGAATCTATTCTTCTCCCACGAGAAGTCCGCTTTTGGACAGAACGGCATATTATTGCCCTGTCCTTCCCGATATCTCGAAAATGAAAGCCGCCGCAGAGTTTTTCGCCGGCGAGCATGATTTCGCGGCATTCTGTGCTGCGGGCGGATCCCAGAAGACCACCGTAAGAAGGCTTTTCGGCGTCAAGGTGGAAGCTTCGGGAGAGGATCCGTGTCAGATCGAGATCGAAGTATCGGGCGAGGCTTTTCTCTACAACATGGTAAGGATAATCGCAGGCACGCTTTTATATGTCGGGCAGGGCAAGATCGAGCCGCCGGAAGTAAAGGATATCATTGATGGCGGCAACAGGTCACAGGCAGGAAAGACACTGCCCGCAAAAGGCCTGACTTTGGAAGAAGTGTTTATCTGATCGTGCCGCTTCAAGGCGCGCCATCCTGCGGACAATCGGTCCGATTTATATTAATAAAAGATTTCTAAGGTGATATAATTATTCAAATGCGGGCCGGAATACCCGCATTAATTAAAATAGGGAGGATTATAGAAATGATCAGTTGGTGGATAATATGGCTCATCATTGCAGTCATTATGCTCATCATTGAGATCGTGACCACGGGTCTTGCGACACTCTGGTTTGCAGTCGGCGCCATTGTTGCAATGATAATGGACCTTTGCGGCGCATCGGTAGTATCTCAGATCATAGTGATGGCGTTAGTGTCCATAGTATGTTTTATTCTCTGCATGATCTGGATCAAGCCTAAGCTTGAATCACTTCGCAGGAAGAATGTCCAGAAGACCAATGCGGACAGATTGATCGGAAGGGAAGGTGTCGTGATTGTGCCATTCGATTCGGTCAACGGAAAAGGCCAGGTTAAGGTCGACGGACAGATCTGGAGTGCCAAGGCAGAGGAAGATTTCAATGAAGGCACCAAAATTACAGTAAAAGCAATTGAAGGCGTTAAGCTCGTAGTTGAGCGCGTTATTTAAAAAGGGGAGGAATTAAAAATGTTACCTATCATCGCAGCATCAGCAGGACCTATTATCGGAGTAGCAATCGCGATCATCGTTATCCTGGTACTCATCATACCTAACATCAAGATCGTTCCGCAGGCAACAACGTTCATCATCGAGCGTTTGGGCACATACAGAACAACATGGGAGACAGGCTTCCACATGAAAGTCCCTTTCATCGACCGTGTTGCAAAGAAGATCTCATTGAAGGAAAAGGTTGCTGACTTCGCACCTCAGGCCGTTATCACAAAGGATAACGTTACAATGCAGATCGATACGGTCCTTTTCTATCAGATCGTAGATCCTAAGCTCTACACATACGGCATCGAGCGTCCTATCGTTGCTATCGAGAATCTCTCGGCAACAACTCTCCGTAACATCATCGGTGATCTGGAACTCGACCAGACACTCACATCAAGAGACATCATCAACACAAGAATGAGAGAGATCCTTGATGAAGCTACAGACCCTTGGGGAATCAAGGTCAACCGTGTTGAGCTCAAGAACATCATCCCGCCTAAGGAGATCCAGGCAGCGATGGAGAAGCAGATGAAGGCTGAGCGTGAGAAGAGAGAAAAGATCCTCATCGCAGAAGGTGAGAAGGAATCTGCTATCAGAGTCGCAGAAGGTGAAAAGGAAGCAGCCATCTTAAGAGCTGAAGCTAAGAAGCAGGCTGCAATAAGAGAAGCTGAAGGTCAGGCTCAGGCTATCATCGCAGTACAGGAAGCTACAGCCAAGGGTCTTCAGATGATCAAGGACGTAGGCGCTGATGACGGACTTATCGCCATCAAGGGCCTCGAAGCTCTCGAAAAGGTCGGCCAGGGCGCATCTACAAAGATCATCATCCCTTCAGATCTTCAGGGCATTGCCGGACTTACAACCACGATCAAAGAGATCGCAAAATCATAATTTAAGACAATAAGTCTTTGGAGGTAAATCGTATGGATTACGGTATGTGGAATGACAGAACCAACATGAGCATGCTCACAGACTTCTATGAGCTCACCATGGCAAACGGTTATCTGAACAGCGGAAACAGGGACAAGATCGTTTATTTCGATATGTTCTTCAGAAACATTCCCGAGAACGGCGGATATGCCGTTATGGCAGGTCTGGAGCAGGTTATTGATTACCTCTCAAGCCTCAAGTTCTCGGAAGATGACTTAGCTTTCCTCAAGGATAACTATCACTTCAACGACGAGTTCATCAGCTACTTGAGAGGTTTTGAATTCACATGTGACGTCTGGGCTATCCCGGAAGGAACAGTCGTATTCCCCAAAGAGCCTCTCGTTAAGGTAAGAGGACCCATCATCCAGGCCCAGCTCCTTGAGACGGCACTCCTTTGCACGATCAACCACCAGACTCTTATTGCCACGAAGACGGCAAGGATCGTAAGAGCGGCTGAAGGCAGACCTGTCATGGAGTTCGGTGCACGCCGTGCACAGGGCTTCGACGCATCTGTTCTCGGTGCAAGAGCAGCTTATATCGCAGGCGCAGCCGGAACATCCTGCACGATCTGCGGACAGCAGTTCGACATCCCGCTCTCCGGTACGATGGCTCACTCCTGGGTAATGCTTTTCGACAACGAGTTCGAAGCATTCAAGGCATATTCACTCGCATATCCTGACGGAGCACTTCTGCTCGTTGATACATACGACGTTCTCCGTTCCGGTATTCCGAATGCGATCAAGTGCGCTAAGGAAGTCCTTGAGCCCATGGGCAAGAGACTTAAGGGTATCAGGATCGATTCCGGCGACCTTACATACATGACTCAGAGTGCACGTAAGATGCTCGATGAGGCAGGACTTACGGATTGTAAGATCACTGTATCCAACGCTCTTGACGAGTACCTCATCAGAGACCTTATAAGCCAGGGCGCATGCATCGATTCCTTCGGTGTAGGCGAGAGACTCATCACATCAAAGGCTGAGCCTGTTTTCGGCGGCGTTTACAAGATCTCCGCAGTAGAAGCTGAAGACGGCACGATCATTCCGAAGATGAAGATCTCAGATTCCATTGGCAAGGTCACAAATCCCTGCAGCAAGAAGATCGTAAGATTCTACGACAACGCTACAGGCAAGGCTTTGGCTGACGTCGTCATGGTCGCAGACGAGGAGATCCCGAATGGTGAACCTTATGAGATCTTCGATCCTGACAACACATGGAAGTCCAAGGTATTGGAGAATTACAGGACCAGAGAGCTCATGGTCCAGATCTTCAAGGGCGGCAAGCTCGTTTACAACAAGCCTGCTATCGGTGAGATCAGAGCTTACTGCACAAAAGAGCTCGATTCACTCTGGGATTCCGTTAAGAGATTCGAGAACCCTCACAACTACTATGTCGACTTGTCACCTAAGCTTTGGAAGATCAAGGACGACATATTAAGATCTTACAGAAGAAGATAAGGAGAATTACAACAATGGCAAATCCTATTATCACGATCCAGATGAAAGATGGCGGCGTAATGAAGGCCGAGCTTTATCCCGAGATCGCACCCATTACGGTTAAGAACTTCGTCGACCTGGCAGCTAAGGGCTTTTACAACGGCCTTATCTTCCACAGAGTCATCCCGGGATTCATGATCCAGGGCGGTGACCCTCAAGGAACAGGCATGGGCGGCCCCGGCTATACGATCAAGGGCGAGTTCTCCGCTAACGGTGTAAGAAACGATCTGAAGCATACAAGAGGCGTCCTTTCCATGGCAAGAGCTATGGATCCTGATTCAGCAGGATCACAGTTCTTCATCATGCACGAGAATTCACCTCATCTTGACGGACAGTATGCTGCTTTCGGAAAGGTGATCGAAGGCATCGAAGTCGTTGATAAGATCGCTTCTGTAAAGACAGATTACAACGACAGACCATACGAGGATCAGGTTATCGAATTCATGACGGTTCAGCTCTGATCCTGAACTTAAGAGCAACTTCTAAACGGCGGGAGAAAAGGAAAGGATAATGAAAGAAGTAAAGCAATTAGGGGATACTTCCAGGACAAAGAAGAATGTCAGGACCAAAGACAGATCTTCAAGGGAAGTCAAGACCGTAAAGATCCCATACCCCTGGCTTTATGCTTCGATCGTCCTTTTCCTTACGATCCCGCTGTTTATGTTTTTCATGGGATACCTGAAGCTTGCTGTCGGGATCCCTCTGACACTGATATTTGCAGGGATACTGCTCTATTCCGTATCCGACTGCCTGAATGATCCTGACGGGCATAAGCTCTCTGCGCCTGAGACTACTCTTGAAGTGCCGGTGTCCTACATCATCGGATTTGCCGTAACGGCATTGCTTATCTCATATGTATCCGGCGTCGGCGAGTATATCTATTCGCTGCAGGACCATGAATACAGGCGTGCGATATTAAGGGACCTGATAGACTATGACTGGCCCGTCATCTACAACTATTCGACGCAGACAAATCCCGAAGTAATAGAGATCTTTAAGTCGGCATCTGGCAACAGGGCGTTCTCTTATTACTTTATCTACTGGATGCCCGCAGCTCTTACAGGCAAGATGTTCGGTTTTAATGCCGGCAATCTTGTCCTGTTCATATGGAATTCCATAGGAATATTCTTATCCCTCATGGGAGCAAGTGCAGTCATAAAGAGATTTACTGCGTGGGTGCCTTTCATCTTCGTATTCTTCTCAGGCCTTGATGCGATCCCGAACATGGTCTATGAACTCACGGAATATAACGGATGGAGATGGTTCGAAGGATACGTTACGTCGATGTCCTATGTCAGCAATTTCAGAGAGATGGCGAGCGTCTTTAACCAGATGATCCCGTGCTTCCTTGTAGTGTGCCTTCTCATGATGTCTTACAACACCCGCTCTCTTGGCCTGACTTCCGGTATCTTATTCGGTTATTCGCCATGGGCGGTATTCGGCATCCTGCCGATGGTCGCCGCAACTTTGTTTTCAAAGAAGCACAGGGCAGGCAAGATCTCGAAAACGATAACCAACGCATTAAGTCCTGCCAATATCGTCTCGGCACTTCTTATCCTAGCGGTATTCGGAAGCTACTACATGACCAACTCCGCGGCTGTAAGTTACAAGGGCTTTGCCTGGCAGTATTTTGACAGCCCGCTGAAGTTCGTCATCGCATATATCGTATTCATCCTGATCGAAGTCATTCCTTTTGCGGTGATACTTTATAAGCGCGGGAAGGTTGATCCCGTATTCTGGGCAGCAGTTGTGACACTCCTCATATTGCCGTTCTACAGGATCTCCGAGATGAACGACTTTACGATGAGAGGATCTATGCCGGCGCTGTTCTTCTTGTGCATCGGACTTTCCGGTGTTGTTGCTGAGATCATGGATCAGAAGAACACCCCTACGACAAAGAAGGGCTGGCTTAAGCCTGCGGCCATCATGCTTACCGTGGTCGTCATGATGTTCACGACGCTTTTGAACCTCTTTGTTATATTCGGTTCGATAATCGAAGGTGAACCCGGTGCGGAAGAGAACATCGGTTCATTCGGAAACATCAATCAGGCGGAATATGCGGAAGTCATTCAGGAACAGTTCTTCGCCGAAGGCTATGAGGACAGTTTCTTCTA
>Ga0247611_10000615_pt1 | contig 70575 bp, 67 predicted proteins | sample 177DNAGHGhighgp2_FD_192422 | JGI IMG/M metagenome (GOLD analysis project Ga0247611, IMG submission 192422) | Sheep rumen microbial communities from Palmerston North, Manawatu-Wanganui, New Zealand - 1770 DNA GHGhigh gp2 | ecosystem: Host-associated > Mammals > Digestive system > Stomach > Rumen...
GTTTGTAGATACCAAAACTAATGACGAAAAATAAGAAGTATGGGACAGAAAGTTAATCCGATTAGTAACCGTCTTGGATATATCAGACCGTGGGATTCAAGTTGGTTTGGTGGCAAGAGCTTCGGTGACAACCTTGTGGAAGACATGAAGATCCGCAAGTATCTGAACGAGCGTCTTGCAAAGGCCAGCGTATCGAAGATCGTTATCGAGCGCACCCTGAAACTCGTCACCATCACTATCTGCACAGCCCGTCCGGGTATCGTCATTGGTAAAGGTGGACAGGATGTTGACAAACTGAAGGAAGAGCTGAAGCAGCTTTACAAGAAAGACATTCAAATCAACATCTTCGAAGTGAAGAAACCTGATCTCGATGCAAACATCGTAGCTAATAACATCGCTCGCCAGGTGGAGGGTAAGATTGCTTACCGACGTGCCATCAAGATGGCTATTCAGAACACGATGCGCGCTGGAGCTGAAGGTATTAAGGTACAAATCAGCGGACGTCTCAACGGTGCTGAAATCGCACGCAGCGAGATGTTCAAGGAAGGACGTACTCCTCTACACACTTTCCGCGCAGACATCGACTATTGTCCTGCAGAGGCTCTCACCAAGGTAGGCCTCCTGGGCATCAAGGTCTGGATTTGCCGTGGCGAAGTCTATGGAGAGCGTGACCTCACACCCAATTTCTCTCAGGAGAAGCAGAACGGCGGACGCTCTAACAATGGTGGTCGTCAGGGTCGTGGCGGTCGCAAGAGAATCAATAACCGTTAAATGTAGAAGCTATCATGTTACAGCCAAAAAGAGTAAGATATAGAAGACCTCAGGATGGACGTGGCAACAAAGGTAACGCCCACAGAGGTACACAGCTGGCTTTCGGCTCCTTTGGTATCAAGACACTTGATGCCAAGTGGATTGACAGCCGTCAGATTGAGGCCGCTCGTGTTGCTATCAACCGTTATATGAACCGTGAGGGTCAGGTGTGGATTCGCATCTTCCCAGACAAACCCATCACTCGCAAGCCTGCCGATGTCCGAATGGGTAAAGGTAAGGGTGATCCTGCCGGATGGGTTGCTCCCGTAACTCCCGGTCGCATTCTCTTTGAAGTGGAAGGCGTTCCTTTTGAGACTGCCAAAGAGGCTCTCCGCCTCGGCGCTCAGAAACTGCCGGTTAAGACAAAGTTTGTTGTTAGACGTGATTACGATAAAAACGCTTAAGCTATGAAGATGAACGAATTGAAAGATCTCGAGACCAAAGATTTGGCCGAGAAGTTGGAGAATACTGTTGCTCAGCTCAACCAGCTGAAGCTTAACCATACGATTGCTCCGCTTGAAAATCCATCGCAGATTAAGGCTGTTCGTCGTGACATCGCTCGTATGAAAACAGAACTTCGCCAGAGAGAACTTAACAAATAACAATGGTCCAGATGGAAACAAGAAATTTAAGAAAAACAAGACAGGGTGTCGTTATCAGCAACAAAATGGATAAAACCATTGTTATTGCCGCTAAGTTCAAGGAGAAGCACCCTATTTATGGTAAGTTTGTCCAGAAGACAAAAAAATACCATGCTCATGATGAGAAGAATGAGTGCAACGTAGGTGATACAGTGCTCATTATGGAGACCCGTCCTCTCTCTAAGACTAAGAGATGGCGTTTAGTACAAATCGTTGAAAAAGCTAAGTAGTTATGATACAGACAGAAACAAGACTTACCGTATGTGATAACAGTGGCGCACGCGAGGCTCTCTGCATTCGTGTGCTGGGTGGTACCCGTCGCCGTTATGCCAGCGTTGGTGACGTGATTGTCGTTGCTGTCAAGAATGTCATCCCTTCAAGTGATCTGAAAAAAGGTGCAGTATCAAAGGCCTTGGTCGTTCGCACAAAGAAAGAGGTTCGTCGTGCAGATGGTTCCTACATCCGTTTCGATGACAACGCATGTGTGTTGCTCAACAACGCCGGTGAGCTTCGCGGAAGCCGTATCTTCGGTCCCGTAGCCCGTGAGTTGCGTGCAGTCAACATGAAGGTCGTATCCTTGGCACCTGAGGTACTTTAATAATTAATAAGGTAAAGAAATGAGTAAGTTACATATTAAGAAAGATGACACCGTGATTGTTCTGGCCGGTGAGGACAAGGGCAAGAGCGGAAAGGTGCTCAAGGTGATGGTTGACAAGAACCGTGCCATCGTGGAAGGTGTCAACATCGTTTCCAAGAGCACGAAGCCTTCAGCCAAGAATCCTCAGGGAGGCATCGTGAAGCAGGAGGCTCCTATTCATATCTCAAATTTGAGTTTGATCGACCCGAAGAGTGGCAAAGCTACTCGTGTTGCCATTAAGCACGATGGCAAGAACGTGGTTCGTATCGCTAAAAAGTCAGGGGAGGAGATCAAATAATGGATACAGCACAGTTAAAGAAAGTATATAAGGAGCAGATTGCTCCCGCGCTACAGAAGCAGTTCAACTATTCTTCCTCAATGCAGATTCCTGTTCTGAAGAAGATCGTGATCAACCAGGGACTGGGCGATGCTACACAGGACAAGAAGATCATTGATGTAGCCATCAACGAGATTTCCGCTATTGCAGGTCAGAAGGCTGTAGCCACCTATTCCAAGAAGGATATCGCCAACTTCAAGGTCCGTAAGAAGATGCCCATCGGTGTGATGGTAACTCTTCGTCGTGAGCGCATGTATGAGTTCCTTGAGAAACTTGTCCGTATCGCTCTGCCTCGTATCCGTGACTTCAAAGGTATCGAGAGCAAGTTCGACGGACGTGGAAACTATACGCTCGGTATTCAGGAGCAGATTATCTTCCCGGAAATCAATATCGATTCAATCGACCGCATCCAGGGTATGAACATTACCTTCGTCACCTCGGCTCAGACCGACGAAGAGGGCTTTGCTCTGCTCAAGGCATTCGGCCTCCCTTTCAAAAACGCTAAAAACGACTAAGCAATATGGCAAAAGAATCAATGAAGGCTCGCGAGGTAAAGCGCGCCAAACTCGTTGCCCGCTACGCAGAAAAGCGTGCAGCTCTGAAGAAGATTATTGCTACAGGTGAGCCCGCAGAGGCTTATGAAGCTGCTCGTAAGCTCCAGGCGATCCCCAAGAACGCAAACCCCATCCGTCTGCACAACCGCTGCAAGATCACTGGACGTCCAAAAGGATTCATCCGTCAGTTCGGTCTTTCTCGTATCCAATTTCGTGAGATGGCTTCTGCAGGCTTGATTCCTGGCGTAAAGAAGGCCAGTTGGTAAGAATGAAAAGATTTTATGTTTAATATTGTCGGGGGAGTCCCGATTAATTAAAAAATTATTTTATGACAGATCCAATAGCAGATTATCTGACTCGACTCAGAAACGCGATCATGGCTCATCACCGTGTCGTGGAGGTTCCTGCGTCGAACTTGAAGAAGGACATCACCAAGATCCTCTTCGAGAAGGGCTATATCCTGAACTACAAGTTCGTAGAGGATGGCCCTCAGGGTTCCATCAAGATTGCCTTGAAGTATGACCCTGCTACCAAGACAAGCGCTATCAAACACTTGAAGCGCGTTTCAACACCAGGTCTTCGTAAGTACACTGGCTACAAAGACATGCCGAGAGTAATTAACGGATTGGGTATAGCAATTATATCTACATCCAAGGGTGTAATGACAGACAAAGAGGCCTCCGAGATGAGAATCGGCGGTGAGGTGCTTTGCTATGTATATTAATTGGAGGATTGAATATGTCAAGAATAGGAAAATTGCCAATTAGTATCCCCGCTGGTGTTACGGTGTCTCAGGACAGCAACGGCATCGTTACTGTAAAGGGCCCGAAGGGAGAGCTTTCTCAGAAAGTTGATTCTTCCATCAAGATGACGATTGAAGACGGACATGTTGTCTTCGCTATCGATGAGAACAGTCCTGTAAATATTAAGCAGAAGCAGGCTTTCCATGGCCTCTATCGCGCACTTGTACACAATATGGTAGTAGGTGTCAGCGAAGGCTACAAGAAAGAGCTTGAGCTCGTAGGTGTTGGTTATCGTGTGTCCAATCAGGGCAACCTTATCGAGTTTGCTCTCGGCTACACTCACCCCATCTTCATCCAACTCCCGAAAGAAGTTAAGGTGGAGACCAAGTCTGAGCGTAACCAAAATCCGCAAATCATCCTTGAGTCTTGTGATAAGCAACTGCTTGGCCTTATTTGCGCAAAAATTCGTTCTTTCCGTATGCCAGAGCCTTATAAAGGAAAGGGTATCTTGTTCAAGGGCGAGGTTATCCGTCGTAAGTCGGGTAAGTCTGCCGCCGCTAAGTAATCTTTCAAGTTAAAAGTTAAAATTTAAAAATTAGAAGATTATGACAACAAAGAAAGTAGAAAGACGAATCAAGATAAAATTCAGAATTCGTAAGAGCGTAAACGGAACAGCCGAGCGTCCCCGCTTGAGCGTCTTCCGCAGCAACAAGCAGATTTACGCTCAGGTTATTAACGATTTGACAGGTGCAACTCTTGCCTCCGCCTCCTCTCTGGGCTTAGAGAAAATGCCTAAGAAGGAACAAGCTGAGAAGGTAGGCGAAATGCTTGCTGAGAAAGCACAGGCTGCCGGAATCTCTACCGTGGTTTTCGACCGTAACGGTTATCTTTATCATGGACGTGTGAAGGAACTGGCTGACGGAGCTCGTAAGGGTGGTCTTAAATTTTAAACGATTATGGCAATGAATAGAGTTAAAATTAATAGTGATGTAGAGCTGAAGGACCGCCTGGTTGCTATCAACCGCGTAACAAAGGTTACAAAAGGTGGTCGCACATTCACATTCGCTGCTATTGTCGTTGTTGGTGACGGCAAGGGCGTTATCGGCTGGGGCCTCGGCAAGGCCGGTGAAGTTACCGCTGCCATCGCGAAAGGTGTAGAGTCAGCAAAGAAGAATCTCGTTAAGGTTCCTGTACTAAAGGGCACTGTTCCTCATGAGGTCGAGACTGCGTTCGGTGGTGCAAAGGTACTTCTCAAACCTGCTGCTGCCGGTACAGGTCTGAAGGCTGGTGGCGCTATGCGTGCCGTGCTCGAGAGTGTTGGCGTAACTGATGTGATCGCAAAGTCTAAAGGCTCTTCTAATCCCCACAACCTCGTGAAAGCTACCATTTCTGCTTTGGCTGAGATGCGTGATGCCTACACAGTAGCTGGTGATCGTGGAATCAGTATGAACAAAGTGTTTAACGGATAAAGAGATTCAAAACTATGGCAACAATAAAAATCAAGCAGATTAGAAGTAAAATCGGTTATCCCGTCGATCAGAAGCGTACGCTCCAGGCCCTGGGACTTCATAAGATTTCACAGGTTGTCGAGGTTGAGGACAATCCCAGCATCCGTGGTATGATCAGAAAGGTTCATCACCTGGTGACCGTCGTTGAGTAATTATTCACAAGAATTCTGCAACTCGTAAATTAAATTTAAAACAGTTATGAAATTACATACTTTAAAGCCGGCTGCTGGCTCTACCCATTCTCGCCGTCGTATTGGTCGTGGTCCGGGTTCCGGCCTGGGTGGTACTTCTACCCGTGGTCACAAGGGTGCAAAGGCGCGTTCCGGTTACAAGAAGAAGATTGGCTTCGAGGGTGGACAGATGCCTCTGCAGCGTCGTCTGCCGAAGTTCGGCTTCAAGAATATCAATCACAAAGAGTATTTCGCTGTCAACCTTTCAACTCTACAGAAACTTGCTGAAGAGTGCAATCTAACTAAGATTGGCATTGAGGAACTCCGTGCAGCCAAAATCGTTAAGGGTAACAGCACTCTTGTTAAGATTCTTGGCAACGGTGAGCTTAAGGCTAAGATTGACGTAACGGCAAATGCTTTCTCAAAGACTGCCGAAGAAGCTATCAAGGCAGTTGGTGGTAATGCAACAATAATCTAAAAAGATGAAGAAGTTTATTGAGTACCTGAGGAATTGTTGGAAGGTGGAGGACTTGCGTCAGCGTCTCCTCGTAACCCTCCTGTTTGTAGCCATCTATCGTTTTGGCTCGTTCGTTGTGCTGCCAGGCATTAACCCCGCTTTGCTGGACAAACTGCAGTCGCAGACAGCAGGTGGCTTGATGTCTCTGCTTGACATGTTCTCAGGTGGCGCTTTCTCTAATGCGTCAATCTTCGCATTGGGAATCATGCCGTACATCTCAGCTTCTATCGTGATGCAACTCCTTGCTGTAGCTGTTCCTTACTTCCAGAAATTGCAGCGTGAAGGAGAGAGTGGACGAAAGAAGATCAGTCAATATACTCGTATCTTGACGGTGTTCATTCTGCTCTTCCAGGCTCCCTCCTATTTGCTCAACCTGAAATATCAGGCTGGGCAAGCCTTGGCTTCTGGAATTTCATGGACGGTATTCATCGTTCCAGCCACAATCATTCTTGCCGCTGGCAGTATGTTTATTCTTTGGCTGGGTGAGCGCATCACTGATAAAGGCGTAGGAAATGGTATATCTCTGATCATCATGATTGGTATCATCGCACGTCTGCCTCAAGCATTCGTTCAGGAAGCAAGCTCCCGTCTGGAGGCTATCTCTGGTGGTGGTATCATTATGTTCATTGCAGAACTCCTTGTTCTCTATGCCGTCGTTTGTGCCGCCATTATACTGACTCAGGGAACTCGTAGAATTCCCGTACAGTACGCTAAGCGTCTTGTCGGAAACAAGCAGTATGGTGGTGCACGCCAATACATTCCTCTGAAGTTGTTTGCAGCTAATGTGATGCCTATCATCTTTGCTCAGGCACTGATGTTTATCCCATTGGCTGTTGTGCAGTATCAGTCTGAGAATGCAAGTTGGATTGTACGCTCCCTTATGGACAACAGAAGCTTGCTGTATAATGTTATCTATGTGGCACTCATCATAGCGTTCACCTACTTCTATACAGCTATTACACTGAACCCTACTCAGATGGCAGAAGACATGAAACGTAATAACGGCTTTATCCCCGGCATCAAGCCTGGTAAGGATACCGCTGACTACATCGACACCATCATGTCTCGTCTGACATTCCCGGGATCTTTGTTTATCGCGTTCATCGCAGTCATGCCTGCTCTGGCCGGACTGCTTGATGTCCAGCAGGGCTTCTCACAGTTCTTTGGTGGTACTTCTCTCTTGATTCTTGTAGGTGTTGTCATTGACACCTTGCAGCAGATAGAGAGCCACCTGCTGATGCGCCACTATGACGGTTTGCTTAACTCTGGTCATACACGTAACTCCGGAGTTTCTGCATACTAATCCAGATCTTACGGGATGAAGATATTTCTAAAGACCGAAGATGAAATTAACCTGATGCGCAAGGCCAACCTGCTGGTTGGAGCAACTCTTGCAGAGTTAGGAAAACATATCAAACCAGGTGTAACGACCCTCCAATTGGATCAAATCGCAGAGGAGTTTATCAGAGACCATGGTGCTACACCAGTCTTCAAAAACTTCCCTAATCCAATGGGAGGGCCATTCCCCGCCAGCATCTGTACGTCTGTTAATGACGTTGTCGTTCACGGCATACCCGATGCAAAGACGGTCCTCAAGGAGGGAGACATCATCTCCATTGACTGTGGGACCAAGCTAAATGGCTTCTGCGGTGATTCGTGCTACACTTTCCGTGTTGGCGAAGTGAGCGAAGAAGTTGAAAAGCTGTTAAAGACAACCAAAGAGTCTCTTTATGAGGGAATCTCTCAGGCTGTAGCAGGGAAGCATCTTGGTGACATCAGCAGTGCCGTGCAGGACTACTGTGAACAGAGAGGCTATGGTGTTGTCAGGGAACTGACCGGACACGGAATAGGTCGAGAAATGCATGAAGATCCACAAGTACCTAACTATGGTAACCGTGGAAATGGCATCCTACTGAAATCTTCTATGTGTCTGGCCATAGAGCCGATGATAACCATGGGAGCCCGTGACATTTATCTGATGCCCGATCGTTGGACAATCAGAACGCGTGACGGAAAACCTGCAGCCCATTATGAACATACAGTGGCAGTTCGACAAGGCAAGGCCGAAATTTTGTCCACGTTTGAGGAGATAGAAGAAAACAAATAAGATTATATGGCAAAGCAATCAGCTATTGAGCAAGACGGAACTATCGTAGAGTCACTTTCTAATGCCATGTTCCGCGTAGAGCTTGAGAATGGAGTACAGATTATCGCCCATATCTCTGGTAAGATGCGAATGCACTACATCAAGATCCTCCCTGGTGACAAGGTCAAGGTTGAGATGAGTCCTTATGATCTGACCAAGGGCAGAATCGTGTTCAGATACAAATAATTCTATTATAGTTATGAAGACAAGAGCATCAATCAAAAGACGCAATGAAGATTGCAAAATCGTACGTCGTAAAGGTCGTCTGTTTGTGATCAACAAGAAGAATCCTAAGTTCAAACTGCGTCAGGGTTAATGTTAAATAAGCATAAAAAGGATGAGAATTGAGAAATTCTTCATAACTTTGCATGCTTTTTGGCAAAACCAGAAAATTTTAATTTTATTTTAACCAATTTATTTAACAATGGCAATAAGAATTGTTGGAGTAGATTTGCCCCAGAATAAGCGTGGCGAAATCGCATTGACCTATATCTACGGAATAGGTCGAAGTAGTTCAGCAAAGATATTGGATAAAGCCGGTGTTAGTCGCGACTTGAAGGTTAGTGAGTGGAGTGACGACCAGGCAGCTAAAATCCGTGAAATTATCGGTGCTGAATTCAAGGTAGAAGGTGATCTTCGTAGTGAGATCCAGATGAACATCAAGCGTCTGATGGATATAGGCTGCTATCGTGGTGTACGCCATCGCCATGGTCTTCCGGTTCGTGGTCAGAGTACGAAGAACAATGCTCGTACCCGTAAAGGTAAGAAGAAGACTGTTGCAAACAAGAAGAAGGCCACTAAGTAATTATTAATTGAAAATTTGAATTATTATGGCAAAGAAAACAGCAACTTCTAAGAAAAGAAACGTGAAGGTTGATGCAATTGGTCAACTTCATGTTCATAGTTCTTTCAATAATATCATTGTCTCCCTTGCTAATGGAGATGGACAGGTTATTTCTTGGTCTTCAGCAGGTAAGATGGGGTTCCGTGGTTCAAAGAAGAACACTCCTTATGCAGCTCAGATGGCAGGAGAGGATTGTGCTAAGGTCGCTTTTGATCTCGGCTTGCGCAAGGTGAAGGCTTATGTGAAGGGTCCCGGTAACGGACGTGAGTCTGCTATTCGTGCCGTGCATGGTGCAGGCATTGAGGTAACAGAGATTATTGACGTTACTCCGCTGCCACACAACGGATGCCGTCCTCCGAAGCGTCGTAAAGTGTAATAAAGAAAAAGAAAGTATAAATAAAAAATGATAGTGTAGAAATTTTTTATACTTTTCTCACTTTACATTTTAATTAATAAAGTATTATGGCAAAGTATATAGGTCCGAAATCAAAAATTGCGCGCCGCTTTGGTGAACCCATCTTTGGCGCCGACAAAGTTTTGTCCAAGAGAAACTTCCCTCCTGGACAGCATGGCAACAACCGTCGTCGCAAGATGTCTGAGTATGGTGTCATGTTGGCAGAGAAGCAGAAAGCCAAATACACCTATGGTGTGCTTGAGCGTCAGTTCCGTAATATGTTTGAAAAGGCTGCTACAAGTGAGGGTATCACTGGTGAGGTTCTTTTGCAGAATTTGGAGAGTCGTCTTGACAATGTGGTTTTTCGTCTTGGTATTGCTCCCACCCGTGCTGCTGCTCGTCAGTTGGTAGGTCACAAGCACATCGTTGTCGATGGTCAGGTGGTCAATATCCCTTCATTTGTTGTTAAGCCCGGAATGGTTGTCGGTGTACGCGAGAAGGCCAAATCGCTTGAAGTTATCGAAGCATCCTTGGCAGGCTTCAACCATGGAAAGTATCCTTGGATAGAATGGGACGAAGCATCCAAGAGCGGTAAGTTCCTGCACAAGCCGGAGCGTGCCGATATCCCCGAGAATATTAAGGAGCAGTTAATCGTTGAGTTGTACTCTAAATAAATCATTAAATTAATGGCGATATTAGCATTTCAAAAACCCGATAAAGTTGTGATGTTGGAGGCCAACGACAAGTTCGGAAAGTTCGAATTCCGTCCGTTGGAGCCGGGTTTCGGTGTAACCATTGGTAATGCCCTGCGCCGCATCCTTCTTTCGTCGCTTGAGGGATATGCCATCAATACCGTGAAGATTTCTGGTGTTGAGCATGAGTTTTCCTCTGTACCTGGCGTAAAAGAAGATGTAACCAACATCATTTTGAATCTCAAGCAAGTTCGATTCAAACAAGTAGTAGACGAATTCGAGAACGAGAAAGTAAGCATCACCGTTGAGAACACGACAGAGTTCAAAGCAGGTGATCTCAATAAGTATCTGATTGGATTTGAAGTGTTAAACCCTGATTTGGTGATTTGTCATTTAGATGCAAAGGCATCAATGCAACTTGATCTCACAATCAACCATGGCCGTGGATATATTCCTGCTGATGAGAATCGTGAGTTTTGCACTGATGTTAATGTACTTCCAATCGATTCTATCTATACCCCAATCCGTAACGTCAAATATAGTGTTGAGCCTTATCGTGTAGAGCAGAAAACTGACTACGATAAGCTTGTCATTGAAGTGACAACGGATGGTTCCATTCACCCGAAGGAAGCATTGAAAGAAGCTGCTAAAATCCTCATTCATCATTTCATGCTCTTTTCTGATGAGAAGATTACTTTGGAGAACTCCGATACGGATGCTAACCAGGAGTTTGATGAGGAGATTTTGCACATGCGCCAGTTGCTGAAGACAAAGCTGGTTGACATGAACTTGTCTGTTCGTGCTCTCAACTGTCTGAAAGCCGCCGAGGTTGACACCTTGGGCGATTTGGTGCAGTACAATAAAACAGACCTCTTGAAGTTCCGTAACTTCGGTAAGAAATCGCTTTCTGAGCTTGATGATTTGCTCGAGAGTCTGAATCTGTCGTTTGGAACCGACATTACAAAATACAAACTTGACAAAGAGTAAAAAACAAAATGAGACACGGAAAGAAATTTAATCATCTGAGTCGTACTGCAGATCATCGTCATGCCATGCTTGCCAATATGGCCATTTCACTGATTATGCACAAAAGAATCACTACGACTCTTGCCAAGGCAAAGGCACTTAAGCAGTATGTAGAGCCGCTGATCACCCGCTCAAAGGATGATAGCACTCACTCTCGTCGTGTAGTGTTTAGCTACCTGCAGAATAAGGAAGCCCTGAAAGAACTTTTCAGCATTGTTGCAGAGAAGGTCGGTGAGCGTCCCGGTGGATACACTCGCATCATCAAACTCGGATCACGTCTGGGTGATGGAGCAGAAATGGCATTCATTGAGCTCGTTGACTTTGATGAGAATATGGCCAAGACTCCAAAAACTGCCAGGAAAACTCGTCGTAGCCGTAAAGCAGCTCCGAAGGCTGAAGAGGCTGTCGCAGAAGAGGTAAAGGCAGAGGAGACACCCGCAGAGGAGTCTGCAGCTGAAGAGGCTAAAGCAGAATAATTGCTTTAATTGTTAATACTTCATAATGCTAGTGGAGGTCCTGACTGAGAAGTCAGGGCCTTTTTTAGTATGTTGAGGAAGAGCTAATGCCGCAAAAAGTCTATTTTTTTATTAAAAAGTTTGTGTAGTTCATGAGAAATACCGACATTTGCAAGCTGTAACGAACCATGCAAGTACAGACATGGATATTAAGATAAAAAGAAACAGGATGCGTGTAAGCTATTTTATAGTATCTATAACGGTTTGGGCCTTTTGCTTTCTACCTGCTCATGCCGTTCCATCAGATGACAATGAAGTGAAAGTCCCTGCTGACACAGTGACGCAATACCATTGGGACGCTAATCTTAATGAACTCGTTGTGACAGGCCAGGGTGCTGCTGTGGAGAAACGACGTCTTTCCTCTAATATTACAAAGCTAACGGCAGCAGACTTGGATAAATTACCAGTGGGACGTATTGATCAGATGTTGCAAAATGCATTGCCCAATGTGCAGATTACCCTTTCCAATGGTCAGCCTGGTACGACGTCGATCGTGAAATCTCGTGGACTGTCATCGGCTTTTACAAATTCCACCCCTGTTATTTATGTTGATGGTGTTCGTGTGGATAATCTGAACACAGGAACCACATTGTTCAATGCCTTTAACTTTGGTGGTCAGATAAACGGTCAGACGGCAGCATCTGGCTCCGTTGGTGATATTCCCATGGAGAATATCGATCATATTGAGTATGTGCCTGGTGGCGCAGCTACCACACTCTATGGCTCTGATGCCGCAAATGGCGTCATTCAGATTTTTACGAAGAATCATGGAACTGGACGATTCAGTGCAACAGCCACCGCTCAACTTGGCTGGGATGTTGCAACCAGCAAATACTATCATTTCCATCGAACGAAGGAACTGCTTCATCAGACGGGATTTGAACAGAGGTACAGCTTGAACTTTTCTGGCGGTAATGAGCGTATGGGATACTCTTTGGGAACCAGCATGAGCCAGAATACTGGAACTCTCATTCATAATGGAAACGAACAAAAGAAGTATGGTTTGCGCTTCGGTTCCAGCATGCAACTGAATAAAATGTTGCGCTATGTTAACTCCTTTGGTTTTGTTTATGAGGAATTCAACAGAACTCATAATGGAAACCAAGGCTATTATACGGGCCTTTGGTTCGCAGAGGGCGGAGCAGCAAGTAATTTTACTTATACAGCGTCAGACGGCTCAATACAGAACTTTCCTGCAAACATTGATGCTGCCACTCCCTATGAGTATGCTTTGATGAAGAGATTTGTTGACATGGCAGAGGCCATGCAGGACAACAACGAGGAGGTGAAACGCTTTCAGACATCCCAACAGTTAGTTTTTATTCCGTACAAAGACGTAACTTTCCATGGAATCATCGGAGTGGATTACAGACAGAATGCAAATAAGGTAGTGGAGACCAATCGTTACCTCATTCACACTCAACAGAAGCCGGAGGGTACCAATGATGCAGGAAGTGTGAATAATTATGAGCGTTCCTACTATGGTGTGACAGCAGAACTCAATGGTCAATGGAAGTATCGTTATCAAGAACTCGTGAGCAATATCCTTACTGCTGGCTTTCAATTCTTTAACACCCATGATCACCAGAGTATATTCAGTGGACAAAATGTGCGTGATGGTGCTCGTGTGATGAGTGGTGCCGGTACTCTTGTGGCTGATGAATGGTTAAGCTATTTGCATAGTTATGGCCTTTATCTACAAGACAATTTTGGATGGAAAGATCGATACTATCTTGACTTTGGTTTACGAATGGACTACAATACAGCCTTTGGTGACAATGTGGGTTGGCAGGCATACCCCAAGATTGGGCTTTCCTATATTGTCAGTGATGAGCCTTGGATGCAGTCCCTGATTGACAGACGGTGGGTGAACGCCTTAAAAATTATCTCCAATTATGGAGTGGCAGGAAGCTATCCACCTGCATTTGAATACCAGAAGACCATCAATGTAAGCTCCTATCTTGGTCAGCAGGCCAACACGTTCGGTAAGTATGGTAACCCGGACCTTGGACCAGAAAAGAAACACTCTTTCGAGATTGGTTTGCAGGGAGCCTTTTTACAACGCGTACTTACTCTGGGTCTTACCTATTATTATTCGATCACGCGTGATGCATTGTTCAATGTTCCCACGCTTCCTTCTTCCGGACAGAACAGCACTTATTTAGCTAATGTGGGAAAGATTCGAAACAGAGGTTTTGAGTTGAATATGGGACTTAATATTTTGGACACGAAAGAGTGGGGTCTTCGAGTGACAGGTTCGGTAAATACAAACGACAATGAGGTTCTTTCTACCGGTGGAACCGTTCCATTTGGTGTGGGCGGCTTTTCTTCACGCACCATACAGACTGTTGTGCAGGAAGGCAAACCTGTAGGTTTCCTCCGTGGAACCAAAACAATCCTAAACCCCGATGGAACCATCAACCAGACGTTGTTACAACAAGATCTTGGATCTACTATTCCAACGGTTTATGGTAACTTCACGCTCTCAGCCCGCTGGCATCGATTGAACTTTATGCTAACTGGTGATTATCAAGGCGGAAGCTATGTGCATAGTTTTGACCGTCAGTTCCGTTTTGCGAAGGGTATAAAAGACAACGCAATCCCTGATGCGGCATTGGCAGGTAGCACGCAGGCAGCTAAGTGGCTTGACTTCACCAATTTCTTTGTCGAGAAGGCAGACTTTGTCAAGGTTCGTAATCTGAGTGTTGACTATTCTTTCAGCCTTCCCCGGTATAAGGTGAGCGAGTTGATGTTTGCTTTCAATATCTATAATCCATTCAGCTGGACGAAGAGTAGCGTGGATCCAGAGGCCGTATTGAGTGGAGCTCGCACACAGGGTTCCGTAGCAACAGGAGGATTAAATTATTCCAGTTTCAGTCTGCCAAGGCAATATGTGTTCACGATAAAAGCAAGCTTCTAAGAGGTAAGTGATTAGTAAAAGGAAACAGGTATGATTACGCAGAAGATAAAATACGTCAGTTTTTGGTTATTATTATTTTTGTTAACAGGTTGTGATCTGTTAAAACCCGATGATGTCATCAATCCCAATGTAGATGAAGATACCTTCTTGCACACCGACAATGCTATGCAGACATGGGTGAATGGAACGGAGAAGGAATTTGCTCTTCATATTTCCGATTATGTCGAGCTCATGGAGATTCTGTCTGACAACTATTTCAACAACTATAGTCGGTCAAGTAAGGAGTTTGACCGGCCTCGCTTGCTTTATACTGATGCAGATGTGACCAATCTTCAGCGTTATGTAGGCACGATGCGTGAGATGGCCGATTATGGTCTGACGAAGGTGGCTGCTCTCGACCAGAGGACAACCGATAGCGACCGTTTCCGCCTGCTTGTTGTGAAGGCTTATTCCTATTTGTTAGCGGGAGACTTCTTCCGTGCTTTGCCTGTTGGTAATGGGGTGGGGGTTTCAGAATGGCCGGAACAACTGAGGCTTGCAATGGTCTTACTTGATGAAGCGCTGGCCTTGGCTACCGATGCAGAAGACCAGTCGTTTGTTCATACGCTTTATGCACGCGCAGCCTATCGGTTGGGGGATCGTGTTATGGCAAAGACACATGCCCAGCAGGCTCTGGCCTTATCAGGTGACCTTTGCCGTCAGGTTCTTTTCGATGGTGATAATGATGTACTCAATAATGCGCAGACTGCTATCTGGGGGACTTGGTTCCAGCCATTACCCCGCTTAGACTTTCTCGACCCGAAGTATTTTGAGACATATAGTACAGAACAACGCCCTATCACAATAGCCAAAGCAGAGGAAAACTATCTTATTCTGGCAGAGGCTGCCGCGGCAGAGAACGACCTGTCAGAGGTGCGCAGACAGCTTTCCTTACTGTTGCAATTGGTGGCAGAGCGGCCTGTTCAGACTGCTCTCAACGATCAGTTGGAGGGCCGCTACAACGGTGGCTATAAGCATTATCCCAGTGACCCGTCTTACCAAGTCCAGGCATCCCCCTCAGATCCTCTGCGCAGAGGTTTAATTATAGACCGATGCGCTCCTCAGTTGATTACCATACCCTATATTTCTGGTACTTCGGTTACGCCAGCTATGGTGGCTGCGCTAACAACTCATGATGAAGCACTGGAAATGATCTACTTGATGCGTCAGGAGATTTTCTTTGCTGAGGGACGCCGCCCCGCTGACCTTGGCATTCGCCTACCCATCTGTGAAGTGGAGGCTGCTGCCACTACAGGGGCTTCAGCATACACGGAAGCACAGATTCCATCGTTCATTCCACTGGACCAGGGTATGGATGCCTTTACCATTGACGATGAAAATAAAACGGTGACCATTCTTTACAATATGAACCGTATCATCGTAGAAAACGCAGCATCCAAAGAGGTCGTTCCTTTTGAATAGGGCACTATGAAAATGAAAAAAATCTCCTGGATCCGGACGTCTCTCTTCCCTTTGTTTTTTATCTGTTGTAGTCTTTTTGCAGCAGAACCAAAGTATGTCATACTGATAACCATTGACGGGATGAGAGGTGAGATGGTAGATGACCCCTTGATGCCGTCTCCGTTCATGAAGATGATGAGTCGTGACGGCCTTCGTGTTAACCGTGTCATCGGGGTGCCACCTTCTGCCACCTATCCTTCTCATGCCACCCTTGTCACCGGTGAGTTGCCAGCTCGTCACCGTATCTTTTACAACCGTCCCTTTTTGTGGAACAAAGACACTGCTCGTATTAGCTATTGGTATGCCGATAGCATAGCCGTTCCCACCATCTGGCAGCGAGTCCATGAGTCAGGAATGAAAACGGCCTCGCTCTTTTGGCCTACCTCGACAGGCAGTCCTTACATTGACTATAATGTGCCTGAATTCTGGTCTCTTGACTTTAGCTGTGATCAGATGGAGTACATAAAACCCTTTTGTTCACCTCTGGGCCTTCTCGATGAATTGGAACAAAATGCGTGTGGACGCTTAGATACTATAACCTATCAGGCAGGCTCTATGCAGCGCGATGGCCGGACGGCTGCCATGGCAAATTATTTGATGAATCACTATCAACCTCGACTGATGACCGTACATTTAATAACGACGGATTATAGTCAGCATGCATTAGGTACGCAGAGTGAACAATTGTTACAAGATGTCGGAAGCGTGGACCATGCAGTGGGTAGTATCATCGAAAATCTTCGTCTTACCCATCGTATGGATAGCACACTTGTCATTTTGACCGGCGACCATGGTTTCTGTGACTACCATCAACTGCTCAGTCCTAATGTGTGGTTGACACGGGCAGGACTACTCAGTGAGAAGCCCGGCGGCCCATGGGAGGCTTGCTTCTACTGTGGAGGAAATACATGTTTCCTATATCTTCGCAATGATGGCGACCAGAAGATACTACGTCGTGTTCGCAGGTTGTTAGACTCTTTACCACAGGAAGAGCGGAGACTATTCCGTGTTGTAGAAAAGACAGAACTTTTGGAGAAAGGAGCCGACCCAGCCGCTGTCTTAGCCCTTGAACCAGTTGTTGGTGTGGCAATGACCAATCATAGAGTCGGACCTGTAATCGTTCAGCGTAAAGGAGGCACTCACGGCTTCCTTAGTGGACAGGATCCCACAACTCTTATTGCCTATGGGGCTGGAATTACTCCTGACAGAAAAGAAAGTATCATGCAGACGGATATAGCCCCATGGATATTAAAGACTTTAGGGATTTCCCCCATTGAAATAGGGAAATAATACTTGTGCATTATTGCCTTATTATTTATCTTTGCACCAGAATCAAAAAACTGAAGGTTATGAAAAAAGTAGTCCTTTATACTATTATGATGTCCCTTCTTCTTAATAGTTGTGGCAGTAATGCTGGAGATGGTGCTTATGTCGGAGCTACTTTAGGCTCTGTCTTAGGGTCTGCCATCGGCGGAATCAGCGATGGTCCCCGTGGTCATGACATGGGAACACTCATCGGAATGGCAGGCGGAGCCGTTGTCGGTGGTGCCATCGGTGCAATAGCTGATAGTCAGGACAGACAGGAGCGTCATGAGCACTATGAGCGTATTCAACAACAAAAAGCTCAGGAGCAGCAAGCTCGTCAGCAGGAAGTGTATGTCGATGATACCAACAGTGGTGACGACCGTATTGATGATTTTACGCTGGGGCCTGCGAATAATAGTGTAGAGTCTGTGGAAGTCTCCAATTTCATACCTAAGGTGGAGGTTCGTCATGCCGTTTTTACTGATGATTCTGGTGATGGCATTCTGCAGCGAGATGAAGAGGGGAAAGTGGTTTTTGAGGTATATAATATCAGCAGTCAGCCTGTCAGCAACCTGGAATTATTGGTTGTTGAAAGTACGGGAAACAAGTATGTCCATGTTTCTCCGCCCATTTTTGTAGAGCTGGTGGCTCCTCATCGTGGTGTGCGTTACACAGCTACGGTGAAGGTAGATCATCGTGGAAAAAACGGTTCTGCATGTTTGCAGACCATTGTCCGACAGAATGGTCAGCTTCTGGTGAAGCCTGTTGAATTTACCGTTGATGTGCGGAAACATTAAGTGGCTTGGTCTTTTTCTGTTTTAGTTCTTCATGCTTTCGTTGGATTTCATCGATAAAGGTGTAGCTGATACCTGTAAATTCAAAGTCATCAGCCATTTGCTTGAAATGGTCTTTTGGCCGGAATGGGATAATTTCCTCTTCAGGGGTAACTTCAACCATGGCTACACCTTGTGCTATGATTCCTAATTCACTGGCAGCACGCCACGACAAATCTATAATTCGGCCGCGGACGAAGGGCCCACGGTCGGTAACTCTTACCACGACCACTTTGCCATTGGCGGGATTCTTCACTCGCAGCATTGTTCCGAAGGGATAGGTGCGATGGGCGCAGGTCATGCTATCGTGGTGTATTCGTTCACCATTTGCAGCGCGCGAACCTGTTGCTCGTTTAGAGTAGAACGTGGCTTTGCCTCGCTGGGCTTGGGCAAAAGTTGTTGGTGACTGGTCTGAAAAAGATAATAAGAGTAAGAAGACAAGAAACAGAAAAAGTCTTTCCCAATTCCTTTGAAAAGAGGAAAAGGGGGAAAGACTTTTTCTGCACTTTATACAGTCCTTACTTTTCTTATTAGTCTTATGGGGCATTTAATATGAAACGAATGTAATTTGAAAAACTGTTTATACGATGCCTTGTGCCATCATGGCGTTGGCAACTTTCATAAAGCCCGCTACGTTGGCACCTTTGACATAGTTGATGTAGCCGTCGGTTTGCTTACCATATTTCACGCACTGCTCGTGAATGGAGTGCATGATGTAGTGCAGTTTCTCGTCCACTTCTTTCTCACTCCACAACAGGCGCATGGAGTTCTGTGTCATTTCCAATCCGCTGGTAGCAACGCCACCGGCATTCACCGCCTTTCCTGGTGCAAAGAGGGTCTTTGTCGCAACAAACTTTTCGGCAGCTTCTGCCGTACAGCCCATGTTGCTCACCTCTGCCACACAGATTGGATGGTTGGACAAAATGTGTTCGGCATCCTCGCTGTTGAGTTCGTTTTGAGTGGCACAGGGCAAGTAGATGTCGGCCTTGCGCTCCCAGGGCTTGCGACCGGGGAAGAACTCTGAGCCGGGAAACTCCTCGGCATAAGGTTGACATACATCGTTACCGCTGGCTCGCAATTCCAACATGTATTCAATTTTCCTTTGATCCAGACCGGCAGGATCGTAGATGTAACCGTCGGGTCCACTGATGGTGATGACCTTTGCACCCAGTTCGGTGGCCTTCTTGGCTGCACCCCATGCCACGTTGCCGAAGCCGGAGAGGGCCACTGTCTTACCCTTGATGTCATGGCCATGGGTTTGCAACATCTGGTTGACGAAGTAGAGGGCGCCGAAACCTGTTGCTTCCGGACGGATGCGTGAGCCGCCATACTCTAATCCCTTACCTGTCAGTACTCCCTGGAATTGATGTTTCAGTTTTTTGTACATTCCGAAGAGATAGCCAATCTCCCGACCTCCAACGCCGATATCTCCGGCTGGCACGTCTTCATCGGGTCCGATATGGCGGTATAGTTCAGTCATGAAGGCCTGACAGAAGCGCATGACCTCGGCATCGGAGCGCCCACGGATGGAGAAGTCGGATCCGCCCTTGCCGCCTCCCATGGGCAGTGTGGTCAGAGCGTTTTTGAAGGTCTGCTCAAAGCCGAGGAACTTCAGGATGCTGAGGTTCACTGATGGGTGGAAACGTAGTCCTCCTTTATAGGGACCAATGGCACTGTTGAACTGTACTCGGTAGCCAATGTTCACATGCACTTCTCCCTTGTCGTCAGTCCAAGGTACGCGGAACGTGATGATGCGTTCGGGTTCAACCATACGCTCGATCAGTTTGGCACGTTCAAATTCGGGATGTTGGTTGTAGATTTCTTCAATAGAGAGTAATACTTCTCTGACAGCCTGAAGGTATTCAGGTTCGCCTGGGTGTCTGTGTTCCAGGTCTTGCATGATTTTCTCTACTTGCATAGTAGTTATGATATTGAATTTAGGTTATAGGTTATTTGTCAGTTAAGACATGGCAAAAATAGTCTTTTTCGTTGAAACGGCCAAAAAAAAGGGGGATTTTTTCATCATCCCCCCTTCTCTATTATCATTCTTTTTGTTAGATTTTGTCCAATGCCTGTCGGATGTCGTCAAGCAAGTCTTCAACATCTTCTATGCCCACAGAGAGGCGGATGAGGTCAGGAGCTACCCCCGCTTCGCGCAACTGCTCGTCGCTGAGTTGCCGGTGTGTGTGGCTGGCAGGGTGCAGGACGCAGGTCTTGGCATCTGCTACATGGGTTACGATGTTGATGAGATTTAGAGAATCCATCCACTGGATGGCCGTTTCGCGTGAGCCTTTCAGTCCGAAAGCGAGTACGCCGCACGAGCCGTTGGGTAGGTATTTCATGGCTCGCTCGTGGTGAGGATCGTCCTCCAGACCGCTATAGTGTACCCATGCCACTTTCGGGTGGTCGTGCAGGAAGCGGGCAATGGTAAGGGCATTTTCGCAATGGCGCGGCATGCGCAGATGAAGGGTTTCCAGTCCCAGGTTCAGAAGGAAAGCATTCTGAGGTGATGGGATGGAGCCCAGGTCACGCATGAGCTGGGCCGTAAGTTTAGTTGTATAGGCCAGCTTTCCGAAGGCTTTTGTGTAGGTCAGTCCGTGGTATGACTCGTCGGGCGTGGTGAGACCAGGGAACTTGGGGGTGTTGGCATGGGTGACAACCTCCCAGTTGAAGTTTCCGCTGTCAATGACTGCACCGCCTACTTGTGTGGCATGGCCGTCCATGTATTTCGTGGTGGAGTGGGTGACGATGTCGGCTTCCCATTCAAACGGGCGGCAGTTGATAGGCGTGGCAAAGGTGTTGTCAACAATAAGTGGAACACCATTGCGATGGGCGATGCGGGCAAACTTCTCGATGTCAAGAACTTTGCAGCCAGGGTTGGATATGGTCTCACCGAACATGGCCTTGGTGTTGGGACGGAATGCAGCCTGGATTTCTTCCTCTGAGGCGTCTTGGTTGACAAAGGTACACTCGATGCCCAGTTTCTTGAGTGTGACACCGAAGAGGTTGAAGGTGCCCCCATAAATTTCGTTAGAGGTTACCAGGTGGTCACCTGCCTCACAGATGTTGAACACTGCATAGAAGTTGGCAGCCTGTCCAGAGGATGTCAGTACACAGCCAACACCGCCTTCCAGGGCTGCTATCTTTGCTGCCACAGCATCGTTGGTGGGGTTTTGAAGGCGGGTATAGAAATAGCCTTCCTTCTTCAGGTCAAAGAGCATGGCCATCTCTTCGCTATTGTCATACTTGAAAGTGGTACTCTGGTAAATGGGCACCTGCCGGGGCTCTCCGTTCTTGGGCTGCCAACCGCCCTGCACGCAGAGTGTGGCTCGTTTGAGTTCTTTTTTCATCTTTTTACTTTTTGAGGCTCATAAGACTTGTGGCTTCATGAGACTAATGCCATGGGCCATGGTCGTTCGTTTTCCTGTGCAAAGTAAATAAAAAATTGTGAGTTTACAAAAAAAATGTTTATCTTTGTGCCATGGAGACAAATATACCTCAGGAGTGGAATAAGTTTTTACTGAAGGACGTTACCTTCGTAAACTTGATGACTCGTCGCATCTACAATGTGCTGATTGTGGCCAATCCGTATGATGCTTTCATGTTGGAAGACGATGGCCGTGTGGAAGAAAAAATCTACAACGAGTATATGGAGCTCGGTCTTCGCTATCCGCCGACATTTACACAGGTAAGCACCATCGAGGAGGCTGAAGAGGTCATGCGAACCACTCATATCGACCTGGTTATCTGTATGCCGGGTAATGCCGACAACGACGCCTTTTCCGTGGCTCGTGCCATCAAGGCAGAACGTCCGAAGGTGAGATGTGTCGTGTTGACACCTTTCTCCCATGGTATCACCCGCCGCATGCAAGATGAAGATCTCTCCATCTTCGACTACGTCTTCTGTTGGTTGGGAAACACCAACCTGATTCTTTCCATCATTAAGCTGATAGAGGACAGCATGAATCTTGAGCATGATATCGAGGAAGCGGGCGTGCAGCTCATCATGTTGGTGGAAGACTCCATTCGCTTTTACTCCAGCATACTGCCAAATCTTTATAGTTATCTGCTGTTGCAGAGCCAGCGGTTCTCTACGGAAGCCTTGAACCGTCATGCTGCCACTTTGCGTATGCGCGGACGTCCCAAGGTGGTGCTGGCACGCAACTATGAGGAGGCTTGGGGCATCTATTCGCGTTACTCAGATAATGTCTTGGGTGTTATCAGTGATGCCCGTTTTCCAATGACGGCTGTTCCTAAGGAGTCGCCGCTCGTGACGGAGAAAGACCCGGAAGCGGGTCTGAAACTTTTGCGCGCTATTAGGGAGCATGACGAGTTTGTGCCCCTCATTATGGAGAGTGCAGAAGGGGAGAACCGTGAGAAGGCAGAGGCTGAAGGTTTCCATTTTGTCGATAAGAACTCCAAGAAGATGAGCCTCGACCTGCGTCATCTCCTGGAGGAACACATGGGCTTTGGAGACTTCGTTTTCCGTCGTCCGCCGAGTACAACTGCCGTCGGTCGGCGTCGTCCAGAACCAGGTGAGGAAATCATGCGCATCCACAATTTGAAGGAGCTGCAGGACAACATCTTTAAGATACCGCGCGATTCCATGCTCTATCATATTTCGCGCAACCACATGAGTCGTTGGCTTACGGCGCGTGCCATTTTTCCTGTCTCCGCTTTCTTGAAACAAGTGACATGGCATAAGCTGCAGGACGTGGATGCCCATCGTCAGATTATCTTCGATGCCATCGTGCAGTATCGCCACATGAAGAATATCGGTGTCGTAGCAGTCTTCGACCGCGGAAAGTTCGACCGCTTCTCTCATTTCGCCCGCATTGGCGATGGTTCACTTGGAGGCAAGGGGCGTGGTCTGGCATTCTTGGACAGTGTTATCAAACGTAGTCCGGAGTTTAGCCAGTTTCCTGGTGTCAGTGTGCAAATTCCGAAGACTGTGGTGCTCTGTACTGATCTCTTTGACCAGTTTATGGAGCAGAATAATCTCTACCCCATAGCTTTGAGTGATGCTTCTGATGAAGAGATCTTGCAACATTTTCTCCATGCACAGTTGCCCGACCATCTCGTTGCCGACTTCTTCACCTTCTTTGAAGCAACCCATGCTCCGATTGCCATTCGTTCCTCCTCACTGCTGGAGGATGCCCACTATCAGCCGTTTGCCGGAATCTATTCCACCTATATGATACCATGGCTCGAGGATAAATATGCTATGCTTCAGATGCTGGCTGCCGCCATCAAGAGTGTCTATGCCTCGGTCTATTACCGTGATTCGAAGGCTTATATGACAGCCACGTCGAATGTCATTGACCAAGAGAAGATGGCTGTCATCCTCCAGGAGGTGGTGGGCAAGCAGTATGGAACCCATTACTATCCGAACTTCAGTGGTGTCTTGCGCTCGCTGAACTACTATCCCATTGGTGACGAGAAAGCTGAAGACGGCATTGCCTCGTTAGCCCTCGGACTGGGGAAATATATTGTTGATGGCGGACAGGCCCTGCGCGTGTCGCCCTATCATCCTCACCAGGTGTTGCAGACCAGTGAGATGGAAACCGCCCTGCGTGAGACGCAGACCAGGTTTTATGCCTTGGACACAGAACGTGTAGGAGCAGACTTCAAAGTCGATGATGGATTTAATATCTTGAAACTCAAGGTGAAGGATGCTGACCAGGACCGCTCCGTAAAGGGCCATTCTCCGTTGGCTTATATTGCTTCTACCTATGATCCCTATGACCAGGTGATTCGTGATGGCATCTATGACAACGGACGACGTGTCATCACCTTCAGCGGTGTGTTGCAGCAAGGGGTGTTCCCGCTTCCAGAGCTGCTCCAGCTCTCCATGAAGAAAGGTGCTGACGCCATGAAACGACCGGTGGAGATAGAATTTGCTTGTAACTTGAATGAAAACCGGACGGGTGAGTTCTATCTTCTTCAGATTCGTCCCATCGTCGATGCCAAGCAGGTGCTGGACGAAGATGTCATGGCTGTGCCCGATGAACAGTGCCTGCTCAGGTCCATGAACTCTCTGGGCCACGGTGTGAGTGAAGAAGTCTATGACGTGGTCTATGTAAAGACTGATGACAACTACAGTGCTGCCAATAACCACTATGTGGCCGACGATGTTGAGCGTATCAACCGGAAGTTCCTGGCCGACGGAAAAGGGTATATTCTCTGTGGTCCTGGCCGCTGGGGGTCAAGTGACCCGTGGCTGGGCGTTCCCGTGAAGTGGCCCCACATCTCCGCAGCTCGTGTCATTGTAGAGGTGGCGTTGAAAAATTATCATGTCGATCCGTCACAGGGCACTCACTTCTTCCAGAATCTGACTTCTTTCGGTGTTGGTTACTTTACCATTGGAGAAATTGGCGGTGAAGGAGGAGACCTGTTCCGCAAGGAAGTGCTCGACCAGATGGAAGCCGTGGAAGAAACAAAATATGTGCGCCATGTACGTTTCGAAAAGCCACTCAAGATTATGATGGATGGTAAGAAACAGAAAGGTCTGGTGCAGTTTGGGTAATAAAATTTACAAAAAATGACTTTTCTATTTGCAATTTAAAATCATATGTATATCTTTGTAGGCAGATATTAAAGGACGCGTTGAGCCGATTGACCAATCCCTTTGTGTCCATACCTGCGCCCCATGTAACTTGACATCATGGCAGATATGAAACTTGAGGAGGCCAGTTGGAAATAAGTCGAGCTTGTTCCATTGGCAGAGCCTTCCGGCTTTACTGATAATTGATTTAAATCAAGAAAGTGTGTCTTTGATACACTTTCTTCTTTTAGATTAAAACTTTTACGGGGATTTTGCTTACATTTGCATCGTGTTTTTCATGGTATTAGATTTAAGGTTAACAAAAGGTTGGGTCAGAGCGCTGACCCTTTTTTTATGTCTTAAAGTTTTTGTCAATATAATTTCAAGTTTTGAAAGAAATTTGGGCCACGGAATGAAAAATTCGGTCGGCGGCCCAGAATTTGGAAGTTATGAGCATCGACCAAAATTCCTTTATTTCCAAAAGGTTACACTTTTCCCCCTGAAATGTGCCTTTTTAAGGGCTAAACTCAATTCCTTTTGGAGGTAAAATGTCACACTTTAGGACTTAAAGTGTTACACTTTGGGGGCAAAAAGGACTGACTTTGTCAGAAGAAAGAAATGCTTCTATAGTCTCATCCGACTTCATGATGCAGAAACATAGGATTATTAAGGCTTTTGTCACTCTTGGCATGGCGGTTCCCCGGGCATCGTTTTTCCACTTTTAGGCTGTTCTGGAAAAGACAAGATGCACTTCTTTTCTGAAAGAGATACTTTTTAAAAGGGCTTCTCCCGTTCCCTTGCGGGAAGAGGAAAGATGGAGACTGGTACGAAAAGGAATGTGAGTTGCCTCTTGACTTTTCCAGATCGAAAAAAGCCGTTGTCAGAATATTTCTAAGAAATATGGGGCTTATAGCTCATTTCATGATTTAACGTGCGGAGAAAGAGCTATAACGGTTTGGTGCAAAAAAATGGGCTCCGCTGAGCCCTACCTTGTTAACCTTAAATCTAATACTATGAAAAACACACTGCAAAGATAAGCTTTTTTTCTGAATAACCAAAACTTTTTGAAAAGAAATAATTGTAATTTATTACTCTTTTTTAAAAAGTTTGCATCTATTAACGAATGTTGACATGTGAAATGTAATAAAAAAACTACACAATCGTTTTTTTAATGTAGATTTGTTTAACAATAAAGTCACAGATTATGAAAAAGTATTTAGCAGAAATGGTAGGTACGTTCGTACTAACATTCTTGGGCTGCGGCACAGCCGTAGCTTTAGGTTGTGGCAGTGATACCGCCTCTATTGTAGGTACTGCTGTTGCATTTGGTCTTTCGGTTGTCGCCATGGCATACACCATTGGTGGAATCTCTGGTTGCCATATCAATCCCGCCATTACGCTGGGCGTGTTTCTGAGCGGGCGCATGGGTGCCAAGGACTGTGGCATGTATATGCTGTCTCAGGTTGTTGGAGCCATCATAGCCGCTGCTGCGCTGGCCGGCATAGTAGCCTCAGCAGGACCTGACGCCGTCATTACCACTGCTACGGGAGCCAATGGTTGCACCTTTGGCGTTGCTAACGCACTGATTGTAGAGGTCGTGTTGACCATGATTTTTGTGCTTGTGGTGCTGGGTGCCACATCGAAGACCAATGGCGCTACGAATAACTTCGCAGGTCTGGCCATCGGCCTGAGCTTGATTCTCATCCACCTTGTCGGCATTCATTTCACCGGTACGTCCGTGAATCCCGCGCGCTCCATCGGTCCGGCCCTCTTCGAGGGCGGCGAGGCCTTGGCTAATGTGTGGGTCTTCATCATTGGTCCGCTGGCTGGTGGCGCTTTGGCAGCCTGCCTCTGGAAGGTGATAGGTCAGGAAAACTGAAAGAGTAGTAAACTTTCAAAAGTAGAAGATAGTTAAGTCGTGAGCGGGAAAATGCAAACCTCACTTTGCATTTTCCCGCTTTTGTTGTCATAAAGTCGAGAAATAAACCTTTTTAACTTAAGAGCCAAATGAAAAAGGTTCAGAACTTTTTGGCAGGCAAAAAGAAAATGTTAATTTTGCAGTCGGAACATATTTTTTTAATATTAATAGAACTATGGTTAATTACAAAGATTTAGGTCTCGTCAACACTCGCGAGATGTTCAAAAGAGCAGTGGCTGGTGGCTATGCTATCCCCGCATTCAATTTTAACACGATGGAGCAGATGCAGGCTATCGTCCAGGCTGCAGTAGAGACAAAGTCTCCTGTCATCATGCAGGTTTCTAAAGGCGCGCGCAACTATGCCAACGCTACCATCCTTCGCTACATGGCAGAGGGTGCCGTTGCATACGCTAAGGAGCTCGGCTGCGAAAATCCTGAAATCGTGTTACACCTTGACCACGGTGACAGCTTCGAGCTTTGCAAGGACTGTATCGATATGGGCTTCTCCAGCGTGATGTATGATGGTTCTTCACTGCCTTATGAGGAAAATATTCGCATCTCCCGCCAGGTTGTAGAGTATGCTCACAAATATGATGTTACAGTAGAGTGTGAGCTCGGTGTGCTCGCCGGTGTTGAGGATGAGGTCGTGGCAGAGGAGTCTCACTACACCAAACCCGAAGAGGTAATCGACTTCGCTACTCGTACAGGCTGCGACTCTTTGGCTATCTCCATCGGTACCTCTCACGGTGCATACAAGTTCAAGCCCGAGCAGTGCACACGCGACCCGAAGACAGGCAAGCTCGTTCCCCCGCCACTCGCATTCGATGTGTTGGAAGAGATTGAGAAGAAGCTTCCCGGATTCCCCATCGTGCTCCACGGCTCTTCTTCTGTACCCCAGGATGAGGTTGACACCATCAACGCATACGGTGGCAAGCTGCCCGACGCAGTTGGCATCCCCGAGGAGCAGCTCCGCAAGGCTTCTAAGAGTGCTGTCTGCAAGATCAACATTGACTCAGACTCTCGCCTGGCCATGACTGCAGCTATTCGTAAGTATCTGGCAGAGCATCCCGATCACTTCGATCCTCGTCAGTATCTGAAGCCTGCCCGTGAGAACATGAAGAAGATGTATATTCACAAGATTGTGGATGTGCTTGGTTCTGATGGTAAGCTCGCAAAGTAATCGGACGTTACGTTAAGCAAAATAATTGAATTGGAAGAGGCGGGACACAAGAAATAGGTGCTCCCGCTTTTTTCTTCTCTTCAAGCTAACCCATCTATTCTCCTTTAATGCTACCCCCCACTTTTCTCCTTTAAAACTATTGTAAAACATGAAACTCAGATTCTTTTCTCTTATGCTGGCATTGATGCCCATCCTGCTTTGGGGTCAAAGCGGTCATGCGGTGGATGTCAGCTATGCTGACGGCCAGTTGTGTCGAGTCACATTCTACACTCCTTCTATCGTACGTGTTGAGAAATATGCCGCAGGTGTTAATCCTGATGGTGCGCGCCAGAGCCTTGTGGTCTGCATGGAACCCGACAACACACCTCCTGCTGTGAAACGTAAGAAAGGCCAGACATTGGTTAGCTCGTCGAAACTGACTGTCACTATTGACCACCTCACGGGGCATGTCTGCTTTCAACATCAAGGAAAGACCCTCTTGAAGGAAGGACACCATGCCGTCATACCCATCTCCCAAGGCGCAGACAAAGGATGTTACAAGGTGTCGCAGACATTCGCTTTAGAGCCCGATGAGGCTGTCTATGGCATCGGCTTGATGGAAAATGGCAAACTGAACCAGCGCGGTGAGGACCGGCTGATGGTACAGTCGAATCTGGAAGACTATCAGAGCATCTTTCAAAGCATCAAGGGCTATGGTGTCTTCTGGGATAATTATTCGCCAACCCAGCTCACCGACCATTCCAAAGAGGGACTGACCTTTGACTCTCAGGTGGGAGACGGGGTGGACTATTACTTTATGTATGGCGGATCAGCCGATGGTGTTGTAGCCCTCATTCGTCAGTTAACAGGCGATGTCCCCATGCTGCCGATGTTTACCTATGGCTTCTGGCAGAGTCGTGAAAGATATAAGAGCAGTAGCGAACTGACAGACGTGGTAGATCGCTACCGTACACTGGGCATTCCCCTCGACGGCATTGTGCTCGACTGGCAGTATTGGGATTCCAACTATCTCTGGAATGCTATGGAGTTTCTGAATCCGGAGTTCAGTCGCGCCCAACAGATGATTGACCATGTGCACCGTCAGCATGCAAAGTTTGCCATCAGCATCTGGCAAAGTTTTGGTCCTCATACCCGGGGCTACCGCGACATGAACGAAAAGAACCTCTTGTTCAACTTCGAGACATGGCCGCAGAGTGGACTTTCTGCCTGGCCGCCCAACATGGACTATCCCTCTGGCGTAAAAGTCTATAAACCTTACACCGAAGAGGCTCGCGATATCTATTGGAAACATCTTCGTAGGCTCTATGACATGGGAGTCGATGCATGGTGGATGGATTCTACTGACCCCGACCACCATAGCTACAAGGAGAGCGACCTCGATGAACCTACGGCCTTAGGAACCTATCGCAAGGTGCGCAACGCCTTTCCGTTGATGTGCGTGAAGGGTGTCTATGAGCATCAGCGTAAGACAGACACTGAGGGGAGGAAACGTGTATTTATCTATACACGCTCCGGCTTTGCTGGTCAGCAACGATATGGTAGCAACGTATGGACAGGTGATGTGGGAAGTAACTGGCAAAACTTGCGCAACCAGATTCCCATGGGGTTGAGCTTCTCGTTGACAGGAAATCCAAATTTCAACAGTGACATCGGTGGTTTCTTCTCTGGTTCTTACAATAAAGGCGGCGACCCCACGTCGGGCTGTCGCAACCCGAGGTTCCAGGAACTCTATGTCAGGTGGATGCAGTTTGGTGCCTTTTGCCCGATGATGCGTTCCCACGGCACCGATACCTATCGTGAGATTTACTATTTCGGTCAGAAAGGCGAACCCGTCTATGATGCCCTGACAGAAGCCATAAGCTTGCGTTACCGACTCCTACCTTACATCTATAGCACCTCCTGGGATGTAACCCGCCATCGTGGAACATTCATGCGGGCATTGATGATGGACTTCGCTGCTGATGCCAAGGTGCAAGACATGACGGACGAATATCTCTTTGGCCGTTCTTTGCTGGTGGCACCAGTTGTCAAGGCACAATATACAGAAGAAAAAGGTGGCTGGGAAGAGGGTGCGAAGGCCTCCGTTGATTTTATGGCTCCCAGAACTACGAAGGTCTATCTGCCCAGAGGTACAGCATGGTATGCGTATGCTGATGGAAAGAAATATGCTGGTGGCCGGGAAGTTCCTGTTCCTACAACCATTAAGACCATTCCGCTCTTCGTACGCGAAGGAAGTATCATACCCATCGGACCAGAGATGCAATATACGTCTGAAAAGAAATGGGACGAGTTGGAACTGCGTCTTTATCCGGGGCGTGACGCTTCGTTTACGCTCTATGAGGATGAGGGAGACGGCTATGGCTACGAAGACGGTCGCTATTCCGAGATTGTCTTCCACTGGAAAGAACGCAGTCAGACGCTGACCATTGAAGACTGTCAGGGCGTCTTCCCCGGCATGTTGCAGCAGCGCTCTTTCCGTCTTGTCAATGTCGCTACGGGAGAAGTCAAGACCATAACCTACGACAATAGGAAGCAGGTCGTGCATTTCTAAAAAAGTTTAGGAGTTTAGAAGGAATGAGAATTCTTTCTAAACTCCTAAAGATGTTTCAGGATATTCTCTATATTATTATTTCAAGGATTCCTCTATATTATTATTTCAGAAGTTCTTCCGTAATGCTTTCAATGCCTCCGGTGATGGGGTTGAGAACAATCTTGGAAGTTTGTTTCTTGCCAAAGAGAGCACCGCTTAGGTTTTCAATGTTGCCAAACTGAGCGGCATAGAAAGTGTAGTTTTTCAGTGTCCTTTCGTCAGTAGTCAGTGACACCTTGATTTTACCAGGAGTGTTGACATAGAGATTGATGTTGTCCTTCATGGCCTTCGGATCTTGTGGCAAGCTGTTGTTGTCCACCAGCTGCTCTTGAGTGACGCTAATATAATAAGGTGTACCACCGAGGTCGTCGGCATCCGTCATTCCATAATATTTAGAGAAGCGGAAGAATACTTCCCTGTCTGTAACGGTGCGGGGTACATAGACCAGTGTCACCTCTGTAGTGTCAATCTCAGTCGTTCCGACAAATAGTTGGCTGAGTGCCTGCTCTTGTGTTGCCAATCCGTTGAGCATGATGCGTAGTTGTTCTCCGTCCTTCGGCATAAACTCTGCCAGTCCGCGTTGCAGCTGATTGCGGCTGTCGCGAATGTCGTATATGTCTTGGGCGATGAGCTGTGCCATCTTTGCCTTGCTCGTAGCGGTGAGGATGTCTTCGTTCATGTAGTCGCGCGGGTTCAGAGACTTCGGCTTGGCTGCAGGTTGGAAGGGAATGGCTTCCGGTTCCTGGTAGGGGTTGGTCGTATTGATGGCTGTCAGCACGCCATAGTCTGTACGATGTAGTTCACTGATGCTGAACCGCTTGTCCAGTGCCAGGGTGAAGTGCTTCGTGGTGTCGGGACGACCGATGGTGTTCATTTTGATGTCCACGATACGGTATGTGGTCAAAGGGGCTGTCCCCGCATCTCTGGCTTTGAGGTAGCGCTGGGCGTATTCGGCCAGTTCGCCTGGGGTGAAGGATGTCTTTTCCACCAGAAAAGTGAAGACCATCTCCGTCTGTGGCAAGTAGTACGACATGCCCTCTGAGGGTATTTGTGCCAATGATGACTGGCAGGTGAAAAGGGTTACGGCACTGAGCAGCAGCTGCCGCCATGTTTTTTTGTATGTGTTCATTTCCATGTTCTGATGTATGAAACTTTTTATAGTGTCAACTCTTTGAAAGCCAACGGAAGGTTGTCGATGATGTCACTGGCGATAAGACTTTCCATGCCCTTCTCGCGGGCAGCGATGTCGCCAGCCAGTCCGTGCAGGTACATTCCCAGCAAGCAAGCTTCCTGTTGGCTGTAGCCTCGGGCACACAAGGCGGTGAGGATACCTGTTAGGACATCACCACTACCGGCTGTCGCCATGCCGGCATTGCCGGTAGAGTTGAAGAAGGCTTTGCCATCGGGCGTGCATAGTACCGAGTAGTGCCCTTTCAAAATGATGTAGGCTTGCAGTCTGTTTGCCAGCTCCTGAGTCTTGGTCAGCCGCTCGTAGCATCCGTTGCTGACATTTCCGGTCAGACGATCCAGTTCTTTGGGATGGGGTGTCATGATGATGCCCTTGGGTAGCTGCTGCATCCAGGCCCGGTGGTTGGAGAGTATATTCAGTGCGTCAGCATCGATGACGATAGGGCATTGAGAACTCCTGATTTGGGAAATCATGGCAATAGCTGTGTTCTCCTGAGTTCCCAGTCCGGGTCCGATGCCCAGGGCGTCAAAATCCTCGCTGTTGATGGGGTTGGCAAAACAGGTCTCTTCAGTGTCAATCCGTAAGGTGGCCTCTGGCACGCTGATCTGCATGATGTTGTAGTTGCGTTTGGGGATGCGGGCCGTCACACGTCCGGCTCCTGTTCGCAGGCAGGCCTTGGTTGCCAGGACACCTGCTCCGGCCATACCGTAGCAGCCGGCAACGATAAGGGCGTTGCCCATCTGCCCCTTGTGGGCAAATTCATTGCGCTTGCGTAGTAGCGGTCTTATGTCGCTGGCCTCGATGATGTTGTATCGGCTGTCCGTACGTTCGGTATATTCCTTGGAGAGTCGGATGTCCAAAATTTTCAGTTCACCGAAGTAGGGCTGGTTGTCAGCCAGCATCATGGAGAGTTTCTTCTGTCCGATGGTGAGCGTTAGGTCGGCTTTGATGATGTTAGCTTTGACATTATAAGTGTTGTCTTCAGCCATCAGTCCCGACGGTATGTCGATGCTGACGACGGTAGCTTTTGACTGATTGATATATTTCACCAGCGATGCAAAGCCGCCGGCCAGTGGCTTGTTCAGTCCTACACCGAAGATTCCGTCAACAATCAGTGTGTTTTCATCCAGCACGGGAGGGTCGAAATTGACCGTAATCTCTGTAAAGTTGTTCACGCGTTTCTGGTCCAACAGACGCAGCTTGTTGGCAGCACACTCGTCGGAGAGCTTGTCATGGATGTTAAACAGATAGCAGTTTGTGGTGTATCCCTGTTCGCTCAGCATGCGTGCAACGGCCAGGGCATCGCCGCCGTTGTTGCCAGGTCCGGCAAATACTACCACTTTCTTCCTTTGATCCCATCGTTCAGTGATAGCATGTGTAATAGCTTTTGCGGCACGCTCCATCAGGTCAATGGCCTTGATAGGCTCGTGTTCTATGGTGTATGTGTCTTGTTCCTTGATCTGGCTGCCTGTAAAAAGTTTCATGTGAATTCGGTTTACGGTTCAAGATGATGGAATACTTTCAATCTGCAAAGGTACAAATTTTTATCTTTCTAATGAATATTCTTGTTGTTAAAGTAGTTAAAGGGAGTTAATTCATGACTTTGCGGGTATTTGGATATCCAGACCGTCGCGGCGGGCAATGACGTGTGGCGACATGATTTCTACACCGGCTTGGTTAAACTGATTCAGGATGTTCCGATGCAAGGTGGAGTAAATGTTGAACAGACCTTTCGACCGGGCGGTGTAGGCATTGAGTTCATATTCTACATAGAAATCATTCAGTTCTGTGGTGAGTACGAAGGGTTTAGGCGTCTTCTTTACCTCAGGAGTCTCTTCGGCAGCGGCCAGCATGAGTTGTTCAACCTGTTGCCAGGGCACGTCGTAGCCTATGGTAATCTTGGTGTGTAGGATGATGCCATAGTTCTTTGCTGCAAAGGTGTAGTTGGAGGTTTTGGAGCCCAGAAGTGATGAGTTGGGGATGGTGATGACGTTGTTCTTCTTTGTGCGGATGCGAGTCACCAGAACGGTTTTCTCGATGACTTCGCCTTCAGTGTCCTCAAATGAGATGTAGTCGCCGATGTGGAACGGTCTCATGTAGGTCATCACCAATCCGGCAACCACATTTCCAATGACAGAGGTGGAGCCTAAAGATACGATGATTCCGATGAAAACTGACACTCCTTGGAAGATCTGTGAGTTACTGTTGGGCAATAGTGGCCATATCATGACAAACATCAGGGAGTAGGCCAGTAGCCGCAATATGTAATAGGTTGGTTCTGCCCAGTCGGAATAGAAACCGTTGAGCCTGATTCGTCCAGCCCCAATTTCTCCGGCAATGTAGTGCAATCCCTTCACTAGATAGCGGAAGCAGAAGAATATCACGATAATTTGGATGAGGTTTGGTAGGTAGCCCACGACTGATAGCAGGATTTGCTTTGCTGGATTCCAGATATAGCCCAAAAGGACATAAGTGAAGGTCTTGGTTTCCGGGAAGATAGAAAATAGCAGGGGTACAGCTACCATGAGCAGGAAGAAGATAATCACATAGCGTAAAAGATTCAGGGTGGAAATGACGAGGAAGCCTTGTCTGCGGGAACTGAGTAGTCCGTAGTTCTTGGTTGCCAGTGCTTTGAAGCGTACTAACAGACGTCGAGTCAGTCTGAAACGCCAGCGGCGGAACAACCAGTTGGTGGCGCGGATGAGAAGATATAGCACAACGAGGATGAGTGTAGCCAAAAGTATGCCGATGATTTTTTGGCGCAGGCCATATTCTTCATGTAGTTTTTTTACTTTGCTGTCGATGGCCGCACGATATTGTTCAGCCAGCTTGACACGAGTGGTGTTCTGCCACATGGCATCCATGTCAGTAATGCTCATCAGGACCTCGTTCCCGGACATGATGTCTGTTGTACCGTCACCGTCGAAGACAAAGATGGAGTCGGTATGTAGCGTGAGGCGTCGGCCCAGAGCGATTATCTTTTCTCTTGCACTCGTGGCGCGGGCATCTGGCAGCATGCCTCCCTTCCGGGCATAGAAGGTGAGCAAGGTGTCACCTTCGATGACGAGTGGTGCACCAACGGTAATCAGACGAAGTGAGTCAATGCGTGCCTTCCGCTCTGCTGTGCGCAACGAGTCCAACCGGGCACTCTTTCCGCTGATGTCCAGCTGCTCCTGCATCATGATTTCTTTCAATTCCAGTTCTTGAATGCGGTTTCTCAGACTGGACATGATGCTGTCGTTCAAAGCTTCTACAGAGTCGCGCAGCTCCTCTGTTGTTGGTGTTTGCGACCATGCGGTCAGTGTGAAGAGCATGGATGCACATGCTACCCAAAGCCTCTTATTCTTCATATTAGAACTCTTAGTTAATAGTTTTTGCGACAAAGATACGAAAATTCGATAAAAATTCGTAACTTTGCATCGATAAAACGCCTAAAACATATTTATGGATATTATTCAAATCAAGGACAAAAAGTTCCGTCCTTCTATTATGGAGGCTGAAATTCAGCAACGCATACAGGCTGTTGCAGATCGTATCAATCATGACATGGCTGGTAAGAACCCATTGTTTCTGGCAGTGCTCAACGGCTCTTTCATTTTTGCTGCTGACTTAATGCGTATGATTACTATTCCCTGTGAAATCTCCTTTGTCAAGTTGGCATCCTATCAGGGTACCACGTCAACGGGTTCCATCAAGGAAGTTATTGGTATCAATGAGGATTTGTCGGGTCGTACAATCGTCATCGTGGAAGACATTGTTGACACAGGCTTGACCATGAAGCGCATGCTGGAAACGCTTGGCACCAGAAATCCTGCCTCTATCCATATTTGCACACTGCTCCTCAAACCTGAAAAACTTCAGGTGGATCTCCATGTTGAATATGCTGCCATGGAGATTCCCAATGAGTTCATTGTGGGGTATGGGCTCGACTACGACCAGCAAGGACGTAACCTGAGAGATATTTACACCATTGTGGAGTAGTTTTATTGTGTCCATATAAAGTCTCAAACTGCTTCTTTTCAATCAGTAAGCATCAAGTATTTATATAGTATGAAGAATATAGTAATTTTCGGTGCGCCCGGTTCCGGCAAAGGAACGCAGAGCGACATGATGATAGAGAAATATGGCTTCGGTCATATATCTACGGGTGATGTGCTTCGCAGTGAAATCAAGAATGGAACAGACCTCGGTAAGACAGCCCAGCGCTTCATTGATCAGGGACAGCTTATTCCTGATGAGTTGATGATCAGCATTTTGGCTTCCGTCTATGACAAGCATGGCTGTGACCACGAAGGTGTCATCTTTGATGGCTTCCCCCGAACCATACCGCAGGCTGAGGCTCTGAAGAAGATGTTGGCAGAGCGTGGTCATAAGGTGGCAGCTATGATAGAGCTCGATGTTCCGGAGGATGAGCTTATGAAGCGTCTGATTCTTCGTGGGCAGCAGAGTGGCCGCACCGATGACAACGAGGAGACAATCAAGAAGCGCCTCAACGTCTATCATAGTCAGACCATGCCGCTCATCGACTGGTATAATCGTGAAGGTATCCACTATCATATCAATGGTCTTGGTGAACTTGACCGCATCTTTGCTGATATCTGTCAGGTGATAGATAAGCTATAGTGTTTGTTTTATTGTCTTTGTCTCTATAACCAAACAGAATGGAAAGCAATTTCGTCGATTATGTCAAGATTCTCTGTCGTTCCGGGAAGGGCGGCCGTGGCAGCATGCATCTGAAGCATGTGAAATACAACTACAACGGCGGTCCTGATGGTGGTGACGGCGGAAGGGGCGGCAGTATCATCTTGCGCGGCAATCACAACTATTGGACACTGCTCCACCTGAAATATCAGCGACATATCTTTGCCGAGCACGGAGGCAATGGAGGCAAAGACAAATGTCATGGTACTGACGGCCACGATATTTATGTCGATGTGCCGCCAGGTACAGTCGTCTATAATGCTGAGACGGGGAAGTTTGTCTGCGATGTGAGCTATGACGGCCAAGAGGTGGTTCTCCTCAAAGGAGGTCGCGGCGGACTGGGCAACTTTCAGTTTCGTACAGCCACCAATCAGGCTCCGCGCTATGCACAGCCTGGTGAGCCCATGGAAGAGATGACCGTCATTCTCGAACTGAAGCTCTTGGCCGATGTCGGGTTGGTTGGTTTCCCGAATGCAGGAAAGTCAACACTGGTATCTGCCTTGTCTAATGCTAAACCGAAGATTGCCAACTATCCTTTCACCACGATGGAACCCTCACTTGGTATCGTAGGTTATCGCGACAACAAGTCGTTTGTGATGGCCGATATCCCCGGAATCATCGAGGGAGCAAGTGAAGGAAGAGGATTGGGGCTGCGTTTCCTGAGACACATTGAGCGCAACTCGTTGCTGCTCTTTATGGTGCCGGGTGATACAGAGAATATCAAACATGAATATGAGGTGTTGCTCAACGAACTGCGACAGTTCAATCCCGAGATGCTAGGTAAACATCGGGTGTTGGCCGTCACCAAGTGTGACCTGCTCGATGAAGAACTCATCGACATGTTGCGTGAGACACTGCCCGACGACCTCCCCGTCGTGTTTATCTCGGCTGTCACAGGTTATGGACTGGAAGAGCTCAAGGATGTGTTGTGGCGAGAGTTGAATTCAGAGTCCAACAAACTGGAAGTCATCACTTCTACGGATACCTTGATTCATCGTGACAAGGATATGAGTCGCTTCGCACAGGAGCTGGCTCAGGAAGGCGAGGATGAAGAGATAGAGTATGTTGACCTCGAAGACTTTGAATATGACGATGAAATCGATGATTTCGAAGTAGAAGAGAAGTAATATAAGAATATTTATGAAGGATCGTGTGCTACGCTTGTGGACTATAGTGCTCTTACTACTCACCGTGACCGCTTCGGCACAGGTGAAAGATGAGTTTACACCCGCTGAGAGACAGTCTATCAGCGTGGAGACACCACGACTCTTTGAACGCAGTGATGCCTTCCATGTCGATTTTACGGCTCTGCATGAGAGTGAATACTCGTTTCCGTTGCCGGTAGGGAATGCTGAATTGGTGAAAAACTCCAGCCTTATCATTACTACCAAGAAGGGTGATGCCGTCAAAGCCATGTTCGACGGTGTGGTGCGACTTTCCAAGCACAATCCTCCTTTTGGCAATGTCATTGTGGTCAGACATGATAATGGCCTGGAGACTGTTTATGGAAACAATGCGCAGAACCTGGTGAAGGTGGGTGACAAGGTGAAGGCTGGGCAGACCATCGCCATTGTAGGGACGGAAGGCCTACGAGTCTTCTGCGAGTTCTTCATCATGGTCAATGGTCGCCGCATAAACCCCTCTACCATCATTGAACCCAACAGCCACCGACTGCGCAGGCAGATTGTCATGATCAAGAAAATAGGCGAACGCATCGAAATCAAGACCATCCGTCCGGAACGATTGACGCCTTCCATGGTCAGCAATCCTTTTCAGAAAGGCGACTCCTTCCAGTGGAATCTCTCACAGATGCCACAGCGCGAATGGGCATATCCCTTGCCAGGCTGTAAGGTTATCAGTCCATACGGCCATCGCAGAAGAGGACATGGTCATTCGGGAGTGGACCTGAAGACCAAGCCCAACGATGAAATTCATGCTGCTTTTGACGGAGAAGTAATACAGTCTGGTCCCTTTCATGGCTATGGCAACTGTATCAAGATTAAACATGGCAATGGTGTCACTACGCTCTATAGCCATCAGTCTAAGAACCTGGTGAAGGTTGGACAGAAGGTCAAGGCCGGCGATGTCATCGGTCTGACCGGACGCACAGGGCGAGCTACCACAGAACATCTCCACTTGGAGGTCTTCATCCAGAATCGCCGGCAGAATCCCTCCATTCTCTTTGACCATGTCAACCATTGCTTGCAGAATGCCACGCTTACCATCCGTAAGAATGGTTCCGTATCGTCAAAGAAAAACCGATAACTCCCCTCGACATGGTTTTCTACATTGGACAAGCGAAGCTATCCTGCCCATACAAAAACAGCGACTCCATCATGATGAAGCCGCTGTCGGATTTCTACCGACCTTTTTAACTTAACGCAAACGGTCGTATAAATAAATGATAGGGTCTGTTAGGGAAGGCTGATAGCCTCGCTCGGACATACACTTGCACATGTTCCACACTCTGTGCAAAGATCCGGATTGATTGAATACTTTTCGCCCTCAGAGATAGCCTCTACGGGACACTCGTCGATGCAAGTACCGCATGCGATACAATCGTCACCAATTACGTAAGCCATAATAATTTCGTTTTATTGTTAATAAATATTGTTTACTCTTCCGTACCAAGCAGATACCTACTTTTGTACGATGCAAAGATACAAAGTTTCTTCCGAATACCTATAAATGATGAGAGGTTTTTTCTTAATTTATACTATTTCTTAATAAATGGCCCAACTCTGGAGGCTATATGGGAAATTAAGTTGGAAGTTCTATCCAAACGACTTGGTCTCCTCAGTGAACGAAGTCCACTTTTTGTCAAGAAAACTTCGAATTTTGGACAGTATTTTGGGCGTTTTTGAAAAATAAAAATCAAGGGTCTTCATTTTGCAAGTATTTCGCATCCTTAAAGTCAACCTTTTTATCATAAAAAAGGAAAGATAGTAGCGATGGAAGATAAACCGATCACATTCATCGCTAAAGTCAGCCACTTTTCGATAGAAAGTCGTCCATTTTAGGTGCAAAGGTCATTCACTTTAGGAGCTAAAGTCGTTCATTTCAGGAGCTAAAGTCGTTCGTATCGAGAGCCAAAGTCGCTCGTTTTAGAAGCCAATGTCAGCGCACCGAGCTTGTCAGCCAATACGCGCTTGAGATGGTGGAAAAACTTTTGGAAGTGTAAAGTGTGCCAGTTTTTGGACTATCTTGAATATGGTTGGTACTTCAATGTTGGCTGGCGGCGGTATCAGAAAGCTCCAAAAACAGATGTCTTTTGGCAATACCATTTTCCAGATTGCAAAAAGACGATGTAAAGATTTTTTAGTTCAACGGCTGGTTGTGTAACTAATTCCGACTCACAGAAAATACAATAAGAAGTTAGTTTTCTCGTTTATATAATACATGAAAAAAGTCATATATTATATATTGTTGCTGCTCATGACGGCTACATCGTTGTCGGCACAGGAGCGGAAGGTGCAGAACAGGCCCTATACTGATTTGCGCAAATTTCATTTCGGTATTCTGTTGGGCACACACATGCAGGATATCGAATTGTTGAATGCCGGCCCACAAATGATTACCAACGATGATGGCACGGAGGTGGAGAGCATTGTTACAGTTGATCAAGACCGTTGGGACCCCGGATTTCATGTCGGGGTCTTGGGCGAGTTGCGCCTGCATGAGAACTTTCAGTTCCGTTTGGCTCCAGCCATGTATTTCGGCACCCGCCATTTCACATTCCATAATTTCACCCCCGATGCATCATATCCGAAGGAAGAGGAATTCCAGGAGATGAAGTCGGCCTATATCTCCACGGCCATGGAACTGATTTTTGCAGCTCCGCGTTTCAACAACTATCGTCCCTATCTCATGGGTGGCATAAACCCGATGATCAATCTGTCGGGCAAGGACGATGACTTCCTGAAGCTCAAGCGCTTCGATACTTTTCTGGAGATTGGCTTCGGCTGCGACTTTTATTTGCCCTTTTTCAAGGCCCGTCCTGAGTTGAAGTTTATGTATGGTCTCAGCAACTGCCTGGACACCGACCATCCTAAGTCTTTACGCAACAAAAATATGCTTCGCTTTGCGAATGCAGTCAGCGAAGCACACTCAAAAATGATAACCTTTACCGTCTATTTTGAATAGTCGCGTCTTTTATTTCAGTGTGAGCTTCATCTTGCCGATGAAGATGCCATGCTTGCCGTTTTGGTCAACGGGTACGAGCTTTCCGTCAAGGTCGGCGGCATATTCCAGTTCTTTGAGGTAGGTGTGGGAGTGTCCGCCAAGCACGAGGTCGATGCCGCGCGTCTGGGCAATGATTTCCTTGTCGCTGATGGTCTGCTTGTTGATCCATCCCATGTGAGAGATGCAGATGATCAGGTCACAGTGTAGCTTGCCACGGAGCAGAGACACCATCTCGTTGGCTGTAGCCACAGGGTCGAGATAGCTCACACCCACGCAGTTCTGGGTTGAGACCAGTCCTTCCATCTCCGGGTCGAGGGCAAAGACTCCAATCTTTACTCCCTTACGTTTGATGACGGTATAGCGTTTGACGAGACCCTCTACAGGCGTTCCTGTGAAATCGTAGTTACTGCAGAGGATGGGGAAGTTGGCCATGCGGAATAGACGTGCCATGTTTTCCAGGCCGAAGTCGAACTCGTGGTTGCCGATGGTGGAGGCATCGATGCCCATGCGGTTCATCAGTCCAATCTCCACATCGCCTTTATATATACTGTAATAAGGTGAGCCTTGTGAGAAGTCGCCGCTGTCGAAGTACAATAGGTCTGGGTCTTTGGCACGCTCTTCCTTCAGCATGGCAATGCGACGGAGAAATCCGCCACGTCCGGCCAGCATGGTGTCGGCCAGGTTCTCGCTGAGAGGGTAGATACAACTATGTGTGTCGTTGGTGTGCAGGATGGTTAACTCTTTGGCCTTCTGCCCATGGGCTGTGCTGATACTGAAGACAAGGACCAATATGAATATAATGTTCTTTTTCATAAACACTTCATTTTTCATTTTCATTATTTAATGATCACCCTTCCTTCCTTGACAGCATCGACCGCCTGTCCGCCAGCCATCTTCTCGCGGAAGTAGTTCATGATGATAAAGCGAATGTTGTTCTCTTCCGATGTCGGTGAGAGTATGTTGGTAGCTTTCTTGAATGCCACCATCCCATCGTTGCCCTGTGCCAAATAGTCGAGGGTGGCAATGCGGTAGTCGGCAGCAGGGTCGATGTCCTTGCCGTGGAGCTTGGCAGAAAGCAGACGGTGGTCTTTGCTGATGACCAGTTGCACACCATGGCTCACACCTTCGCCATCGTTCAGAGCCATCTGGCTGAAGAGCTCCAATACCTGTTCTCCCTTGAGCGTCAGGAAGCATATCTTGTTTTCAAACGGTGCCACTTCGATGACATCACCCACGCTCACGTCGCCTTGAGCAAAAGCTGCCCTAATGCCTCCCATGTTATATACCGCGAAGTCCGGTTGCTCGTGGAATGCCTTTCCGCCCCACATCAGAATGTCGGTCAGCAGGTTAGACAGTTCACTTTCGGGTCTGTAGGCGGCCAGGTATTTCGCAGTTTTGCCTACACGGGGACTCATCATGGAATCGACCTTCGGCTTATAGGCTTCCATCCATTTGGCGGCATCAACGTCCGCTGTTGCATCGTAGCGTTGGTCTATCAGGATGCGAGTCCTTTCAACAGAGGCCAGTTGGTAATGGCGTGAGCATGCTGTTAGCGTCAAGAGACACGCTGCCATACCGTGCATAAGGATTGCTTTCTTTTTCATGAAATCGTATTGTTGCATTTTTCGTTTGCAAATATAATCAAAAAAAACGAGATAGGGTAGGCCGCCACTCTAAAAACTGGTATAAAAAGAAGAGACTCAAGTCCTGTGTAGAACTTGAGTCTCTCCAGATGAATAAGGATGGAAGCTTACTCACCAATGATGGTGCGCTTCTCCTTAATACGTGCCTTCTTACCAGTGAGGTTACGCAGGTAGTACAGCTTGGCGCGACGCACCTTACCACGCTTGTTGACCTCAATGCTTTCGATGTTCGGAGACTCGATGGGGAAGATACGCTCTACACCTACGGTTCCAGACATCTTGCGGACTGTGAAGCGCTTCTTCTTTCCCTCACCAGAGATGCGAATGACCACACCGCGGTAGAGCTGGATGCGCTCCTTGGTACCCTCGACAATTTTGTAAGCGACAGTAATGGTGTCTCCAGAAGTGAACTTAGGAAACTCCTTGCCGGTTGCAAATGCTTCTTCAGCAACTTTAATTAAATCCATTTGTTTTAATCCTTAAAATGTTGTTTGTCGTTCCTGCGCAACATAGCGGGCAACACATCTTCCCTCCATCGGTTACGCTGAAAAGCGGGTGCAAAGGTACGAAGTTTTTTCGCAATGAGCAAATATTCTTTTAAGTTTTTTCTATGAAGGTCCTCAAGCTGTGCATGCCTTGAGGACCTTTAAGATTTCAGGTTGACTATCGCAGGATGATTTTACGTCCTTTCTTGACATTGATGCCTCGCTGTGGGATAGAAAGCTTCTGTCCATGCAGGTTATACCAGTGGGTGTTGTCGGCAGTTTCGTTAGTCTGGCCGGCATTTCCTTCATGGTGAATGTTGTTGATACCCACGGTTCCGGTCTGTGTGATGCGGTAGTAGCCGCAGCCGTGCTGCTTGATAAGGGGCTGGAACTGTGAGCCGGAGAAAGTGCCCACGGTCTCTCCCTTCCAGATGTCATACACTTCGCAGGCGGCATCCTCTGCAAAGCCCAGGGCTTGCAAGTCGAGTGGTATTGCCATCTCGTCGCTGCCTTTCGGGTCAGAGGTATAGACGAGAAACTCCATGGTGACTCCCTTTGAAGCCGACTTCACTCCCTCGTCGTAGCCCACCATGGAGCGGAACTTCACGAAGTGGTGGCCAGCGGGCAGCGTGTAGGTGATGACCGAGTTGGAATTGGTGCCTATGCCGTTGCTATAGGTCTGTCCACCCACCACCAAAGGCCCGTTATCGACATTCTTGTTGTAGATAGACAAGTTTTTCCAGTCGGTGACAGAGCTGTCGTAGGTCAGCGTGGTGAGCTGAGTCTCGTTGCCCTGTTCATCGATGAGCACGGGGTTGATCCAGTCTGCATGGTCGTAGTCGAAGCCGTCACCGGCATTGGTCACCACAAGGTAGAGCTTTTCCGCTCCGGTGATGTCGGCCTCAATGGTTGTGCCCTCTGCCTGGAATGTGCGGGTGACGAGCTGACTGTTGGCCTTGGCGAAGGCCGGGTTGCATACGTCGCGTTTTGTCGGATCGTTGGCAAAGACCATGAACTTGATAGTAGAAGTAGCACCGCTCTGCAGGCGCCCGGTGTCATCAATGCCACAGAGTCCCTTGAAACTCTTCGCTCCCTCGGGCAGTTTGTAGAGCACCATGGCATTGGCGTTGCAGGAGAATCCGTTGTCATACTCCACGCCGTTCACCTTCAGTTTGCCGTTGTTGTTGATGTTGCGGTTGTAGCGTATAAATTTGAAATACGAGCCGCTGTATTCTTCCTTGATGCGGTCGGCTGTTGTCAGCAGGTGCTCAGTGCCGTCGGACAGCACCACTGTCGGGTTGATCCAGTCGCCGTGGTCGTAGTTGTAGTTGTCGCCCGCGTCATCTACCACCAGGGCCAGCACCTTCGCCCCTTCGGGAATGTCGCATTCCACATTCTGGCCGAATCCATCGGTCAGCATCGAGATGGTCTCCGTAGTGTAGAGGGCTTCGTTGTAGCGAATCCACTGGTCGGAGCCACCGAGGTTGAAGAGCCCCGCATAGCAGGCGTCGCTGGCCGGGTCGTCAGCGGCCCATACCACGCGTGTGCCGTCATCGCTCACCAGGCGGTTGTTCACCGACTGCTGATCTACATAGATCATCTCTTCATTGGAGATGAGGTCGTTGGTCCATTTGTCATTATAGGTGAAGTCGCCGGCAAAGAACATCGGCGACTTAAACAGGCTCCACAGTGTCATCATGGTCTGTTGTTCCTCGTGCGAAAGGTTGGTCCACCGCTTGTCGTTGTTGGTTAGTCTGATTTGTCCTAAGGGCAGCATGTCGCAGTCGGGGTAGTTGCCTGGCAGTCGGTATTGGTTCCAACTCTTGGCCAGGGTGAAGACTTTGGAGATGTCGCTCCAGTTGTCCCAGAGGTCATCCATCATGCGCCACATGTTGGCATTCTTCTGGCAGCTCTCCCATTTCTCCAATGCGGTGGCACCGGGGCTCATACTGAACACAATGTCGCGGCCACACTGGTCGATGGCGTTGCGCAGCAACCATATCTCTCCGTCGTGGTAGGGGCGGCTCAGGTCATCGACTTTCAGAAAATCCACTCCCCATGAAGCGTAGAGGTTCAGCAGAGAGTTGTAGTACTCCTGTGCGCCGGGTTTGGTGCAATCCACGGTGTAGTTGTCTTTCAGCCAGGTGCAGATGCTGTCGGCGTTGTATATCTGGTCGCAGGTGTAGCTGGTGCCCAGGATGGGGCATTTCTCTTCCACGGCTTTCTTCGGCACGCCACGCATGATGTGGATGCCAAACTTAAAGCCCATCTTGTGCAGTGAGTCGGCAAGGGCCTTGAAGCCCACCCCGTTCTTGGCAGAGGGGAAGCGGGAGGTGTTGGGGAAGTAGCGTCCGTTGGCATCCATCGTGTAGGCGGCAGAGGTGTTATACCAGAAGCCCGTATCGTTGGTGTACCAGCGTATGTCAACGATGACATAGTTCCAGCCTCGCTCCAGCAGTCCGTTGTCTTTCATGTAGTGTGCGTTGACATAGACGTTCTGTTCCTTCACGCTCGGTCCGTAGCAGTCCCACGAGTTCCATCCCATGGGCGGAGTGGGGGCCCAGTCTTGAAAGCGTATGTCGCGGGCTATCTCCCCGGCATCTTCCACGAAGGCAATGTCATAGATGTCGGCACCGGCACTGCTGGCAGCCGTCAGCCCGAAGATGGTCTGCCCGGTAGTGATGTTAGGCCGGTCGGTTGTAAAATTTTCATAGAGTCCGCTCTTGGTCATGTCCCATGCCAATACTTGAAAGGTCTGTCCGCGCTGTGTCACCTCCTTGGCCAAGGTTGGGACGACCTGTGTGCCGTGGTTCGATCCATTCAGCCACCATAAATAGGCAGAACCTGTGTTGATACGCAGGTTCTTGCCTTTGATGACCATATATTTCTGTGCCTTGGCTATGGTGTAGTCGCGCTGTGTATAGTTGAGCATCAGGCACACATTGTTGTTGCCTGTCTGTGCCACATGGATGATGTTCTTCTCCGTGTCATAGCTTATCTTGCTCTGTGTCACGCGTCCGGCATCTCCCGTCACCCAGTCGGTGGCCACAAAGTGGTAGGCGTTAGCTGCCGGGTCGTAGTCTTTCATCAGTCGCATGTAGTAGAGTCCCGGGCAGAGGGTACCGCCGTTGGCGCTCAGGCGCACCACAAACTGGCTCTTGCCCTTGCCGTCGGTGTCGGTGGACAGGCTGGCAGGAATGGGATATTCCACATTGTAGAAGCCGTTGGCATCAGCTGTTTTTACAGTGGTGGGGATGGTGATGTCGGCAATCTTCTGCCCGTCAACCGTCAGGGTGGCCTTGCGTCCCTTGTCGGCTGTGGTGAAGCGGAGCATCACGGAGAGTCCTTCCTTCGCGCGCGTAGTATTATATAAGGTGTACTGTATGTGTCCGTTGACCTTGGCGTCGCGGTAGGTCTCACTATTGTATGTGCCTGTTGAAGAGTCGCTGGAGTAGTCATATTCATGCCCGGCCTCGCTCTGCTGTTCACCTGGAGCCACAAAGTCGAGTGTCCTTCCGGCCAGGGCCTCGTTTTCGGCTTCCTTCTTCGCCATGTCGCTGTTGGCGAAGTTTTCAGCCGTCTGCTGATACCAGTAGCACATGTAGCGGCTGTGGTGGATGTCGTAGAAGGGCCTCAACTCCATCTCTCCCCACTTGTAGCTCATCACGTCGGGGCGGCTTGCGTCCAGTTTGAAGGTGAGCTTCGAAAGGTCTTTGGGCTGAATCTTGCTCAGCACGTCAGCACGTTTACCGATGAGCAGCGGTGCCTCTGTGAGGTTCTTGGTCGTGGCACGGCTGCCGGGGGCGTGGTCCATGCGCCCTTCGCCGCCATATTCATTCTGCAGGGCTTCAAAGGTCAGTCCGGTAGCCTCGGCTTCCTCGGCAGAGGCTGCCGTGGTCTGTGCGCCAAGCAGGATGGGACCATAGGCAAAGGCTATGTAGTCGGTGTAGTTGGGACACTCGGTCACACGGAGTGTCATGGGCAGGCTGACAGTGATGACGTCGCCCTCGTTCCAGTTTCTGTCAAGCACAGCATAGCCGGCCTTTCCCTGTATGACGTTGAGCGTCTGGGGTTCTCCGTTCACACTAATGGCATAGTCGGCGGTTGTCCACCAGGGGTGGCGTATGGCAATCTTGTAGTTGCCGCCCTTTCCGACGGTGAGCTTTGTCTGCTGTTCGTAGGGATAGCGTGTCTCTTGGGTGATGACGAAGTCGTTGCTCACCAGTCGTGAGGCTGTGAAGAGGTTCACATAGAGTGTCTCTGTCCCGTCATGGGTATAGATGAAGTGGCCGTACTTAGAGTGGTTCTCCATGCCGGTGCCTACACAACACCACATGCCCTGGTTCACCTGTGAATAGATGCGGTAGCCCTGGGGCCGCAGGGTAGTGAAATAGACATATCCGCCGGTCTTCGGATCCTGGGTAGAGAGGATGTGGTTCCACATGGTGTATTCGTAGAAGTCGGCATATTTCGCGTCGCGTGTCACGTCGGCCATCATCTCCGAGAGCTTCATCATATTGTTGCTGTTACAGCTCTCCGGCCCGTCCAGCTGGTCTATGTAGCGGTTGGAATTGGCTTTGGAGAGGAAGTGTTCGTTCACGGAGTTGCCGCCGATGCAGACGGTGCGGTTCTCTGCTACGTCCTGCCAGAAGTTTTGTGCTGCCTTGGCATAAGTGGTCATCGTGGCGTCTTGTTCGCTGATGCGTTCAAAGCCGATGTATTTCGGCACCTGAGTGTTGGCATGCTTGCCGTCGAGGAACGTGGTGTTCAGCGTCTGCATGCCGTTGAGCATGCTCTTGTGTGAGAACTTTTTGGCGGCGGCAAGATATTTTGCATCGCCGAAGAGCTGGTAGGCATCGAGCATGCTCTCGTTCATGCCCCCGTGCTCTGTGCCCAGCAGGGTCTCCATGTTGGTGTCGGAGACCTTGGCCACCACGTTCACGCTCCAGTCGGCCAACTTGCGGAAGAGTTCCTTGGCCACTTCGCTCTTGCCGTACAGGTAGGCATCGCGCAGGCCGGCCAGCACCTTGTGCTGACAGTAGAACGGCACCCATCCGCCCTTGTTTCTGTATGGAGTGATGTTGCCGGTGTAGAGGGCTGTCCACACATCGTTGATGGGCTGCCCGCCGATGAAGCCATACAAGCCGGCGGTATTGTTGTTGTAGGCATCCTGACAATCTTTCAGCACGCCGAGCATATAGTCCATGCGTTCCTTCATCTGAGCCTTCACGGTGGCATCGCTGTTGGCAGCGTAGGCCAAGGCCAGGGCCGACAGATAGTGTCCGCCTACATGTCCGCTCAGGTCGAAGCTGGCGTCTCCCCAGTTGTTGAAGTTCGGATGCAACGTTGTCCAGTGGTAGTACTTGTTATTAGCATCGGTGGTTGAGGCCAGTCCGGCTTGCCGGACGAAGGGCGTCAGCAGACGGTCCACGTCATACTGCAGCAGCACTTGGTTGTTCAGTTCCATGGCCTGCTTGAAAGGACTGTCCAGTAGCGTCACCTCACTCAGTTCAAAGTGACTGGGGTAGAGCTCACTCTGGGCAGACATACAAAGGGGCATGCAAAGCATCAGCATGCTCAGCCAGAAAGATTGTAGTCTGGTTTTCATCGTTATTCGTTTAGTTATAAAAGTTTGATACAGTTGATATGTGTAGTTAAGACACCACAAAAATACGAAAAAACATCTGAACTCCCAAACTTTTTCATTACCTTTGCAAAAGAAAATGAGTAATAAATTCTCGGAAGTAAATAGGGAGTTCTTTCTCCGCTTCGCTATGAAGGCGTCGCTGCGCGCCGAGCGAACTCGCTTTGCTTGTTTCACATAGTGCATCCCTCCGATTATTTTTAATTGAATATAGATATGAAAGAACTGCAACTGAAGTATGGGTGCAACCCCAACCAGAAACCGTCACGAATCTTCATGGAAGAGGGCGAACTGCCTATCGAGGTGCTTAACGGACGCCCGGGATACATCAACTTCCTTGACGCACTGAACTCCTGGCAGCTGGTGCGCGAACTGAAAGAAGCTACCGGTCTGCCCTCGGCAGCATCGTTCAAACACGTTTCACCGGCTGGCGCTGCCGTGGGCTTGCCCCTGAGTGACACATTGAAGAAGATTTACTTTGTAGATGACATCCCCGGTCTCGACGACTCTCCCGTGGCCTGTGCCTATGCCCGTGCCCGTGGTGCAGACCGCATGTCCAGCTATGGCGACTTCATCGCACTCTCTGACACCTGCGACAAGACAACTGCTCTCATCATCAAACGCGAGGTGAGCGACGGTGTCATCGCTCCCGACTTCACCGAAGAGGCTTTGGAGATTCTTCGTGCCAAGCGCAAGGGCACCTATAACGTCATCCGCATCGACCCGGCTTACCGCCCTGCTCCCGTGGAGCGCAAGCAAGTCTTCGGCATCACCTTCGAGCAGGGACGCAACGAGATACGCCTGGACGACCCGGCACTCTTCGAAAACATTCCCACACAGAACAAGAGTTTCTCGCCCGAGGCGAAGCGCGACCTCATCATCAGTCTCATCACACTGAAATACACGCAGTCAAACTCTGTCTGCTATGTGAAGGACGGACAGGCCATCGGCATAGGAGCCGGACAGCAGAGCCGCATCCACTGCACACGCTTGGCCGGACAGAAGGCCGACATCTGGTGGCTGCGCCAGCACCCGAAAGTGATGGCACTGCCCTTCATCGACGGTATCCGCCGTGCCGACCGCGACAACACGATCGATGTCTATATCTCCGAGGATCACGATGACGTGCTGGCCGACGGCCAGTGGCAGCAGTTCTTCAAGGTGAAGCCTGAGGTGCTCACCCTCGAAGAGAAGCGTGCGTGGATAGCCCAGAACACGCGGGTGGCCTTGGGCTCTGATGCCTTCTTCCCCTTCGGCGACAACATTGAGCGTGCCCACAAGAGTGGAGTGGAGTTCATTGCCCAGGCTGGAGGCTCCGTTCGCGACGACCATGTCATCATGACCTGCGACAAATATAACATCGCCATGGCCTTTACAGGTGTACGCCTCTTCCATCATTAATATCATGAAGACTATGGAAGATGACTTTCTGAATATACTTGAAAATGGAATCAGCTTTGGTAAAGGTGGTTCTGGAAAGAAGAAAGACGGCGACGGCAAGGTGAAGACCAAGGCTAAGAAGAAGGCCTACATCACCGGTGCCCATGGCTCAGGCTCCGCCCGACAGAAGGCGAAGTACCGTGAGCAGCGCGCCAACCGTCACAAGTAGCGTGGACATCCATCACTGTGGTGTGTTGACAGAAACAGGGTGGGAGAGCATCTCTCGCCATGTCATATAGAGAAGGATGCGGGACCTCACGGTTCCGCATCCTTCATAATTTCTTGCTACAAGTACCACATTCGCATGCACCTTGTGAGCTTGTAAATAATTTACCAACTAATAAAAATCTTATAATTCTGTTATTCTAACATTTATACTATTATTTCTTTTCTGTTTCTTTTCATTTTTTAGATTTTTGTTATGTTATTATTGTTGTAGTTATTGTTTATGTTTCGTAATATCTGCCCTATATATTTAATTCGTAATATCTGCCCTATATATTTAATTCGTAATATCTGCCCTATATATTTAATAAGGTGTAGATGATGTAAGTCCATCACAAAGAAGTCGCAATTCTTCCATAAGTGCGACTTTAGGGAACAAAATCACGTTGATTTTCACACTTCCCCTACACTTCTCATCTTCTCATCCCTGACCATTTATCAGCTGAAACCAGCCTTTTAATCACCTGAGAGAATTCCTATTATCAAGTAAAATAAATTATATTACAAAGTAAAATAAATTATATTGCAGAGTAAAATAAATTATATTACAGAGTAAAATAAATTATATTACAAAGTAAAATAAATTATATTACAAAGTAAAATAAATTATATTGCAAAGTAAAATAAATTATATTGGTAGATAGAAAGGTTGCTGTTGAGGGATAGACTCTATCCTTTGACATGACAAAAGTTCACATATCGCTGAAATTAAACAGATATATTTTGAAACTATTTACATGATTTCTGTCACGGAGTGACACTCATTATAAGTCAATTCCTTAAAGTCGCACTTATGGGAATCATAGATATAACAAAAAAACGCTACCCGAAGGTAGCGTTTTTTTATTTTGGTATGCTCGTTGAAGCCGGCTGTTATTGAGCGGCTTCGTTTTCTCCTTCAGTTCCTTCGGCAGCGGCGGCAGCTTCGGCCTCAGCTTTCTCTTTGGCGGCATTGATGGCTTTGTTGGCCAGAGCGTTCTGCGGGTCGTAGAGCAATACTTTCTCGAAGTAGGGCAGAGCGGTGTCAAGGTCGTTTTTGGTGGCCCAGTAGATGTAGCCGGCGTTGCGGTAGGCTGTGGCGAGGTAGTTGGTCTCGTCTTTATCGCGGTCGGCTTTGTTCTCCAGTGTGTTGATGATGTTCAGGTAGAGGCCCAGGGCCAGAGAGTCCATTTCGGCTTTGAAGGTCTCGTTGGCTTTCTGGTACATGGTCCAGCTGGCCACCTGCGGATATTTGGCAGCTACGTTGTCATAGACCTGCATGGCCTTGGCATAGTTTTGCTCAGCGTTGTCGCCTTTCTTCACCTTTGCCATGTAGATGCCTGCGAGTTTGTTGTATTCGGAGAGCTTGGCATTGGGGTTGAGGTCGAGGTATTTCTGGCTGAATTCGATGGCTTTGTCTTCGTTGCCCATCTTAGCGTATGTCTCGGAGATGTGCTGGTAGGGCATGAAGTTCTTGTTATCTACCTCGATGGCCTTGTGGAACTTGGCGATGGCCTCGTCGTGGCGGCCAAGGCCTGAGAGTGCCTGTCCGTAGTAGATGAGGTCGCCGGAGTTGGTCTCACCCTCTTTGGCAATGAGTTTTTCGATGAAAGAGAGGGCTTCGTCGTATTTCTCCAGTCCCACGGCATTGATCATGGCCAGGCGGAGGAAGGCGTTGCTCTCGGGGAACTTCTGTACGCCGAATTTGGCGATGTCGAGTGCTTCGTCGTTTTTCTTCATCTCTCGTGCGATGAGTCCGAACTCTGCCAGACGTCCTTCGCTGAGGTCGTCGCGGTTGGCCTTGGAGTAGTATTCGTAGGCTTTCTCGGTGTTGTTGGCGTTATACATCATGTGTCCGAGTTCCGCATCAACGGGGAAGGTGGGGTTCATTTCGCGCAGCTTGTTGATGGTGGCCTCCGACTCTGCGGGGTTCAGCTTGCGGTAGATGTTGGCGTAGCTGAGGTAGCCGTTGGGGTTTTTGGGGTCGTTGATCATGGCCCGCTGGTACATGACGGCAGCACCGCCACCGTCGTCCTGCATGGCAGCGATGTCGCCTTTGAGGATGTAGGCATCGCCATAGGCTTGGTTGATGGCGATGGCCTGGTCGGCATAGGCCGTGGCGTTGGCATAGTCTTTCACAGAGAAGTAGCTATAGCCGAGTGCGGTGATGGCTTCGGCGCTCTTCTTGTACTCTTTCTTGTAGGCCTTCAAGAGTGGCTTGAGGGTTTCTTCGTCATTGGGATTTGCCTCGAGGGCAGCTTCAATGGGTTTGAGGTCTTCCTTGTAGTCTTGTGCCTGCAGGGTCATGGTGCAGGTGAGGAGCAGACCGGCGAAAAGGTATTTCATTGTTTTCATATTCCTTTATTGTTAATTGTTTTGTTTTCTCGTAAGACTGTGTTGGGGTGGGAAGGTTTAAATGGCGGGTAGCAATTTTAACATTCCTTGTCCCTTGGGGTGGGGGCGTTATTTCGTTCGTACGTCTCGGATGAGGATATCGCCTCGATAGGGCAGCATGCCCGACTTGAAGACGATGAGCTGTCCCTGTGGGTTGGTGACATAGTGTGCGAAGCTGTAGGGCAGCTGTCGCTGCGGATCTACGAGTATGCAGTAGATGGTTCGCACGAAGGGATAGCGTCCGTCCAGCAGGTAGGCCTGGTAGGGCTTCCAGCTGTTGCGGGGTGTGGCCTCGTCCATGAGTGAGATGGAAACGACGTGGATATTCTTCTTGAAGGTGGTGTTGGTGGAGTCACGCTTGTCGTTGAGCCAGTTGGAGCCGATGACGCCTACGGCGTTGGGGGTGTCGTGGACGTAGTTGATGACGTCGGCACTGGTCTTTGCAGCCACGATGTTGGGGCTGTCGATAGGTTTGCCACCGAGGATGGAATCGACGACATAGTGGAGCGTGGCAGAGTTTTTGTTATCGAAGACTACTTCGATGTCTCCTCTTGTGGAGCCCTTGACAATCTGGTTCCAGTTGGTGGCTTCTCCACTGAGGATGCGCTTGACGTCTTTCACGCTGAGACAGGTGTCGTTGTTGGCAGTGTTCACGATGAGTGAAAGGCCATCGTAGGCAATGGGGAAGCACTCGGGCAGTTGGCGCTTGGTCTTCAGGTAGGCCACTTCGCTGGGCTTGAGCGCGCGGCTGGTGAAGAACAGGCATGTCTTGAGGTCCTTGATCTGGTTGAAGCCTTCAATCTCGTTGGTATAGACGGGTTTGAGGTGGGCTTTGGGATAGAGGAACTCGAATTGTGTTCTCAACTCTTCTACGATGGGACTGAAGCTCTCGTCGGCGTAGAAGGTTATCTCTCCGCTTGTGCGGGTGTCAGTACGACCACCCCTGTCTCTCTCCTGACAAGAGAAGAGAAACAGGGATGATATGAAGAGTACTATGAAATGATTAATCGATTTCTCGTTCATTTTCATGAATTAACCTAATCTGAATAATACGGGAAGTGTGAAGCGTACGCGCACGGCCTGTCCGTTCTGTTTACCAGGACTCCAGCGCGGCATGGACTTAACCACGCGCACGGCTTCCTTGTCGAGTGATGGGTCAACGGAGCGTACCACCTTTACGTCGGTGATGGAGCCGTCGCGCTCAACCACGAACTGTACGATGACGCGGCCTTGCACACCGTTCTCCTGTGCTACGACAGGATACTTGATGTTGTCGCTCAGGTACTGGTTGAGGTTTCCGTTAAACGAGGGCTGCTGCTCAACAACGTCGAAGACCTTGTTGGCCACTTCCTTCTTCTCTTCAGATTCGTTGGTATTAACGGCAATGTCGTTACGGATGGCCACGTCGGTACGGTCTTTGGTACCTTCCTGGTCTTTCACACCGACAGCCACTTTCTCATCGAGTTCAGACTGGTCTTTCACCTGGTTTTCCTCGTTGACGAGCTCGTCTTTCTTAATCTCAGGAGCGGTGAACTTCTGAGTTTCACGAACCTGCTCTACGACTTTCTTTGGCTCGATCTTGGCCTTGATGATCTTCTCTTCCTTCTTCTCCTGCTTGGCTTGTTCCTGCAGTTTAGAAAGTTCGAGCTGTTCCATGTAGGCCTGGCGCTCTTCAGCAGCCTTGTCGGCCTGAATCTTCAACACAAGTCCGAGTCCGACGAGCAAGGCAGTACTGAGCAGAATCACGAGGGCCCAGATGTTACGCTTGGAAGTCTCCATGCGGAGCTTGTAGGCTCCGTAAGTCTGGTTCTTTCCGTCGAACACCATATCGACCCATTTCGGATCGTATAAATCAATTTTTGCCATTTTTCTTACAGTTTTAATTGATTAGACGTAGATTTACATTTTCACACCTTTTTCTTCGAGGAGTTTCGTGTCATCGGGTGTAATCTTGTCAATCACATACGTTCCAATGTTCAGAATCTGCATCTCATCGAGGATGTCCATCATATTCTTGTAAGAAGAGTTGTCCGTGGGCTTGATGACGATGGTCAGCGTGCTGACCTTGCCTTGCTTGGTTTCACCTTTCTTGATCTTGTTCAGCTCTTTCTGGAAGGTGCTGTCATTGTATGCCGTTGGATTGTTCTTACGGTCAGCTTTCAACTGCTCTACGGCCAGCATGATCTGGTTGACAGGACGTGTACCGTCGCCGATGACGTGGTTGCGGAGCACGTCGCGGATGCCCTCGTTGCCCCATGTTGTCTCAGCGAGGTCGTGAGCTGTTCCGTCGTTGTCGTATTCCACATAGTACAGTTTGTCATCAGCGCAGACATAGATGGTGACCGTCTGAGAGGCCTTGGCCTCGTTCTTCTGGTCTTCCTGCTGGTTCTCATCATTACTCGGCATGGTGAGTTCCATGGTGCTGGGCTTGCTCAGTGATGTACAGAGCATGAAGAACGTAATGAGAAGCATCAGCATGTCAACCATCGGGGTGAAGTCAACCCTGACGGTCATCTTCTTTTGTTTGCTTTCTTTTTTCTTTGCCATAGTTATTTGCCTCCCTTAGTCGTTACTTCTCTAATGTAATCACCGGCACCGGCGGACTTGCCGGCATCGAGCTGCGAAATCATGTAGTAGTGGCTCTCGTCCATGTCCTGGAGCTCGCTCATGACGAGCTTGATGGTCTTGTACGGAGTCTTAGCGTCAGCCTTCAGGGCGATGCGGATGTCCTGGTTCACCGTGCGGGCTGCGTTCACCCAACGCTGGAACTGGCTCATGCCGCCATCAATGCTGTCGAGGGGGATTCCCTTCTCAACGATAATCTTGTTGCGCTGCTGGCTATTCATTGACAGATAGGTGCTCAACTCGTCCATGGGGACACCGAACATGGCCTCGGTCTTGAAGGTCTCTCTCTGCTTGGGAGTGAGGGTTACTCCGAAGTCGGCCGCCATGTTGTCGAGCGCGTCGCCCAGGTTGTCGGTCTTGTCAATGCTCATAAATACCTGGCCTTCGCCGGTAGCTTTGCCGGCCTTGTCCACCTTGGGACTTACCAGGATGGTCAGAACGCCGTTCTCGGGCACCTTGATTTCGGAGATAGACCCAGGAACCATGACTTTCACTGGCTCGTTCTTAACGAACGTTGATGTCAGCATGAAGAAAGTCAGAAGCAGGGTCATCACGTCCGACATAGGTGTCATGTCGATCCAGACGTCACTCTTCTTAATCTTTATTTTACCCATAGTGATAAACGTATTAAAGGGTTAGTAAAGATTAAGCCTCTTCTGTGTGGGTTGCTTCGTAGGTCTGTGCGATTGAATAACCAACCTCGTCGAGTGCAAAGGTGAGCTTGTCAACCTTGTTTGTGAAGTAGTTGTAAGATACAACGGCGCACCAAGACGTACCGATACCGAAGGCTGTGTTGATCAGAGCCTCAGAGATACCTGCAGACAGAGCAGCGGAGTCAGCACCACCACCTGCAGACAGAGCGGAGAATGAACGGATCATACCTACCACAGTACCGAGAAGACCGGTCAGTGTACCCAGTGTAACGATGGTGGCAATCAGCGGGAGGTTCATGGTCAGTGTGGGCATCTCGAGCTGTGAAGCCTCTTCGTGAGCCTGCTGAATCTTAGCAATCTTCTGGGCCTTCTTGATACCGGAGGTAGCTTCCATCTCTCTGTAAGCACGCAGAGAAGCACCTACCACGTTAGCAACAGAACCACGCTGGTTGTCGCAGAGCTTCTGAGCCTTGTCGAAATCGTTGGCCTTCAGGGCAGCCTTGATCTCTGCAACGAACTTGGGCAGAGAACCCTTACCGAAAGCGGTCTTCATAGCCAGCACGCGCTCGATAGACATGGCAAGCACGGTGAGCAACAGTGAGTGGATGACAGGCACGATGATACCACCCTTAAAGATAGTACCCCAAACGTCGATAGGCTGCTCCTTGGTGGCGTCAGCGAAGTGGCCTTCCCAACCGAACCATGTGAAGAATAGGGTGAATGCTACAGCTACGCAGACCAAGATGATCAGGAATGCGTTTCTAACTCCAGTGAAGCCCTGTTTCTTAGCGGCAGGGCTGGCTTTTTTTTGTGTAGTTGCCATAATTTGTTTTTTTAAGAATTAAGTTATTAATAAAATAAATGATGTTAGATTTGATAGTTTGAACACGCAAAGATAGCAAAATAATGGAAACTTCATGGGTAATTAAGAAGTTTTAACGGTATTTTACTTCAAAGGTGTTTCTTTTCACGCTAACTTGGCGAGAGCTGCCTTGATGCGGGCCATGGCTTCGCGAATGTTGTCATCGCTGGTGGCATAGCTCATGCGGAAGCAGTCGGGGTCGCCAAAGGCATCGCCGCCGACGGTGGCCACATGGCCTTCTTCCAAGAGGTACATGGCAAGGTCGGTGGAATTGTTGACAACGTGCTGGCCGTAGCGTTTGCCATAGAAGCTGCTGCACTTGGGGAACAGGTAGAAGGCACCCTCGGGCTTGTTGACTTCCAGTCCTGGGATGTCTTTGGCCAGCTTGACGATGAGGTCGCGGCGGCGCTCAAAGGCCTGGCGCATTTCTTCCACGCAGTCTTGACTGGTGTTGTAGGCGGCCTCGGCAGCCTTCTGGCTCACGGAGCAGGGACCACTGGTATATTGTCCTTGCAGCTTGTTGCAGCCTTTGACGATCCATTCCGGTGCGGCAATGTAGCCGATGCGCCATCCGGTCATGGCATAGGCTTTCGAAACGCCGTTGACGATGATGGCACGCTCTTTCATGCCCTCAAACTGTGCGATGCTCTCATGGTGGCCTACATAGTTGATGTGCTCGTATATCTCGTCGGCCAGTACATAGAGTCCTTCATGGCGCAGGATGACCTCGGCGAGACTCTTGAGTTCTTCTTTGGAATAGACACTACCTGTGGGGTTGCTCGGTGAACAGAGGATGAGCATGCGGGTCTTCGGGGTGATGGCGGCTTCCAGCTGTTGGGCTGTCATCTTGAAGTTCTGCTCAAACCCGGCATTGACGATGACGGGTGTGCCGCCGGCCAACTTCACCATCTGAGGATAGCTCACCCAGTAGGGGGCAGGAATGATGACTTCTTCTCCATCGTTGACAAGGGCCATGATGGTGTTGCACACGCTTTGCTTGGCACCGTTGCTGACGAGTGTTTCGTTGATGCTGTAGTCCAAGTTGTTCTCTCGCTTCAGCTTGGCAACGATGGCTTTGCGTAGGTCGGGATAGCCCGGTACGGGGGAGTAGCGCGACCAGTTGTCTTCTATAGCCTTCTTGGCGGCTTCCTTGATGTGGTCGGGAGTGTTGAAGTCGGGTTCTCCCACACTCATGTTGATGACATCGACACCCTGAGCCTTCATCTCACTGCTTTTCTGTGACATGGCCAGTGTTGCGGAGGGAGCCAGCCTGTTCAAACGGTCGGATAATTGTGTCATATTCTTTCTTAATGTAAGTTTTAGCATGCAAATTTAGTCATTTTATTCTTTGTGGGGAAATTATCCGCTCTTTATTTCTCTCTCTCGTAACATTTTTTTAATATAAATAGGGAATAAATGATGGATAATGCTTTATACATAATTTATTATTGGGGGGTAGTAAAAGGGGAATTTCTTTCTCTGCTACGCAATGAAAGCATTGTTGTGCGCTGGGCTAACTTGCTTCACTCGTGGGAAATAATTATTATGTGGTGTATTAAGAAAGAGAGTGTATCAAAATGAAGTGAACCCCGAAAGTTCTTTGTCTAACTTTCGGGGTTCACTTCAATTTGACACACCTTCATTCTCATAGTCTCCACTATTTTACCATTACTTTCTTGACACTTCCGTCGCTCATGCGCAGGATGTTCAAGCCGCGCTGCGGCTGCGATTGACGGACTCCGCCAAGCGAGTAGGAACGCTCGATGGTGCCGTTGTCTGTCATAAACTCAGCACGCTCGACAGCTGTGGGTTCCATCTCCTCTATGTCGAGGAAATTCTTCCAAGACTCTGTCGCCTGATACAGCACTTTTGTCCCTGCGGGAACAGTCAGCTTTCCCTGTTGGTAAGTTTCTGCGGAAAAGACATCTTCGTTAATAATAAACGGCACCTCTATCAGCGATGTCACATCAAAAAGATTTGTACAATTCGAGAACGCATACTCCCCAATGCTTGTCACACTGTTGCCGATGGTAATAGAGGCCAGGCTGCTGCAGTCCCAGAACGCATAGTCTCCGATAGTTGCCACGCTGTTTGGGATGTTGATGGAGGTCAGAGCGAGGCATTTACAGAACGCACCAACACCGATGCTTGTCACGCTATTGGGAATATCGATAGAGGTGAGAGCGAGGCAGTCATAAAACGTACCTTCTCCGATACTTGTCATGTTATTGGGGATGGTGACGGAGGTTAATACACTGCATTCTTGGAACGCATAGTCTCCAATGCTTGTCACGCTGTTGGGAATGTCGATGGAGGTCAGACCATGGCAATAACTAAATGCTTTTTTTTCTATACTTGTCACGCTGCTGGGAATGGTGACGGAAGTTAGACTGCTACAGTTATAGAATTTATAACTTATTGTGTACCAATTTGTTTTGATTAAAACGGCAGAAAAGTGATTGCATGGATTTAATGGAGGATGAAAAAGTCGAAGATTTAACGTATTTAACTTTTGTAAACCACAAAAATAAAGACGGTGTGCAAATTTTGTGCAGAAGTTATTCTAGCAAGGAATAACTCTGGCTATATCCGCTCTTTTATTGCCTACAAGGCACAAAAACTCTTAATAATCTCAAAAAACATATTCATAAACATTATTTTTGAGTGAAAGTTCTTTTATTGTCGATTATTTTGTGTATCTTTGCGTTCAAATTAAAGATATTTGCAAATGAAAGATCTAAATCGCATCAAAGTTGTGCTCGTTGAAAAGAAGCGAACGGCTAAATGGCTCGCAGAGGAATTGGGTAAAAACCCCGCAACTGTGAGCAAATGGTGTACCAATGTGTCTCAGCCAGACTTATACACATTAGACAAAATAGCAACATTACTTGACATTGATAAGCGAGAACTTATAACGGGCAAAGATTGAAAGCATGGAAGATATCATACTGATTCAACAATCCGAATATGATGCAATTCTGCGACAGCTGTCGCAGTTATTGACCACTCAAGAGCTATAGTCAACTTCTATATGTTCGATGACTTTACAAGAGAATATAAAATAATATGATGGGATTAGACGATATAATGATTAGTTTTGCTGTGTCTGTCGGAGCAGGCATTGTAAACAATCTGATAGAGGATATCAGAAGCAATAAGGACTTAGACGCAAGAATGAACAAGTGCTTTAATAATGCTTTGAATAAATGGGAGGTCTCTCAGGAAACTCGTAATAATTTACATAGTGAGTCTCTTAAATTCTATCCTGATCTTGCAATCTTTTTATCTGAACCTGCAAAAGGGATAAATCCTAAGATTAAAGATTTACTTCGTTTGTGGATTAAAGAAATGCAGAACGACGAGGTTTGTACAAATTACATAATTACTCACAAACAGGATGTAGCAAACTGCAAACTCAATGATGTGTTAATCTTACTGAAGAACGATATTCAGACGACTATTAATAAAATAGCGGAAGAACAGGAAAGCATGTTGAGAAAACAAGATGACATGATGGAATTCTTGCGGACACAAATGCAAGCCTTAACAAAAGATGGAACAATTGATCAAGCAAAGAAACTTATTGCTCTTTTACGTGGAAGTATTGCCGATTTGATTGAAGATCTCAAATTGACCACAGGCAGAAGGGTCATTGAAGAAATTGAGGAACAGTTTGCTTCTGTGATAGAAAACAACAAGGCGTTAAGGTCTGAAATAGCATATAGAAAAGGCTTGACTTTATTGTTCTCTCAAAGTCAAAAGGCTATAGAGTTATTGCATGAAGCATATGCCATTTGTCAAGATGAGCCTATTTATATCCAGAGGGAAATACGAAGATGTTTAACAAAAAGCGATTATGAAAAAGCAAGTAAACTCTCTAAAGAATTAGGAGACGAAAGGTATAAAGCAATTGTTGATGTAGTAAGTTCTGACAATAGTTCTTCTGTATTCGCAGTAATACCAGAGAATATTAAGAGAGACATGGAAGTGCGTCAAATCGTGCTTGAAGGTCTTGTTGTGAAGAAGGATGCGAATTGTGCATTTTTGTTTGATTGCGAAGATGTGGCTCTTCCTGAATCATTAAAACTATCAAATATCTGTCAATGGTTATTCTTACTTTCAAAAATCAGGTATGAAACAGGAGACTTTATTGCTCTTTCATTTGATGCTCCTCAGATTGATAATGTAAAATCAGCACGAAAAGCGGTTAACCTCTTTTGGAAGAAACTTGAAGAAACTGAGATAAAAGGGTGTTTCCCTCTGATAGCTTGTTTACATAGTTATTGGAACCTTGTTTGCACACAAGAAAAATCATGGGCAGATTCATTTCTATCAATAGACCGAGCACATTTCGGTGATCAGAAGATTGTATTCAATTTGATGGAAACATCTGTTTATGTGCTATTAGGAAGACATGAAGAGGCATTTACAACTTTAGTATCTGCAAGTACGGAACTTGATATTAATATTATTCGAGTTGCTATTATGTTGTTTATTCAAACCAACAACATAATGCATTTGGCTTGGGTTCTCGGGAGGATGAAGGAGGTAGAGATAAAAGTAAATGATGAGATAGCTGTGCTTTTAGCCCATTCCATGCAAAGGAAAAATGCAGAGTTGATAAGAGGACAATTGGATAATATTGAATTTGAGAAGGAATCCGTTAAGGAGCTCTTAATACAACTTACCAATTTCAATTCTGGCAAAGAAGTCATAACAGAACAGATTAAGAAAACGATGTCCGAATTCTGTGACGAGTTGAAAGCATATGCAGCTAACTTACTTGCCTTTGTAGGTGATACGGAATTAGCATTTGATATGCTGAAACCGATTGTTGACGAAAGTACGCCAGATCTGAAACGACATATATTTCTATCTGTGCTCGAAAAAATGCAAGAAAAATCACCAGAGCTGTATCGTATTCTTATAAAAAATCGACAAGCAGGCAACTATTGCGATGATCATTTGTTAAAAAAGGAATATCTGCTCGATTCTCAAATTGGAGACTACAATAATGCCCTTGCCGCAATTACTATGTTATATGAGAGATATCCAGAAAATACAGAGATTTTTGTCCATTTCATATTTACTACAGGTCATGTATGTCCAGAGTCGATTAAGCAATATGAGAAGACTGCTTTGGATTTGAAAATTCCAGATTCAAAGTTAGTTAAATTGGCGTATAGGGCTTTTTCTGAGAATGGTTATATTGAGACCGCTGCAGAATTGTTGTACAATGCAGCTAAAGCTAGTGATGACTATGGACTCAGAACCTTTTATCACAATGAGACTCTTGATGGTATGATTAGCAATATTACTAGAAAGGAGTATGATGTGGCAGAAGATGGAAACTATGTGCTATGCGATAAAGATGGACAACGCTTGTTCTACCTTGCATCAGACAACGGCAGTAGTATTTCAAAAGCAATGCTTGGAGCGAAGAAAGGTGACGAGATTGATACGGAGATAGGCTTTAAGCCTATAAAACTAAAAGTTATAGGCATATATAATAAATACTACAAACTCGCAGGAGACATAATGCGTGAATCTATGGACGGTAGCAATCCTGGTCTTGTTCCTTTTGAGATTGATATGGAACATCCTTTGGAAAGTCTAGAGAGTTTTATACGCAAAATGTCAAAAGACGCTCAAACTCCTGAAGAGAGACGAAAGGTTGCATATGAAAAGTATGAACAAGGGGAGATAGGGCTACTTCAATTAGTCGATGACAACAATATGTTATCCAGTTACTACAAGTATCTTTTTACTCCGTTCCGTGTACATGTTAACATAAGTTCGGAGGAAAGACATAAGATTACAGAAATACCTGTTGGCACTCAATTCGTACTGGATTTGCCAACGATAATAACATTTGCCGAGTTTACAGCAAAAACAGGCAACCAAATCAAAGGTCAGAAAACAATTACAAAATTGCTGCACGAGTATCTTAGATTTGCTAATAAATCGGCAATTCATATTGCTGATGGAGATTTTTATGAGGCAATGAGTCGAGGAAATCTTATTAAGTATAGCGAATATGTGGATGTTGATGCTAAGGAACATATACAAAAGTTGTTAGAATGGACTGATGCTAATTGTACGGATGTAATTGCTGATAAGGCTTTAGGATTATTACAACAAGGAAATAACACTCCTTTGAAAGATCAATTGTTTAGTTCGTTGTCATTACTTTTGGATCAAAAATATTATTTTGTTACTGACGATAGCAAAATCGCTTCAATGCTACCAATGGCAAAAATAATAACAACAGAAACATATGTGAGGTTGTTTAATGACGAACAAGTTTCTAAAGAATATTCTGAGTTCTTGCTGGATCATAGTTTCGTTGGTGTTGAACTTGATACTGACTATATATGTAATGAATATCTGAAGGCAAGAAATGGAAAGACGAATAAATTAGTAGCTGTAATGCAGAATATGAATAATAATCCTTTTCAATTATCTGTTGCCATAACCGCATGTATGAGTCTTGCGCATAAAGAGATTGATACAAATACTTTAAAGATGACATTTACCAACATGTTTGCAATGGCACTAAAAGGCTTTGTTCCAGATTTTAGAAATAACTTTGTTAATAACACGGTACAATCTATGAATCTTCCCTTTGGTTTTGTTCAAATAACCAGACAATGTTTAATAGATGCGCTAGTAATTGCGAATTCATGAGTACAGTGTTACAAGAATTCATATAGAGTAACAAATAATATGGAGATGTACTAACGCTTGTATCTTTTGGGGGACGAATAACTCATGCCAAATTATACTACTAATTGAAATTTATGCATCTACGACATCCCATATTTCTCTCAACTCTTGACAGTCTATAGTGTGAAATCTATCCTTTTGAATGGCGACACATAACAAATACCGAGGCCTGCTCATGCCTACATATACCACTCTTAGGCTTTTTAGTGTATCATCATCAGTTCCCATGTACGCAATACCCTTAAACTGCTCTTTTAGCCGTTCTGACTCATAATACTTGTTGAAAAAGGTTTCAAGGTATAACGTAGCTGCATGTGTTTCACCTTTCACTGCATGAACTGTGGCAACCTCAATCTCTATGTCATCTTCTTTATAAATATTTCCATGCTCAAGATTTTGTCCGCCTTGGTTCCCGTCTGCAACGGCATTAAAGAAAGTATTAGCTGCACCTGATACCTCATTTTTATCAAATAGAGGAAGAAATGTACTTGACAAATACTGATAAATATCATCTTTAAGATGTTGTCTATCTTCTGCGTTATTTCTTATTGCCACAAGCATGGCCCAACTCATTACTATACTTAGAAATACTTGCTTAGCGTCTATTGATGTCAGATAGTCAAGCATTGAAGTTCTAGTATAGCGCTTGTCATCATTATTTACATCACATAAGTTCAAGAATTCAATAACACCTTGTATAATAGACGATGCACAATCTTTTACTGTTCCTTGAAGATTCTTGTATAAGAAATCATCAAATGACTCTGCCACCATCCTTGTTTTAGCATTCTTCTTTTCAAATGATGGATAATAAGATTCTATATACCTCTTTTGTTCATTGGCTCCTTTCTTACCCACCCATCCACATGCTTTGATATTTACTCTGTGCAATGGGTCTTCACTCTTTTCTTTATTGGCCAAATTCAGCACTGATATGTTATCCAACTCAGGAATGGTTATCGTTCTCAGTAATTCTGCATACTTGGGTAGTATGGTCAACGGGTCTTCATAGGTAATGATGACAGGTTTTACCGAATATACATCTTCATTTCCTACAAGAAGATGATTGTCTTCCATGCACAAAGAACGTAATGGCCGAGCAATTTTCTCTCCGAATCGATTACTATTATGTATGTATAGTACATTCTCATCTCTCAATTCAGCATTATCGCTCGCATCGCTTCCTTCTTCTTCATAGACTGCTTGGCAATAATCCCCAAACCGCTGAACAACGACTTTATCATCTGCAAATAGACTATTCATCAGTTCAACTTGCTGTTTGTCACAATCTTGAACCTCGTCTAAAAAAAGGTACTTGAACCTATTATTTGAAAAACTACTGAAATCCAGTCCTTTTTCTCGAATATACCGAAAAGCCAAGTCATATGCATCCTCAAAAGAAAGAATGCCCTCTTTGAACATTTCCTCTTTAATCTTAACAAATTCATTGCCAGATTCTGAAACAAAGTTTATTATGTGTTGATTTATAATAACTTTATTATTGAGCCAATCTATCTTTGTACTAAGTATGAGTTCTCTTTCCTCCTTGTCTATGATGCTATTTTTCTTCAAACGAATTGTCTTTTGAATATCCGTGGCAACATTTGCAAAATCATAGTCTTTTAATTGAAACAGATATTTTTTCGACCTAGAGCCTTTCTTTTTAATGACCTTAGCTGCAATCATAGCATCCACGCCTCCCCATGACTTTATTTCATCATCCGTTGCTATATGCTCCCTCGATTGAATTTGACAGTAGATAAAACCCTTCAATTTGTTTTTCCAGTCTAATTTAATATACTTTTTCAACAATACAGCCATAGCTATATCATTATCCACATACTGAATCTTACTACCATAGAAATAATGAAGTGCCGCTGCGGCAACATACTTATGCAGGAATGTCTGGATTGTCCCAAAGAAGTTTGGATATCTAAAAAGAATATCGGCCTTTGGACCGATCTTGGACTTTATCTCATCAATCGCCACATTGGTATGGGTCAACACACAAACTCCCTTTCCATCTGCCAATGGCAATTTATTCGCAAGAATTATGAGTTTGGCCAGCAACGCTGTCGTCTTGCCACTTCCTGGACATGCTTGAACATAGCAACTATTATCATTCTTGATAATATCTACCCTCGTTTCATCAAAAGGATCTTTCCCTTTCAATAAAACTTCATGAGCCATTTTTATTTCTTCATCTGTAGCAAATGCCATACTTCAATCATTTATTAAGGATTATGCAGTAACATGTTCTATGGCCTTCTTAATATATTCCAGCCTTTCGTCGTTCTCAATAATGCCTTTTACCTTCTTTTTTAAGTCATCATTCCCCTTTATTGGTGGCAACTGACCAGCAATCATTCCCGCCAAATATTGTGCAGTAATTGCCTTGCTAACAATACCATCATTAAGCGGCGCAAATATCTTATAAGAGTCTTCTCTTGAAGGTTTATGGTCATCAGGATAGTTCTCCTTTACTTCGCTCCACAATTCAAGCAACCTATCATCTGTTAACTCATATTCAGGGTTGTTCTTTTCTATATAAGCAGCCTTTATAGCCATTACAAGGAGCCTGTAAAGACCGCTCCCCGCAATTTCATATTCCAATGTCCAATCTTTGGGCAAGAATATCTCTGTCTTTCCTATATTTATCTCTTTCTTCAAACGCTTGATCTTTTCTTCCCTTATAATCATGAGAATTGCTTCGTTTAATTTGGTCTTCTTTTTTTCCGTCAAAACAGCTTTCAAGCGATCAATCGTTTCTCTAACGGGTACAAAGTTTACTGTTTTATTTGTACGCACATCATTCTCAAAAGCAGTCAAACTACTATAAGTGCATGCCATAGAGTCATAATCCACTTCTTCTGAGATAGCTTTTAAATCCTGTATAATTGTATCTTTCAACCAATATTCTGGAGTCTTACGGTCTTTACTATTGTCATCGTAATACTCAAGCGCCCTTTCATCGAGATCTGAGATAACAGCTATTGGCATGCCAAACGTCTTTCCATCCTTGCGCTTAAAAATACTTACATACCGTTTATAAGCTGTACTACCCACATTGACAATAGAGACACCATGCTTATGCAGGTGTTTATCCAAAAGTTCAGCAATGGCAGGAATTAAAAGGTTTTCAGCATCCCCCTCAACCATAATAAGGCCTTTTGCAAAGAAAAGATTAGCCTTTGTAGCATCCAAGAACCTCTCCAGAAATTTATAGTCTGCGGGATTCATCATCGTGTAATCTGAAGCCATTGGGTATGCCTCCTTATCTTTCAGAACAATAAGGTTTTCTAGCCGTATCTTCGATGCCAATGTGATGCTGTGTGTAGAAAGAATGAATTGCTCGTTATTCTGTTGAGAGGATATATAATCAATCAAGCGCAACTGATACTGAGGATGAAGGTGAGCTTCTAATTCTTCAACCAGGGCAAGTTTTAAACCTTTCTTTTGGTTGTTGAACAAAAGCATTTCTGCTGCAATACAAAGCAAATTAAGAGTCCCAAGCCCCGACTTGTTACCCTCCATAATCAGGTCGAGTAATCTTAAAATCTCTGTCAACTCCCCTCCTGTCAGTTTTATCTGGGCATTTCGCGGGTCTCCTTTTAGCAAGAAGTGCTCTTTTAGAAAAATATTAATATCCCCTGTGATAATGGCTCCACTACCGCCATCCTTGAAATAGTTTTCTATTTCGTTTTTCAAATGCTCATAGTCAGTCTCCAGTTTATGCTTTGTATTGTTTCCATGTTCATCCTTCAGTGTCTTAAACAATTCGTGTGCACCAAGTATCTGAGCTAGCCTAGACTTATAGCCGTGAGTCATATCTGTAAGGGCATCCCTAAGCGGCTTAAAGTAAACCACCTTCAGCAAATCCCTTGCCTCGGAATCCATTCTTTCTGCCAATCCTTCTATACCAGCAGAGAATGTTGGTATAATAACATTGTCCTTTCTCTTTGCATAAAGCCATACCTTCAACAAATATCTTGTCTTGTCATCGTTCCAAGATAACCACTCCCAGAACAAGCCAGAATCCTGTTCGTTTAGTCCGTCAAACACACACTCTATTTTGAATTCATCCATCCTGTTGCCTTGGACATCTTGATAAAAATCTTTGTCATCAAATTGAATAAACTCTCCACTTTGCGTTTTCAATGCATAACGGATAGCATCTACAATAGTTGTCTTACCAGAATCATTTTCTCCAATTAGTACATTCACACCCTCATGAAAGTGCACTTCAAGTCCAGGTGCATTATCTGCCCCAACCCCATACTTTCTGAAATTCCATAACCTGAGTATTGAAAGATACATATTCCTTTTTATAATATTATGTGATTGTAATCTAATGTCTGAAAACCTTTCCTTTTAGATGATAAAAGTCCGTGAACCACACCGAGCTAATACAGATACTGTTTTTCTACAGTTCGTACAAATCGTCCAGTTGTATTTCTGCCTGGATATCTCCCCAGTATTCATTCCGAGTTAGGCCATCGGTTGTAACCATAATGGAATGAATGGCTTTCTTTGTGCCAGTTACAGTCTGAAAAACATTTCGTTTGCTGGCAAGTTCATCTGCATAATCGGAAGTGATGGTGTATGAATCCTTTGAGTATTTCATTTCGCACACATCAATGATTCCATCACTGCGGTCTATAAGCAGGTCTATCTGAACTCCAGGCCTTCCGATACTCTCATCCGGCAAGCTACGCCATGCATATTCGTTTGTCAGTATTCCGCTAATGCCAAGTTTCTTTTTAATCTGGTCAACGTGCCATAGGCAAGTACGCTCAAATGCCAAGCCGCACCAAGTATTATACTTTGGTGTTCCCAACATGGATCTCCAATAGTTTGAGCCTTGACGTACTCCGTCTATGTATTCGTAATAGAATAATGTATAATGATCTATCAGCTGGAAGATGTCCGATTTTGTCCGATACCCCATCATGGTATAACTTCTAATGAATCCACACCACTCCAAATCTTTCAGAATGTCAGAGAATGCTCCGTTGTCTTCAAATTTTCCTGCCGCCAACAACTCTTGTCGAGTCATGCCCATTTTTTTCTTGGCCAACAACTCAATAACACGAACGTATGGTTCAGGCTTTTTGAACAGGGAAGCATACAGCATCTCGAATTCGTCATGCAGTTCTCCGTCAGGCGAGAAAACAAGTCTGTCAATCTCGGCAGTTATGCTTGTACCTTTTTGCAACAAGCTCCAATAATATGGAACACCGCCAAATATCATATAGGCTTCAAGTATCTGTTTGCGGTTCAGCACAAGCCCTCGTGACTGAGCTAACTTTTCGCATAATCCCAATGGGAATGGATTGAGAGAAATACGGTGGTTCAGACGATTGTGTAATCCACCTTTATTCTTAATGATTTTCTTGACCATCCATGAGGTACTGCTTCCGCACACCACAAAAACAATGTCCTTTCTAGCGGATGCCCATCCATTCCAAAAAGACTCCAGCTCTGATAAAAAGCCAGAGCGTGGAGCATCCATCCATGGAAGCTCGTCAAGGAAAACGACCTTTTTGCCTTCAGGCAGATTCATGATAAATCGTTTGAGTTCACTGAAAGCGTCACCCCAGTTGGTTAGTTCTGGAGTATCTTTCTGCCCATGTTCTTTGAGGGTACGACGGAAACGTACCAACTGCTTTCTTGCAGTCAAATTTGCAGCACCGGTAAATTGGAAGTCGAATCGGTTTTCAAAGGCTTCTCTGATTAGAAAAGTCTTGCCAACACGACGTCTTCCATACACAGCAACAAACTGAGAGTACTCTTCGTTGAGAGCATTCTGTAATACTTGTTTTTCTTTTTCTCGACCAATCAGCATGGCATCCATTAATTTTGAATTTCGCCACAAAGATAATACTTTTTCGTGAGAAAACAAGCGGAAAGACAAGAAAAAGAAAAGATTCCGCTAATTTATTAACGAAATTCCACATTGGTATGTGATTTTATGTTCAGTTGAATGTTATATTTTACCGAAATGTGCATAACTGGAGAAAAAGAAGGTTGGATTCGATAAAATTTGCGACTCCACAAGACTAATGGAATAATAATTGAAGTTTTATAACAGGTGAAACCATGTATAACAATTCGGGCGGAAACTTGCAAAATCTCGCAGTTTCCGCCCGAGATAAAAATACAGAACTGAGTTAAATTCTTATGGCTTAGTGATTATATCCCAAAGCTCATCGTAGTTCTTAACCACATCGTATGTGACATGACTATCTGAGATTGTGGCGAAGTGCCGACTTGCACATTCTATCTTCACGCTTTCGGCTCGATGATAGTCTTTTAGACTATCCTTGTCGTAGCCTTTCGTTTCAGCCACAAAGTAGATGTGCTTGATGTCGCTGCCCTCATGGAATACCACGGCCCAGTCTGGATTATAGTGACCGACAGGCGTATTGATATAGAAGCCATTGGGAAGTTTCGTGTAGACAGCAACCTCATTACGCGATTCCAACTGATTAGCGAAGTCCATCTCAATGCCTTTTGAGTCAACTACCACAAGGTCGTAGAGAGACTTGTGCGACTTCAAGGCGTTCACACCCTAGCGACCTTTCAGAGCCGATGCTTCTGTTTAATCATGTAAATCACACAGGTTCCATATTTATCCATTCGCTTTGCTCATCGGTAATTAAATGTTTTGTCTTTAACAACAACCAGCCACGGTCTTAGACCGATGCCATGATTACCACATTCAGCTTCTATACTGCCTCAAAAACTCTATCACAGCCTCATGCTGCCGCTGTTGCTGCACCATCCACTCGTTATACTCATTCAATAACCGCATGAAATGCTCCGTATTTTCTTGTCTATCAATAGCAGAACACATCCTCTCTGCTATCTGCGGAGGGAAATTGTTTCTAATAATCGTTTTCTGCGTCTCATTAGAAACCTTCTTCACTACTATATTGTATAAATCTTGTATTGTTATCATTTCCTTAATTATGAGCCATAATTGCCTTCGTTTGTTCTGCTGGCAAATATAGTGCTATATTTTTCTTACCGAATATTGATTCTTATTTTACCTTGCAAAGGTACACATTTTTATTGAGAAGATGGCATAAAATCATTGTTTCACGCATAATTTAAGCAAATTTAGTCTAAAGAAATGCTGTGATATAACAAAAAGAAACGATTTGTGCTGAAAAATGACTACCTTTTTACCCGCGAATCAGATAATTGGCGAATATGGCAACGAACAAGCATTCCAATCTAAAGGAAGGGCTGGATCTGAAATTCTTCGACTTGTGAAACGGCTTTATCGAATATCTGCGGGAGTGCTGAATGGAGCACAGAATGGGACATGGAACATTGTCATAACAATTTAATACGCTTTATTCCGACATCTCAGAAAAAAGCGGTAACTTTGCGCCCAAAATAATTATCTGTATCTTTCACAACTATAGAGCATTTATGAAAATACTTGTTGTAGATGACGAACTAGACATCTGCGAGATACTCCAATATAATCTTGAG
>Ga0247611_10000616_pt1 | contig 70556 bp, 103 predicted proteins | sample 177DNAGHGhighgp2_FD_192422 | JGI IMG/M metagenome (GOLD analysis project Ga0247611, IMG submission 192422) | Sheep rumen microbial communities from Palmerston North, Manawatu-Wanganui, New Zealand - 1770 DNA GHGhigh gp2 | ecosystem: Host-associated > Mammals > Digestive system > Stomach >...
GGTTGCGGCAGGGAAGAATATATAGTTGTTAAGTTAGTAATAGTAATAAATAGAGTTGGTTTTTGAGGTGAATGTTTCATAATCCTTCTTCCCTTCGGCGGTTCGATTCCGCTGCTCCCGACAAGTGTATTATTAATTAAAACTGCTAAAATATGGTTACAAGAATCAGCGTCACCGTCAAGGACGGGAAAGTTACATGGCTTCACCAAGAGGGCGACGAACTGCCCAACTGGGATGACGTTGCTGCATCCATCTGCAACGCGATTGAGAACAACAAGCATTATCATCACAAATAAGACTAAAAACGAGATTATGAACTACTATATTCAAGGCTCACCCGCCAGAGTCGATGAAATCAAGGCGGCATTTGAGAAGTTGGCAATGCTAAGTTATACGGGTTTTTGTAAACGAAAGAATAACGTATGAAAGATTTAACAGGGCAAAGATTCGGAAAACTTGTTGTTATAAAAAAAGATAATAATTCGACAACAAGACATCCTAAATGGCTATGTCAATGTGATTGTGGTCAGATTAAATCCATTCACGCATCATCACTTGTTGGCGGTCTGACAAGAAGTTGTGGTTGTCTTAGACGAGAAACAATGGATAGTAAGACAAGGTTGTATCAAATCTGGAAGCAAATACGCCAAAGAGCTTTAAAGCACACTTCTAAATCTGAACATTACTTTGACAGGGGTATCATAATGTGTTGCGAATGGGCTAATAATTTTAAGTCCTTTAAAGAATGGTCTCTTGCAAATGGTTATAATGATAATCTAAGCATTGACAGAATTGATAACAACAATGGGTATAGCCCAGATAATTGCAGGTGGACAACCGCCAAGGTGCAGGCGAACAATAGAAGCAACAATACTTATATTACAATAAATGGGGAAACCATGTCTTTGTCAAGTTGGTGTGACAGATTAGGCGTAAATAGAAATACTGTATCTTCTTACAGAAGGTATCACAATATTTCTTACGAAGATACGATTAGGTATTACATAAAAAAATTAAACGTATGAAAACAATAACTATTGACGGGGTTGAATATAACCTTCTTCCAAAAGTGGGATTTAAAGCAGGTGATTGGGTTGTGATTGATAATTGTCATAATAGCGTTTATCAGGTTGATAGTGTTCGTGAATACGATTATATGCTCAAGCACACACATGGCGGTTTAATGCCCTTCCATTTCTCATGTGTTGAACGACTTAGACTTTGGACTATCCAAGATGCTAAGGATGGTGATGTGCTTGTGACAACAAAGATAAGAAGTTGCCCATTCATTTACCGCAAGACTGTCGAGAAAAACAATCTTGCCCATTGCTACGCTGGAATTGACGGCAATGGTGATTTCATTGAGGGCTGTCTAAAAAGAACATTATGTCATTTTGGCCCAACATCAGATGTCGCCCCTGCCACCAAAGAACAACGTGACCTGCTCTTTGCCAAGATGAAGGAGGCGGGTTATGAATGGGATGCCGACAAGAAAGAACTGAAGAAGATTCCAAAGCACTACGACATCTCAAACTTCCACGCAGGCATGCCTGTGTTGGTGAGGAATAGTGATAATAACGATTGGGATTATGTGACTTTTTCTCACCTCAACAGATATTCTTTGTTCATTTTTCGGGCATGTGGTGATGGGTACAAGCAGTGCATCCCATTCAACAAGGATACTAAGCACTTGCTTGGGACTACTGACCCGTGCGAGGAACAATATGTTAACTGGTAATTGATTGAACCATGAGTAACGAACTCATCGCAATACCCAAAGAGGAGTACGAACACCTGCTTTGGTGTAAGGAGCAACTAATCAAGCAATCCGAGGAGGCCAAACATCAGGCTTACTTGGAAATGCAGAAAAAGACAATTCAAACTATAATCAACAGAGCGATATGAGCAGACAAGAAGATTTCATCCAGGCGGGAATTAAGTACCGCTTTGAAAATGGCACACCTATGGCCATTGGTGGAGGCAACTTTGCTGAAATGGCAAAGGAAATGAACCGCACAAAGTCATTTGAGGCAGGTGCAGAATACGGCTACCAGTATGCCGTTAAGAAGGCTTGTGAATGGCTTGAAAGAAACTCATATCTCTATGTCGATGATATTGACCAACTGCATGAGTCTGCCTTGATTGGTGATTTTCGCAAAGAATTGGAGGACTGATTATGGCACAGATAACACATATCATTACGATTCACGAATACAACCAAATGACCGACGAGCAGAAAGCCGCTTTAAGCGAAAACAATATGCTTGCCGTAGTACAGCAGGACTGGCAGCAAGTCCGCACTCAGGCTGCTATCGCTGCTATGCAAGGAATGTTAGCCAATCCAGCACACCAAAAAGTTCAAGCTGAAAGTGGAGAACCATTTGGTTATTTCTATGCAATGAATGCAATAATGTGTGCCGATGTTTTGATTGCGGAACTTCAAAAGAAAGGAGGGCAAGAATGATAATAATAATCAATGACTGCAACGGCCACTACACTAAGACGTGGCACAATTGGGGCAATAAACCTATCCCGCAAGTAGGAGACTTGCTGATTATCCACTTTGGCGACTACAACGAGATTGCACAACAGGCAAAGGTGATTGCCCGTGTGTTTGACGGCACAAGACCAGATATGGTTTATCTGACAACCGATTACGAGAAAGGAGGACAAGATGAGAACAATTAAATTTAGAGGCAAATGCGCTAAAGATAGCAGGTTTGCAGGTGAATGGGTTTATGGAGGGTTGCTCCAATGTGAAAAGAGCAAAGACGTTTTGATTGTCTATCCCATTACCGACACCTGCTCGTGTACTTATCACGTAGATCCCGCCACCGTCGGCCAGTTCACGGGCTTGTTCGATAAGTACGGCAATGAAATCTACGAGGGTGACATTTTGTTGTACAATGGCAACAGGAGGACAGTCGAATGGAAATATGGCACATTCGGATTATCTATGCACAAAAACGGTTTTCCTTTTCAAGCTTTTTATGAGTTGCCTGTACCTATTGTTGACAGCACTGTTGTCGGTAACGTCCACGACAACCCAGAACTAATGAAAGGAGGCGAACAATGACTGACCAGCAACTACGACAAGCCCAAGAAATCAAACGGCGCATCGCCGCAATCGACAACGAACTTGAGAAATTCGACACATCGCACCCAGACGGCATCAATATCTTCCTGCCCAAATGCGGCACACTGATTGAAGATGTCAAGAAGGTGTTTATCGAGAATAAACGGATATTAAGCGAACAATTCAAGGAACTATGACAATAGAACTAATAATAGCAATCGCTGGCATCATCGGCATGGCGGTCGGAATGGCCATCTGCCGAACTGGAATCAAGGAACGCGACCAGCGCATCAAAGAACTGGAAAAAGAAAACGAGCAACTGAAAAATGAGACCCATCATCACCATTACTGATTCGTACCAAGAAGACGAGAAGACATCGTTGAGAGAGAAAACCGTCAAGGTGTTCGGTATCGTTGTTTATCGCAGGTTCGAGACCTATATAGGCAAGAGAGAAGAAAAGACCGTAGGATTCACCGGCCCAGGTGTCAGTTTAACTGAAGTAATAGATTATGACGAATAAAGCAAAGTTACTGCAAATGTATAAGGACGGGGAGCACGTCACAGACATTGCCAAAGCGTGCAAATGCTCAGTAAATACAGTGTACAAGATCACATCTGAATGCGGTGTTCACAGGCGAATACGAGTTCACAAGAAAGACGAGAAACCAGAACCCGCCCACAATGAAGCCGAACCAATGTACCGCGAAATCCCATCGCACATGGTTTTGAAGGCCGCTATCAACGATCGCCAAAAGAAGCTGCTGGACGAGTTGAAGGCGTATAGAGCAACGCACGAAAAGCCATGGTACCTGAAATGAGGCCAAAGAGATACAAAGCGAAAAACCTGAACGGCGATTGGGTGACAGGCTGGTACGTCGAGGTGCACATCTCAGAGACCGACTGGCACGACAGGCTGATTGGCCACAAAACGGTGCCGAGCCTGTTCAACGACGAGCCGGGCGAGAGGTATAAAGGCAGCTACTGGCACACGATACAGCCAGAGACGCTGCAAGAAATCAACGAGCCAAAGCAATTGACTTTGTTTTGATACAAGCCAGAGGCTTGTACCACACGACAAGATATGGAGATAAATTTTGAAACCGTTTCGCTTCATGTATCCTTTCAAGATGTGCATGCAGGGCAAATCGAGGATGCAGAGTTTGAAGAAATAACGAGCGATGTTTTACAAGAGAGATTATCACAGCCCGACGATCAAGCAGTTGATTAAGGAAGGGCTCAAGCCTGGAGACGTGTTGTATTCCTACGGGTTGGGATTCATTAGCAAAGCCGTTTTCATCAAGGTTGTCAACGGCAAGAAGTACTGCGATGACGGGAAAGTCCTCATCCAAGAGTATGTCGAGTTGCAGTTCGTCAACGAGGACAAGCCGTTCCGCGCGACATTGCATGACTGCAATTGGGATATTACCGAGGAGAAAGCGATAGTCAGCGCGTTCAACGAGCATACGAGAATTGTTCGTGATTCGAATATTGAACTTAGCAGACTTAGCAAGATGATCAAGCGAAAGCAAATACTTATTCAATGATGGAGAAGATTAGAGCGATAGAGATATTGAAAGACTTCAACGATTACAGGCGCAACGAAGGTGTCTATGACGTTGATGAGCCGTGCGAACCGAAGTTCACGGCGACGGAGATTGGCGAAGCGATAGACGAAGCCATTCGCACCATGTGCGACAGCGAAGGCAAGTGCGGTATTATAGAAACCGTTATTAAAGAGACGGGCGTCAGCCTTGACGGTATCCGTTCGCAGAGCCGAGAGCGCGAGTTTGTCGTTGCAAGAGAGATTGCCGCGCACCTATTGCGCAGATACGGATACACATTCAAAGAGATAGGCGAAGTGATTAACCGCAGTCACTCAAACGTGTGTCACCTGTGTGACGAGGCAGAATACTGGGCCAGCGATCCAGAGAGCCACCAAAGAGAGTTAAAGATATTGAAGCGAGTAGAACAACGAGTGGGAGAATCAAGCCAAGCCTCCCAAACGAAATAAAAAAACGGGAGACGTTCAGGTTGGTCAAACCCGCGTCTCCCGGATTAAATGTGCGTGTAATAGTTACTTGAGGTTGTTCTTTTGCTTGCAATAGTCATACAAAGCTTGAAACGCTTGTTTGCGTGTGTATCCGTTCTTGTCGCCATAGCGGATAACATCGCTCATCATAGTGTTGGTGCTTGTGCAAGAGTACATCTTGCTGCGATACTCAATGGTAACCTTGAAGTGCCCTTGGAGGACAGTGCCGATGGTCACGCGGTCTTCTAATTGTGATAGCGTCATAGTTTTTTGATTGATTATTAGTTAGTCTTCAACGAGTGTTACTGAACCAAAGTAGAACGTAGTCTCGCCGTACTTGACCTGTTCAAGATATGACAGGAGCTGCGGCAAAGTGAGAAGGTTTGTCGTGTCGTAGCCGACAAAGAACAGGTCATCGATGAAATAGAGCGTGTTCAACGCCTTCCATGATGACATTACTGAGCCAGAGAAGCCGCTGAAACGGACATCATAGGCGTGTGCGATAAGTTGATCACAGTAGTCCTCGGCGCAAGCCTTTGTGGTGCCATGATAGACCATCTCGTCGCCGTTGATAGAGAAGCACTCCTCGGGGAGCAGCGTCTTGAGCTTCACGATAGCCTCACGGCGAACGCTTTCCTGGATTTCGAATATATCGTCATACGGGCAGAAGTGCCAATTAGCTATAGACGCAGAATCACGGAATTGCTCTTTGTTGAGCATCAGTTGGTAGATGAATTTTTCTTTTTCACTCATTTGTTTTAGTTATTAGTAAGTTGATTAGGGGTGGTGTGATGCCACCCCTTCTCATTTAAAGAACTGCAGTGTCGTCTCGTCGATTTCCTTGTCGGCGCAGATGTAGTTGCGCCACGTGATCTGCGGGTCGGAGTGTCCCATGAGCCGTGCGATGGTCGTCACCGCAGAGCCATGCAGAAACAGGAGCGTGGCGAAAGTGCGCCGTCCCGTGTGAGACGACACGAACTGCCACTTCGGCCCTTGTTCCTCCGCTCCCCGCCTCGTCAGCGTCACAGGTTCGTTGATATGCGCCCTGCAACAGAGAGAGCGCAACGTGTCGTTAAACGTAGCCATGCGTGTCACAGGTTCTTCGCTGTCATCCTTTGCGAGATACTGTCCAAGCCACCTGTGCAACGGCACAGTCACCTGGTTTCCCGTCTTGACGGCCCGGTAGGTCAACGACTTCTTGCGCGTGTTGGCATGCTTGGACGATATTCGCTCAGCGTCGATATGTCTGGCTCCAGTGAGCGCTTCAATCATGAACACACGTTTGACATAACGTTCCGTTGCGTTTATCGTGCGCACATCGTTAAGCCGCTCCAACTCATCCTGTGTAAGATACACCGCTTCTGACGGGTTGCGCTTCATCTTCAAAGACCTGTTGATGTCGCACACCTCCAGCGGGTCTTTCCCCTTGTGTACATCATAGTTATTGGCGTTGAGCACCGCCTTGACCTGTGAGCACAGAGTCTTTACCGAAGAAGGGCACCGTCCGTTACTCAGCGCTTCACGCAAGTCACGCAGGTTGCTGTCGGTGATGTCGTCCCACGTGGGCGCGTGACCGAGAACTGCCGAGAACACATCGAGCGTCTTGCCAGCGTTAGGCCACTTGGTGAGGAAGCGACCGATGAACGACTTTCGCCATTCACCGATGTCGTCCCCCTCGTTGTAGTAGCCTTTCTTTGTCGCCTTCTTGACCGCAAGCAACACCTCGAACGGATAATAGTTGTCGCTCATAGTCCACGCTCCCTTCTATGTTTCTCGAACTTGTAGTCATCGTACTTGCACTTGATGACAAAGCCGATGATGTAGAGCACAACGCCGATACCGACCATAGCGAATCCGTACCAGCCAAGCAGCATGACTCCGAAGATGAGCCAGATAATAGAAGCAAATCTCATTGTTTCCCTTTTTTGAACTATTTGTTTTGCAAAGTTAATAAAATTCTTCCAACATAGTTAAAAATCAGCAAAAAGGATTTTTATTTTCAAGAAAATATGGTCTCCATCCGCATGTTTGCGTGATGTCGCACCAAACATCCTTGATGTTCTCCTCCCATCCGTTGTCGATGTCCTCCTGGATGATGCCGATGTCCAACGTATTGGGCAGCGTGTAGAGGATGATGCGGCACTGGAACCAGTCATCGCGGAATGCGATGGTGTGGCGGTATCCTTCATCGTCCTCGCAGTCCAACACGAAATGTCGAGCTGCCCCTTCGCGTTCCCTGAGCACGAACTCCTCGAACTCCTCGAAAGTGAGATAATGTTTCATTGTTTGATTGATTTATTAGTTAATAAAAGTTTGTTCCATACACCCGCAACACGTACGGGTGTTTCGTCGCCTTTCAGCGGTACTCATCAGTGGAACTTAGATTCCGTCGGAGCAATACATCTCGCCAAAAATCAAGTCGATATAGATATTGAAGTAGCGGTCACGTTCCGCACCTTCGCACATTATCGCCCCTTCAAGGTAGAAGTCGATGGCGTCGCTGCGTTTCATCTTCTTCTCGTTGCCGTAACATTTGACGGTTACGGTCTCGTTCAGTTGTTTCTTTGTCAGTTTCGGTGCCTTCATAATTGTTTTGCGTTAATAAAGTTCAGTACCTTCGGGAAGTGCATACATACGGTCGTCGCTCCACACGTTATGTGTGTAGTCGATAGAAAACCAGAAGTCAATGGTGTCGTCCAGCACATCGGTGACATCAATGCGTTCTTCTTTGTACTCTTCCAATTCGTCAGCATTACCGAAGCACTCTGCGTTGTTGTGGTTGATGAAAGAGATGTAGTTGTCCATCTTCTCTTGACAGAGGATCAGCGCTACACCCGCCTTCTTTACTTCTCGGTACGCGTCAATGAATTGCCTGACAAGCTGTTGCTGCTCGTCGGTCAGTTTGAAATCGTTCTTGTCCATAATCAAAACATGTTGTTGTCGATAAGTTCTACTTTAGTGATGTCGAGTTTGAGCCCTTCGGTGTTGAAGTCCCATCCGATAAACGCATAATTCTCGGTGCGGTAAATCTCCGAAACGTCACGTCCGAACGCTTCCTCCTCCTTCATCTCGTTTTCAGCAATCTTGTTGAGTTTAGCCCTCGCCGCCTCTCTTGACTTGAAAGCATACGCCTCAACCTCACCATTCGCTCCAGGGTCGGAGGAAATGCAAGTAACAGTTAAAATATAGAGTTCCATGTCTCACACATTAAAAAAAGTTCTTGTCCTCGTCACCCATCAGTTGAATATCATCGCCGAAGTCAAAGCACTCGTCAGTTACATCATACGCAAACACATAGATGTAGTTGTCGGTGCCCTTGTTCTCGTCGTTGAACCGCTTGACCACATCTGCATCGCCGTAGCCCGTGAACTCACGGACAAAGTTATAGGCATCGTCCTCGGTAGAGAAATAGCCAGAGTGGTAGTCGTCGCCGATGCTGATATCCACAAAATACCGCTCGTTGAAGTACTTGCCTTCGGCATCGTTGGTCTGCAGTATTTGGCAAAACTCTTCCTGCAGGCTGTAATAGATGCCGATTCGTTTGAAGCGGATGCGAAGTGCCTCGGCGAACTGCGTGCGGCTCCACGCCTCCTCCGTGCTGAACTTGAGCGCATTGTCGTCGATCCATATCGGTCGAGACGCGATGAACGCACGGAAATAGCCTAACGACTTACCCTCTGCGTCTTCGGTTGGTATGCGCAACGCATGAAGTACGTTGCCCACCCAATCCTGTGCAGACATCTCCTGTTTGGGAAAATTGCCGTCTATCACGTCGCAGATGGCCTTGTTGATACACTTGAGGTCTTCTTGTGAGCCCTCGATGACATAGTCGGTATAACACCAGTTTGGCATAGTTGTAATGAATTTTAATTGTTAATAATCTGTGTCGCCTGTGAGATAGTCCCACACGTTCTGAATCTTGCACATCATGTGGTACAAATCGTCAGCGCCAGCATCTCCGGTTTCGTAATCGGTTAATACGTGGCAAAACTCATTGTACACATCGTTCTTCTCCATTTGTGTCATAGCCCTAATGATTAATCATTAAACAAGTTATTGTCGTGTTGCTCGATTTGGCGGAACGCCTCATCGTATTGGTCTGCCACAACGCAGAAGCTGCCGTGACGTTCCTCGTAGGCATCGATACCAGCGGGGTTGTCGTCAACGCACTCGATTGTTCCGTCGTCGTCACGGAAAAACAGAGCGATTTCAGTAATCGAGTAGATGAGCGCAGGATCGCCGTGCGTCCATCCGTGCACCTTGCGGTACACAAACAGTTCGCTACCCTTGTTCAGCCCGATAATCTCCTGTCGTGCAGAAGCCCAACAATCGTTGATACACATGGAGAGTTCGTCCTCGTAGAAGCCAGAGGCATAGAGATTCCACCCGTTGCCATTGTTCACTTCGACGCAATAGGACGCGTCCTCGTCTTCGACACGCATCGCGTAGCCGTACTGAGCGAGTTCATCGTTTGCGAACTCCAACAAAGACTGCCAATCATTGATTCTGTTAGCCATAATTGAATTGATTTTATTAGTTATTAATGTTAGTTACTCCAGACACCCGCTGGCAGTCGGGTGTTTCGTCGCAATTCCCAGCGACTCATCAGTGGAGTTTACTCGTATTCGAGTGTGATTTCGATGATGTCTTGTATTGACATGAGTTCATAGCATTCGTCGCAACAACCGTATGAAGATGTTATCCAATGGGTCTCTTTGTCCCAATCTATCTCACGCCCACAGTTGTTACAGTGATATACATGTTTTTCCATGACGCCAAATTTGAATTTTAGAAAAGGTAATAAAAGTTTACTTGCCAGATTTCGGCATTGTCACCAGTGTTGACGATATTTGCTTCGTTCTCGTACACGTCGCAAATCACCTCCCTGCCGTCGTTCTCTTCTTCTTTATTGAAGTTGCGCAGGTTATCGCAGATGCCCTTAATTTCTTCCTTGAAGAAATCACGGGCTTCTTGTTCATCACTAAACCACCTTATGGTCTGGCTGAAAGCGTCGTCGTAACGTTCCGTTGAAGTCGTCACAACGATAAAAACTTGATTGTCCATAATGATTGAGTTTATTAGTTTGTAAAAGTTGATTGTTCTGGACACCGCCAACGCGTAGCGGTGTTTCGCCCATTGAGGGCTCGTCAGCAGAACTTTATGGTTCAAAGTTTGAAATGCGCTCGTTCTTTTCTATCTCAGACAGGATCTCTGCCTTGAATGTCGGCCAACGCACGATAATTTCTTCAAACCGACTCGCTACAAATCCAGCTTTGTAACTTTTTGCAGCGGCAATTTGCTCTTCGGAGAAATTCGGGCTATTAACTGTGCGGACTTTGCTGGATTGAAACCTGCCGTTCGTTGTCCCATAGATGTTATTCTCCGTACATACATACTCAGGGTTGTCGGAACCGTGAGAACCTTCATAGATGCGAGCCTCTCCCGCCTCGTTGATAACGAGGTCAATCCAGTAATAGACGTGGTGCGGGCAATGGAAACGATGACCTCCTGGGAATTTCCTTGCGGTGTTTTCCTTTGTCCACGCGCAGATTTTCTTCCATGCGGACAATAAATCTTGCTTTTTTGCTTCTTCTAAGTTTGTCATAATAATGATTGAATTTATAGATTAGTAAAAGTTAGTTATTCCTGACCCGCGCAACACATACGCAGGTTTCGTCTTAATTCTCAAAGACTCGTCAGAGGAATTTAAGAATTGCAGTAGAGCATCCACTCGTTGGGTTTCTCTTTATAGTTGTCGATTCTACTCAACGTGCTTGGTTTGATGTAATAATAGTAGAGCCAAGAGTCACCTTTCAAACACACCTCGAAACCAATAGCGGTAAACTCTTTTCTATACCATCCTTGCCCATGTTGGAACTGATGGTTGGCGTGGATTTTCTGCTCTGGATAGACCACGAAGTTGTGGAACGCTCGTTCTTCTTTGGTCTCCTTCTCGGGCCAATGAGCGCACCTGCCGCCCGTCACCTGCATAAACGCATCGACAATCAATTTACGCTTATCAGTCATTTCGCGCAACAAATCCTCGTACTCTTGGTCGGACTCACAAAGAAAATACGTCGTTCGACACACAGTTCCGCCGCTCATAGTGCGGGCTCTGGACTCGTAAGAATAAATGCTCTTCATAACTTTACGTCATAAGTATTAACCCAATAAATGGAATGTCTAACAACAAACCCCTTTTTGCGGAAGTCTTCCACAAATACAGGTTCAAGTCTCTTGTCAATGTATACGCCGTATTGTGGGTATCTCCCGTCATTGACTTTTGCGCCTTTTACAAGACTTGACATTGACACATTGGCGCATCCGTGTTCCCTAATCTCGCTCACGACCCTATCTGTGAGTTCGCTTTCGATTTGGGCATACACGCTCGCCACTTCTTGCCTTAATTGGTCTGCAATAGTTGCCATAATTGAATGATTTTATTGGTTGATAAAAGTTAGTAAATGCAACCGCCGCCCGCCATTACAGGAAGGCGACACGCTCGTGGCTTGATGCCTTTGTACGTTCCGCCACGACGGAGTAGGCTATTTCGCACGGAAACAGCCCTCTACGGCATTTTCTCGCCGCAGACGTAGAGTTAATCGTTTGAAAGGGATTTTGCGCTTAGAATTCAAAAAGACAGTCCCGCGCTTCCCAACGCAGGACTGCCATCAACTATCTAATTTTATACATTATGTACAAATGTCTCAATCAAGAGACGGCGCAAAATTAGTGCTTAGTTTTGGATTGCGCAAATTCTTAGTAATGTTTGTTGATTGCTGCCCGTCGAATGTCCGGCATTCGCTCGGCTCTGTTTTCAAACCGATAAACGGGCAAGACCGAACTTTAATCAGTGGTGCGGTAGTAATACTCGGCATCACTACCACTCAGGTTGTCGCAGCACCAATCGTGACACTCGTTCCACAGGTCGTTATAGACGCGTGCAACGTTCTCGTTCTTCTCGTGCCACTGCCAAATCTTCCAATTCAGCACGAGCGAGAGTTCGGTGATGTACACGATGTTGCCCCTCCACTCGGTGAACGCGCGGTGGTAAGTGTCAACGATAGCGTCGGTGCCGAAGACCTCGGCAATCGAGAAGTCCTGCCAAAAGGTGGTCTTCGTTTCGTATCCATTCACATTCATAGCAATAGGTATTAATGGTTAAACAAATTCTTGTCTTGGTTTAACAATTCAGGTTTAATCTCGCCATACAGGTAGTCGTCGGTGCACATGAAGCAGAAATAGTCCGCCATAGGCTTGCATTTCCAATACGGAACTGTTACGTATCCGTTTTGTTTCCACTCGTTCTCATAGCGCCCATCATCAATCTCTGTGTGATTGAACACGTTGCAGTTAATGGCGCGAACTGCATCTTCTTCGTAATCATAGAATAATTCTACGCCTGACCTGCAGAGTGCATCAATCGCATTCTCTGCGAGTTCCAACAATGCCTTTTGCTCAGGAGTGAGTTGGATGAGTTTTTTGATGATTTCTTCATTCATAGTCGTAAAGTTTAAGTTAATAATGTTCATTGCCGCCCGCAGAATATCCGATATTCACGCGCGTCTGTTTTCAACGCGCTATGCGGGCGAGTCCTTAAAAGAGGTTCTTGTCTTGCTTTTGGAAGTTTCCTTCCAGCCAACGGATGGAATAGTTACATACCGCTTCAACGTACTCATGGTACAGGTGGCATAAAATGCGGGTCTTCGGACTGTCATAGTTGCCCCACATATCAACGACACACAATTCGTCGCCTTGTAATTTCAGTCCGAGCAGGTCTGGCTCACCAGATTGGTCATCGTACGGAAGAGTGAGATGCAGCGGTTTGGGAAACATTATCGTTCCTCCGTTTTTCTTGCAGTAATCAATAAGGGTTTCAATCTTGTCCATATCAAAGTTGATTTTAATAGTTAGTACATTGCTGTGCGTGTGCTCTCGCTGCACAACGCGCGGTCGTACCGCTCACGCACAATCCGACGTTAGAATAGGTTGCGGTCATAGGACAACTCTCCATGCAGTTGCGTGAATATCTCGTCCGTCACAGTCCGCGGGAGGCCAGACAGATCGAATACCAGGCCTAATGTGACAACATAAATGCTGCCGTTTAAGAGAATGAACTTCTGCACGGGATGAACAGACGAAATTGTCTTTATTTCAATCGCTGATTTTGGCCAGTAACTACCTCCGTGCTCAAACAGGAATTTTTTCAGTCTTTCTTCCATGATCAAAACAGGTTCTTGTCACGCTTTGGCGCTTTGATGGCGTTATACACGTCGGTGATATATTCGTCTTGGCAATTGTCGAGTTCGAACTCGCCTTCCTCGCCTCCTGGAAACGTTGAGTATGTGATATACACTTTGCCAGCGCAAATACTCAAACCGAGGATGTTGACAAGTTCACCGTCGTACATGTCGATGTACTCATAGGTGCCGGCATCCCCGCTCTCGATGAGAGCGCGGATTTCGCTAATCATTTGCTTGGTATCCATAATACTAAAACATGTTTTTGTCGATTTTGATGTTCTCTCGAATTTTCGCGATTAGCGATTGGAGATAGTCGATGTCGTGATCACGCAAGTAGTCGTTGCGATAGTTAAATTGTCTAAGCCTCACGCTGTACTGGTCGAAAAAAACATCGTTGTCTTCAACGTGGATGTTCTGAGCCCGCAGGATGTTGGTCATTGAGCCATACTGCACATCGAAATGCAGGCCATTGAGCAGGCCTTTCTCACAATACGTTTTGATTTCACTGATGATTTCTTTTGTATTCATATCGTCAAAGTTTAAAAGTTAGTACATTGTCAGGGCGGGGAGTTGCGGACTCCCTACAACGCTCGTACTTCGCCCCGATTGATTAGAAGAGATTTTTGTCACGAGGATTTAATAAATCCTTGACCTGGTCGTAGATGTAGGCTGCGTTGCGCACTTGCTTGCTATCGTCTCCGTACAAATGATACCCTTCCGGTGCGTTACACGCAGGCGTGCGGTACATTATCACTTGCGAGTCGGTTGGAGATGCCCATATCTCGACAACTTCATACTCGTTCCACGAGTCATCTAAACACAGCAGAACGTTAGGCGTTTTCAACGGCCCGTTCTCTCGGAGCAGGCTCCATAATTCTTTGAATTTTTCTAAATGTGTCATAACTGATTGAATTTAAAGTTAGTAAGTAGTATTGGTGGGCGGTCTCGCTCCGCCATGCCAGGTCGTTCCTGTCACACCAATCCATTGTGTCATTTCACCTCGGCGACCTCCTCCGCATCGCAGTAGTAATACTCGAGATGCTGGAGCGCGTCCTCAAAATCGTAGTAGTTGAGGTCGGGAAATTCAGCCTTCCACGAATCGTAGAAACCGACAACGTCGAAACCGTCGGGATCGTTGTACCAATCCAGGTACATCATCTCAACGAGTTCATCGAATTGCCTGGCAATCTCTCCATCTTCTGCATCACCGCTCATAGAGCGCGACGAAGGCCACGAATCGTAGATGTCTCCGTATCCGTACCAATCATCATCGTTCCAGCCCCTGTGGAAGCCACCGTAGCCGGAATAACTGCGTTGCGCCTTGTGCGGACACACATCGGTCACTGTGTCGATGATGTGGAACACCAGGTCACGGCAGTTGCACAACTCTGAGAAAATCGTCGTTTCCTCGCTTGTGTGCGGATTGTAGTAACCGCACGACAGGTTACACGCAGCGACAGAGAGCCCGCGCGACTTGAGTTCCATGACATCGGTCATCATGCCCGTGGCTTTCTTGTAGCCGAAACGCGCCATGTCAATCTTTGACATAAAACCATCGTCGCACAGTTCCCATCCGCTGGCGTTGCTGATGAAGTCAGACGAGCCACGGCGGTCGCATTGGACAACAAAACGGCAGTCGCTGAAAAACGACATATCGGCCTGGCTGCTGCCCACGCATCCGATTTCCTCGCCCACGAACAGGGCGACTTTCACAGCGTCATACCTGAGCAAGCACTGCATGGCTACCCAAATGCCGTTCTTGTCGTCGGCACCGATGCCATACTGCGACTTGCTGTCAAGGTCGAAACCGAAGATATAGTCGTCGGCTCTCGCCACGCGGAATTGGTTGTTGCGCTCGCGGTGCACCTCGTCGATATGAGCGACAACGCAGGGAAAACTCTCTGCTATGCCCTTTGTGACGTATATGCCGCTCTGGTCGCTAACGACCTTTGCCGACGGCACATTCTCCTTGAGCCAGCCCTTGAGATACTTGCGCATCTTTTTCTCCTGACCACTGTGACTTGACACGTAATAAAGTTTGATTAAATCTTTCATAATAGTACACTGATTAAAGTTAGTAAAAGTTAGTTTGTTCCCGGGCTGGGAATCGAACCCCGCCGAAAACCGTTCGGGAGATTAGGCTACGTCCATGAGATAGAACGTGCCGGAGATTTCAACGCAGTCGTCGGACAGGGCGTCAACGAACTTGCCGAAGCGCCTGTCAAATGCGCGCACGCAGTCGTCCTTGTGGAAGAAATCTCCATCAATTTCCACTGCGTCTTCGAGGAGAATGGTCTCGTAGTTGCAGGTCTCGACGGTCTCGCTCTCGAGCGCATAAGCCCACGAGCCATAGATGTCACAGTCGAGTTCCTTGCACTCGTCGCTGGGAGCGTACTCGCCCTCGTGCTCACCGTGAGAGAGTTCGTAGCAATCGTCTCGCAACACATAACGGTCATCGTAATCCGTGACGAGGTCATCGTCCTCATAGTAGGCGTATTGTCCCTCGTGCTCGCCAGCTTCGATGGTACGCGCGTCGTCGTAGTGACAATAGGTGCCGTCGTAGAGGCAATATGTATCATCGCACAGGTAGTACGAATCAGTGTGCTCGCAATAGTACGCATCGTCTTCGTGGCACCACATGTCACGATATTCGAGATACAAGCAGTGGTCGTCGTCGTACCACTCCTCGTCGCGCTCTACGTAGCGCCTTCCGTCACGGAGTTCTCCGTCACGTCCTCGCTGGCCAGGAACGATACGTCCCGTGATAGCGAGGTCGATGTCGCCGTCGCGGGTTTCCCAATTGACGGCACGTTCATCGTCACATTGGAGCCAGCGGAAACCGTCCTGGAACGAGAGCGTGTCGCCCGGCTGTGCCGTGCAGCGCACCCACAGTCGGCTGTTGTTGAGTTTCGTTCCGTCCAACAGGACGTACGAGCGGTTATCCCAACAAGAGCACTCGAACTGCTTGTGTCCGTCGATCTTGTTCTGCTCGGCGAGCAAATAGATCAACTGTCGGCGCGCCTCGGAGTTCTCTCCGTACTGACGCTCAGCCAGCCTGTACGTCTTCTCGCTGTGATCCTCGTCGTGAACAGCCGTCCACACGATACAACGAGCGATGAGTTTATCTCCGTCCCACAGCCCTGCTGCAAGCGCGTCAGGCATAGAGTCGCGGTAGAATTTCCACTGACCCTTGTCGTTCATGCACGAGCCGAAATTGCTGTGTCCGCTGTAGATTTTCTCGAAATCCCTGTCGAGCGTCAGACGGTAGCGCCCGTCGCCCGCGTGACCGGCACGATAGATGGCGCTGAGTTGCTCAGCGAAATACACGCGCACTGGTTCTGGATATTCGGGATGCGTCTCGTCGATGATACGGCGGAAAAACTTCCCGCATTTCATCTTGAAGACACGGCTCACGTCACACTTGACGTAACGGATGCTCAGCGGGTCTCCGTCAGCGCACACACCGTTGCGGTCGTCCGTCTTGTACACTTCGCTGTGAGCGTAGATGTACTTGTCGGTCAGTTCCTCGGGTTTCCCCTGGATGTGGATGCTGATGTTAGGCTCGCTTACGGCATCGTCGCGGAAACGCTTGCCGACGTAGTTTACCACGCCCTGCAGATCGTCCACGGCGACAGCCTCGTCGTCGTTGTTCTCAAAACCCCACGCCCAGAGGGCTGTGATGATGTTTGAGTACGTACGGTTACCTTTTCTCTCCTCGATTCTTTTGATTAATTCTTCTTGTTCCATAACGAAAAAACTGATTAGTTGATAAAAGTTAGCTGTGTTCCCTGTGGCAGAGTCGGACTGCCACAAAGCACCATGCAGGGAAAATTAGGCGGAGAACAGGTTTCTATCGTTCGCCTGGTGTCGCATCTCGATGCGCGCGTCAATCTCGTTGCGCAGGATTGTTTCGAGCGGTTCGTCGATGAACTCCTCGCCCGAGTTGTTGTAATACCACACGCCGTGGCGCTGGTGTATCGCATCACGGTAGAAGGTTTCGAGAATAGCGTTGAGTCGCGATTTCGTTGTCACCGTTCTCCAGCCCGCAGACGAGAGCATCACCTGTCGCGTTGTCGGGAAAATGAGCGCGATGAGATTGTCGTGCAGGTACACGCAGACGATGTCTGCCGTTTTTACGTACACCACTGAGGTGTTCGCTTTGCGCCACGTCCGCTTTGCGAAGATGGCGTCGAGCATTTGTTGTTCGATAATTCTCATGATTTTCTATGATTTAGTAGTTAGTATTGTTCCAGACGCTGTCAACGCGTGACAGCGTTTCGTCGCAATTTTCAGCGACTCATCAGTGGGACTTAGATGACCAAAATGTTGTCGCTAACTCCGAGCAAACGCAACAGGTGTTGCAATTCGTGGACGTAGTGAAACACGATGGCGTTTGTGCAAAACTCATTCACCTCAAGCGTTGTCACGATGTCAATGCGACCTCTAAACCATACGTAATTTTCGCCGATGTCGTTCGCTATCTCCTTTCGCCAGCCACTTCTCTCCAAAATATCCGCAGTCAGCGGAAGCGGAGAAATCTCGTCTTCGTGGAATTTGTCAGCATAAATGCTTCCCCAGGTTTCGCGGAAATCGTACAGCGACAATGCGTGCAGCCAAATCACGTCAACTCGTTTAGGCACACCGTCGTGCAGTACGAGGTCGTTTAGCATGAAATCTTTTGCTTTCATAATCGTTCGCTTTTAGGTTCTACAATGCTCGCTGAACAAACTCTCGACCGAAATCTCGCTCAAGTTCCCACCGTGTCTTGCGGTGCGACGTGAAGAAGAAAACTTTTCCGCTCGGGCTCTCAACGAACCACTCGTTAAAATTCCTCCTTCTGCCGACAAGCCGCCAGCCGTTGTACTCCTGTGTTCTGAGTTCTCCCTCGTAGCAATCCTGCCACAGTTCAAACTCCTCGCGATCCTGCGGTGTATAGATGTACACCCACAGAGCAGCGTCAATCGTTCCGCGCAGTGCGCTCTCGTCAATCTGTTGTGATAATGTTTCGATTAGCATAATTTCTCTATTTTAAAGTTAGTAAATGTTCACCCACATTTTCGTGACGCTCTGAGCCTAAGAACCTGTTTTGAGTCGCTCAGACGACTTTTTCTATCATTCATCGTACTTGAAATCCACGTGAACGAAACAAATCGTACTCAAAAAATTTCCAAGCACAATTTCAGCGGGGAAAACGCGTTTTTTACACGCTCTCCCCGCCTATTGTTCATCGTACTATCGGGCGTAACGATGACCGCCTGTGCGGTGGCATCGGTTTGTAGCGGATAACGTCGCCGGCAAAGTTCACTTTGTAAACCGTCGGTTCCCAACCCGTGTCAACTGTTACGTGGAACGTACACGCGCCGATCTGCTGGTAGTCAACAATCGGCTTGCCGATAATCTCGGAAAAGCGCTGGAGTTCGCGCTGAATCTGCATGTAACTCATGATTAGAAATCGTTTGCGTCCATCGTTCCCTCGTTCATGTAGCGCAGGGAGTCAAGACAGATTAAACTCTTCTTGTTGCTCAACGGCACCTGGAAACAGTAGCATTTACAGGCATTGAGGAGCCACATGATTTTCTCACACACACTCGTAGCGAGCTCGACTGAGCCCTCGTTGATGATTTCTTTGCGGATTTCGCAGAATTTGTCGATAGTCATAATTCTCTATTTTAAAAGTTAGTAGTGATTGTGCCCACGTGCGGAATCGAACCGCCAGCCGTAGCCCTGGCACCGCTGCCAGACGTGGGCGTGTGAGTGCCGATCGCTCGACACTCGTTGAACTAACTAAACTTTTCAGTAGAAAAATCAATCAATCGCACGCATTGTCGCTCGGGTCATCGTACTGCGTTAACACCCGTTTATCGAAAAAGTTGCCGCAACGCTTGACTGTGGTTGCTACGAACCGGCCAGGGAGTTTTTTGCCCTGGACGCAGCCCGCAGACGCACTGCCTACGTTGCCGAGCTTTGAACCGCTCGCAGCCGTCGCTGCGGTCTGCTGCTGTCGTTCATCGCTCGCTGCGGTACTTAAAACATCAGTTTCGCAGTAGGTACGACACGAGAAAACCGAACGGCAAAAACCGCTCAGTTTAGCGTGACCTTAATAGGATTTCGCAGGGCGATTTTTCGCCTGTGCGCTCGTTTTTGCGAGTTAAAAATGTGTGCTCGAGTTTTCGCGAGTTTTCGCTCGATCCGCTGTCGGTCGTTCGCCCGATCCGGGATTGTTCGCTAATCGTTCGCTAATTGTTCGTGAACGTTCGCCGATTGTTCGGCTCAATCGTTCAGCCGCATTTCGCCCACTCTGTATTTATCCAGGCTTGTGGATCTGGCGGCGCACGAAAAAATGCGCTGGCTACATTACACGAAAACAGCAGCCCAGTCGATTAGACCAGACACAACAAAGCAGGGGAGCGAGTTTTTAACTCGTTCCCTGCTTTACTGCGATAGTGTACTGACTTAGGTAGTGATTACTGAGTTACTTTGCGGGTGCGCTGTATTGAATTTCAGACTTTTTGCAAAGGTCTTTAATTGTTCCTTCAGTCACCTGCAAAGACCTCAACCAGTCAATGTACTGGAGTACTAACTGAGGTTTTGCTGCTGGAACGGCTGCGAGTAACGCAGCGGTCTGAGGATTAAGCCAGTCTTTGAATAGTTTTGGCTTATCGCTACTCATTTTGTCGGCTAAGTCGCTGACAATCTTTGCAGACTTGTACAAGCGATAGCCAGTAGATAAGTTAGCGAGTAACTCAAAGACTGTAACAGTAGGATTCTCGACGCTGTAATAGGTCTTATCGCCAAATTTGGCGATATGGCTATACTTTGTAAGTGCTTGCTCGCTGTCTTTGCATTGAGCAAAGGTAAACTGAAGGTCTTTATTGAGTTTCTTGATGTACTCGAGTGCTTCAATTTCATCGGCACTTAAACCCTCAATACTTGCGAGTTTTTCAAAGATACTCGCAGCGAGTTTCTTACAGCGGTCTAACTCAGCGACTTTGCGCACTTGCTTAGTGGGTGCGCTGTTTCCCTTCAAAGGGTTAAATGTTACGGAAATCATAATGTAGTGTAATTAGATAATTAAACAATGTGAATAAACATATTGTCCGACCGCAGGGACTTGCACCCTAATAATTGCACTATGCCAGTCGGCACTACCTAAGTCAGCATTTCAAAGACCTTACTCGGACGCTGTAGTCTGTCACCCTACAGCCGTAGCACCCTCAAAGGGTGATTTCTTAAACTGCTTAAAGATAATACAACCCAATAAACCCACCTAAATATTTACCTTAAAGAATGTAAAAAAACTACCTATTTCAGTAGTGTTAAATGTAGAGAAATATTAAAATATACACTATTTTAGGCGGTATTCTTAAAATATGTGAAAATGTTTACATAGCTGAATTATTTTGTCGTGAAAAATGCAACACATTGATAGACAAGCACTTAAAGGCAAAAATTATGATACTAACTTACTGAAATACAGCGAGTTATGACTGTTCCTCGATGTAAATTCTTAGATCTAAAATGCTGTAAATGAGAAGGTTATAAATCACTGTAAATGAGTGAGTTTGCTAAATTAAACGAAAATGAATGATTATGCAGTATGTTTATACAGGTATGATAATTGGGTGATTATGCGAGAAATAGGTAACTTAATGCAAAAGTAATGCAATTCTATTTCGGTTGCTAACTGGCTGAAAATCAATGAATTGTATTTTATTACTACAAAAATACCGCTAACTATCTGAGAATCAATTAATTAGACCCGTACACCCCCAATTACCGAATCCAATAGGGCGCCTGTCACCCTTCCCAAAAATTTTTTCTCCCATTTTTTCTCCCCCTATTTTCTTCTCCTCCTCACTTTTCCGAGGTTAATGTTTGTTAAATAGTATATTTTTGCAAGGAATTTATACAAAATTTAACATTTAAGACATAAACCATAATATTCATTCAATAGAATAATATCTTATCTATATATGACTATCTATCTATCTGATTATGAATATATTTGATTGATATATATGATATATTTATTTTCATCTAAGAGTTTATTCTATAAAGTGGAGGATTTTTTCTGTAACATATTGATATTTCGGTGTTTCGTACTGATTATGCCTCATTATATGCAAATTTTTTGGTTTAAGGCCGTGGTTATCAGTACTTTTGCGGAGTAATCGATAAAAGTCTGGTTTTTCCGTGATTTTCAGGTATCGGTCACAAAAAATGGCATATCGTTCACTAAAATTTTTCGTATATGGCTGTAAATGAAGAGTTTACATTAGTGCTAAGACGATTAGCAAAGAAATTCGGTTTAACGCCCGACAAGCTGGCGATGGCGGATTTGGTTGCCGCGGGTTGGGAACCAAGTGATGCCTGGGCCATGTGTGTAAGGTTGGGTTTATCGTGGGATCGCAGGGCTTTGCAGGCGGAGATAGAGAAGACGGTAAAGAGTCCCGAGTTCCAGGCGAGGGTGTCGAAGACGAAAGAGTCGCTGACGCAGTCGCAGTTAGAGAAGTTCGTTACCGACAGGGAGACGATAAAGAAGAGGGACTTAAAGAAGAAGACGAGTAAAGACTCGTTGTTACAAGACTTATTGGCCGCGCGGGAAAACGTCAAACCCGGTACGTTGGATTACGCGAAGATGACGATGCAAATCGCGGATCTGACGAACGCGAAAAAAGAAGAGACGGTAAAAGAAGATACGACTGTCCATTATTTTTTACCAGCCAAATGCTCGATGTGCAGCCTCAAACAAGAGTTCGACGCTATTAACAACAAAGATAAAGACAATGATGAAAGACGACAAAGCGAATAATGTAAAAAATTTACCGTATGGTAAAAAGATGAGATGCCACAATTTCGTTGTTGAAAAAGTGGGGCGGGCTTTAAATAAAGCCGATATGAAGCGTTTAAGGGCCGAAATGATGCCCAATATGCCTAAAGGCTATAAAGGCTCGCAGAGAGTGTCTATGCCCGTTATAAGGGTATCCGACTTACAAGGGATGTGGAGGATAGAATATGCCGTATCGGCGACGATGTTCCATATCTTCGATTCGTTTGAATGGACGTACGTTGACGGAGAATACGTCATCACCGACGAAACGTGTCATAGACTGTTGACGATGATGTTTTGCGACACTACCGTCGTCGGCGACGCCGAATACATGTCCGATAGAGTAAAAGCGCTCAACGCGTTTACCGCAAGAGTAAAAGCCCCTGAAGTGAGCGATGAAGAAGATAGTAAAACCCTTGAAGCCATGAAGGCGGTAAACATCATTGAAAATGGCGACGAAGACTGAAAAAAAAGTGAGTAGCGAATTGCGCCGACAAGCGCGTAAACTCGGCCTGTGCGACGAGTGGTACGAAGCATGGAACGACGACATCACGTTCGATGAACTCATATCGAAGATGATAACGGGTTACGACTTTTGCGTAACGCACGACTGGCCCGATCCCGAATATGTCAAAAAAGCCTTCCCTAAACACGTATTGAACGCCAACGGAGTGTTTTGCGGTTCTAAAGGATCGGCGACGGATAAACGCAACGTAGTCATAATGGGTCGCAGTAATGTCGATTTGTACTATAGCGATTTTTCGTTCGGAGACGTGAGAGTGAGACATACGTCGCACGTCTCAGTAAAAGCCGCGTCACTGTCTATCGTCCATGTCCACGCGTATGAAAACGCGTCAGTACACATCGATGCCGAAGAAGGCGCTAAAGTGACGCTTTTCGTACACTCGCAATCGACAAAGTATTCGTTTAACGGTAACGTCAAAGTAGTTTATGGCAAAGAAGAAGTTAGAGACTGAGTTCGGAAGAGTCGATTATCTATATAAGGCGCTGAGAGGCGTCGTCGAAGATAGACGCAACAACCTCAGAGGTTTCGTAAGCAAGTACTGCGAGCCGTGGGGAGGGCGTTTGACGAACAAGTACCAGGAGAAGCTCCTCGACTTTATCGACGACGCCGAACTCATCGCGAGGGCGTGCCCCATCAAACACTCCGACACGGGTTTCCGTTTCTTTAACGGAAAGATATACGAGTTGATCACGGAAGATGAAATACGCATGGCGTGGCTGCGCTTTTTGCGGTTTTACAGGATTGTCGAAATGCTTAAAGACAGGCAGATTTTCCGCGATTCGTTCCTCAAGACGATAGAGTACTACAACCAGTTGAACGAGAGACTGGACTTAGTGGCGTTCGAAAACGGCGTATTAGACTTGTCGAAGATGGAGTTCAACAAGTTCTCCGCCGACTTCCATGTCACGTATTACCATCCTTACCGTTACGACCCAAACGCCGACTGCCCTTTGTGGAAGTCGTTTTTAAGGGAAGTGTTGCCCGACAAGACGGCGAGAGTGATACTCCAGATGTTCTTAGGGCTCGGCTTGATCGAGAGAGGCACGGCGTATAACGAAGCCGAAGGCGCCAATAAAGCGAAAGTCGAACTGTGCCTTATCCTCATCGGAAGGGGCGGCAACGGCAAGAGCGTCATCTATGAAGCCGCCAGAGGCATCTTCGGTCCGAACCGCATCAGCGGAGTCGATTATGATGATTTGACTGCGCCTGGCGACGAAGGCATGAGGGCGAGGAGGCTGTTGAGAGAAGCCATCTTCAACTGGACGAGCGACAGCGACTCGAGGACGTTCGGGCGCAAACGCAGCGGTGTTTTTAAGCGCATCGTGTCTGGCGAGCCCGTCACCGACAGGGCCATCGGCCACGACGTGTCGGAGAACTACCGTATGCCGTACCTTGTCTTCAACCTCAACGCCATGCCAGGAACCGACGACGACAGCCTTGGTTTCATACGCCGTCTCCAGTTCATCCCCTTTGATGTCGCCATTCCCAAAGAGCGCCAGAACAAGAGCCTGTCCGCCGAACTCATCAACGAATATCCTGGCATCTTCAATTGGATCATCAGAGGCATGAAAGAGTTGAAGAGGAGGAAGTATATCTTCCCCTCGTGCGACGCGTCTCAACGCAAAGCCATCCTTGTCCAGATGGAGAGCAACCCCGTTGTCGGTTTCATCACCGCCTACGGTATGCGCACCGACCCTGACTTTGAAGGCGAAGTGTGTGCAGAGCTGCATACGAGCGTCATTCTCGGCGCTTTGAGGAAGTTCTGCGACGACAACGACTTCACTCCCCCGTCCGACCAGTTGTTTGGCGCCACGATGCGCAAGTTCGGTTTTTCCAAGAAGAAGAAAGCCGACGGCCACTATTACAGGGTGTACGGATGCGACAAAGAACGCCTCCAAAAGCCCTTCTACCTTTTCGGCGAATACACAGGAGCCGCTTACAAAGAAGAAAAGTCCACTTTTATAGAACGAGAAGATTGATTATGTCAGTAGAAGAAATCGCATTAGTGCGTAACCTTGTCGCACACGAGAGGTTTTTAGAAGACCTTGTCAGGCTCCTTGAAGAGAGCAAAGTCCCCGACACCTTCATGGCTCCAGACAAAGAGACGTCATTGAAGATGTTCCACGTCGTTGACATGATATGCACCCTCATGGGCATAGAAGACGATGAAGAAGAGCAACTCGACTGAGCGTGAAGCGGCGCAGTATGCCAGTAAACGCGCACAGGCGCAGCGTAACGCCGTTTCCCGTGCGAAGAAGGCAATCCAGCGTCTCGCGAAAAGGACGGCCTTAAAAGGCTCCGTAAGCGACGAAGCCGAACGTGAGATGATAGAGAGTATCATCCTTTTCGGTTACGAGTATGCAGAAGCCGCTGGCCGTTACCTCTATGACGAAGACAACGGCATCAAAGAGTACATGGACGGCATCCATTACGGCAAGACATACAGAGAGCGCGTAGAAGAACAGGCGGGTCGCCTTGTCGCCGACATCGGAAAGATACTCGTCGCGTCAGAGTTCCTCAAGATGCCTGCGCGCCTTGTCGAGAGCGAGTGGGAAGACCCGTATTTCGTCGGCGGCGCCGTCAGACGCGCCAATTCCAGGGGCGCAGGGATAGAAATCCCCTCTTATGGTCAAGGCATACCGCTCTCGGGAGCCGAGCAGTTGTTAAAGAACATCGACAACACCATAGCCCTTGCGTGGGGTTACGAAGACTACGACTTCGCGTTACGCAACGGCGCTGTCGGCTTCTATGTCTTCCGCGGGTCGAGTTATCCCTGCCAGACGTGTCAAGAACAGGTCGGTGTTTTTCATCCCATGGAAGAATCCGTGTGGTCTCACCCGCCATTCCATAATAACTGTGTTTGTTATGTTGTCTATGTATATTAGATAATTCCATTTTTGAACTATTTTTCGCGAAGAAGGGTTGCGTTGTGAAACGCGGCCCTTACTTATTAAAAAAAGGCGGCACAGCTTCACAGCCCTCCGCCCTGTCATCATAATCAAGAAAACTAAGCAAAAATCACTAAAAGATAATCAATGTTCTTTATTCCAAGTGTCCCAGTTGTTCTCATTAGGCCAGTTGCCGTTCTCGTCGGTGTGTCGCAATCGCGAGCCGTGTCCCGTGTTCACATCCTGTCCACCCTGTCCGAATTTTGCCGCGGCCTCCTGTTCCTTGATATTGTTCTCCGACTGGTTGTCTTGTTTGTCGAGTTCAACGAGCAAGTCCATCTCCTGTTCGTGTTTCTTCTCGCGAAGGATTCTTTCATATTCGTCGTTCTTCGCGTACATCGACACGCGTTCCGATGCCGTCTGCCTCGACATGAACTCGTTCTGTACCGCCGTTGCCATGTTCGTGAACAGTTCCGTCTCGTTCTGGTGGATATACGGCTTGATCCACGCGTTGATTTTCAGCGCCACCATTTCGGGTTCCATGTTCATCTCGTGGCCGTATCCGTGCTTCACGATAAGGATGAGCCTGTCAAGGAAGTCCTGCAGTTCCTCCGCGTCGCGTATAGCCTTCTCGATAGCCGGCGAGAACAAGAGTTTAACCGCTACTCCAGGGAGGTCTCCCGATTTCAGCTCAGGCGGCTGTACCGCAAACGCCTGTTCGTATATCAGCCTATATAGCGTAGAGAGTTCCGTGTTAAACGCCTCGCTCACGTCCTGTCGGTTGAGGAACCCCGCTTCATCGTCCTCTCCCATCGTGATAGCCTTCACGCTGCCGTTCATGTCGCCCTTCAACTCGACCTCATTGCCCTTGAGATACATAATCGGGAAAGCGAATGCCTTGTTATTCTCGCAGAAGTATGAGAAAGCCTCCTCATAGAGTTCTATTGTCCGTTGTGCCGCGCGCCAGCAAGCGCCGTCCTCGCAACGAGCGTAAGCCACAGGTACGAAGTTGAAACCGTGTGGTTTCTTAGACACTATCTCCCACCCGTCTTCTGGTGTCGATGCCCCTTCCAGTCTGCTGCGTCTTGCTCTGTAAAGATAGGTCTCATCCCATACCTCCAGCCATTCCATCGTCTCCTCACCGTTGTCATTGAGGCTGCTGTACCTGCGTACGAAGAAGTTCATCTCCCCTGTCAGCGCGTCATAGTGCGGATAGAGTTTGTCGCCATCCATAAACGACAGCGTCTTTGCGCCGAAAGACCCGTCTTTCTTGTAATAGCCTACTATTGCCGCGTCACCTACGATTTTGTACGAGCGCACGGCCTCGTAGAAGCGTTCTTCCATGTTCTTCTCCATCCATCCCGTACGGAACTTCACGAGCAAGTCGCCGTTAGCCTTTTCTTTGTCGGCATCCTTGCTTTTCTCGGCCAGTTCCATCTGCACATCGTTTCCAGTGATATGGATAATCTGCTTTGTCGATATAATCTGCTGGAAGGCAAAGGCGCATCGAGTGACAGGCTGCTCATACCACTTCCCCGTGTCCGGGTCTTGTTTTATAACATTAGGAAAGTGTATTGGGTCATTGATATGATGCCCAGAAGGGTAGTATTCGCGCAGGAAATCAGCCTGTGTCACGGGTCTGAGTGTCACAGGATCATCAGGTTCCGCCACAAGTCTGTCTGACGTGTAGCCGTCATGGTTTTTATAGCCATTGGGCAGAACATCCGCCCAAGGCTTCCTCAACAAAAGTTCTTTAAAATTCAAATCAGCCATAGTCCTTTTGGTTTATTGTGTCTTTTTTTATTCAAATCAAATATCTCGTGATAATACAGCGACTCGATAAAGTCAGGAGAGTGTCCGACGTAGCGTTTCGCCTGTTTCTTCGTTATGACACGGAAGCCCTTGTCTGCGCTATCCTCGTTGCGTCGTATCGCTTTACGTTCTTTCTGCAGGATTTGTGCGAGCGGTACGCCTTTGTATCCGTCACCGCTGAACTTTTGTTCAAGGAGCCTCGGTTCTATCGAGATCGCCCCTTCCTTAATATCCTTGTAGAACAAATAAGCGCATTGCGACTTCAAGTCATTGTATAGTGCTTTAATGCCTTTCTGTTCCCGCGTAGTGACCGCCATCGGCGCAGCGCAGTTATTGAACGGCACAGCATCGGGGAAGAAGCCTTTCAGCGACTGCCCCAGGCCATTGAGGTCATAGGTAAAGTTCTCTTCCTTAACACCCCACTCCGCCAGTTTCTCTTTAATGGCGGCAATCACCGTACGGCTGTCGAAGCGCGCCACGAACAAGTCTTTTACATGTTTCCCCTTGAGGTGCCACATCACGAGGTTATCGCCGCCAGTAAACGCAACGTCGCACGAAGCCCGGTCTATGCCGTCGCCCTCCTGTTGTGAGTTATTGAAGAAGGCCTCCATGTCTTCCATCTTAATCATGTCGTCGCCCATCGCCTTGTAGTTCCAGTTTCCTTCGAGGTCACGCATACGCTGTTCTTCGCCCTGTTGTGCAAGGTTGGCGACGTATGACGGGTCTGACGATATGAGTTTGATGTTCTCAGCTACCGTTGCGCGTACATAGCACACCGATTTCACGAACATACGTTCCTTGTCATAGCCGAGGCGTTCATATTCCTCGTTCCACAGCTTGTCGATGATACCTTTGCACTGCAGGTACACCTCATGCGGAGTATTGCCCCAGTAGATGGTGTCCACGCTGTCCCCGTCCATGAAGCAATATCGCACTACGCCGTCACGCTCTTTTATCGGGAACCCATCCTCGTCTATCCACCAGTCGATAAACTTGCGCAGCCACGAGTCGGGGTCAGGGTTGCACGTCCCCCAGAAGCGGTTAGGTATTCCGTAAGCATTTCGGTTACAAGTTATTAAGTATTTGAACTTCTTATATTCCATGTGCGTGATCTCGTCAACGCCGATGTAGCAGAACTGTTTACCCTGGAAGCGTTTAACGAACTCTTCGTAGTTGTCGCCGTAGTAGTTAAACTTGAGATGTCCGCCACGGTAGAAGTTCCATGTCATGTCAGTTAATGACCTGTTATATGTGCCGAACTGCGAGTACAGGTTGTATGATTCGAGGACAAGACCGTCCAAGTCTGGTTTCTCATTACGCAACAAGAGGCCGTTGAATTGAGGATGACGAATGTGGTACAGCGCCTGCATTAGCAACGAGAAACTCTTGGCACCGCCGCGGTTCCCGCCACCTATCATTATGTCAGCATCCGCCATGAGCATGTGTTCTTGGCCGCCAGATTGGGCTATGATGTTGAGCGGGTTCGCCTTTTTTCTGTCCGCGTCCCGTAATGACTGGATGTATTCATTTGTGAAAATCTTCTCTCCAGTCGGTGTTTTTAATCCTGTATATTTCTCCACGATGAATATTTTTGCGCAAATTTATGCAAATTTTCCGCATACTAATAATTTTTTGTATATATTTGCAAAGTTTATAAACGATTTCATTTATGGATAGAGAAGAACTCAAAACCAAAATCAACGAAGTACTTGGAAGCACCAAGCTGACGTTGAGCGAACGCACCATCAACGACTTCCTTGATGACGCGCTTGTCGGAATCACCGACGACGACGTCACCGACGATTTCGTTTCCCGCAAAGCCAACATGCTCAAGAGCATTGACGGCAACCTTCATTCAGACGTGTCCGAGCAAGTAAGGGTCTATATGGACAAACTGCCCAAGTCGCAAGAGCCAAAGTCGCAAGAGCCAAAACCAGACACCAAGCCAACGGGCGACGAAAAGCCTCAAGAGCCTGCCGATAACGGAGTATCTAAGGAGATTGAGGAACTGAAGAAGCGGTTGAAATCTTTCGAGGACGACCGAAAGAAGGCTGACGAAGCGAAGAAGCGCGAGAAAGAACTCGCAGAGTTGAAAGATGCGTTCACGGCGAGATTTGATGAAGCCGGAGCCAAGGTAAACACCTACATCCTCAAGCAGACGTTGCGCGATTTCGACGGTGACGGAAGCGTGAGCGACAAAGTAAAAGCCTTGGAGGGAAAGTATTACGAGAACCTGAAAGAAGCGGGTTTCGACTATGACAGCCCGATGGCTGGCGGCATCAACGCCAACAACAGCGGCATCAAAAGCAAGCGTGAAGCCTTCAAAGAGGAGATGCGCAGCCGAGGGATGCTGCCCAAACAAGATAAGTAATACAAATAAACAAATTAACTATGGCTTTAGGAACATTTAACACTATCGGCTCGGGATCGGACCAATTCGGCGGTTCGACCCACGTCTGGGCGAGAGTAGATCGTGTCATCCATGGTGGTCGCAAAATCAACGTGACCGGTATGGCTCCTGGCACCGTGATTCCCGCCGGTACGTTGGTGCAGTACACGTACAACAGCGAGTACGCCACCATCCTGACCAGTTCTTCCAATCTGTCGGCAGGCAACCATTACGGCCTCATCTTCAACGATGTGTGCGTTCCCGACAACTGCATCTTTGCATCATGCGCTATCGTCACCCACGGTGTCGTTTGGGCAGATGCCATCGACGTGGCTGAGGCACAACAGCAGTACATGCCTGGTATCGAGTTCATCCGCAACCACATGGGCAACATCATCTACAGCGTTTCCGCCACCGTAAACACAGGTGCCACCCTCAAGGGTTCCGCCGACAACGTGCTTGCAGGTAGTGCTTATCACGCCACCGTAGAGTATGCTGACGGCTACGAGAAGAACTCCCTCACCGTCACCATGGGCGGTACGGCAATCAGCACCACTGCTGTCAACACCGCAAAGACCGAAATCACCGTTCCTTCGGTGACTGGCAACCTTGTTATCACTGTAACACCCAAAACAACCACCTAAAAGAAAGGAGAATTAGATTATGTTTACAAGAGATTCAAAATTCTACGACCTTGTAGGTAAAGGCTTGGCCTCTCTGGGTTACACTGGCAACGAGGCTTTGCAGCTTTTCGTTAACGATATGTTCAAGGAGAAGTACGACGCCGAGCGCACCTTCGCCGAAGTCGGTTTTCCCCTGAACCCTGACCTGCCCTTCCGCCCCACCTACGAGCAGATTGAAGCAACCGTACGTCCCTACACGATGGCAGCTTATGTTGACATCGATTCGGATGGCCCCAGCAAGAGCACCGACGGATTGTCGCTCAAGAGCGGCGGTCTGCCCACGTTCAAGCATGAGGTAACCCTTGACCGCAAGATTCTGCGCGAAAAGATGATGTTGGCCGAAGCGATGCGCGGCACCAACAGCGAGATTGACAGCGTTATTGTCAAGTTGCTGTTCAAGGGTCTTGATGACCTTCTTGGCGGTAACTACAACACCATGCTGTATCAGCGCCACCAGGTTGTTTCCAACCTCGGCCGTCTCGTTATCGACGCAAAGAACAACCCCTATGGTCTGCCCATCGAGTTAGACTTCGGTGTTGACGCTTCGCACATCTACAAGAGCGATTGGTATTCTGTTGCTGTTGACGGCACCATCTCGCAAGAGAGCGGTGTTACCGGCGGCACTGTTTCCCCCGTCAAGGTTCTGCGTGACATCAAGCGCAAGGCAGAGGTTCTCGACGGTCTCGGCGCAAGCCACTGGGAAATCAGCAAGAACACCTACAACGCCATTCTTGAGATGCCCTACTTCCGCGACCTGTACACCATCGCTCTGCGTCCCGACATCGACGCTGCCAACCGTGCAGCCTTCGGTGCCACCATCGACGATGCCACCCTGTGGGCCTTCATCCAGGCACGCATTGGCCGCGTAGAGGTTATCGACGCAGTCGCCACCGTTGAGCGCATCAACCCCACCACCCACAAGACGATGTTCACCACTTTGAACTCGTTTAAGGACGGTGTGTTTGTTCTCGTTCCCGACGGCGAGATTGGCGATGTTCAGTGCGGACGTCCCGTTTACATGGAGACCCCTGGTTCGCGTGTAGCCCTGTATGACGGCGGCCGCACCCTCATCCGTCAAGTCTTCAACGACGAGAACATGATCCAGACCATCAAGTCTGAGGTGACGGGTCTCTGCGTTCCCAACAAGACCCGCTGGTTCTACTATGTATGCGTAGGCACTGGCGCTACCGTAACTGGCACTTCTTCGAGTGCAGGCACCTTGTCCTACCTTGTAGGTGATTTCATTAGCGACGCTGCGTCGAAGGCACAGGGTACGCTCTAAACTAAAACGCCATGTATAAAGACTGTCCAGCAAACGATTACGGCCTGTCAGGAATGACCCTTTTGGATTATTTCGGCGGTCTCGTCAACGCCCCCGTGTCAGCGGAAGGCATCAGGACAATTCTTGCGCGACGTCTCCTCGACCCTATTGACAAGTTTGACGGGGTGACAAGAGAGATTGAGCTCGCCACAGCCGACCTGTACAAGTGGATTGCGACATCCCCGTACAGGGTCGGTTCGACTGGCGACAGCGACAACGGTTGGGAGCACACCTCCGCAGGCTGGACTCTCACCGATGCAGACCGCAAGTATTACCTCATGCTCGCCAATGACATCTATGAGAAGTATGACGAGCCAACAGTCGGCAAGTCCGTGATAAGGATCACCAACCACGGTATCCGTCACACCGACTTCCCCTTGTTCGGTTGTTGCGGCAGAGGAAAGAATCACCACAGCAGTTAAAAGTCATGCTCGAAGCCAAGCCCATAAATCCGCGTTTCCCACATGGTGTGCGCATCACGAGAGCGGAAGCCGCCTCTCCTTTTGACGAGACGGCAGAGCGCACATTGTATTGCGGATGCGGACGAGCCTACACCGACACAACGACCACAGGCGACAACAACGTCGATATGAACCGCAGGAAATGTTCTATCCCGGTACGTTTCGATAAATGGAAAGAACCCGTTCTTGACGGCGACACCATTACCGTTGTCAAAGGCACGTTGAAAGAGGTCGGCAGAGTGCGTGATTTCGAGCCAGACAACGACCGCACGGTCATTTATTGGGAACTTGTAAGAGTTTAAGGGTTATGGCAATCACGAGGAACACGTCACTTGAGCATCAGTTCAAGGAGTTGTTGAAAAAGAACAGCAGAAAGGTCAATAGCCAGGCTATTGCCACTGTCCGCGCCATGCTTCCGAAGTGGGCAGACCAGCTCATTCGCGATGCAAGCGGATTCAACCACGTCACGGGTAACACCATGAACGGGTTCTTCGTAGGAGCCTACATGCCTTTCAACAGCACGATGCAACTTGTCGGAGCCGCCTTCTCGAGTGACAAGGTGGAAGAACCGACCAGGCCGACGCTGAAAAAAGGCGAGATGTATGACCTTGATGTCTATTGGGGCGGCAAGCCCGTCGAAGGCAAGCCCTTTGTTGGTATCTTCGGGACGCGCAACATCTTTTCTTTCGAAGAGAGCATGCGTTTCCTCCAGAGCCACAGGCCGAGCATTTCCCCTTTGGCGTTCATCGTCGGCAATAGCGTCAACTATGCCAAGTTCATCGAAGTCCACAAGAAAGGCAACCTTATCACCAAGTTTGCCGATGACAAAAAGAGAGAAGGTTGGATTGTAACCATGCACGGTAAGTGATGTTAAGCGTTAAGGAAATATTGAAGAGCATGTACGATGCCGTTGAAGGTATTGCCGACAAGACATACCTCCAAGACAGGCCCAAAGCAACAGACGACCGTATCAACAGTTATATCGTCGTAGAGTTGCCGTCGAACCTGTCGAGCGGAGTCATCGATGCAGGAGTGAGCGACTATGACGACTACACGTCAACGTGCCGTTTCACCCTGTTTGTACGCAACCGCACAAGAGCCGGTAACATCAACGAGATAGACATCAACAAAGTCGATGCGTTAATGACGTCGCTCCTCAATATTTTCCCTGTCGCTGACGGTCATGTACAGATTACCAGTCCATCCGTTGTTCTCAGCGGAGACGACGAGAGTGGTTTCCATTATATCTTTATACAAGCAAGATTGCGAACGATTTAAACATTCAATAAACAGATTAACTATTTTTTGTTATGGCAGTAAAAATTAAAACCGATTTGAAGCTCGTCATTGACGACCTTTCCATGCTTCTTGTCCAGAAGACTCCCATCGAGGTTGGCACCGGTAACACCATTACCATCAACCCCGACTACGAGTTGCCTGTCACCGTTGACACTCTGCAGACCACTGGTGGTGAGCCTACCATCAGCCACTACAAGGTTATCGGTCTTGATGCTGACTGGACTTCGAGCTCGACCCCTGGCGAGTGGACTGTACAGTTCACCGTTCCCACCATGCACACCGACGTGTTGAAGTTCGCTTTCGGCGACGATGCCGTAGTTGACATGGGTTCTATCACCAACAGCGGTGTTGACAGCGACAACCATCTTGTCATCCCCCAGGGCAGCGGCGAAGCCTGGTCTGGTGTCAAGGTCGGTCTGACCGCCCACAAGATCACCTGTTCGCTTGTTATTACCAACGGCGCAAAGGACAAGCTCGTCATCTTCCGCACTGTGGACTTGTACGCCCACGTGATGAAGGAAGCCAACGGCGACCCCTATTGCATCCAGTTCAACGGTACCGTTACTTCTGACGGTAGCAACGACATGATGGTTCTGACTAAGAACGCGGGGTAACTCCGAGCCAGTTATCGGTAAGCAGTACATCGCCGTCCCTGCCAACAAGTTCGAGCCGTTCCTCGCTGACAGTAAACTTCAACCGCAGTCTCACCAGTGCGGAGAAGTCTAATTTCAGAGCGACGCTCGGTGTTGGAGACTCGTTAGTCTCAGTGACATCAGAATCGTACACATTGATGAACAACCAAGTTCTTTCAATCGACAGAGGCTCGACAATGCAAGTAGGCAGTTACACCATCAGCGGAAGTGTGTTGAGTATCACGCTGCAAACGGCCAAATTCATCAAATCATTCGCTCTTGGTTAGACGATGGCTGGCTCGTAAATATGATTATGCAAGGGTGCGTGACAAGGGTAGTACCCGAAAGCGCGCCCTTTTCTCTTAACAATTCAAAATGGCAAAAATAGAACAACCGACAGACGAATACCGCAGGCTTCTTGACAGTGTGATAGAGGCAGAGCCAGAAGAGTTCGAGTTTAGGGGCAAGACCCGTAAGATGGGTTGGCTTCACAAAGGCACCGTACGCAAAGCCAGCCACGTCACATCGAAAGAAAAGAGCCCGTATAAGCAGCATTGTAAAGTGTGTGCAATCATGCTCCTTAACAATGTTTGGAAGATACGAGCCTTCTACTGGCTGTTATGGCGGTGGTGGTATTACATCTCCGACCTTGATGAAGTTGACATTCTCAAAGTCCTTGATGCAGGTAAAAAAAAAGTTCAGCGGGAGGCCTTCTTGCTGAATACCATGTTACTGACCGCGATGACGGATCTGATGATGACGATGACGAAGGAAGAAGCCGAGTCTATCCAAGCCGCACATCCTGGGGCGGAGCCTTCTCGTTAGCCGAGAAATACCCCTTCCTTTTCGAGCGTCATTACGGCATCAAAGCGTATGACTACTGGTGGGGCTACAGTGCCGCACAGATAGAGCTCATGGCAGTTGACCAGCCGCTCATCGTCCGTCCGCGTGACGAGAGCAAGCCAAAGCCCCACAGCAAGAAAGAGATGGAGCGCATTGCAGAAGAGTGGGCAAAGCGCAAGGAGAGCGAAGAAAGTCTCGTCGGCAAGAAGATAAACTTAAACGATTTCTTAAATTCATAAAGCAAAGCGATGGCAGACAGTGAATTTGGTCAGTTGTGGGCGGAACTCAACTTAAAAAACGAAGTCTCTCCGCAACTCCGTCAGATTATAAACGACTTCAAACTCGTTGACCAATCCGTGCAAAGGACGAAGAAAGCCTTACAGGAGTTCAGCGAAGTAGAAATAACCAAGAACACCAACGAGATTGAGAAGAATTGGCGCTCAGTCCGTGGCGCGGTCATTGACTACAAGACCGAGATTGACAAATTAAAGGCAAAGCTCAAAGAGTTAGACAGCCTCGGCATCGGCCGAGAAGCCAATGCGTACCGAAAGTACGAAGAAGAGTTGAAAAAACTCATCAGCCTGCGCGAGCAGCTTATGCGCCGCAACAGGCGAGGAGACATCATCGGCACTGACGACATTACACGATACAAGTCTGAGTTTCAAATAGTTAAGAAAGAAATAGCCAATACTGATGTACAAGCCAAGCGTCTTGTTGACACACAAAGGCAGAACATCTCGGCGGTAGAGAAGATGGTGGCGCAGTATGACAAGATGGCCACATCCCTTGCAAGCTCACGCCAGACCGCCCTTGACAGCGGTATGACGAAGATGGGCACGCAGTACCTCGAGAACACCGTTCAACGCATCAAAGCCGTTGCCGACACCTTGCGTCAAGCATTGAGCAACCCCGCTTCGCTGACCACAAACATGGTGCAGCAGATGTCCGCGCAGTTCGACCAGCTTGAGGCCAGGGCGAAGCGACAGGCCGAGAGCATACGCACCCAGATGTCTGCCCGCATGCTTTTCTCCGACAGCACGACCGCGGTAGCCACTATGGAGACTGCCGTTGAGCGCTTGCGCAACAAGCTGCGCGCCCTTAAAGAAGACAAAAAAATCACCGTTGACACCACGGAACTTGAAAGAGCGAAGAGCAACATCGAGCAATTCATTGCAAGATACAGGCAGGCACTCGCGTCGCCGAACTTCAGCAAAGGCGAAGCAAGGCGTCTTGCCGAAGAATACCGTGTTTTGACCGAAGAAGCGCGCAAAGCCGGTGTTGTCGTTGACGGTCTCGCCCAGGCGCAGAGGCGCGCCAATGCCGCAAGTTCAGCCGCAGCAGCGGCCAACATCAGGCAGACCGCGGAAGCCTTGCAGCAGACCCGTGCCGCCTTCGACCCGATTATCCAGAAGATGCAACAGTTGCAGAGTGTCACCACCCGCACAGGAGTCATCTGGGAGCAGTTCAAGACGCAGATAGCCTTCACTGCCTTCTCCGTTTACGGCCTTGAGCATTTCCTCAAGAGCATCATCACTGTCGGCGGTGAGTTCGAGCGTCAGAGAGTTGCACTGCAGAACATGCTCGGCGATATGCGCGAAGCCACCGAGATTTTCGGCCAGTTGAAGAACCTTGCCCTTGAGTCTCCATTCACATTCCGCCAGTTGTCCACCTACACCAAGCAGTTAGCCGCCTTCTCCATCCCTTACGAAGAGTTGTACGACACAAACAGGCGCTTGTCTGATATGTCCGCAGGTCTCGGTGTTGACATGAGTCGATTGATTTTGGCCTACGGCCAGGTGCGAGCCGCCACCGTCCTGCGTGGCCAGGAGTTACGCCAGTTCACTGAGGCCGGTGTTCCTATGGTAGAGAAGTTGGCCGATTACTTCACCAAGTTAAACGGCGAGTTAGTCACCACTCGTGATATCTTCACGATGATCTCCAAGAAGCAGGTACCGTTTGAGGCCGTGCGTGCCGTTATGCAGGAGATGACCGACGAAGGCGGTATGTTCTACAACATGCAGGCGAAGATTGCCGACACGTTGAGCGGACGTTGGGGCAACTTAAAAGACGCATGGGAAATCCTTTTAGGCGAAATAGCAGACGGACAATCCCTTGCTGGTACAGCATTGAAATCAGCCGTTGAAGGCCTTACGTCCATTATCCGCAACCTCAGAACCGTCTTGGGTCTTCTTGGCGGTCTCGCCGCTGCGAGGGCAATCTCAGGCATTGGAGTAGCATTAAGTGGTGCGTTTGTCGGTATGAGCTCTTCCGAAAAGCAATATCTCCAAGCCAAAAAGCTTGTTGCCGCTGATCTTCAACGTGAGGCGATAACAAGGAAGCTCAACTCAAACGAGCAAGCTATCCTGATGACAAAGAACAGGATGACCATGCTTGACTACAAAGCGCTCGTCCAAAGCGGGGCTCTTGATAAGTATCAGATGATGATACTCGTTAAGCGCAGAAAGATCACTTTCGAGATGGCCAAACAAGCGATGCTTAACCAAGGTATTTACATGGAAGAGATTGCCCGCTTGCAGAACATGTCACGCATGGAACTAATGGTTCGTCGTATGGGCATTTCGCTAAAAGCGATGTTGTGGAACTGGAATACGGCATTTATGGCGATTGGTGCCGTAATTGGTGCTTATATCCAGCACTCACAAAAGATTGAAAACATCAGAAGCAATCTTGCAGAACAGGCCAAACAGCAACGAATAGACCTTGGGGCATTCCTCGGCGACAATGAACTGAAAGACGGTATTGACACAGCAGAAGCCAAGCGTGCTGTAGAAAAATATGAAGCAGAACTCAAAAAGGTAGCGCCAAACTTCCTTGAAATCAAATCCAGAATCGTAGGCGAGCACGGAGAGAGCCCGCAAGAGCAAGCCGAAGCATACCGTAAAGAGTTGCAGAATTTTCTCAACAACAGTGGAGTATCTGACTTTGTCGCAAGGGAAGCAAACAACCTAAACGATAGAGGATGGGCGCGTGATACCGTCATTGAGAAAGCGAATAAGTATTATCGCGCCATGCAAGACCTGCGTGACGAAGTGTCGAGGCTCGATCCATTAAAACTCAAGCAGGTGGTTGATTTGATGACCAATATGGACGATGCAACCAAGGCTACGACCAAAGACCTCATTGACCAAGGGCGCAAACTTGAAGCGTTAAGCTTTGGAGCAAGGAAGTGGATTGTTCCAAAAGACAACCTCCCAAGGCAAACGCAAGACTACATTGACTATATTGATAGAATTAGAAATTCTATCTTTAATGGCTCGTCTTCTGAAATTGAGTTTAAGGATGTATCGGATGAGTTCTTTGCGAAGCTCAAAGAAGACATCAAAAACAGCTATAGCGATGCTTTTGACAAAGACGGCAAATGGATAGGACCAGACGGGCTCAAAGAAGTGCTTTTAGCCGGTTTCCGCAGTCAACTGTCTGCAGCAGGTGCGGATGAGGCAGCAAGCAAAGGCCTCATGATGGAGTTCGAGAAGATGATTTTCGGGGACTCGACATCAACAGCGGTCGAAATGCTCGCCAATACCTTTGTCCAGAAAAACCAGAACCTTGTTGCAAAGTTCAAAGCAAGCGGAGGACAAGTTACCAATGAAATCAAGAGCGCCCTTGACGAGCAAGCGAGAAACATCGCACTCACCGACTTTAACTTCATGCAAAACCTTGATTATCTCCTTAACGGTCAGGGTAACAATGAAGTCGTCAAGCGCATCCGCATCCTTATTGGTCTTGATGACCCCGATTTACAGGAGTGGCAAAAGGCAATGATTGAGGACTTCGGAGATGAATTCCGTATGGTCATCAAAGCGTCTCCAGACATTCCTTCCGCTATCGAGGCTATCGAAAAACTCTATAAAGAGTCCAAGGAAAAGGTAGATACCTTCAAGCCGTTACTGTTAAAGATGGGCATCAACTTTACAGGTGGAAACCTTCCAAAACAGGCACCGCTTACACTTAAACCAGAATACCAAAACATCTGGACTGGTGTACAGGAACAAGCCAATGCCGCCATCAATGTAGTGAATAAGGTCAACGAATTACAAAACAAATGGAACATTGACACAAGTGGCGGTAAAGGCAAGACAAAGAATAAGAACACGACAGGCGGAGGCCGCAAAGAGGACAAGGAGTTGCAGGCATGGCAGCGTCATGTCGAGTTGTACAAGAAGTTCCTTGACCAGTATCGCGAGCTCACAAAGATGTACGGCGAGAAAGAAGCCCTCGACAAGTTGCAGACCTCGAAAGCCTACGAATGGGTCGTCTCTTTCGCCAAAGCGCGTGGCCTTGATGTGACCGACATCGACTCGATGAACGAAGCCCTGAACAGCATCCTTAACGTCAACAAGGGCGACAAGCAGAAGCGCAGGGATGCGATGGCCAAGCGAACCGCAGACCTCGAAGCCGAAGGTTACAAGCGTGCAGGAGAGACGTTAAAGCGCCTCAACGACGAACTTAACGAGCAATTAAAGATACTCAACGACCAGTATGACGCTTATCAGAAGATTTTCCAGATTACTGGCAACCGCGAAGGTGCCATGCAACTTGCTTTTGGCGGTAACGTCACCAACGAGCGCTACGTCGATGAACTCACCGAGCAACTGCGTGATGCACTGAGGAAAGTGAATTGGTCTGGCACCATTGATCAAGCCCTTGAAATGACCAAGGAACAGGTCAATAAAACCTTTGGTGAGGAGAGTGAGGCTGCCAACCTCATCAACAAAACGAAGGAAGAGCGCAATAAGTTGGAAAAAGAGTACATCGACATCCTCGCCAATGCGCTCTCGTCCGACATGTCGCTTGAAGATAAGCGTGCCGAGGCCGTGCGTAAGTACAATGAGGAGTTGCGCAAACTCATTGAACTGCGCAACAAGGCCACTACCGAAGAAGGTAAAGCGCAGGTACAGGCTGGCATTGACGCATTGACGAGCACCCACAACCGCAACATGGCGGGTTATGACACCAAGATTTTTGAGCGTGATGTTAACCTCGGCGGGTTGATGAACAACTTGTCCGCCATGAGCACCAATATGCTCACAGGCATCATAGACTGGCTCGAGATACAGCGCAGGCGTTACGAAGGCGACCGAACTGACGAAGGAATCGCAGAGTACAACCGCCTGACCGAACAAATCAACAAGATTACCGATATTCTCACCGAGCGTGGCAGTCTTTTCAGTATGTTCAAAGAAGCATTCTCCGATGTCAACGAAGACATCACCTACGGCAAGAACGGGCGGCCGATAGTCAGCGGAGCAACCGCTGCGAGGTACGGGTTGAAAGAAGGTCAAGAGATTGACTTTGACACAGAAGCCCGTATCCGCAATATGGAAAAACTGCGCAAATTATCTGTAGCTATTGACAAAACGTCGAAGGCATTCAAGGACATCGAGACCATTCTCAAACCCGTCATCGACCTATTCGATGCACTCGGGCAAGAAGACACCATCCTCGGTCAAGGTCTGCAAGCTGGCAGCAACGCCTTGTCTGCCGCAGGTTCTACCGCAGGTGCCTTTAACAACCTCGCACAAGCCGCAGGGCCAGACAGCCCCATCGGTTCGCTGTTGAGCCAAGCAGGCCCATACGGAGCCGCAGCAGCCGCCGCGTTGAGCGTTGCTACCACCATCTTCCAACTGCACGACAAAGCCCTACAGAAAGAAATCGAGGCGAGCGAAGCCAGGCAGAAAGAGATGGAAGACCTCGCCAGCAATCTTAAAGCCGTCCTTGACAGAACCATCGGCGACATCTATGCCGCAAGGATGGACGACAACACCAGGAAGCGTTACGAAACGATTATGTCAGGTCGTGACAGCTTGCAGGGAAACAAGCTCGGCTACTGGGATCGGTTAAAGGCCCAGAAAGAGTATGCCCACTACACCAAAGAGACCATCCAGGCGATGAGGGAGGCTTTGAGTTCCGGTGCGTACTACGACGCAGAATTTGCCGCCCTTCGTGCCCAGCGTGACGAGATACAGAATCAGATTGATCTTGAAAAGAAGAAAAAGAAAAGCGACGACAGCGTCATCAAAGACCTTGAGCAGAAGCTCATCGAAGCCGACGACAAAATCAAATACTATGCGACGGACATGGCCAAGGAGCTTTACAGCATCGACATCAAGTCATGGTCTGAAAGCCTTGCCGACGCCATCATCGACGCGTGGGCCAAAGGCGAGGATGCTGTAGAGGCCTACAAGAACAAGGTCAACGACATCATGCGTGACATCGTCAAGAATATCGTCGCCAAGAAGTTCATCCAAGATGCCCTTGAGCGCGCCAACCTTGAAGGCATCATCAAGGACGAGATGGACACGAAAGACGGCAAGCTTGACGAGTTTTCAGCCAAGAAAATCGGCGACGCTTTGATGACGGCATCTGATAGCGCCATCAGCAACACCACCAAGTTGCTTGAATACCTCAAGAGCGTGGGTTATGATTTGAGCGACACCGCCAACAACGCCAGCACACTGGGCAAAGGCATCGCAAGCATCACCGAAGACACTGCCGACCTGTTGGCAAGTTACATCAACGCCATCCGTGCCGATGTAGCAGCCATGCGAGCCCTCGAAGAGCGGGTCATCGAGGGCGGGTTTACAGAGATCAACTCAAACCTCACCCTACAGTTGACCGAGTTACGCAATATCAGCACGTTTGCAGAGCGCAACGCCCTTGCCGCCGAGAGGATACTTGACCTTTTCAACAGCGTCACGACCGTCGGCAGTAACGGAAGAAAAGTCAGGGTTTAATCGCTTTGTTTTAATCATAATCATTGGGGCGGCGCAAAACCGCCTCATTTTTTATGCAAATTTTCTATATTTATACCATTTTATTGTATATCTTTGCGTAATAAACAATAACTATGGCAATAGAGAAGGTGTACATACAAAAAGAGGCGGTTATTAGGGATAGAGTTTCTCCCGTATATGACCCATCGACTCCCGCGACAAGCAACCGAGCCTGGGGCGAGATATACACCAACAGCATACCATTCACAATGTTCGGCGATGTCAAAGACTTGTATAGCAACGATTGGCATGACGAGCACGGCATAGAAGAATACGCCGATGAAGTCCACGGCTTGTACCGCAAGCATTACGACATGGATGTCAAGTGGATATACAAAGGCGACAAATATAGCGCCAACTCCCATATCAAAGGGTTCCTTGACTACTTGTCAGGGAGAGACGGTCTCGGCGTGTGGTTCAAGATTTACTGCACATGGACGAGAATCGGGCGCCAACACGTCCGCCTCCTTAAAGTTGACCCGAGTGCCGAGCTCGTGCGCAACGGAGGCGGCGATGTTATTGTTTTCAAAACGACTCTTAGGGTATGTGACCCTGTCACCGACATAACGCTGGCGATATAATGGTTGATATAACGATATACAGCAAGAACGGCACCGAGAAGGCCGTTGTGAAGTCCCTCGAATACGACGGAACTTTCATGGGCGACCGTTATGTCACCGTTTCCGTCAGTTCGCCTACCGTAATAGACTGGGCTATTGGCGACTATCTGGAATACCGTGGCGAGCGGTGGTCATTATGGCTATTGCCCGCCACGAGTAAGGTGGCGCGAGTAAGCACTTACGGCGGTGCTATCGAATACAAAGACATCCGTTTCAGTCCAACGGAAGAAGAATTGAGGCGCTGTTCATTTCTTGATGTTGTTCTTCAAGACAACGAAATACACTACACCAGTCTGCCTAATTTCTCCTTCTATTGTGCCACGGCGAAAGACCTCGCCGACCGCATCCAGGCGAACCTCGACAGGTTGTATCCCGGTCAGTGGACTATCATCGCCAATCCAGCCGCGTCGATTACCGACCAATCGCTGACCTTCTCAAACAACAGTTGTTGGGAGGCCCTTGCTGTAGCCAACACCACATTAGGCTTGAACTTTATCATCGACAGCGTCAATCGGCAAATCACCATTGGTGGTGAAGGAGCGTTTATCGAGACCCAAATGGAGTACGGTTTCGGCAAGGGCCTAAAGAGTGTTGAGCGCACCATTGACGACAACCAGCAAGTCATCAACCGCCTGTATGCCTATGGGAACACGAGAAACCTGCCTTATCGTTTTTACAACAAACGTTATCCAGAAGGCTCGTCGGTTTTTGACATGGTGCAATCCATGTACCTTCCCAACCTCATGCTCCCCGGTATTTGTCGCGGTTGGAGAACCGCTGACGCAGTCAATTATCTCGACGATAACGGATGCGTCTATAAAGACTACGGAGCCGAAGGCCAAGAACTCACCTACGACCAGTCCATCCATTGGTACAAAAACCCAGACGGAAGCGATTACGAAGGCACAATTTACACATTGTGGAAGCATTACTCGTTAAGCGAAGACAGAGCGATGTACTATTGCGACCGCGTATGGATCGAGAGCAACGACAGCGTCAAGAAATGCGGAGTCCAAGAAGGTGTTAAATTCTTCGACGGGAGTGACGACCTTGTTGACGACATCTACCCATCCATCACAGGTTTCAGCTCCACCGAAGCCCTTGCGGAAGCATTAGGCGACGAAGAAGCCGCTGCGCAAAACCTCACTTACGAGCAAGGTGTACTTGATGAAATCCTTTCAGCTACCGTCGATTCGTGGGACGGCATCATTCCCGAAGAGCAAGAGACAACGCCAACGTTCTATATCCGCATCAAGAACATCGGTTTTGACTTGAGCGACGCAGAACTTGATGCCAGCGGCGACACGCCGAGGTTGTCGATGAAAAGCGGCATGTGTACAGGCCGAGAGTTCAACATCCTTGAGTGTAAGAAGCAAGTGTCGGTTAACGGTTCATGGCGAGACTACGACCCTAATAATCCCGTTTCGGGCCCTTGGTCTTATTCGCTCAAATGTGAAGTCGCTGCAGACGACAGCATCGGCCAATACTTTCCCAACGACAATTTCAGGTTATCATCCGGTGACAGGTTCGTCATTCTTGGCATCAAGATGCCCGATGTATATGTAGATGTCGCAGAGAACAGGTTGTTAAAAGCCGCCATTGTCTGGTTGAGCGAGAACGACAAGACAGGATATAACTACTCCCCTGCCATCAACAACATCTACATGGCAGAGAACCCCGAGACATCCGCCTTGCTCAAAGAAGGCAACGTATTGCATATCTACGACGAAGACCTTGACATTGACGTAGAGATGACCATCTCTCAGTTCAAGATCAAGAACGACAAGCAGATTCCCGAGTACGAAGTCACGTTGAGTAACGACAAAGAAGCCGACCTTGTGCAGCGTGTCACCGCCCAGGTACACCAGTCTTATACGCAGTTTATCGGCGGGAAAGGCGAAGGCGGAAGCAGTATCTACCTTATTGGTACGAACAGCGGTGCTTCACCTACAGACAACAACGCTTTTTCGGCAAGACGTTCACTGCGTATGTTTCTGCGTAAAGATGTTGACGACACCGCCGCTGGAAAGATAACATTTGAAGGGGGCACCGACACAAAAGAAAGTGCCGATTTCTCCGACGAAAGAGGTTTCCTCAGCGGCTGGTTAGGCTATGGTGCCAGAATCAGTGGAAGCGGAACGGCTGAATTTGAGTCCGTCGATGTTCGTGGCGCCTTGCGTGCCGCCGAGCTCGTGTTTAACCAAATCAGGGCAGAGGACGGCGAAAGCATCCGTTCTATCGGTTATGGAGAAATACTTACAGTGACACCCGACGTTGGAGCCAGGGGCCAGATACTCAACACCGGCACCGCGACATTAAAACTTGACGGTAACGAATGGGCGACCATAGACACCGAAGACATTTGCCGAGGGTTATATAACACCATCGCCAAAGACTACGACAACAGCAACGGCGACACCGTTGACGCCAACGGATTCCGTGGCAAAGCAGGTTTTTTCTCGAGTTATTTCGAGATCACATCCGTGACAAGTTCAAAAGGTTCTTGCGAATTTACCTATCAGTTGCAAGAATCGAATGGCGTTGCCACTTGTGAGCATCCCTGTCCTTTGATGAAATTCGTCGCATACGGAAACTTCAACAGGGGGAATCTTGAAAGCAAGAAAAAGCGCCAAAGTTGCATCTACACCACCGCTGTCGGCATATCGCCAAGGAAGCTTTTCCTTGCAGGGGTGAAGACATTCGACATAAAGCCGCAGTACATCAAGATAGCCGAAGGCAATATAGAAGGTGTTGTTGTCTTAGAAGATAACAACGGCACGCCCGTGCAGAAAACTCTTCACGGTGATGCAGGTTTCTTCTGCGAGGACAACATCTACCTCGGCGGCATCATCGACCAGTTTACCGCCGCCGCATGGGATATCATCAACCAGAGTGGCAACCGCTCCGCATACATAGATTCCAATATTGACCAAATCGTTGTTGACTGCGACAGTGACGGGTATGTAACCGACGACGCGTTATTCAACATCAACGCAAGGCTTGCTCTCGGCAACGCCACACTCGCTATAACAACGAGCATTTTCAGATACAACGGAGTAACCGACAACACCGACCACGACGAAGTATCGTATGTCACCAAGCAATACTCATGGCAAAGGGGTGAGTTTTTGCAGTCAGGAGTGATTGAAGCCACGCTTGAAGGAGATGACCAAGACGGAAACACCTGGGTTGGCCGCAAGAGTATCTCCGTAATTTCCAACAGGAAAGGCGAGAGCATCCCAGGCAGTAGCGGTCGTGGCATCCAATCCATAGCATCGTACTACCTCATCACTTCGTATGCGAGCGGTGTCACAAACACAAACGGTGCCTGGGGAAATTGGAGCAATGTTTATTCCATGCCGACGGCTGCAAAGCCTTACCTTTGGAAATACACGCTGTACTCATATACCGACAACACCACCTACAAGACCGATGCAGAACTGGTTTACACCTTCACGAACGAAGTCAACGAAAACCTGTTAGACGATACAGCGTTCCTCGACTTAGAAGTGTCTGATGCTTGGGATTTGAAAGGCGAGTATCGGTTGCCGTCTGGTGTGACCATTGACGACTTGCCCCCGTTGACCCACGAGGTCTCAACCATTGACGGTTATATGGGTCATAAGGCATTCAGACTTGAGTTTGCGGGATACCAAGGCAACCCCGTTACCATTGATGGAACAGAATACAAAGGAGAAAACGGGTATATCGAATACCTACGGCAGCCGATCTACGCAGTCAATGGCAAGACAAAAAAGACCGAGGCTGGTTCTTGGTACACCCTTTCCTTCTGGTTGTACGGAGTTATTGACAACACAAACTACAACCACAGCAGTAAGGCGTATTACGTTGATTTATTGTTGCCTACAACCATTGCGGTAAGAGGTGAGACAATCGTTGATGGTGTTAAAACGAGCAACACAACGATACACTTCTCGCCCACCCAGACTTGGACAAGGCACACCGTCACGTTCAAGACCCCGGCGACTATCAGCGCAGACCAATACATCCAGTTCCAGGCTTACGATAGGTTCTACACGCAAGACACAAGGTTATGTATGCCCAAATTAGAGAAAGGCATCATTGCTACCGATTATGAAAACGGAATGGTCAGCCACGAGCCTATTGTAAGAACCACTATTTGGGAAGAGAACAAAGAATACTTCCGTGGTGCGAGCGGAGAAAACTACATCGACATTGTAAATTATGGCGGCAAGTGGTTCCAGTGCAGGCAGAGCCACATATCGACTACCGGGAATGCACCGACCATTGGAAGTCAAAACGAATATTGGAGGCAAGCAAGCAACTTCGACTTCCTTTCGACTGGTGTATTGCTCGCACAAGAGGGATACATCAACAACCTTGTTGCAACAATTCTTAGAACAGGTTCGTATCCCAATCCGCATGTTGAATTAGAAAGCGGGAGGGTTGCGTTCTACGGCACTTTGGATACCCCTTCAATAGAAATAGTCACAGACATCTACGGCAATGCCCACCTCCGCTTCTATCACTCCGACGGGTCTTTTGCTTATGACCTCGGCCCCGAGACGATTACGCAAAATGTTGACACGGTTGATAACAAATTCTTCCCGACGCAGCATATTGCGACGACAAGTAACTCGACCATATTTGACTTCATCCTCATCAGTAATTCTTATGTTGACGAGCCCATACGAAATCCTAATATGCTCAGAGCACCAAGCCCTCAGCTTGGCGGCAAAAGCATAACAAGTTTACCCAACGGCAGTTGTGATACTTTGTATAAGTTTGTTGAAGGTTATGTCACTGTCGGTGATCACAAAGAATATAACGTGTCAGGTTCTTCTACGCCATCAGCGTTCCACTTAAAATTCTTCACGCAGCAATCGGCAAGTATTTCCAATTACGCAACAGGGTGGTATGCAAGGCAAATTATCACCCGTGCAGGAACGGCTGCTGACGGCACAAATGTCCGTGGTATCGTGTTTGATTACTACATATCAGGAGGAATCACAAAAACCGTGACCGTATATTTCAAGGAAAGTGATGCTTTTAACGGGCGCGACCGTTGCTACAATACGTCCGAAATCAGCTACAACACCCAGTATTATACGAACGTGTTAGACTGCGTACAATCATTAGCAACCCAATAAACAAATATAACTATGCAAACTACGAATTGTTGCAATAACGGAAACAGTGCGAGTGGTAATGCCACGGTAATCAAGCACGTCTATGGCAATGAGATAACAATGATTATCCCGTTGACAAGAAGGCACGTCGAGCTTCGTAGCGGCACCTCTATCGTTTCTGACGATTCTCAACTTCCAAAACTCGAGAAAGCCGTTGTCAGATTCAGCAAGGGAGCCATCAAATTAGACTTTGATGCGCACATAGAATCGAACGCAGTAATGGTAAGAGACAAAGGCACCATACCCATTGGCACATATTCTATTACCGTCTTGTGCGAAGATTATGACGGAAGGCCTATGCGGTTCAAGCAAAGCACCGTCCTTGACGTAGTCGATACCACAGACGAAGGCGGTATGTATGACACCGATGAGTTCGACGTTATCGCATACTACCCGATTATCAACGGCCGATCCAGTGCCGTCATCATTGGCAGCGACGATGTAACAATCACCGAAGGCAAGAACTTTGGCAGTGATGACACACCTTATGACGAATATGCCGACATCAATGCAATAATTGGTGACGGTCAAGTCCAAGTTACCGACAACGAAGTAATCCTAACGATTTAATAATATATAATGCAATATGGCTAAAAAAAGGTTTAGAATAAAAGACAGGTCCGGCAACGTTGTGGATTACGATGTAGCCGCAAGTTCCGTGACCCTCAATGATGGCGTTGATGTCGAGCAAAAGATAGCCGACATTGATGAAGAAGTCACTGACCTTAGTGAAACACGTTACAGAAAACCTGTCAACGGGGTTCCAAGGACAGACCTTGACAACGATGTTAACAGTTCGCTCGACAAAGCAGATTCCGCTATTCAAGGTTTAATTGTTAACAACGAAGAAGTCGTTCCTGATAGCACGGCCAAGAAAGTCCGAATCAGCATCCCGACGCAAGTGCAATCAGATTGGAACGAATCAAGCCAATCAAGCCCTGCGTTTATCAAAAATAAGCCAACTGTTGTCTCCAATGTATTCTACGAACCATCAACTGGTAAAATCTGGGTATCGACTGGTAGTAGAGTTACCGAGTTGATTGACATCAACACTTTTTTCAACAGCATTTCGTACAACTCAAGCAACAACATCATAAGTTTCCTGAACAAACGAGGTGTCGTTGTCGCTACGCTTGATGCTTCATCTTTTGTTGTTGACAAATTCGTTGAGAACGTCACCTTGGACAGTTCGACCAACGAGTTGGTCATCACGTTCAACACCGCATCTGGTAAGAGCCCCATCCGTGTCCCGCTCGGTTCTATCTCGGGCCAAGGTACCGTTCAGAGTGTAAAGATGAACGGAGGCACGCCGATTCAGCCCGTCAACGGTGTTATCGACTTGGGCACCGTCATCACCGAGCACCAGTCCCTCTCCTCCTACGCCACCAAGAACTATGTTGACCAGGCTGTACAGCAGGCGGAGCAGGGTGAGACGGTTGTAACTTCAGTCGATGATGTGGTACTTGTTGACGGATTCAACTCAAACACCGTTCTTGCTGGTGCAACCGCAAGGTCGGTAAAGGAGTTGTACGATAACGTTATGGCTTTGAGAAACGCATTGGCTGGCATCGCATTCAAGGATGGCCTTCCTGCTTGGAAGACCGTCCCACAAGTCACCTACTCGATGGACTACACTGGCCTGACCAATTTCGCAGAGCCGCAGACTACATCTTGGGTCGAAGGAAGCGAGGTCACGGTAGTGCTGAGAGCCGCAAGCGGCTATGTTCTTAATGCAAATGTAGCATCAGCCATGACAGTGACCGACATGGAAGACAATGCTCTTACGTTGTCGCAGAACCCGACATTTGATTCAACTGGAGGTACTATCTCATTCAAGATTGCGCACATTGACCGCAACTTCAAGGTGACAGCATCTGCCGCACAAGCATTGGCTGTTGCAATGAAGGCTAATAGCAATTTGAACTTGTCACCGCAGGGAGTTATCAGCGGTGAAACATTCAGCGGAACCATTACACCTGCCAACGGATACAAGTTACCCACCACGATTGATGGCAACAATGTAAGCGGCTCTCATGGAACGGTCACTTACACACGCACATCAAACACTCAAGGAACTATCACCATTGCCAACGTGACAAGCGCACTCACCATCAATGCGGATGCCGTTGAATTAACTCCATACACAGCCACCATTGATGACGACAATACTGGCAAGGTCAGCGGAAGTAACAATAATGCGCCAATCGAGGGCCAGCCTTGGTCAACGGAAATCAGTCTGAATAGTTCTGCATCTGAAGACGATTCAATTACTGGGATAACGGCTACTATGGAAGGTGGCGGTCAAATCATTGCCAACGGAAATACCGTAAGCACTAATTCGGTCACGGGCAACATCACCATAACGGTGACGGTTGCGACTGTATCAAGACATACAATCATCCTGCCGACGAATGAGCACGTCGTTGTCAAGGCGAGCGATAATAGCGCAGTTCTCAAGGCGGCTGACAATACTGCACCAACCAACCCGAAGGTAACCGAAGGGGAACCTTTTAGCTGCTACATCAGCGCGGAGGAGGTTGAACAGAAGATTATCGGGTCTAATTCTCCCTATACGAGTTATGAATTGTCCAATGTGAGAATCACAATGGGGTCGCAAGACGTGACAGAAACATCTCTTGACAGGAGTTCGGGGAAGATAACCATCAATGCAGTGACTGGAGCAGTTGCTATCACGACGGACTCAATAGCCTTCAACGAGGGCTCGTCGATTGGCTCGAATGGTGATTTTGCGAAACAAGATTACTCTTATTATGCTGATAATAACAACCTCGACTACTGCTGCACCAAGGATTACATCCCTATTCCGAGCGATAAGGGCATCACAAAAATCATAGCTGGGGCAGGTGGTAAGTATGGCGTTAGAGACAGCTTCCTTCCATATATTGCATTCTACAAATACGACAATGGGTCATATGAGTTTATTTCAAGTGTTTGTATTGGCCAAAAGTCGTCAGGTACACCGAGTTGGTTCATGGGTGCGGATGTCCCGATAACAAAAAACGAGGAGCAGGTGTATCCAACGCATTTCAGGATAGGTTTCAAAACCGATATTGACCAAAGCGACACGGTTACCATTGGAGGCACTACCACAGGTAAACGCGTTAATAGCCTTAGGAAAAAACGATTTGTCATAGGGCTGGACGCACAAGACAACGTCACCTACTTGTATAGGGGGATTGGTTATGATGGAAGATATGAAGATAGAGAAGGCGGATACGGAATAAGCTGGTGCACTGCACTGGATGCGAGTAACACCAGCGTCCAGGATCAGTACATGAGCGGCTGCGTTACCAAGTTAATCTCTGTAGGAGGTGCATCTACGCTTGATTGCGTATTAGGCAAATTACAGCCTTATAGGAACAACTACTCCAATATTCTGTTTTTTGACCAAAATGAAAACTTTATAAGTGGCGTAAAAACGTCAGACACATCTGATACATCGCCGTTTACGGAAAAAGCCGTTACTGTTCCATCAAATGCCGCATATTTCAGGCTAACCACAGCCAACCCAGACGAGGCGTATGTCAAGAACCATGATAATGGTGAGTATCTTTATAAGGGTATTTATGTAACTGATAATTAAATAACATGGCACGAAAGGAGATAAATATCGAGCAAAGCGCAAGCCAAGTTGCAGGCCAGTCCAACGAGAACATGGCTGAACTTGCCGCATTACGGAATGTCAATCAATCGGAGTTGACGGAACTCAGCGAAGATATGACTGCAACGGCTTTTGTTGATGCTTTGAACGGGAACTTTGAGGCGTTGTACGACGGTGCTGGCAGCAGTCAAGGCGACGATAATTACGAAGTGTTTTTCTACCGCTTACAAGGCTCAGGAGAGCACTCAATAGACTTAAGGCAGGGTGACAAGGTGACTGCGTATGGTGAACCGAGAACCAACCAAGCCAACAACAACCAAGTAAGGCTATGGTCTTATTTTGCTATGTCCACAGTAAAAGTCGGTGACACCTTCTTGTTCAAAGGGGATAAAAATTACAAGAGTGGTGCTGACGCAAGAGTAATAACAGATAAATCACTTTCTTATCAAGGTGTTACCGTGACTTTGGAAAATGATTATTCGACAATAACAACGCAATCAGGAATGTTTATCATCAAGGTTGAGCGGCCTGTCAACGGAAGCATACCAGACTACAACCCTTTGTACGGGAAGAGGTGGCTTTCGATAGGCGCCTCTATGACAACCGAGCAAAGTGGTTATTCTGATGTGTCCTACGTCTCTATTATCGCCGATAAACTGCACATGAGAGTGGAGAATACGGCTATTGGCGGGACGCATGTTAACTACCACTTCAACTATCTCGGTAGTGAGTTTAAGAGTGTATGGGGTGATTATGACATCATAACAGTGTTGCTTGGAACAAACGACTTTTATTTGATGTCAAATTCGCTCAAAGGTTACACTTGTGTAAATTCTGACGACTATCCACAAGACGGGATAAACACCACTCTTGAAGGTGGCACATATTCGGCTGCAACACCGCAGACCCCAAGTATGCCCACGAGGTATCAGTTGCTGGCTGAGAAACTGAAGTCGTTGTGGCCGAATGCAATGATTGTGTTTATTTCGGTAATCAAGCGATTTGGAGATGGTCAAATAATTGATTATACAAATGCCGTTTCATCTATGCGTAATGTGTGTGCGCATTGCAACATCCATTTTGTGAATTTGTACGACGCAATCAGCCCATACACACTGGATGAAAGGAAAAAATATTTCATCAAAGCAGACGGTTCAGACGGCACGCACCCAAACAGGCTGGCGCATGAGCTTTTCCTTGCACCAAGGATACAAAAAGTAATGCTTGAAGCGGCAATGGCGCATAAGTCAGTCCAAGGAAAAATCATAACCTATATCGGTGGAGGCGACGTATCATCTGTTGACATGACATCCAGCACCATTACAATCGGTGTGCGTGGGATAAATCTTTCCGATAAAATCATCGTTGCCGTCAGTAATAGCTCATTCAGTGTGCCAGAAACAAACGCATCGAATCACGCAACCGAACTAATCTCAAACGGATGGAGTGAACTTGTCATCACGCATGACGGAGAAGACACATCCGCTGTCATCACGTTCACAAGCGGCAGCGTGACAAAAGAACTGACGGTTAATTATACAGCATCATGACCCTTGACAAGAAATACCACTTCCTCGCAGGGTTTGTAGCCGCATTAATTGTCGGCTGGCCCTGCTTGGCAAGCGGCTTGTTCGCAGGTCTTTGGGGTTGCCTTGCGGGTGTCATCGCAGGTGCCACTAAGGAGTGGTGCGACAAGGTGTACGGCGGCAAGTGGGACTGGCGGGACTTTGGATTCACCTGCATTGGGGTTGCGGTGGCGATGGTATTCATCGTAGTAGTGCATTTAATCTTTTAGGAGGACTGAAAAATGATAAAGGAATATTCACATATATTGGCAGGCTTACCAGTGATGTATCTATTGGTGGTGGTTAGTATGCTTGTGGTCATCGGTGCGATGGCTATGGATGCGATGTTTGGCTGGCGAAAGGCCAAGGAACGTGGCGAGGCAAGGACGAGTTATTTGTTCAGCAGGTCTATCAACAAGTTCGCCTTGTATGAAGGAGTCTTGTTTATATCGGCTGGTATTGACACGCTGATTCACTTCGTGTGGGCGCAGTTCAATACTACATCAGTGCATTGTGTTCCATTGGCAAGCATCCTTGTATCGGTGACGTTGTGCATTGTCGAGATATGGTCGATGCGTGAGAAGGCCGACGAGAAGACACGTTCCAACGTGAGCCATGCCATCAAGGTAGTTGCCGAGGCTATGCAAAAGGAGCAGGCGGTTGAGATCGCCAAGCACATCATCGACAGGGCAAGCGAGAGTGATAACTTTACAAGCTAATTGTAATCGAGATGACAAGGATAGAAAAATACGGAATATTCTGCCGATCGTGGGAAGGCGGCTGGAGCAACCATCCCAACGACAAGGGCGGTGCCACGATGCGTGGCGTAACTTATACGACTTTCTGCGCTTTCCGCAAGGCCAAAGGGCTGAAACAACCGACCCTGCTCGACCTCAAGAACATCAGCGATGCTGAGTGGAACGCAGTGCTGCGCTGGCACACATGGGACAAGTTGAAGCTCGACCAAATCAACGACGAATGGGTGGCATACCTTATCGCCGACTGCTGCTGGATGAGCGGTGCTGGCTACATCAAGCGCATCCAGAAATCGCTTGGCTTGAAGGATGACGGCATCATCGGGCCGAAGACACTTGCGAAAATCAACTCGCTTGACGGGTCAATCCTGTTCAGTGCGTTATGGAATAAGCGACGGGCATTCTACATGACTATCGGAAAAGGGAAGAATAGCGTCTTTTTGAAAGGGTGGTTGCGCAGGTTGGAATGCGTGCGTCACGGCTACCTGCTGTGCAACGGCGGCAAGTACATTAAATAAAGTTACATTGATGTAACTTTTGTCATGGAAGATAGAAACCAGCATAGGGCGATACTTGGCGGCGGGTGCATCGCATTGATATTGGCGGTGATGCTCTTCCTCGTGTCGCTCTTGTGCGCTATACTTGACAAGATATGAGATTCGACAAGACACATCTGTTCGTATTCCTCGCAGGGGCGATTCTCGGCCTCTGTACGGGCTTTTTTAGTGGCAAGGCTATCTACGATAAGCCAGTCATTGAAAACGTCACACGGGACACTGTGACGCTTCACGATACTATTCCCGACATCGCGCCGACACCAAAGGACAGCGTTAGGCTGAAGTATGTGACGCGATGGCTTCCCAGGGCGGTGCATGACACCATCGATCATTTTGTTGAGGTCAGCAAAATGATGCACGACACCGTAGCGGTGCAGGTTCCCATCACAAGCAAACACTACGGGAGCAAGGACTATGACGCATGGGTGAGCGGGTTTGAGCCTTCCCTTGACAGCATCAAGGTGTACAATGAGACCCAGTACATCACCGAGACGATAACGAGAACCGTCAAGGATAACAAGCATTTCTTCCTCGATGCCGGTGCCGGCTGCGAATACAAATTCGACAGCAAGACAGTGGTGCCCTTTGCCGAAGTCGGTGCGAAGATCAAGTTCGGCCGTTTCGGTATCGGCGCATACGGGGGTTATTCACACGACACTAAAGAGAACAAGGGCCTTCCCTACGGAAAGGCAAAAATAACATACGACATCATCAGTTTTTAATACCAATGGAGGCATATAAAGTACTCTATCTTGTCCGCGACCTGGCCAAAAGCATGTCAAACATTGGAGTAAAGATGGAGGATTACAAGTACATCGGCTTGTGCCAAGAATACAACGAGTTAGTAGCAAGAGGAGAAAAGAAAGAATACGCGAGAGCTATATTGTCGAAGGAATACAGTGTTAGTGAAAGCACTGTATTTCGCATTCTTAGCAGGATGAACAAGCCCGTTAAAACTTGAGTAGCTAAACCGTCTGGAATATTTGTCTGCCCATTCCGTCGGCAGTAATTTTGGTTTGTCAAATTTGCGCAACGATGACACCTAAAATTACACACAAACACTTAAATCTAACTACTAATGGCAGACACTAAAGTTTTCTCATTTCCCGAAAACGGGAATAACAACAGTATCCCCTTCTCAATTCCCATCGGCGGTAACGGTTTCGGTTTCGGCAACGGGATGAACGGCATCGCTGATCTGTTCGGCTTGGCTATCATCGCTTCGATGTTCGGCTGGGGCAACGGTGGATTCGGAGGCTTCGGCGGATGGGGCGGCAACGCTGGCGGCGCAGGCTTCCTGAGCAACCAGCTCAACAACGACAGCGGCCGCGAGCTGATCATGAACGCCGTCACCTCGCAGGGTGAGGCCAACCGCACGGCAGTCCAAACCCTTTCCACGATGTTGGGCCAGGACTTCAACCTCGTGAACGCCGGTATTCAGAGCGCACAGAACACGCTCAACCAGATTGCCAACGCACAGGGCATGTCAACCTTGCAGATGATCAATGCTGTACAGTCTGGTGACGCCAACCTTGCAAGCACCATCCAAAAGTGCTGCTGCGACAACCAGCTTGCCATCTGCCAGCAGACCAATGCTTTGCAGAACGGCATCAATGGTGTAGGCCAGCAGGTAGCAGCCAAGGCTGCAGCAGACCAGTTGGCTATGTGTCAGCAGACGTACAACCTCACCGACACCTTCAACCGCGGCTACCTGGCACTCGACAACAAGCTGGATGCTATGGAGAGCAGCCGCAAGGACCGTGAGATTACCGCACTGACGGCGCAGGTGGCAAAGCTCGAGTCACAGAACTTCACCGCAGGCATCGTTCAGCAAGCCGTTGCACCCATCAACGCACAACTCAACGGACTTGCCCGCGAGGTTGATGACATCAAGTGCAAGATGCCGAACACTGTCCCCGTGCAGTACCCCAATATCACCGCAGTGAACACCACTCCATATATGGGTGGCTACAATGGCTACGGCTTCTTTGGTGGTAATGGGTTCGGTGGTAACATCGTGTTCTAAAGCAGCTTCAAGGAGGAAAGGTTATGGGAGGTTGCTTTAATATCACCACCAATGCGGGTGGCATCCCCTATCTGAATGTCACCAATGTTACCGTAGGAACGGACAGCGTTGACCTTGCACTTGGTTTCCGCAGGATTCAGCCGGTAGGCTATCTCACGATTCGCCTTGCCACGCCGATTCCCGCAGACGCCACCACGACGTTGCCTGTGACCATCACGCTCAACGGCACTACGAGGAATCTCACGCTGTTCAACGGCACTCAGGTAACAGTGGCAGACCTCATTGGAGGTACTGGCGTCGTTACCGTGTTCAACGACCGTTTTAATGGTATTCTTCAGTTGCTGTCACAAGCAGTGACTGCTTAAATTAATCAATAAACATTAAATACAAATTACCATGTTTCAGAATCTTAGACAAGGCAACACACTTTATGTAATCGACAAGTCAGGTGTTCCTTCGCTGAAAATAGGGCAAGTGATAAGCGTCGGCAACCCCTCACCAGTGTACAACACAACAACGCCAATAACGATGGGTCTGCAGACGAAGACCGAAGTGCTTGTCAGGGCGAAGGTCGATGACAAGGAAGGCGACTTTCCCCACCTGCCGTCCGACCAGAACGTCCACGACTACGGCAATATGATCATCACCGACAGCCGTGAGGCGGCGTTGAGCGAGATTGACGCGCTCAAGCAGTTTTCGCAGAACGTCATCGACAGCGTTCCTTTGCACGAGAAGACCGTTCTCGCCTGTGACGATATAGCCAAATCGCTTAATCCAAACTATGCGAAGGAGAAAGAGCGTGACGAGGCCATCGGTAAGCTCAACAACCGCATGGATAACATCGAGGGAAGCCTCGGCAAGATTTTGAAACTATTAAACGACAAATAAAACAGACATCATGGGATACATTTTAGAGTTCAGAGACGAGATGGAGAAAGAAGAGCTGATGCAGAAACTGCACACAGCGAAGAAAGCCGTATGTGAAGCCATGGAAGCCATGGAAGATGCCGACGGCATGCAGGAGCGTGGCCGCTACCGCGGAAACTACCGCGACCGCATGGAGACCCGCAGGGGCATGCGTATGCGCGACGACATGGACGACATGGAGTACCGCAACGGACGCTACGGCTATTAATACGACACTTTAATCGGGCGGTGGCAAAAACTACCGCCCTTTTCACTTAAATCTCAATACTATGCAATACTACATCAGTGAAGGAGAGGCCCAGTACATGGATGCCAACCAGGGCCACTTCAGCAAGGCTCTGGCCCAGTGGGCCATATCACGAATGAGAGTGCGTGACGCCGGAGGGAACCTTGTCAAGATCAACTCCATCCCATTTGAAGAGGTAGAGAAGACTTTGCAGGATTACGGCATCGGCATAAAGGAAGAGAGCGTTTATGACGCTTGGTACCTTTACAACATGTGCCTTGCCGACTACCGCCGTTCACTCCCCGAGCGCAATGACATCGCGATGTACATCGACGAGACCATCAACGACCCCGACTGCGACCCGAAGGCCGTGCTTGCATGCTGGCGTGCAAAGATGGATGTCATGGGAATACCCATCCATTGGGAACGATACATGTAGGCCATGTACAAGCACTACCTTGACATAGCCGGCAAATGGGCCTTTGTCTTCGCCTACTCCATCGGGCCTGATGACCTTGATGAGGTAGGCGAATGGCTAAAGGCGCTGGGTGCAAGGCCGCGCGAGATCATGCAGGCGAAGCGTCTGCTGATGAAACTGAACAAAGGCCTCACCTTGAGCTATTCGGGTCTGCGCATGAGCGTGATGTGCATCGGTGACGCGACCAGCCTGGAACAATGGTGGGACACGCTTGACCACGAGATAGACCACTTACAGTACACCATCATGCAATACTACGACGTAGAACCAGGGACAGAAGAAGCCGCATACCTTCAAGGGTACATCATGCGCGGTATCGTCAAGGCTCTGCTTTCTGACGGAGTAATGTTCTAATAACTTTCTCGTTGGCCTTGTCAACAGGTTTCCACGACTTCTTGATATAGATGTCTGTGACAGCCGTTGCGGGGTCAACGTGGTTCAATGCCAGGTGCACCGTCCACTTGTCTATGCCGCAGTCGTTGACCGCTATCGTCGCCCACGAGTGCCGCGCCGCATAGAACGTCAGCCCGGGCTCCCCTATCCTTTTACCAACAACATCCAACCCTTTGTTGATCGCCGCATTGAACGTACCCTTGTCGGCATACATGCGCCAAAAGCGGAATACATGCCCGCTTTCTTCCGTGTCGCGGTACTTTTCAAAAAGTGACATGGCGGCATCCGGCACCTTGACGCTCATCAACGCCCTGTCGCTGCGCCTGTTGCGTGTTTTCTGCCGCTCGTAGATTATCCTGCCGTCCTTGTACTGGCCGCACGAAAACAGGTCTGCGGAGTTCATTCCGACGAGGAAGAAAGATAGCATAAACACGTCTTTAGCAAGGTTGTATCTCGCGCCTTTAGTGCCTTCTTTCAACGGCTCGTCTTTCATTTCAAATATTGACATGATTTGACTTATCTCAAGCGCTCTTTTCTTGGTCGGTTCATATTTGGCCACATCAATGCCCGTGAATGGATTGAATGGTATGATATCAGCGTCTATGTTGTACTCCTTCATCAGCGTATTGTATGCGGCTTGCAGTTGCGCTTTGTAGAGTGACGGCGCACGATTGCCTGAGATTGACATAAACGCGTCTCTCACGCGTTTTCTCGTTAAAGCCGATAAAGGTATCACATCGCTGCCGAAAGCCGCGCAGAACGCATTTATGGCCGTTATTCGGTTTGTCGCCGTGCCAGCGTGCCCGGCAAGTTTCATCTTCTCAGCCTCTTGTTTGACGTAAGCAACGAAATCCGTTGCCATAATGTCGTCTTTATCCCTCGCGTTGATGAGCGCAACGACGCTCTTTACGTCAAGGCCACGCAGATCGTTTTCATCGCAGATGCGCATATAGCGCCTGATGATAGCATCGGATTTGTCGAGAACACGGTAGTCGCTTATGACGGTTCCAGATTTTTTGCTTTTGCGCACATATTGCTTGCTTACATAGATGTCGGTGGGTATGTACGCCACACCCCTGGAATGGATCACACGGATGCGGATTGAGTATGTGTTGTCGGCCCTTAATCGACCGATTGTCGCTTTGAAAGTAGCCATTTCGCGTTAAATAATATTAAAAATAATGTGTCAACTATTTGTAAACATTTGTCAACATTCTACATCAAAAAGTGTTGTAAAGTGCGCACAAAAATGCGATGAACGAATAAAAAATTAGGTTGATAACCCATTGAGTTTCAACCTAATTCGCTGTGTTTCAAGAGTGAGCGGTAGACGGGACTCGGACCCGCGGCCCTCAGCTTGGGAATCTCAAGTGGTGTGATTGTCAGTCAGTTAGTTACATAATTTTTTCAATTTTTGTGTCAACTATTTGTAAACTTTTCCGTGTTAATGAAAGTGAATGCGATTTGGTGTTCGGCTTATAGCCGTAGTAATTTTGCTATCGCTTATCTTTGGGGAGGGAGAGGCGAAGGTATCACGATACAAGACATTATGGGTTGCCTGAAAAGGGCGAAAACAATAGCGGCTTGCAGTGCGTGTACTCTCTCCCTCTCCCGGAAAGATAAGGTGCAGGCCGCTTTTTTTTATACACCTGCATGACATAGGGGTTTCATACAGTCCACCCTGTCGGTCGAGAACCGATGTAGAAAAGGACGGGAGACCTGTTGGTATTATACCATTTCTTGAGTAATGTCCTGCTCTGTCCCACAGGCCGACAACAGGCGACCCATGATATAGCCCTTCAAGGGATTGATCGGCACTCGGAAATGGCGAAGGTAACGCAGACGGGAGACTGACGATACCATACGGGTCAGTGAAGCGAGAGACTCTGTTCTGACAGAGCCACGCCACACAAAGATGACGTAACGCCTACGCTTCACAGCCTTTCGATAATATATAGAATATAATATATTATGGGGAGAAAGGCCTGATATGCCCTTATATGAAGAAAAGCGTTTCATTCCAGAACAAGCCCCGCCAAAACTTTCCAGATACCGCGAATTGAAGAAAGCGGCACTTCGAACGGCACATACTTCTTGTTGTCGTTCAAAGAGTGGCACGTCACCTTTTCGGGCGAAGAGCCTGGTCTCAGTTCCTTGACAATAGCGCCGTTCACCGTGTCGATGACATAAACTTTGCCCCATTCGATGAAATCCGGGTCGTCAACGCGCCGGCAGAACAGCCTTGAGCCGCTCGGGTATTTCGGAGCCATGCTGTCCCCGCTCACCTCGATGGCCATTTCAGCGCCTTTCACGGGCGCGTGAACGCGTTCAAGTGACTTGACCGATGCGGAGTCCAACTGCTCGCTCAAAGCGCCTCCTAACGCGAACATATTGACGATAGGCACATTATTATCAAAAGCCGTGTCGTTTTTGAACGGTTCCCCTTTCCCTGTCACAAGCCAGTCTATGTTCAGGTCGGGATACACAGAGGCGACGCCTTTGATTGCCTCAGACGAAAGATTCTTCACGCTATTGAAGTAAGCGTTACCTTTTCCGATTTTCTTTTCAAGACCGCTGATCGTGTCGCCTTTCATCCGCACGAACTCTTTAAGTCTTGCTTTTGTCTCGATTCCCATTTTCGTTTCATTTTAGGCTAATACTCTAAATATTTACGGTAGAAAACATCTTGTTTTTCAGTGATTTAACTGAAACAAGTAAAGTAGTCTAAGCGTTAATACGCTGATAATCAAGTAGTCTCAATTGGACTTAATCCAAATTAGGCCATTACCATAATTTTTTCGACAAATTATTTGGTGTATTTAGGTATATACCCTAATTTTGCATCACCAAACCGATAGTGATAGTCTAACCCACATATCATTTCGGCGACAAATTTATAAAGAAATGTTGAAATTAGCAAACATAGTGACAAAAAAATATGTGAGTATCAGGGAAACCCTTCTCGCATTACCTCTCAACGATGAGCGATACATCGCCGAGGATGTCATTGCGTCAATGGATATCCGCAAGACCGCGAGCAAGCTCAAGAAGCAAGGTCTGGGCGAGTGGAGAGTCCGCAAGCAGCGCGGTGTCAATGTCACGAGCATAACGAGGTTGGCATGAAAGACGGCGGCAGGTACATAGTTCTCACTCCCGAAGAACTCGACGCATTGCTCGAGAAGGCAGTTGTCAAAGGGATCATGGCCGCGCGTTCATCACTAATGAGCCGCAGACAGGCCGAGAAGGAGTATGGCCGAGCCACTATCAACCACCTCATCGAACGAGGCCTTATCGAAGGCCACAGGCAGGGCGCTGCCTCGAACTCAAAAGTCCTTTTCGGGAGAGAGGAGATAGAACGCGCCATTCTCAAGGGCTGACGGTCAGCCAACGTGACAGACGTGCGGGGTCACGATAATAAACCCGCTAATCCAGTAACGCCCGCGAGAGGCGACTGGCGCAGGCCTCAAATAGAGGCTGAGCGAAGATAAAGCACCCGACATAAGCAGATGCCAGCGGTGATCATCCCGAAAGAAGTAGGGGTGTAGCGGTTGAGAGCGGAAGGGCATAAGTAAGGACTTATTATGCTATTACACGCACATGGGGGTTCGACTCCCGCATGTGCGGCAAACAAAGGAGATTTTTTAATTTCGTTTCATTTTGAAATTCATGGTAGTAATCTTAAAATTAGGTTTTGCCGCCTTGTCGTGAGACACAGCGGCTGATTGTAGGACAACATCCATAATTCAATGATTGCAATAGTCTTGTCGTGAGACACGGCTATTATTTATGAAAACATTTATTAACAACAATATATTATTATATGGCAGAAACAAAGACAAAGACCGCATCGTTGCTGCAGAAGCTCATGTTTATCCAACAGGAACTTGTTGCGACGAAAGGCAGAGAAAACAAGTTCGGCGGATTCATGTTCCGCAGCGTTGAGGACATTCTCGCTGCCGTGAAACCGCTATTGAAAGAGCGTGGCCTCGTTCTTCTTCTCAACGACAAAGTTGAGATGGTAGGCGAACGCTTTTACATGCATTCGACTGCCACGGTTACAGACGGAAGCGAGTCAATCACGGCAGACGGCTGGGCCAGAGAGCCCGAGCACAAGACCAAGAGCGACGACGCACAGGTGACCGGCATGTCGAGTTCCTATGCCCGCAAGTATGCCTTGTGCAACCTGTTCATCATCGACAATACCGACAACAAGGACTACGACATGCTCGACAACAGCAAGGAAGGTGTAGAAGAACCGCTCGCGGCGCAGATCAAGAGTGCCAAGAGTGTTGACGAACTCGCCGCCATCTGGAAGGCCAACCCCTCCATCACAGGCGACCAGACTTACAAGGAAATGTTCTCACAACGCAAACACGAACTGCAAGATGGACATTAAGTTAAACCCGAGTGGTGTCGTGTTCGACGAGCACAGACACCTGTATTCCCTTAACGGGAAACCATTGGAGGGCATCACCGGCATGATTGGCCGCCAGTTGTTCCCTGACAAGTATGCTGACATCCCGCAGCACATCCTTGACAAAGCCGCAGAGTACGGTTCATCGGTGCACAGCACGATAGAGTTGTGCGACTCCCTTGGAGACCACGACAATGCCGACCCGATTTACCAGGCATACCGCTCACTACTCTTTAGCGAAGGCCTCACGGTTATCGCCAACGAGTACATCGTCACCGACTATGAGCACTTCGCCTCTCCTATTGATGTCGTTGCGCATGACAAGGACGGCAACATCGCCATCATCGACATCAAGACCACGAGCAAGCATGACGGGGAATACGTGTCCTGGCAGGGCAGTGTGTTGAAGAAACTGTTCTGCATCACCAACCCGCACCTCGCCGACAAGGTCAAGAGTGTCTATACTGTATGGCTCCCGAAGGTCATGTACGGCAAGCCCAGCATCTTCAAGGAGTGGCTGCGTGACGAGAGCGATGTCGATGAGCTCCTCAAGGCCGAGATTGAGCACCGCAAAGTATCCCTCGTGCCCAAAGAGAGCAACAACGCGTTGTCTCTTACCGATGACGCCATTGCCGAGTTCGCCAACATCGAGAGGCAGCTTGCCGAGGCCAAAGAGCGCAGTAAAGAGATGCGTGACGGCCTGTTGCTGGCGATGAAGGAGAACGGAGTGAAGTCGTTCAAGTGCGACCGCTTCATGCTGACCCGCGTCATACCGAGCGGAGAACCCGCCTACACGCTCGACACCGAGCGCTTAAAGGACGAGCATCCCGAAATTTGGGAAGAGTACAAGAAAGAGAAGAAACAAAGCGAATCATTACGTATTAAACTTTATTGATATGGAAATCAAAGGAACATTAAAGAAAGTATGCCCTGTTGAGACTATCCAGGGCAAGACAGGTAACACATTCCAGAAGCGCGTCATCGTAGTCGATTGTTCAAGCGTTGACGATGTGACTGGTGAGATCAGAGAGAACATCCTCGCCTTCGAGACGAGCGGAAGGTTCGTCAACGACTACGACCGTTACGTCGGCATGGAAGGCAAGGAAGTGACTGTGCGTTTCGGAATCAGCGGCCGCAGTTGGACAAACAGCGACGGCACCGAGAAGTATATGACGACATTGCGTCTCATCGGTCTCGTTATGCCCGACGCCATCCCCGCCGCCCCAAGTCCTCAACCAGCTCCACAGCCAGCCCCCCAGCCAAAGCCTGATTTCAATCAGACGCAGCAAGGGGATGGGCTCCCATTTTAGCAACTAACTGATAACCAATGCGTTACAATCTCAGCGATGAGCGGCAGGCGGGAAAGGCAAAGACCTATCTCGCCGCCCTCATCAAAAAGGGCGCCACATCGGTAGAGATCACCGAAAAGCGCAGAAGGACGCTCACGCAGAACGGGTTGTTCCACCTGTGGATCAAGTGTTTCGCCGACAGTATCGGAGAGGCCAGCCCGGAGCGTTGCAAGGTCTGGGTTAAGCGGGCCTTGTTGGGACAGCACGAAGAAGTCAACCCGCTCACGGGAAACGTCGAGAGTTTTGACTACGAGACGCACCTGTTCAGCGTTGAGCAGATGACCGACCTGCTTCATAAGTTCAAGGCATGGGCGCAGACCGAGTTCGAGTGCCGCTTGCCAGAACCCGACGAATTGGGGTTTGAACAGATGTTTGACACTTATATCGAGTAATGTGATGGACTTCGAGTATATCTTGAACACCATTAATATCCTTATGGAGCAACGCAAAGACAAGGTGCCTAACGGGGCGCCGTACAAAGAGTTGCTTGATGTTGTTCACGAGGACTTGAAGATGCTGCTGAACGAGCTTGTAACGGAAGGCAAGCTAAGGTTCAACATCGACATCAACAAACAACCTATATTCTATATCAACGAGTAACGATGTGCAATATTAAGGAAATGTTCGCAGGGTTGAACGATAACGCGTCAAGGCTCTTGCTCTATATCATCCTTCATGCTGACGAAAACGGCAGCGCAGAGGTGAGTGAGCGGAGCCTTGCGGTCGATTTGGGTATGGGTCGGCAACAGGTCAGAGCAGCAAAACAGGCGCTACTGGCAACCCAGCGAATAACCCAGTCGGCAACCCACCAAGCAACCCACATAAAACTTTGTTGTTGCGGCAGTTGTGGTAAATCAAAAACCACCAAGCAACCCACGAAGCAACCCACCAAATCGCAAAAAGTAGAGGTAGCACCGGAGTGGGTAGCCGTTGAGTTTGCCGGCCCGTTCCTTGACTGGCTGGAGTACAAGAAAGCGAGGCGCGAGTCGTACAAGACCGACAAATCCCTCAAGGCCTGTTACAGCAAGCTCGTGAAGTTATCCAACGGAGACGCCGCCGTTGCCGCTGAAATCGTAGAGCAAAGCATGGCAAACAACTGGCAAGGCCTGTTTCCGCTAAAACAAGATTATAACAATGGAACGACAAATTGGAGAAATAATGGACGGGATGACGAACTTGCAGCCCAAGCAGTCAGGATGCGCTCTTACTATCAGGCAGAACGAGATAGCAAATGAGGTCACGAGCCGCTATGGTTCGTTTGACAACGTGTTGAGCCTGTTCGCGCCGAAATTCCAAGGCACATACACAATTGATGAACACAGGTGCTATTTCGGCACAGCGCCGAGACTGAGCCACATGCGGTTCGCCTATGGTGAAAGCGCCCCTATTGAGTGGTTGAGTTATCAGATCATCGACCTTAACCGCTTCTCCAACTGCAAGATGATGACAGACTATCAAGTCAAGTCGCTCGCACAGGCCATTTTCAAAAACTATTTCTATTTGAAATTAAGCGAAGTGATGTTGTTCTTCAACAAAGTCAAGTCTGCGGAGTATGGCCAGTTGTTTTTCGGTGCCGTTGACCCGATACCGCTGATGGGGGCGCTGAAGAGGTTCGCAGAGGATCGTGCGGAGATTGTCCGTAAACAAGAAGAGGATGAAGCCAGAGCAGAGCGGGAACGTGAAGCCCACCGACCAGGCATCCTCAAGCCCCACGATGTGCAGGCGTTGCGAGAGCGGCTTCAAGCACAGTGGGCAGAAGAAGAAAAGTTAAACCAAAAAAAAGATAACGTAAAATGAGGTATTTTGAAGTAAAAGTGCGGTATGACCGCAAGAATGACAACGGAGCCATCAAGCCCGTTACCGAGACGTATGCGCTCAGCGCGCAGACATTCACCGACGCCGAGGCCGCTATGCACGACATGTCAAGCGAGTTACCCGTCGAAGGCAACTTTGAAGTGATCGGCGAGAAGATTGCCAACTACGAGCGCTTTCTCCCTACCTTCACCCACGAAGGTGACGAGCCACGCTTCTACGAAGTCAAGTATGCGCTTATCTGCATCGACGAGCGCACCGCCAAGGAGATCAAGGATATCCATTATGTGCTTGTCGAGGCGTTCACCGTCGAAGCGGCTACATCCTTGTTCCTTAAAAACGTCTTCGCTGGAGAGCAGGTTGAGCTCGTAAGCGTCAAGAAGACACCGATAGTCGGTGTAAGGATGTTATGATGCGCGATGTATATGTGGGCATCGACCCGGGCGCAAAAGGGTTTGTCTGTATTTGGTACGCAAACTACGATGACTTCGAGCATTGCCAGGTTTTCGAAGGCAAGCGCCTCAACCCACTACTCATCAAAAAGCTCAAGTATCTTGCCGACTCAGGAGCAAACACCATGGCCGTTGTCGAGCAAGTGCACAGCATGCCGCATCAAGGTGTGGCAAGCACGTTCTCTTTCGGCACGAACTACGGCAAGATACTTGGCATGCTTGAAGCCATAGGCATCCCCTACTCCACCTGCACCCCAGGCAAATGGCAGAAAGCCATGTGTGAAGCCGTTGACAAAGCCGCAAATACCAAGTTGACGAGTTACAACGCCGCCCGCCGCCTATTGCCAGATATGGACTTTCGCCGTAGTGAGCGTTGCAAGACCTTTGACGACAACAAGGTGGATGCGACACTCATCTGCCTTTATGCTCAAAGAAAACAACTTTAACTTTTAATTTTAATATTTTACTACAATGGGATTTAAGATTATCAATTCACGAGAGTATCGAGAAGTATGTGAGCGTGTCGCCTTTTTGGAAAGCGACATCGATGAGAAGAACCGCGAGCTTGAGGCCAAGGACGAGACCATCAAGCGCCTCAAGAAAGAGATTGTCCAAATACAAGGCTACCTTGAGGAAGTCAAAAACGACCTCAAGAGTACACAGGCAGGTTATAACGATCTTCTCAAAGAGTTCGAGCAACTCAAGTCCGCCAAGCCAGAGCGTATTGATTTCGTCCCCGACGAGGCTCCTGCAGCCAAGTCAGAGGCCAAAAAGCCCAGGCCGGCAAGGAAGCCGTCGCCCCGAAAGGGAGACAAGTAAGATGTCCCATCATGGAGGATCTCGAGGTTATCCTTGAACGGTGTGCCCGCATTTGCGGCACCACTGTTACCCGCATAAAAGAAGGTAAGAAGCGCAGTTCACGAGAGGTTGTCGATGCAAAGATGCTTTTCGTGTACTGCGTCCTCCATGAGAACGAGTTCCGCAAGAAGAAAGAGATTGCCGCCGTATTGCATGCCGGCCAGTATCAAGTGACCTATTACCGCAAGAAGGTAGAGTTCAGCATCAGGCGTGAGCGGTGGTTTAAGCGGCTTGTGGATAAATATTACGAGAAGTATGGAAGTAAAGATTAAGAAATTAAAAGACAATGCCGTGATGCCGACCAAGGCGCACAAAAGCGATGCAGGGTTTGACTTGTATGTTAGCCGTTGCGGTATGGAGAACGGCCTATTTGTTTGTCACTCAGATATTGCTTTTGAGATTCCGACAGGTTATGTCGGATATGTATTTCCCCGCTCAAGTGTAAGCAACATGGGGCTGATGATGGCCAACTCAGTCGGGGTCATTGACAGCGGCTATCGTAACGAGGTGTCGGCGCGCTTCAGCGTAAACAACGGTTGGTTTCGCAAGTACGGCATCGGTGACAGGTTCGCTCAACTCGTTATCATGCCCATTCCCGACATTGAATTTGTCGAGTCCGACGAGTTAAGCGAGACTGACAGGGGCACAGGAGGCTACGGAAGTAGCGGTAAATGATTATGAGACCAAACTTGATATATGAAAATAACGATTAATGCAGACGAGAAGATCATCAAGCGGGCAACCGCACTGATGATGCTTGGAGAGTATTGATTATGTTAGAGAAAGGAAAGAGATATTTGTGTTTAGCTTGCCCTTACGACAACATTACAGAGGGCAAGGAATATGTTGCGGTCGATAACGACATAATCTATGACGACTATGGTGTTCGGGTGCGGATTGGTGATGATGCCTGCAAGTTCACCGAGGTCAAGTCTTCCCAGTTGCCCGCAAAACGGATTCAGACGGCAAAAGGTGTCTGCGATAAAAAGATCAGCGCAGCCATTCGTGAGTTTGAAAAAGAGACCGGATTGCTGGTCAGTGATATTGAGTATAACAAGCGCACGGTTTTCAACTGTATTGAAACAAGTGTATCAATCATAATATCGCTATGAAACGTATTGTATTCGGAAAAAGGAGAACACCAAACATCGCTGTATTGCCGACGATAACCTACGATTCGTTTCATAGCGACGGTTATAAGATTGCCGAAATCGGCATTTGGTTTATCCATTGGAATTGTTGCGCAAGCATCGCATTTGGCAAAAAGAAGGTACACGGCAATGACACCGCTAAGACTAAGGCTTAAAAAGAGCGAGTTCGATGCCGTCAAGTACAGCAGGGTTGCAGAGGTAGTGAAACACGCCAGCAGCAAGCGCATCCACTACCTGTGCTTCGCCCGCATGACAAAAGAGTGCAACGAGCCGCAGAGCAAGTGCCGCGAGTGCTTCGATGGCGCACGGCAGTTCGACGGCTATATGTGCTATCCGTTTGACTGCGCAGTTATCCGCAGGGGGCAGACCGACAAGTATATCACCATACCGCTGGCAAACGTGTATTTTGAAGATCGAGACGGAAAGACAGTATTTGTATTCAAACTAAAAAAATAGTAAGGCAAAAATGGAAACAAAGAAATGTAAGTGTTGTGGCAGGGAATTACCATTAACTCAATTCAATCGTAACGGTTTTGGGCTGATGGGCACCTGCAAAGAGTGTATGAGAAAGAAACGTATCGAAGGGCGTGCCAAAAAGAAGAAAGAGCGAAACTACGAACAAGAAATCGAAGACGCCAAGAAGATGCGGTTATCAGATTTCACTCCACGCGACCTGATGTTACAACTCAAATCGTTAGGGTATGTGGGATTCATTGATATCCCGCAGACAACCTACAAAAGAATAGACTTATCAAAAGATTTCTGATTTATGGAAGACATCAACCCGATAACAAGAATCACAGGTATCACATATAGCGACCTCGCTGTATGGTCGCACAACCTTGATACAGAGATAAACTCTATCGAGTTTAACAGCCATCCATTCCCGTACCGGGCAGGGGTGCAAAGGTTCCGTGTGGCATTAGATCAGCTTGCCGCAGCCATGCGCGGCATAGACGAGAGTAGTGTGTATTCCTATTACGGAGCGCACCACACAAGAAAAATATACAACGACCCGAGAAAAGAGCCGAGCGATGTACGATAACTACCACTATCCAATGGGTGCGGATACTCCAGATGCACCGTGGAACCAGATTGACCCAGAGCCAGTCACAAGAGAGTGTGAGGTGACCGTGGTGATGTCCAAGAAGATGGACATAGACACCATAGACTATTACATCGACGACGAGGACGGCTATCCACGCATTGAACCAATGCACAACTGGACTGAGGATTACCGCAACCAATACAATGGCATACAAGGATTGCTTGGTAAACTTATCGAGTATATTGACAAAGACCTGCAAAGGGACAACCTTGCCAGCGACCAAAGGCAGGAGTTAAAGTTTCTGCGTGACGAAGCGGCAGGTTGGGATATTGATGACTTGGACATCAACGAATCATAAACAGCACTTAATCAAGTTTATAGTTTTGGAATGATTGGTTATTAATTAAATTGTTAATCAGCCCGTGAGGGTATGTATTGGAGTAATTGTTTTTTCATAGGTTTAAGAATTAATTAATTATCCCCTGCCCATGCAGTGATGCACGGCAGGTTTATCAGAGGCAAGACCTGCACGATGGGCAAGGCAGGAAGGGTTTGGAGATTTTCCCTCATAATGAGCAGCGGGTTCGATTCCCGTGCCTCTGGCCAAGAAGATAAGCTGTGCATCAGCGACGGTTGATTCGCTTGGGAACGGCAGCGAGCCGTGGAAGACCCCGCCAGTCGTGACTGGCTTGTAAAAAGGCGCGTTTTCGCTGCCTTATCGTTAATTCAATCGGGTGGGCAACCACCCAAAACGGGAGCCGCTGGTTGCGGCAGGGAAGAATATATAGTTGTTAAGTTAGTAATAGTAATAAATAGAGTTGGTTTTTGAGGTGAATGTTTCATAATCCTTCTTCCCTTCGGCGGTTCGATTCCGCTGCTCCCGACAAGTGCATTATTAATAATTTAAACTGCTAAGATTATGAATGAATTTGATTACAAAGACCACCACTATAAGGTGGTGAATGTGGAGAACTCCACCGACTGCATTATCATCAAGGATGGTAGGCAGACCCGCAGAGTAAGTAAGGCCATTGCAGACCATGCGATGGAGAACGTTGACAAGCTATTCAAGTGATTATGGTTACGAGAATCAGCATCACCGTCAAGGACGGGAAAGTTACATGGCTTCACCAGTCGGGCGACGAACTGCCCAACTGGGAAGATGTTGCAGCATCCATCTGCAACGCAATTGAGAACAACAAGCATTATCATCACAAATAAGACTAAAAACGAGATTATGAACTACTACATTCAAGGAAATCCAGAAAGAGCCGACAAAATCAAGGCGGCATTTGAAAAGTTAGG
>Ga0247611_10000617_pt1 | contig 70270 bp, 60 predicted proteins | sample 177DNAGHGhighgp2_FD_192422 | JGI IMG/M metagenome (GOLD analysis project Ga0247611, IMG submission 192422) | Sheep rumen microbial communities from Palmerston North, Manawatu-Wanganui, New Zealand - 1770 DNA GHGhigh gp2 | ecosystem: Host-associated > Mammals > Digestive system > Stomach > Rumen...
GTTAGTTGGCTCATCTTATGTAACTTTTGGAAGGGGTTGCAAAGATACCAATTTTTCCATCAGGGAGAGAGGGATTTTCCCTCTTTCTCCTGAAAAAAATCTTTTCTTCTCAGTTCCTTGTTATTTTCTCCAAAAGTTGCATTTCTTAATTGAACTTACGCTTGAAATAAAGCGAATTATGAGCCATATTTGCATATAGTATGCTTTTCTTTGCAAAAAATCACTTTCCCACGCAAAAATTTTTAAAGATATTTCCTAATACTTCGTTGGGGGTGATTTGTCCTTCACCGGTGATTTCGGCTAACTCGGAGAGGACTTGACGGAGGTCCTCGGCGATGAGGTCGCCTGGGATTTGAGACTTGAGGCCTGAGATTACATGGGTGAGACTTTCTTGGGCTCTTGTCAGTGCCTCGTAGTGACGGGTGTTGCTGACAATAATGTCAGAGTCGGAGAGGGTGGAAAGGTCTGCCGCATCATAGATGGCTGCCTCAAGTGCGTTCATGTTGGTATCCTGTTTGGCAGAAATAGCAATTAGAGGGAAATTAACGATAGAAAACGAGTCCATATTGTTTAAGTCGGACTTATTTTTAACAATTATAACTTTTTTGTTTTCAACTTGTTGTACTATTTCGTTTATTTCTTCATTTGTTGGTCGTTCATCGATTACCCAAAGGACTATACGGGCTTTCTCAATAGCCGAATAAGTACGGCTGATACCTATTTTCTCTACCTCATCAGTGGTCTGACGGATACCGGCAGTGTCGATAAAGCGGAAGGTGACCCCTTTGATGTCAATGGTGTCTTCGATAGTGTCTCTGGTTGTGCCATGTACGTCTGAGACGATGGCACGATCGTCTTTCAGCAGTCGATTGAGTAGGGTAGATTTGCCGACGTTTGTCTTACCGATAATGGCAACTGGGATACCTTGTTTGAGGGTTTGTCCAATCTCGAATGAGTGAATGAGTTTGGAAATATGCATGTTAATATTTTTCGCTAACTCGTTAAGTTCTTTACGATCCGCAAATTCCAAGTCCTCATGGTCTGAGAAGTCAAGTTCAAGTTCAAGCAAAGAAGTGAGTTTTAGCAATTGCGTACGCAACAGTGCCAACTCAGAAGAAAAATGTCCTCTCAGTTGACTCATAGCGACCTGGTGTGTCGCCTTGTTGGTAGAAGCGATGAGGTCGGCAACAGCCTCTGCCTGTGAGAGATCCATCTTCCCGTTAAAATAGGCTCGCATTGTGTACTCACCTGGTCCAGCCATGCGACAACCATTCTGCACCAACAATGCTAACACCTTATTTAATATATAGCGTGAGCCATGACAGGAGATTTCCACGCTGTCCTCACCCGTGTAGGAGTGGGGGGCACGGAAAACGCTGACCATTGCCTCGTCGATGATGGTTGGCTCTTGTTTCTGTGGCGCAGCAGCAGGCTCAACGATGTGGGTATAATGAATGGTGTTCGCAGCGACGGAGTCGCAACGGACAGAACAGATGGCACTAACCGCTTTGAAAGCGTTGGGACCGCTGACTCTAATGATGCCGAGAGCACCACCAGGAGCCGTTGCTAAAGCGCAGATTGTATCGGCTGTCATTTTACTCATAACAATTATACATTTCAGTGATGCGTCTCTTGATTTCCTTTCTAACATATTCCGGTGTTAGCACCTCCACTTCATTCCCCATCGACAATATGGCTTGAACGAAATCATAAGTCGGAGCCAGCCGTAATTCATAGATAGAATAGTTGGCAGTTTGTTCGATTTCTCTTTGTGAGTGATGCAGTGGAAGTGAGCGCAGATATTCACGGCGATGGTTAATGTCATAGACTTTCATCCTGATTGTCTCGACATCATATTCCTCAGGCTCTACTATGATACCAAACGCATCGGCGAAATAGTTATCAACAGAAAAGTCTTGAGGCATTTTGAACGTAGCATCTGTAGGTTCCAATGACACAATACGATCCAGCGCATACCGGCGAATACGTCCTTGATTGGTGAGTTCATCTGGCTCTTCTCCCTTGTTCTCGTTCTCCATAATACCAACAACGTACCAACGCTGGCGGAACACACGGACACAGTAAGGTTCCAGCACGATCTCACGTGGTTCCTTGTCGTAATAGTCCTGATAAGTCACAGCCAGTACACGGTTCTCCCTCATAGCCTTCAGTACCTCCAACAGATAATCGTTGCCAGACGGAATATCCTCGAACATCACCCGCTCGCGTAGTCCACGGCTGTCCTGCAAGAGGCCGTTCACGGCGAAGGCAGACAGCAGCCAGTCCTTCACGCTGTCGTTCTCCAACCAGTCACGCTGCACAATGCGATAGCGGTAGCCATTACGGGCATCCGAGGAGATATCAATATCAAAGGTCTCCTCGATCGCCCTCAGGCAGTCTGCGAACGTCCGCTTGGGTAGCGATGTTCCCAGTATGTTCTGCGAACTCTGTTCCCACCGCTTGGCAAACTCCTTATAGGTAAGCCCCTTTGGATTTTGGTACAATTCGGTCAGTATCCAGATATGTCTGCGCAAATAATCTTTCATACGCCTGCAAAGTTACAAAATTATTATCGATTATCGTATGCTATTTCTATTTTTGTTCGATAGGAGCGGATGCCCAACAAGTCTTGGAGTGTCCAGTTACAATGCTCATACAGGTTATGCACCCCATAGACGAGATGCAGATGAGCCGTCTTTTCCCGATTCATCAGTTCATTCCAGTTGTCTGTCGAATCATGCAGATACAGCGTCTCATTCTCCGTGTCATAGTTCTCAGGGCAATGTGTGGTACCAGCATCATGCATGAGGTCGTAACTCATGCTGACACTGTTGATGTAGAAACCGCAATACGGAGCACGAGTGAAGATGTCATACAGATTGGCTTCCATATCCTCGTCCTGCTCCCATCCGTCGAAAGACATCTCTTCCACCCACAGTGTTCCCTTCACATAGAGGTCTTTGTCTGGAGTACACCAACTATGCAGCGACTCATACACCTCAATAGTCCGTCGACGCATATCGAGCAAAGCCTCCTTCAGCCGTTCATTCATTTGCTCCAATGGACTGATGTTTTCATCAGTCCATTGGAAACTGTCACGCATCAAGCACCAACGTTGTTGCTTCAGTTCTTCGATACGCTGTGTGGCTTTATACACTTTGTCCTCACGGCTCTGTGTCTGATAGATGTCAACCATCCGACGTTCTATTTCTCTAATACTCATTTTCTTCATAATAGAAATGCTTTGGAAATTCTCCCCATACCGATTCTAAACCATTCTGATTAAGTTACGGTATTTACTCAGCCACGCTATGAAAACCTTTCTCTGCGAGAGAAGCATTAAAGGGAAGAGTAAGAGCATGAAACCTGTAACTGTCCAAAAGGCCATATATACATCTCCCCAACGATACAACACTGCTCCAAATAGCCCAGTATAAAGGACAATCACTTCAATAACTACATCTTTCATCATTCAATTGTTTTTGTAATTCAGGTGCAAAGATATTGCGTGGCTATGCGAAAACTCCGCATAGCCATGACAATTTTGATATAACATTATTATGCCAGTTTGGGATAAGAAAGTTGCCTAAAAAGTTGGTATTTTGATAAATTCTATGGCAGATTTGCAGATTCTGCGGTAAAACAGTGGATTGGCTGAAAGTCTCCGATGCCTCCGCTCATAGTGAGGAATGCCTCCGATTAAAAATGCTTAAGTTTCCCCTCTCAGATCGGAGACTTTCCTCTCTGTGAGCGAAGGCATCCGCCACGTTGATCGGAGGCATTTCTATCAGCAAAACGCCTTTCCTTGTCACCGTTGTCACCTCGTTGTTACCGACAAGCCACTGATTATCAAATACTTTTGCAAGGTGGCAACGGTGACAAGGTTTTAAAAACTTATAGTGCGCGCACGCGCGCGTGAGAAAGACAGAGTTTCTCGGTAACAAACGACCAGTTTGTCGGTAGGAAACTATCCGGGAATCACCGTGACAGGACATCTTAATCCGAACAGGCGCATAACCTATTACTTTTACTACTTCAAATCCAGGAACTGGCTAATAACCTTATGCCAATAATCCCATGAGTAGCCTACGGATGGGTGGCTCACTGGCATAATCCTCACTTTGAAGCCATTGCGCTGTCACAGAAGGAAGTATGCATAATGAGAACATCATGGATTGTTTATAATGAAAGACCCCTTTATCCCCATTACTTCTGCAGATTTCCCATCAACCTTGGCATTGGCAATAATAATATATGGACGTTTACATTTATTCTTGTATTTGAACTCTCTTATGATTTCTATTTCTTTTTTATCTTCCCAGCACACACGAAACTCCCACCTTTCTAAATCTTTAAAAAAATTATTTTTTTTCATTTTCTTCTTCAGAAAGGGTAGGATTATTATGTCCTTTATTAATATACTTGTTTTGTGGAAAGTCTACTGCCTCTCCAAACAATTATGTCGTATGATATTTTTGCATACGCTTTTTTTACGCGTCCATATTTATCGGTTTTATATATCATATAGCCATCAATGACATATTCCTTATTAGGCATTCTGTACGATAGGAATTCGTTATAACCTGTATCTGCAATATTTGTGTAATGATGAGCGTTCCTACACCCCCCATCAGCAATAACAACTGATGAGCCTTTTAGCGTAATTTCCCAATTTGAATGATATGGTTTCGTACTTCATAACTTTATTTTCCTAAATTTAAAATCTCCTTTGAACTCATCCCAAGATGTACAAGCAATGTCTTCAACTAAAGAATCAATTACATCCACAATATCAGAATACTTGTTTAATAGAATTTCACGAAGAGTTTTCTCCTTTTTTGTTCTTTTGTTACATTCTTTTTTGTTTCTTCTCTTGACCTTCTTTGAATCCAAAGTTGTTTTTCGCAAATCAACAAACTTGATAGAAGTTATAATCTCTTTTGTTCTAAAAAAAACGTCTTGACAACCCACACGGTCATATATCCTATGATAGCAATAATGGCTACTAAAATAGCAAGCCAGAGACTCCAAATCATTATTGGCCATCCTATTTTTTGCTTCCCAGTCCATTTAGCAATTACATTATTAGTATTTTGCAAATCCACATCGTTTGCTGTATCAATTGCATACCCTTCAGCTAATACAAATCCTGTTAGAATTGTATCTTTAAATTCAGGATTAATGACAATCCTTATATTCCCACGTTTTATTATAGAGTCGGCTTCTATTGAAATATCGTTTTGTACAGGAAAATGATTGTAATATACAGAAATCCCTTTAATTGGATTAAATATTGTGTCTGTAATAGACATTATCACTAAAGAATTAGAGCGAATACAATCTTCATTGAATTCTATTTCCAATTCTTTTGAGAAAGAAACAGTATCTGACATTAGCCACGAAAATGGTGGATATTCCAAACTCTTCACAAGGAGATATCTGGGCGGCTTGACAAAATACCTACAAAAGGTTCATCAAATGTTTCTGAGCCAAAATCAAATAAAGGTAATTGCTCTTTGTTTTCTTTACATGATTCTATAGAGCAAATCATAAATAAAATCACACAATATATTATAATCCTCATTTCTTTTCTCTTATAGTCATTTTACGGACACCGACATTTTCTATAGTAAAATTCATTGTTTCTGGAGTGAAAAACACCAATGGGTATTTCTTTTTATTATATTTAATCCTTAGTTTGTATTTAACTTGTAAAGGTAGTTCCATTAATGGCTTTAATTCTTGAATGTTGAACGCAACATATCGTTCCTTCCAGTTCTTTTGGGGATTTGCCAATTTGTAATAGGGGTTGTCATCAAGTTGGATAGAGAAATCGATATTTTTGTTAAATATTTGAGCGTTATTTGATGTAAAATACAATTTGACCCGTTTCTTATTTTTGATATTTGTTTTAAGATTAAGGCCTGAATTAATGAACGAAACATTAACATTCATTGATTCTATTAACCACATCTGTTCTGTTGACTCTACAATATTGCAGATTGGTTGTTCCTTTGCATTGGGGGTTAACATCACATAAAATGAAAAGAAATATTTGTCTTTAGCTGTTACACCCCATTCCGATAACGTCTGATACAAGGATTCTTTGGATGGACCACAATTATGCAATCCATCAGTCAATAAAAACAGATAATTAATTTTGGAAACATCTATTTCTTCCACACCCTTTTTCCAAGCATCGGCAATATTTGTATCCCCAGGTTTTACAGAAAGATTCTGGATATTATCTAATAAAGTCTTTTTGTCTTTTATAGTACCCTTTATCCCTTTATGGGGTTGATTTGTAAATGGTAAAATAACGATTTCTGTTGTAGGGTTATTTATAGAATTGATTGTATTGATCAATTCCGTCTTTACTTTTTTGAATATATCTGGTGTACTTATATTTCCTTTCCCTTCCATAGAAGCCGTGACATCAACCAAATAGATTCTTTTTTCATTCAGTGCAATTTGAGAAAACGCGGAAAGAGTAAGAAACGTTAGTAAACAAATAACGCTTATCCTTTTTATATTTATACACATCTTGTCTAAATATGAAACCTTCTTTGTATTCCCACTTCCGCACTTAGGGCAGTGGGGCAGGTTGATGCCTGCCCTGATGCCGCCCTCGGTGTAGAAGGTTTCGCCACAGTCTTTACACTTGAATGTTGTTTTTCCCATTTTTATAAGCATGATGTTGTCCTCCTGTTTTTAGTTATTCCTGCCAAAGTGGGGTGCCGTCATTGTGCGTGAACGCTTTTACCAGAGCATCCATGCCTTCTTGGTCGTGAGTTGTTTTAGCACGGCGGAATGCGGCTTGTGGCACGCCTCGCGAGTTTCCGTAAGGATGCTGGAAACCTGGGTAATTACTGTTTACCCAATCGGTCAGTTCGTCTGAGGTCATGGTCTTGCCTTGTCGCGTCAGAGTGACGGCAAGGTTAATGACGGCTTCATATGTTTTTCTTTTTAATTCTAAGTCTTTCATTTCTTTGATAGTAGATTAATAGTTTCTTCATATCTTCTGTCAAATTCCTCCTGTCAGCAGTTAGTCGTTATGGTATCCTTGATAACCCAAGAATCCATACTTGTTACCTTCGACATTGATAATTCTGGAGTTGTGCGACTGCTGTTCTTTATTGAGACTGCTGCGAATGGGCATTTCTTTGTAGCCATAAGGCTGTAGCAAGAGTTTGTTGATCTCTTGCAGCAGGGGGCGACCTACCTCGCCATCGTCAGCACCTACTCCTGAGCGCTGTCCTGTGCGGTCACCTGTTGCCATATTCTCCGTGTAACTCTCTTGCAACTTGCCATCGGCATAGCGAAGGCAGAATGTCCATTGCTCTGACGGGCGGTTCATCCTGCAAGTCCAGAGACCTTTTGGCTGGTGGTTCTCGTCGAACTCGTATGAAATAATCTGCATGTCGAGTTTGAGGTCTTTCGCCTTGCCTGTCAGATAGCCCTCGTTGAACTGCAGGGTATATTGCTTGGTTGTGGTCTTGCCACCCTCCGTCTCACGCCATGAATAGTTCATCGGACCGTTGAGCAATCCGTTCTTATAGTTGAGGGTGATTTTAGCAACTACTTTGTTACCATACATAGAGCCATTGAAGGTGTGTGTCCACAGACCTTCTAACTTGTCATCCTTGTACTGACCTGACTCTGTGTAGGTGGAACCGCCATTACGCTTGTCCACCCTCTTGTAGGTGTACTTGCCGTCAAATAGGCGTTGTCCGTCATCACCTATATAATAAGAATAGGTGAAGGTTCCCGCATTGTTGTGACCGAACGGACCAGAATAAGTCTGGTGCTCCTGTGCATTTGCAACCATGGTGGTGAAAAGGAGCATGGTCACCACGAGACTGTTTTGAATTTTAAATGTTTTCATTTGTCTTATCTTTTACGTGAATAACTTGAATTATTGCGCAAAGATAGGACTTAGGTATGCGAAAAACCTGCACACCTACCGTCAAATGCGGTCGAGAACTTTCTGGATTAATGTGTCAATGGAGTTCTTATACTCCGTATTCATTTCTTTTTTGCCCAAGTGTTGGCGAGAATGATAAATACAAAGGTGATGAGTATGAAGAAGAACGTGGCTGTCAAGACACTGTTTCTGTCTTTACCGATGAAAGACAAGAGTGTGCAGAATCCTGCTGTGATGATACAGAGGATAGCCATCAGAATACGTAACCGGTGGATGTTAACCTCCTTACGCTCTTCTTCAGATAATGTATTGTAACCAGCAATGAGTTTATCTCCCTTACCCATCAGAAAGATGACCGCAAGGATGAGAAAGACAATACCAAAAACGATGCTGTTAATCATATTCTTTCTAACACTTTAGTAATAAGGGTATCAATGGAGTTTTTATATTCCGTATTCATTTCTGTGGTGTAGCGATTGGCGATAACCATGCAGCAGGTCATGGCACGATGCCCGAGGAGAGATGCCATACCAGCGAGTGCAGAGGACTCCATCTCGAAGTTACAAATCTTCATGCCATCGTATTCGAACGACTCCACTTTGGCATTCTGGTCAGGATCCTCAATCTCAGCACGGAGTCGGCGACCTTGTGGTCCGTAGAAGCCACCACATGCGATAGTATAGCCACGTACCATATCGTCTTTGGCAATCTGGTCGATGAGGTCAGGGTTGGCGACAGCGACATAGGGAGCACCCTTGATGGGATTCCATTTCATGTGTTGTTTGAAAGCCTCTTCGAGTCTCAGGTCACACACCTCATTCCGTCTGGCATAATAGTTGAGCAGTCCATCGAAGCCGATGCTCTTGACAGAGGCAACGAAACAACCCGTAGGGGTGAAAGGCTGCAATCCTCCACAAGTACCGACACGTACAATCGTCAGTGAGCGATGCTCGTCTTTCTCCTCACGAGTCTGATAGTCAACGTTCACCAGCGTGTCGAGTTCGTTCATGACGATATCGATGTTGTCACAACCGATACCCGTCGACTGTACAGTGATACGCTTACCTTGATACATACCAGTAATGGCATGGAACTCGCGACTGCTGACCTCACACTCCCGACTGTCGAAATGAGAGGCAACGGTCTCTACACGTCCGGGGTCACCTACGAGGATGACATGGTCGGCAAGTTGTTCTGGGCGCAGATGCAGATGGAAGCATGATCCATCGTTATTGATGATTAGTTCAGATTCAGGAAAATGTCTTTTAGTCATAAGGCTTTATTTTTGTTTCGTTAAATATTCATTCTCCGCTTGGCGGATGGCTTTCTCTTGTTTTTGAATATCAAGATATAACTGATGTTGCGATTGCTCATCTGTAAGTATATCCTGTCTAAGAGCATCACGCTCCTCTTTTGTCGCCTTAGGATAATAGCCGCGTGATTTTTCCAGTGATTTGATAATATGCTCATAACCAACACGCATTTTGATGAGTTCACGGTATCGCTCTTGATTACCGACCGCTTTGAAATCATTCAAATGATGATAAGTCAGATGATCATTGATAACAAAAGAGAATTCTTGTTTGCTTTTAGCGGTCGATTTCTTTGCCTGTTGTAATCGCTTACGAGCCGCTCTCAGCGTTTTTTTGTCGTTCCATGTATGAGAGATCTGACTGATACTGGCATAAGCGGCAATCTGCCCAAACTCATACATGTTGGTATCATAAGTCTGGTATTTCTCCGCAGGCACAAAGGTATAGACACATACTTTACCTTCTTGCTGGTTACGGTCAGTGGCAAAGAAGCCCAGTTGATTGTATTCATCGATAACATACATGTAGTCGTTAGCCGTTGAGTTAAAAGGCATACCGATATTCTCAGGTTTCAGAAAACGCCCCTCGGTAGCGTCATAAGTCGTCATGAAAATATCATAGCCCCCGATACTTCCTTCCCCTTGTGCCGCAAAATAGAGTGTTCTTCCATCGGGCATCATAAATGGATAGCCGATTTGTTGAAATTGTTGTTCGTCATTAATTCCTAATACTTGTTCCGCTTTTGTCCATTGATTTTGCAGACACTCTTGGTATGAGAGAGAAACCCTGCCTTCTTGCTTGGGATAGCCAAAGATACAGTAGTTGTTAAGTGCATTCATGAAGGTGAGTTTCTTTGATTTTTGTTTAGGAAAGAAGAATGCATAGGGAGCAACGCGTCCTGCTTCAGATGACAGATGGTATGCTTTCAGGAAATCTTTCTTAGGCAAGACGATACTGTCGATGAACATAATCTTTTGGGTCGACTTTGTCATCTGTTGGAGACGTTCCGACTGCTCAGACACTTTTTCTGTAGACTTATGTTTTTGGGCATGTGCAGTTATCGTCATACCCATGAATAACCAGAAAAGGACGGATGTCTTAAAGACGGTTTCCAATGCGTTCCATATAGAATATCTTGCCTCGCTGTTCAGTTGTCGCATTTTCTCAAAGAGTCCATGCACGGTCGTACGATTTGTGTCATGTTCGTAAGGACATTGTCTCAACTGCTTTTCATATCCCTGTTGCTCCGCATATTTCTGGATATCCGTTTCCTCGCAAAGACAGAGAGGGCGGATGATGGTCAGAGGCATCTTGTCCATCTTCAATGAGGGAGGCATAGAAGAGAAATGCCCTTGAAAGGTGAGGTTCATCAATGCTGTATGGATAATATCGTCCTGATGATGTCCAAGGGCTATTTTGTTACAACCTAACTCTTGGGCGAGGTTAAACAATTGCTTTCGGCGTTGCCAGGAGCAAAGAAAGCAGGCAGGTTTCTCTTTTAGTGTAGGATTGAGCGTTGGGAGCGTTGAGTCAAAACTGGTCGTGATGATATGGAGAGGAACGCCAAGATTATCGCAAAACTGTTGGAGATATGTGGTATCCGTCTCATACTGAATGTTCTTCATCCTGACATGCAGTGCCTCTATCGAGAACTTAGGGAAGAACACCTTTGACTGGCGGGCAAGTAACTCTAACAGGCAGAGGGAGTCTTTTCCTCCTGACAACCCTACCAGAATTTTGTCTCCATCTTCTATCAGATGATAGTCTCGTAGGGCTTTTCGAAATCTTCGTTGAAGTCGTTGCTCTACGTTCATTTCTTATTTCATGAATACTAAATAGACAGCACAGATAATCAGGAAGAATGCAAGGATATGGTTCCAATGCAGGTTCTGTCCTTGGAACATGATATTGGCGATGACGGCAAAGACTCCCAGTGAGATACATTCCTGGATTACTTTCAGTTGTACCAAGGTGAAAGGACCGCCGTTGCCCTCAAAGCCCATGCGGTTGGCTGGTACCTGACAGCAATACTCAAAGAAGGCAATCATCCATGAGAAAGCGATGACACCAATGAGCGGCCAGTTACTGCTGACACCCGTCTCCGATAATTTTAAATGCCCATACCAAGCAAGTGTCATAAACACATTGCTTAGTATGAGCAGAATGATTGTATAAAGTCCGTTCATGACTTATTTTGCTTGCAGGTATTCATCCATGTTAGCAGCGGCACGACGACCGTCGCCCATAGCCAGAATCACGGTAGCACCGCCACGAACGATATCGCCACCAGCGAAAATCTCGCTGCGAGCCGACTGCATACCCTCATTGACCACGATGGTATTCTTTCGACCCAGTTCCAGTCCTTCGATAGACTTTGGAACGAGTGGGTTGGGGGATACACCAACAGCGACAATCACCTGGTCGACATCCAGTGTCACGGTCTTGCCTTCAACAGGAACAGGACTGCGACGACCAGAAGCATCTGGCTCACCCAGTTCCATCACCTGAAGGACAGCAGCCTTAACAGCACCGTTCTCATCGGCAAGATACTCGATAGGATTGTGCAAGGTCAGGAAGTTGATACCCTCCTCCTTGGCATGCTTCACCTCCTCCAGACGTGCCGGCATCTCCTGCTCAGAACGACGATATACCAAAGTGACATTACCACCCAGACGCTTTGCCGTACGACAAGAGTCCATAGCGGTATTACCACCACCGACAACCAGTACGTTCTTACCAAGGTTAATAGGTGTGTCTGTCGTTGGGTTGGCGGCATCCATCAGATTGACGCGTGTCAAATACTCGTTTGACGACATGATATTGATGGCGTTCTCACCAGGAATATTCATGAAGTTAGGAAGACCAGCGCCAGAGCCTACGAAGATACCCTTGAAGCCCTGTTTCTCCAGTTGCTCCACACTGATCGTCTTACCCACGATGACATCCGTCTGGAAATGAACACCCATCTTAGCGAGGTTCTCAATCTCCACGTCCACAATCTTATTGGGCAGACGGAACTCAGGAATACCATATTTCAATACACCACCAATCTCATGCAGTGCCTCGAACACATAGACATCGTAACCCTTCTTCACCATGTCGCCAGCGAATGACAGTCCTGCAGGACCAGAACCAACGACGGCAATCTTGATGCCATTGGCAGGAGCAATCTCTGGCAGACTGATGTTGCCACTCTCACGTTCATAATCGGCAGCGAAACGCTCCAGATAACCGATAGCAACAGCAGGCTCATTCATCTTCAGGTGAATACACTTGCTCTCACATTGTTTCTCCTGTGGGCAAACACGTCCACAGACAGCAGGCAGTGCGGAGGTGTTCTTCAATACCTTAGCAGCGGCGAGGAACTGTCCACGCTCGATATTCTTGATGAAAGAAGGAATATTAATGTTGACAGGACAACCCTCCACACAGGTAGGCTTCGCACAGTCGAGACAACGCTTAGCCTCCGTCATCGCCATCTCCTTGGTCAGTCCGATGTTCACCTCTTCAGTACGAGTGGTGGCACGATAGACAGGATCCAACTCAGGCATGATGACACGTTCGATAGCCGTGCGCTCTTTGGGTTTCATGCTCTTGCGGATTTCCTCGCGCCATGGGGCGTTTCGGTCGGTGAGGACTTCGATGGGGTCGGTGGTTTCTTTTGTTTCTATAGTGTCTATAGTTCCGATAGTACCTATGGTATCTATAGTGCTTTCGGAGGATAGATGCTCCTCATAATGCTCTAACTCCTCTTGCTCGGCACGCTTGAAGGTTCCCATGCGCTTGAACATCTCGTCCCAGTCAACCAAAGCACCGTCGAACTCAGGACCGTCAATGCAGACAAACTTCGTCTTGCCACCAATCGTCAGACGACAAGCACCGCACATACCCGTACCATCAACCATGATGGTGTTAAGGCTCACCTCACAAGGGATATTGTATTTCTGCGCTGTCAAGTTGGAGAACTTCATCATGATAGGAGGACCAATGGCAAATACCTTATCAACGTGTGGCTCCTGCTGGATGAATTTCTCAATACCAACAGTCACTACGCCCTTCTCGCCATAACTACCGTCATCCGTCATGATGATGACCTCGTCAGATGACTCACGGACCTTGTCCTCCAGAATGATGAGGTCTTTGGAACGACCAGCCATCACAGAGAGCACACGGTTGCCTGCAGCCTTCAGAGCCTGGATGATAGGCAGCATAGGTGCAACACCCAGTCCACCGCCGGCACATACTACCGTACCATATTTCTCGATATGGGTGGGATTACCCAATGGTCCTACCACGTCTGCAACAAAGTCACCCACATTCAAGGCGCACAACTTCTTAGATGACAGTCCGACCATCTGCACCACCAGTGTGATGGTACCTTTGTCGATATCAGCACCTGCAATGGTTAGTGGCATACGCTCACCCTTCTTGTCAACACGTACGATGACGAAGTTACCAGCCTTACGACTCTTGGCAATCAGCGGAGCCTCTATCTCAAAGAGAAATACTTTCTCGGAGAATTGCTCCTTCTTGATAATCTTATTCATAGTTCAGTATTTGTTTATTCGTGTTTGTTTAGTCAATCATCTCAAAACCAGTGTAAGGTACCAAGGCTGCTGGAATCTTGATACCGTTCTCTGTCTGGTTGTTCTCCAGGATTGCAGCAACAATACGTGGCAGTGCCAGTGCAGAACCGTTCAGCGTATGACACAACTCAATCTTCTTGTTGTCGGCACGACGATAACGGCACTTCAGACGGTTAGCCTGATAGGTGTCGAAGTTAGATACTGACGACACCTCCAGCCAGCGTTTCTGAGCCTCGGAGAACACCTCAAAGTCATAGCAGATAGAAGAGGTGAACGACTGGTCACCACCACAGAGCAACAGGATGCGGTAGGGGAGTTCCAACTTCTTCAGCAGTCCCTCCACATGCTCCAGCATCTCCTTATGGCTCTCCTTGGAGTGCTCAGGTTTGTCGATGCGTACGATCTCAATCTTAGAGAACTCATGCAGACGGTTCAGCCCACGCACATCCTTACCATAGGAACCAGCCTCACGACGGAAGCACTCTGTGTATGCGCAGTTCTTAATCGGCAACTGAGCCTCGTCGAGGATCACGTCACGATAGATATTTGTCACAGGAACCTCTGCGGTAGGGATGAGATAGAAGTCATCCACCTCACAGTGGTACATCTGTCCCTCTTTGTCAGGCAACTGACCAGTGCCATAGCCAGAGGCGGCATTCACTACCGTTGGTGGCATGATCTCTGTATATCCACTCTTGCGAGCCTCGTCCAGGAAGAAGTTGATGAGGGCACGCTGCAGACGGGCACCCTTACCGATATATACAGGGAATCCTGCACCCGTTATCTTCACACCCAGGTCAAAGTCGATGAGGTTGTATTTCTTGGCGAGTTCCCAGTGTGGCAGCTTTGCCGTGGGAACCTCAGGATTGGCAGTCCAGTTGCCAACGGTATCCGTACCGTCACATTCCTTTTGGTTGCTCTTTACCACGTGGTTATCCTCTGCAGTAGCACCCTCGGGCACCTCATCGTATGGGATGTTGGGTATTTGGCAGAGCAGACGGGTCATCTCCTCCTGTGCCTCATTCATGGTCTCTTCCAACTGCTTGTTGGCTTCCTTCATCTTAGACACTTTCTCTTTGATGGCGTCAGCCTCGTCACGTTTTCCTTCTTTCATCAGACCGCCAATCTGAGCGGCGAGTTTCTTTGTCTCGCTCAAGTTCGCGTCTAATTTCTGCTGCGCCTCACGACGGCGCTTGTCAACGGCAAGTACCTCGTCGATAGCCTCTTTGGCACCCTTAAAGTGTTTCTTCTCCAGTCCGCGGATGACGCGGTCTGTCTCCTCAGTAATGAGTTTTAATGTAAGCATAATTATGTCTTAATTTAATGATTATTCGAATAAAACGGTGCAAAGGTACAAAATAATTATGAACTGCGGAAAAGTTTTAATAACTAATTATGTACGCATGATTATAGAAGCCCAATGATTGTCCTCCCGCTGACTTACCAGTTTGAGTCCCAGTTCCTGTCCTTTTGCCTCCAACAAGGGGATGTCCTCCGTGTAGAATCCGCTCATGATGAGAGTGGCATTCTTTGCCATTACCTGTCGGAAGCGTTCCATATCCTGCAACAGGATATTGCGGTTGATGTTCGCCACTACATAGTCGAAACGCTCGCTGATGGAGTCGAGTAGGGAAGCGTCTCCGCAGAGGATGGTCATGTGATGATCTACTTGATTAATAACGGCATTATGACGAGTATTGTCAGAACTCCATTCGTCTATGTCATAAGCGGTTACACTTTCTGCTCCAAGTTTTAGTGCGGCTATTCCCAAGATACCAGTTCCACATCCAGCATCGAGTAATTTCTTTCCTTTGAGAGGTTCCGCCAGCAAGATTGAGCAAATCATTCGTGTCGTCTCATGCGTACCTGTTCCGAAAGCGAGGTGAGCATCGATTTCAATGGACAATGGGCACCCTTGACTATCTGGCAGATGTCGTCCGTCATGTATCACCATCTTGCCGTCATCGATGATGATAGGTTCAAACCCCTCCTGTTCCCATTGCTCGTTCCAGTCTTTGTCCTCGGCTTCAGTCACATTATATAATATATGTGTACCCTCCATAGGGAAATACTGAATCGTCTGGTCGAGTGATTCCTGGTCGAAGAGCACTTGTTGGACATACCCCTTCAGTCCCTCCTCTGTTTCCTCAAAGGTCTCGAAACCTACCTCACCAGACATTGCCGCAAGGATGTCACGAGCATCCTGTGTGACTGGCTGAATCTTGAAAATAACCTCGTAATACTTCATTGTATGTTAAAAATTAAGTGCAAAATTACAAAAATTAGGGAAAAACCTACCTCAGTTTAGGGTTTTTCCTTAATTTTGCAGTGAAAATCGTTGTAATTTTGCAACGTGAAACTATAAAATGATGGAAATGAATATGAAAAAGTTAGTTCTACTCTCAGTCCTCTTTGGAGCCATGCCTATCACCATGATGGCACAGGACGACGATCTCTACTTTGTTCCGACGAAGGAGAACGTGGCTAAGGAAGCCGAGAAGTATGGGATGCCTACCGATACTTATTATGCGGGCAGTACACGTAGCGCTGACGAATACAACCGCCGTGCGTGGAGCCGTGTCGCCCCGATAGACTCAGCGGGCAATGATATCATCGACTTCTCTGCGGAGCGTGGGGTCTATCCCGACTCTGCTTATGATGAGGTTCAAGACTATAAGTACACCCGTCGTATGAGTCGTTTCGACGACTACAATCCCAGTGTAGCATATTGGGAGGGTTATCGTGACGGTCGCTGGTCTTCACCATGGTACTATAGTGGCTATTACAGTTGGTATGATCCCTGGTATGATCCTTGGTATTATGGTGGTTACTATGGCTATTATGGTTATTGGGGATGGCGCTCTCCATATTACTATTCCACATGGTATTCCCCTTGGCGTTACCGCTACTATGGATGGTACGGACCCCGTTACACCCGTTATAGCCATGCAGGGGCAAGATGGAGCCGTCCAGGTTACTCACACCACAAATATGGTGGCAACCGTCGTTATAGCACAGGTACTACTCGCAATTATGGTACTCGTACCTATGGTAATCACAACCATAGTCTTGGAGGTTATCGCTCTTCCTCTCCATCCATGCGCAGCGGTGGTTCCTTTGGCGGAGGCAGTCGTGGTGGCTCCTTTGGTGGAGGCGGTGGTCGCTCAGTAGGTGGTGGACACTCTTATGGAGGACGGAGATAATTGATAGTTCAAAGTTCATAGTTCATAGTTCAAAGTCCATAGTTTAGAGTTCATAGTTTAGAGTTCATAGTTTAGAGTTTAGAGTTTGAAGATTATGAAGAAGACATATTTATTCTCAGTAATGGCGCTGAGCGCCATGCAGATGCAGGCGCAGAATGCCACACAGGATACTTACGTAGGTGCTGCTCTTGCCACAGAAGATTTGAATGGTACCGCCCGTTATGTGGGTATGGGTGGTGCGATGGATGCCTTAGGTGCTGAGATCTCCACCATGGGTTCTAACCCTGCCGGTATTGGTTTGTTCCGTAAGGGACAGGTTTCAGCAACTCTGGGTGTGAACATACAGGAGGAAGGTAAGACCTTCCAGGATGGTAGTAAGACCCATGTGTCTTTCGATCAGGCTGGTGTAGTGTTCTGCAGTCGCACAGGAAAGTCGAGTTATCTGAACTTTGGTTTCAACTACCATAAGAATCGAAACTTCAACCATGTGTTGTTTGCTGCTAATGCCCTGAATGGATCCTCACAAAGTTCACAGACCGTATTGAAGGACATGAACGGACTCTTCCTCAACAGAGGACTTGCCTGTTCACAACTCGACGACCTCTATCTGGGTAATATGGTACTTGACGAGAATGAAATTCTCCATGACTATGCTGGTAATGCTTATGATTTCACTCGTGCCAACACAGGTTATATCGGAGAGTTCGACTTCAATATCAGTGGTAATATCAAAAACCGTCTCTATCTGGGTTTGACAGTAGGTGTTCATTCTGTACGTTATAAGAATTACAGTGAGTATTACGAGACACTCAGCAGTCAGGAAATCACGGATGTGCTCATTTCCGACAACCACAAGATTACAGGTCATGGTATCAATGTGAAGGCAGGTTTGATCTTCCGTCCTGTCGAGGAGTCTCCTTTCCGCATTGGTGTCTCTGTCGCTACACCGACATTCTATCGTCTGACAACAGAGAATTACACTACTATTGGTACTAATGTAGACCGCGAGTCTGCTAAGGAGGACTTCCGTTTCAATACTCCTTGGAAGTTTGGCTTGAGTCTCGGTCATACTGTTGGTGACTATCTTGCGCTGGGTGCTGTATATGAGTATGCCGACTATGGTGCCTGCGATATGCGCACGATTGACGGCGGTCGCTATAATTACGATTACTACTATGACGATTATACATACTATGAGAACAGTTCCAGTGATAACGTGATGAAGCGTCACACAGAGAACACCCTGAAGGGCGTTTCTACCCTGAAACTCGGTGCTGAGTTCAAGGCAGACAAGAGCCTCGCTATCCGTATTGGTTATAACTACGTATCACCGATGTATCAGGAGAATGGTGTGCGTGACCAGACCTTACAGTCACCTGGTGTTTATTATGCTTCCACCACGCATTACATCAACTGGAAGGACACCCATCGTATCACTGCTGGTGTTGGTTTCTCGTTCGACAAGTTCCGCCTCGACCTCGCTTATCAGTATAGCATGCGTAAAGGTGACTTCTATCCCTTCATGAAGGACTACTCGGCTGCCTTTATTGATGAAGATACCAATCAGACTATGACTCTCAACAACCATTGTGATGCTGTCAGTGTTAAGGACAATCGTCATCAGATTCAGTGCTCTCTGACCTATTCCTTCTGATACAGAATACGTAAAACAAAAATAAGCGTCCTGCCAGGTACTACTCCTTGGCAGGACGCTTATATTAAGCACAACTACACAATTAATAAATTATGCTCGAAAGAATATAGGCGACGATGGTCGAAGTAAATACGCAGATTAAACCAGGCATCATGAAAGAGTGGTTGAGAAGGTATTTACCAATGATTGTCGTACCAGAACGGTCGAAGTTGACCGTGGCGATATCAGAGGGATAGTTGGGAATGAAGAAATAACCATATACGCTGGGGAGCACACCCAACAATACGGGACCGGCAATACCCAGAGAATAGGCAAGAGGCAGCATTGCCACCACAACGGCACCCTGTGAGTTGATGAGTACAGATACGAGGAAGAACACCAGAGCGATAGACCACGGATATTCCTTCACGATGTCCGTCAACATAGACTGCATGGTAGACATGTAGTTAGAAAAATAGGTGTCGGCAAGCCAAGCGATACCATAGATAGCAACAACGGCTACCATACCAGACTGCCATACGGGACCTGCTACCGCCTTCTTAGGAGATGCCTTGCAGAAGATAATCATCAGGGCGGCGGCTGTAATCATCACAATCTGGATGACAAGGTTCATGGCAAGGGGTTTCGGGAAAAACTCTGTCATGCCATCAACATGAATCTTTGCCTTTACCAACTGGTCGGCAGTCAATGTCAGATTGTCATTGACAACCAGCGGGTCGGTACCCTTAATACCTCTCAGTGTGTCGTATGCGGGCAGTACATTCTGGAAGATAGCGAAGAACACGATGACGGCAAGGGCGCCGAGGAAGATAAACACAGCATTCTTTGCAGACTGTGGAATATCCTTGTCGAGGGTAGTGGCACTACCGCCATAGATATACTCATACTGTGCGGGATCCTTCAACTTTGCTTGGAACTGAGGGTCTTTGTCAAGGTCGAGACCACGATGGTAACTTGCCGCTGCGGCAGCCATCAGTCCACAGATACATGCAGGAATGGAAATCATCAGTACGCCAGGAATGGTAACATCGAAGCCGTTAGCATTTGAGATACTCACGAAGGCAACGACAGCGGCAGCGATAGGGGAGCAGGTGATACCTACCTGAGAGGCGATAGAGGCAACACCACACGGACGCTCAGGACGGATGCCCTTCTTCAAGGCGATATCACAGATAATCGGCATCAGCGTATAGACCACGTGACCTGTTCCTACCAATACCGTCAAGAAGAAAGTAGTCAACGGAGCAAGGAACGTGATGCGGTCGGGATGTTTGCGAAGCATCCTCTCCGCTATCTGTATCAGCCAGTCCATTCCTCCTGACGCTTGCATGATACCCGCACAGGTCACAGCAGCAATGATGATATAAATAACATCAGTAGGAGGATTACCTGGTTTTAGACCAAATCCAAACACTAATAATGCCAGTCCGATACCGGAGATAGCACCCAAGGCAAGGCTACCGTAACGTGAACCTACCCACAACGCTCCTAATACTATCAGGAGTTGGATAATCATTACTAAACTCATAGTTTTAAATTCGAAGTTATTGTTTTCGAATGACAAAGATAATAGAAATATTTTGGATTACAAAATATTTGAAAAGAAAAAAGAGATAAACTAACGTTTACCTCTTCATTCGTACGCCTGCAGGGGGTCGAACCCTGGACACCCTGATTAAGAGTCAGGTGCTCTACCAACTGAGCTACAAGCGCATCCTTTTGGTTTTGCGGTTGCAAAGGTACGAACTATTTTTGAATCCAACAAACTTTTCTTCGACTTTTTTCAAAAAAAAGGGAAAAAGACAGAAAAAGGCTCTGAATCTTTCGTCCAGAGCCTTTATATTGGAGTTATTTAGTCGGATTTTACATAAAAGCGATTGTCAGACCAGCCATCACGATGCTGACCATCGACATCAGTTTGATGAGGATATTCAAGGATGGACCACTGGTGTCTTTGAAAGGATCACCAACAGTATCACCTACAATCGTCGCTTTATGGGCAAACGAGCCTTTACCACCGAAATTACCTTCCTCAACATTCTTCTTGGCATTGTCCCAAGCACCTCCGGCATTCGCCATGAAGATAGCAAGTGTGAAACCACTGGCAAGTCCACCAACCAGCAGACCTAACACACCAGCAACACCTAACACACATCCTACGACGATAGGAATGATGATGGCAAGGATAGAGGGGAATATCATCTCATGCTGTGCCGCACGAGTAGAGATCTCTACACAACGACCATAGTCGGGAGTACCTGTTCCCTCTAAGATACCAGCAATTTCCTTAAACTGGCGACGTACCTCTACCACCATCTTCTGGGCAGCACGTCCTACAGCCTCCATGGTCAAACCACAGAACAGGAAGGCAGCCATAGCACCAATGAAAGCACCCACGATGACTTTCGGGTTCATCAGGTTGACTTGGAAGTAGTTCATGAAATCGGGAATCGTAGCATCGGTAGCCTTGATAATCTCACCCTGTACGTTCTGCATCATCACATCGGCACGGGTCATCGCAATCTTGATCTCCTCGATATATGAAGCAAGAAGAGCAAGAGCGGTCAATGCGGCAGAGCCGATAGCGAAGCCCTTACCAGTAGCGGCAGTAGTGTTGCCAAGAGCATCAAGGGCATCTGTACGATGACGCACATCCTCACCTAACTCACTCATCTCCGCATTACCACCAGCATTGTCGGCAATAGGTCCGTAAGCATCAGTAGCAAGGGTGATACCTAAGGTGGACAACATACCTACGGCAGCGATACCGATACCATAGAGTCCATGGGCAAGACTCTTGGAACTCATGCTCAGGTCGAAACCGTTGGCACACAGATAACTCAGCATGATAGCGACACCAATGGTAAGCACTGGGATGCAAGTAGAGATCATACCTGTGCCGATACCCTTGATAATCACAGTAGCAGAACCCGTCAAACCAGCCTCAGAGATTTTCTGGGTGGGTTTGTAACTGTGAGAAGTATAGTACTCCGTAGCCTGTCCGATAATCACACCTGCAGCGAGACCAGAGATGACAGAGAAGGAAAGACCGAGCCAGTTCTCTATACCTAATAAATATAATATAATAAAGGTGGCGATAGCAATCAGAACGGCACTGACATTCGTTCCCAATGACAGGGAGCGGAGCAGGTCTTTCATCGTAGCGCCTTCCTTTGTACGAACCAGGAAGATACCCAACAGGGACAGGAACACACCCACTGCAGCGATAATCATCGGGGCAATGACAGCCTTCAACTGCATACCGTCAGCGGCACTTGCCGCAAAGGCAGAGGCACCAAGGGCTGCGGTTGAGAGTACGGAACCGCAATAACTCTCATACAGGTCGGCACCCATACCAGCGACATCACCCACGTTATCACCTACATTATCAGCAATAGTGGCAGGGTTACGTGGGTCATCCTCAGGGATATCCGCCTCCACCTTACCTACGATATCAGCACCTACGTCTGCTGCCTTGGTATAGATACCACCACCCACACGGGCAAACAGAGCCTGTGTGGAAGCACCCATACCGAAAGTAAGCATTGTCGTGGTGATAGAGATGAGTCCATCCGCATCGAAACGGTTGAGGACTACAAACCAGATAGCGATATCCAGCAAACCAAGACCTACCACTGTCAAGCCCATCACAGCACCAGAGCGGAAGGCAATCTTCAAACCAGCGTCCAGACTATGGCGTGCGGCATTCGCAGTACGTGCCGAAGCGTATGTTGCCGTCTTCATACCAAAGAAGCCAGCCAGTCCGGAGAAGAAACCACCCGTCAGGAAAGCAAACGGCACCCATGGGTTCTGCACGTTCAGACCATACGCCATGAAGGCGAAGATAACTACCAGAACGGCAAACACCATGATAACAACTTTGTACTGTTGCCACAGATAAGCCATGGCACCCTTACGTACATACTCAGCAATCTCACGCATTCGAGGAGTACCCTCGTCGGACTTCATCATGCTCTTGAAGAAGTACCAAGCCATTCCCAATGCCACAACTGAGGCTATGGGAACAAGCCAAAACACACTTGGAATATTCATATATGATTAATAAAGTTTTAAGTTCTTAGTTATTGTGTCTCACGGGATGGACTATTCGTCAGCACCGTATTCTGAGAGTTCGCCAGCCTCCTCGTCGGGGTCTGTCTCTATCTCAAAGGTTGTGCGGTAGTTGTCCTCGTTCATCTCGTCCTCGTTGAACTCCTCAAGTTCGTCTTCCTCGTCATGGTTGACGAAATTATCCTCGATCTCAGCATCCTCATCGTCCTCAGAGACACTGTCGAACTTCATGCGTGGCTTGATGGTCTCGGGCTTCAGTTTCGCAAAGATAGCCTCTACCCAAGTGCCTTTGGCAACCTCAAGAACCTCATAGCCATCGGCAATCTTCTTCTCGTACATACCTCCCTTTTTGTGAAGACGGTCTTTAGGAAGGGTTGTGGTGGAGATATCGAAACCACTCTCGATGATATCCTGAATGGATTGTGACAGGGAGTCCCAGCCACCACCGAAGTTACGCTCCAGGACCTCTACCAACTTACTGGCAGAGATATGTCGGATATTCTCATAGGTCAGGTCGGTGACACGCATGATAGGACGTTTGCGGATAGCCCACAACACCTTCGTGCTCTCATCCAGTGCTACCTGTCCGACTTTATAACCTTGTTTCTCATAGGATTTGCGTATTGCCGGGGTGTCTTCCTTTAGTTCCTCAATGGTGAAGGCTGAACGGATGATGTCCACATAATGACGTAAGTTATCCTTGACATCCGCATCCTTACTACCGCTGTTGAGCATTCTAAAGACATCGTTCTCCTGAATATCCCATATAGAACTCTTGGTTAAGTTCTTAATGCTAAGTGCTTGTTTCGATGCTGCTTCTTTCATATTTTATCTACTTTTAATGATTATGGCTGCAAAGTTAATGCAAAAAGTATCGAAATACAAGTATTTCCATAATATTTTTTTGTTAATTTCCCCAAAAAGCACTACCTTTGTCGTGGAATATGGCAGAACCTTTAGCCGAGAGACTAAGACCCCGTACGCTGGATGACTATATCGGTCAGCAGCATTTGGTAGGCGAGGGAGCCGTCTTGCGTAAGATGATAGACGCAGGACGTATCTCCTCTTTTATATTATGGGGACCTCCGGGTGTGGGTAAAACGACCCTGGCTCAGATTATCGCCCATAAGTTGGAGACTCCGTTCTATACGCTGTCGGCTGTGACGAGTGGGGTGAAGGATGTGAGAGATGTCATAGAGAGAGCACAGAAAGGTCGTTTCTTCAACGAGGCATCACCTATTTTATTTATAGATGAGATACACCGTTTCTCGAAATCCCAGCAGGACTCTCTGTTGGGTGCCGTGGAGAAGGGTGTTGTCACGCTGATTGGTGCTACTACGGAGAATCCCTCATTTGAGGTTATCAGACCCTTGTTATCCCGTTGTCAGATCTATGTGCTGAATTCTTTAGGAAAGGATGATCTGCTGAACCTGCTGCATCGTGCCATCACAGAGGATATCATCCTCAAGGAGCGGAAGATAGAACTGCAGGAGACGGGAGCACTATTGCGATATAGTGGGGGAGACGCCCGTAAGTTGCTGAATATTCTGGAGTTAGTGGTCGAGGCAGCAAGTTCTACTGAACCCATCGTTATCACCGACCAACTCGTAGCAGAGAGACTGCAACAGAACCCTTTGGCATACGATAAGGACGGGGAGATGCACTATGACATCATCTCTGCGTTTATCAAGAGTATCAGAGGCTCCGATCCTGATGCGGCACTCTATTGGCTGGCACGGATGATAGAGGGTGGGGAGGACCCGAAGTTCATCGCACGACGACTGGTGATCTCTGCCTCAGAGGATATCGGTCTTGCCAATCCCAATGCGTTATTGTTGGCTAATGCGGCATTTGATGCTGTGCAGAAGATAGGATGGCCCGAGGGAAGGATTCCTTTGGCAGAGGCAACAGTATATCTTGCTACCTCACCCAAGAGCAACTCTGCTTATTTGGGTGTTGACGCTGCCTTGGAATTGGTGAAAAGGACTGGTAACCAACCTGTTCCGCTACCCATCCGTAATGCTCCCACACAACTGATGAAAGACTTGGGGTATCATGATGGGTATATCTATCCGCATGACTATCCCGGACATTTCACCCCTCAGCAATACATGCCCGACGCTTTGGTGAATGAGCGTCTGTGGCATGGACAACATTCTCCAGTGGAGGAGAAACTCTACGAGCGGATGGTGAATTACTGGGGTGACAGATATAAGGAATAATGATGGATTACGATACGTTATTACAACAACTCATCGAGTTTTTAGGAACCTTTGCGTTCGCTATCTCTGGTATACGACATGCCGCAGCCAAGCATTTCGACTGGTTTGGGGGATATGTGTGCGGTATTGCTGTTGCCATCGGAGGTGGTACCATCCGTGACGTGATGTTAGAAACGACCCCTTTCTGGATGACAAATCCTTTTTATATCATTTGTACGGCAGTCGCCTTGGTGTTTGTGATTGTTTTTGCGCGACATCTTGAACGGCTCCATAACACTTGGTTTGTGTTCGACACCTTAGGACTGGCATTGTTTAATATCGCTGGTATTCAGAAGTCCTTGGCGTTCGGACAACCGTATTGGGTGGCGATTATCATGGGTTGTATCACGGGTGCCGCAGGTGGTGTGATACGTGATATCCTGCTGAATAACGAGCCTGTTATTTTCCATAAGGAAGTATATGCGATGGCTGCTATCCTCGGTGGCATAACTTATTGGGGATTAGACGCTTTACAACTTCCGATAGAAGTAACGGTTATATCCTCGTTCCTCGTTACTTGCCTGATGCGTTTCCTCGCTGTCAGATACCATCTGTCACTTCCGACACTGAAAAACGAGTAGGGGAGTGCCCCCAACTTCGCCATCTCGTAGATATCCCGCATCTCTTTGGCTCCAAGTACCTCCATGGCACCAATGGTGATAGTCCCTCCACGGGAGCATTTATCGACCAGGGTATCAATCTCTTCCTTCGTGATTTCCCTGCCTAACAATTCCCTGATATTCGTAGGCATACCGATCTCACGATAGAAACGTTCTATGGCAAGAATACCTTGCTCGGCAGTCTCCTCCGGATGTGCGAAATCATTCGTGACACCCATGACATTGACAGCAAACTGCACGAAACGGCTCAGATGTTTTGCTTTCACATAACGAGCCCATGAGGGCCACAACGCTGCCAATCCTGCACCATGTGTCACTCCGAACAACGCACTGAGTTCGTGCTCCAGTTTATGGGTGGCGAAATCCTTCTCCGTACCACATTCCGTCAAGTCATTATGTGCCAAGGAGCCAGCCCACATAATCTGTGCGCGATGACGATAGTTCTGAGGCTCTTTCATCACGATTTTTGCCGAATCCATCACAGTTCTCAACAATGCCTCCGCAATAGCGTCCGTCAGCGACATATCCTCATATTTCGTGAAATAACGCTCCATCGTGTGCATCATGATATCCGTGGCTCCGGCAGCCGTCTGATAGGCTGGCAGGGTATAGGTACGCTCTGGATTCATGACAGCGAACTTACAACGGCACAGATCACTGTTGACACCACGCTTGAGCAGTCCTTCGTCCTTGGTAATCACACAACTGGATGACATCTCGCTACCAGCGGCAGGAATTGTCAGAACGACACCAATCGGCAGACATGTCGCAGGTTTGCTCTTGCCATCCCAGAAATCCCACACATCACCATCGTATGGAATTCCGTAGCCAATGGCTTTGGCTGAGTCAATCACACTGCCACCGCCAACGGCAAGGATGAAATCTATCTGACTCTTGCGTCCGAGTCCGATGCCTTCGTACACCTTACTTAATAATGGATTAGGAACAACTCCGCCCAGTTCTGTAACGTCCAATCCAGCATCCTTTAACTGCTGACGAACCACATTCAGTAATCCCGAGCGCTCAGCAGAACCGCCACCATAATGCACCAGAACATGATGTCCACCGTATTCTTTCACCAAATTCCCGATCAGTTTCTCCGATTCTCGTCCAAACACCACACGAGTCGGGGCATAGAAATTAAAATCCTTCATCATTGTATTATATACTTTGTTTGTTTCTATTATTTATTTCTATTTATCATAATGACGATTATAGTCCAATTTGATCAAACCTCCTTTTGATTGCAAAGATACGAAATTAAACAAGAAAAAAGAAAGGAAATCTAATTATTTTCAGAAGCATGTCAAATCAGTTATCGACTCAACGGAACTTTCTTACCGACAAACTACAAGTTTCCTACCGACTAAAGCATGGTTTGTTACCGATTAAAGTCTCAGTTTGAGGAAGCCCATACCTTCGTAAGACAAAAGCGACACCTTAGACCCTTGACACCCGTACCTTAGACCCTCGGAAGCGGCACCTTACACCCTTGACGCCCGTACCATAGACCCTTGGAGGCGGCACCTTTCACAAGCAGAAGGTATGGGCTTCGGAACAAAACAAGTTGTTTTGTTCTCAAAGAAGGCATCCCTATCATTGATTAAGATAATCTTAATCGGAACAAAACAACTTGTTTTGTTAATGAAGAAATCATGGGTGTTTTACACTGAAAGCACCTTTCCTTGTCACCCTTGTCACCTCGTTGTCACACGCAACTATCTGATAACTAAATAGTTTTGCAAGGTGGCAACGGTGACAAGGGTTTTAAAAATACATGTAGGGGAAGATTCTCAGAATACTTAACCATGTCTGACCCAAGTCAACGGCGTGGGTTTTCATGTTTAAACTTTTTTAATAAAAAAAAAGAGTGTAAGGAGAACAACGTATTGAAATTTTTCGTAATTTTGCATCGTTTTACGGTATTAATTAGTACACACGCTTGATTTTCAAGCAGTTAAGGAAAAAGAGAGAAGTTTAAATGAGACAATTAAAGATTCAAAAGAGTATTACGAATCGCTCAAGTGAGGCACTGGATAAGTATCTGGTGGAAATCGGTCGTGCACCATTGATCAGTATCGATGAGGAAATCGAACTGGCTCAGAAAATCCGCAAGGGCGGTCCTGAGGGCGAGCGTGCCAAAGACAAGTTGGTAACGGCTAATCTCCGATTCGTGGTATCGGTTGCTAAGCAGTATCAGCATCAGGGATTGACGCTGACTGACTTGATTGATGAGGGTAACATCGGCTTGATCAAAGCCGCACAGAAGTTTGATGAGACACGTGGTTTTAAGTTTATCTCTTATGCTGTATGGTGGATTCGTCAGAGCATTCTTCAGGCTATCGCAGAGCAGAGCCGTATCGTTCGTCTTCCCCTGAATCAGGTGGGAAGTCTGAATAAGATTAATCACGAGATCAACAAATTCGAGCAGGAGAACCAGCGTCATCCGTCTGTCTCTGAGTTGAGTGAGGCAACGAATCTGGATGAGGAGAAGATTGGGCAAAGCCTGATGGCAGACGGTCATCACGTGTCTATCGACGCTCCGTTCCAGGACGGTGAGGACAACTGTATGCTGGACGTGATGGCAAGTGGTGAGGACTCACGCACCGACCGCCAGGTAGACCATGAGTCGATGGCTCAGGAGTTGAACACAGTGCTGCAGAAAGTACTGAAAGACCGTGAGATCACCATTATCCGTGAGTGCTTCGGTATCGGTTGTCACGAGAAGGGTCTTGAGGAGATTGGTGACCGTCTGGGACTGACCCGTGAGCGTGTCCGTCAGATTCGTGAGAAGAGCATTGCCAAACTCCGTGAATCAGGGAATGCGCGCATTTTGATGAAATATTTGGGCTAATTCTTTTGTTCCCTCAGAATTATTTTGTAATTTTGGGGCAGTGAATAAAAGAGCACACCATATTATATTAATAATGGTAGGCATGTTGTTATTCATGCCTACTTTTTGTTTTTCCATTGAGAGAGAAGACTCCACCATTCTTGAGAAGATGTGGAGTTATAAGCGTAACTATACAAGTAACAACATTGGTAGTACGACGAATACGTATATGAGATATACGTTGAATACGGAACGTCGTAATTTCACCATGTTCCTCGTCCCTACGTTATATGCTGTTGCCAAGGGAGACCGTAAGTATATCTCAGAGTCGTATGGTAAGACGGAGATAGAGAAAACCCATAAGTTCAGGACGAGGTCTCAGGTCATCAGCAACACGATTCCCCATGACAGACAGGTCAGTGAGGCGTTTACAGATTACCTGACTCCCAATATCTATGACCAGACACTGTATGAAGACAGGTTATTGTCACCGTTCTATCGAAACAACCGTTTCTATTACCGATACACGATAGAGAATGTGAACGGGAATCTTGTCCATGTCTCTTTCCGTCCGAAACTGAAGAACACCCAGTTGGTGAAGGGGTATGCCTTGGTCAACAAGAACACGGGTCGTGTGGTTTACACCATGTATGACGGAGAGTTTGACATGCTCAAATTCCATATTGATGTGGTATTAGGAAGTGAAGACACCAGTTCCATCCTGCCCCAGCGATGTGCTTCCGACTTGTATTTCAGTTTTATGGGTAACCGCATATCCTCCCATTTCCTTGCCACATACAACGCCCCCACTTCCCTGCCCGATTCTCTGAACGAACTGGAGAGCCGTGAGATGATGGAGACCTTGCGCACTTTCCAGTTAAATGAGGAAGAGAAGGGAATCTACCATAAGTATGATGTGGAGAGAGAGTTAGAGGAAGCAAGGAGAAACAAGGAGAAGATATTGGAAGATACCCTGAAACCCAAGAAACGCACGGTGGGTGATGTCCTGTGGGATATCGGTGACAGGCTGGTGACAAGTTCCCATACCGATGCCATGGGGGCGGACTTCTCGCTCTCCCCTATCCTGAATCCTCAGTATATCAGTTATAGCCGTAGCCGAGGGTTCTCGTACAAAATCCAGTTAGGTGTCAGATATAGTTGGAATAAGAAACGCTATCTGACGATTAATCCGCAAATCGGATACAATTTCAAGATTAAGCAGTTCTTCCACTACACACCTATCAGGATGACCTATAATCCCAAGCGTAACGGTTATGCGGAACTTATCATCGCCAACGACAACCGTATCTCGCATTATAGTATCAGGCAGGCTATCAAGAATATGCATCCTGAGATGGAGGATAAAGAATTTGACCGTGTGAATGTGAATTATTTCACAGATAATTATATCAAAGCGCTCAATAATGTGGTGGCTTACGACTGGTTGGAGATCAAGGCAGGTTTGGTGTATCACATCCGTAAGGCGGATAATGTCCAAGCGATGAGGGATTTCGATATGCCCACGTCATATCGCAGTTTTGCGCCTACCTTTACCCTGCACCTAACCCCATGGCAGCGTGGTCCTTATCTCACTGTGAACTACGAGCGAAGCATCAAGGGTATTCTCGGCTCCAACTTGGAGTATGAGCGTTACGAGTTTGATGCCAGTCATAAATTCAAGTTAGACTGTCTGCGTCAAATCAATCTCAAAGCAGGTTTCGGACTCTATACCAACAAGGAGACGAGTTACTTCCTCGACTATGCTAATTTCCGTGACCAGAACCTGCCCGGTGGATGGGAAGACGAGTGGTCTGGCAATTTCCAGTTGCTGAACAGCGAATGGTATAATACGTCAAGATATTATCTCCGTGGGCATGCGTCTTATGAGTCTCCCCTACTCGTCTGCTCTTTCCTGCCTTTGGTGGGTAAGTATATTGAGCGAGAGACCATCTATTTCAGTTTACTGTCTATCCAGCACACCCGTCCTTATGCGGAGATAGGTTATGGTGTTACTACCCGTTTTGTATCCATAGGAGCCTTTGGCAGTTTCCTCAATGCGAAACCCAAGGAGTTCGGTCTTAAATTCACATTTGAGTTATTCAGAAAGTGGTAGTCATGCGTAAACCTCTCATCGTATACAAAGCCAGTGCGGGAAGTGGAAAGACCTTTACCCTTGCCACAGAGTATATCAAACTGCTGGTGGTTAACCCGCTCAACTATCGCAGCATCCTTGCCGTGACTTTTACCAATAAGGCTACGGAGGAGATGAAGATGCGTATCCTGAGCCAGTTGTATGGTATCTGGAAAGAACTGCCTGACTCTGAGAGTTATGCGCAGAAGGTGCAGCAAGAGACAGGGCTTCCTATGCGCACCATCCGAGAGCGGGCTGGCGAGGCATTACATCTTTTATTACATAATTATAATAGTTTCCGTGTACAGACGATTGACGCTTTCTTTCAGAGTGTCCTTCGTAACCTTGCACGGGAGTTAGATCTGACAGCAAACCTACGGGTAGGACTCAGTGGTGACCAGGTAGAGGAAATGGCTGTTGACCAACTCATTGACAACCTCAAGCACACGGATGTCATCCTGCAATGGTTGCTTCATTATATCATGGACAGTCTCAGCGAGGATAAGAGTTGGAGTAATAATGATGAGAAGAAAACCAGTTTTATCCGTGATATCAAGAACTTCGGCAAGACCATCTTCCGTGATTACTATAAAGAGCATCGGAACGAGTTGAATGAGAAGATGGCGGAGGAAGGGTTCTTCGAAGAATATACCAAGACGCTCCGTCAGATACGTGATGATGCCAAAGAGCGAATGCTGACTATCGCCTCCTCCTATTTCGACACTTTGGAGCAGGAGGGGCTTGCCATTACCGATATCAAGAATGGCAGCAGGGGTGTTTCGGGCTTCTTCCTTAAAATCAAGAACGGACAGTTCGATAATTCTATTCTTAACACTACTGCTGTCAAGGCTATGGAGGCTCCCGAGAACTGGTATAAGAAAGATCATCCTCGTGCGGAGGAGATTCATCTTCTTTCCGATCAGGTATTGATACCGATGCTCCGTTTTGCTGTGGAGGAAAGAGAGAAGCAATGGAAACTATACCAGTCGGCAAACCTGACACTCTGTCATCTCAACAACCTCCGTCTTCTAAGCATTATCGAGCAGAAAGTCAAGGATATCAATGACGAGGCTAACGTCTTCCTCTTAGGCAATACCCAGCACCTGCTGCATTCCCTCATACAGGATAGTGACGCTCCTTTTGTCTTCGAGAAGATTGGTGCCCAGTTGCGTCATGTGATGATTGACGAGTTCCAGGATACCAGTACGGTACAGTGGCAGAACTTCAAGGTGTTGATGCGGGAGTGTATGAGTCACGTAGGCTCCGAGAACTTGATTGTGGGTGATGTCAAACAGAGTGTCTACCGCTGGCGCTCTGGTGACTGGCGTTTGCTCAACCATATAGAGCAACAGTTTCAGCCGGAGATGATGGAAGTCAGACCCTTACAGACCAACTATCGCTCGGAGCGGAATATCATCCTTTTTAACAATGCCTTCTTCACCATAGCCACCCGTCAAGAACATGATGCGCTGGTAGAGCAGAATGCCACAGGGGCAGAACAACTATGGAATGCTTATTCGGATGTCTCCCAAGAGATTCCCGAGCGGCGAGACTCAAAAGGGTATGTGGACATCCGCCTGTTGCCTGCCACAGACTATCGCGAGCGTACCTTGGAGCAACTGAAGGAGACTGTCCTGTCACTTTTGGGACATGGTATCTCACAAAACAAAATCGCTATCCTTGTCAGAACGAATGACATCATCACCCTCATTGCCAACTATTTCTCGGAGCAACTACCAGAGGTAAGTATTGTGAGTGACGAGGCATTCCGGCTCGACGCCTCTGTATCCGTACAGTTGCTTGTTAATGCGCTGCATCTGCTCACCCACCCCTCTGATACCTTGACGAAAGCCAATATCATCAAGTCATACCATCGGGATGTGTTAGGTGACAACCAGAGTGATGCCGACCTCTTATTGAAGAGCATCCTGCCGGACACACTTCTGCCGGAGGCATATATCGCTCATTTCGATGAGTTGTTGATGCTACCCCTTTATGAGTTGGTAGAGCAACTCTATATCATCTTTGACCTGCACCAGTTGAAAGACCAGAGTGCGTATCTCTGTGCTTTCTATGATTGTCTGATGGAGTTCACCAAAGACAATAGTACCGACATTGACGCATTCATAGAGACCTGGGAACAGGAACTTCATAAGAAAACCATACAGAGTGACGAACTCAACGGTGTCCGCATCATGACTATCCACAAAAGTAAGGGTTTGGAATATGACCACGTGCTACTCCCCTTCTGCGACTGGCAATTGGAGCGTGGAGACACCATCTGGTGCGAGCCAAAAGAAGAGCCGTTCAGTCAACTTCCCGTTGCTCCTATCGATTACGGTGAGAAAAAGATGACAGGGACGATCTATGAGGCGGACTATCAGAACGAGCATCTGCAGTTGACTGTCGACAACCTCAATCTGTTGTATGTAGCCTTCACACGAGCGTGCAAGAATCTCTTTGTGATAGGAAAGAGAAAGGCTGGAAGGACACGCTCTGCCTTGATAGAGCGAGTACTACCTGAACTGACATTAGACGGAGGAGTGCTTAATGGCATAGAGGATGAAAAGTCGGATATTACTTTCACCTTCGGCACGCTATATACTGAGAAAGAAGAGAAACAGCAGGGGTCCGATAATGTGTTCCTGCAGTCCTCTGAGCAGATTCCCGTGGAGATGGCAGTATTCGGTAGTAAGACTGAGTTCCGCCAGAGTAATAAAAGTCGTGAGTTTGTGGAGACCGATGAGGATACGACCCAACAGGGTTATATCAAGATAGGTAGTGTACTGCATCATGTCTTCTCCACCATCCATACGATAGATGATGTCAAAGGTGCCCTGTGGAAGTTAGAGCAGGATGGTGTTCTCTATGATGAGGATATCACGGTAGCGAAACTGACAGAATTGCTCAATAAGCGTCTGGAGGATCCTCGTGTCAGGGACTGGTTCTCTGGCAAGTGGACGTTATATAATGAGTGTTCCATTTTGTATACAAATGAGGAAGGACAGGTCTGCGAGCGTCGTCCTGACCGTGTGATGTATGATGGCAACCGCATGGTGGTCGTCGACTTTAAGTTCGGGCGCCCCCGTCCGGAGTATCAGAATCAGGTTAGGGAGTACATGCAGTTGCTTGGAAGAATGGGACACCAACAGGTTGAGGGTTACCTCTGGTATGTATATAGTAACAAAATAGAGCCCGTCAAATGAAAACATTCTTAGAATACGTTGCAGAGGATATTATCAAGAAGTACGGTCATGACCTTTCCCGTACAGCGATAGTCTTTCCAAATAAGCGTGCGGCTCTATTCATCAATGAGCATCTTGCACGTCTTACAGGGCAGCCGATATGGAGTCCTGCTTATATTACCATTAGTGATCTCTTCACGTCTCATGCCACTCGTGCGATTGCTGATTCCGTCAAACTGGTCTGCGACCTACACCAATCGTATATCGCCTGTACAGGTATTGACGAGACGCTTGATCATTTCTATGGCTGGGGACAACTTTTGCTTTCCGACTTTGACGATATCGATAAGAATATGGCAGATGCTGATAGGGTATTTGCCAATCTCCGTGATATCCATGAACTGGATGATGTCAGTTATCTCACGGAGGAGCAGCGTGCCATCATCAAACAGTTCTTCAGTAATTTCTCTGACGAGCATAATAGTGAGTTGAAAGAGCGTTTCCTCAAACTATGGAGTCACTTCGCTGATATCTATCACGATTTCAACCAACGGCTTGAGCAGCAGAACCTTGCCTATGAGGGAGCATTATACCGGCAGGTGGCTACTGACGAGAACCTCACGTTTGACTATGACCGTTACCTCTTTGTGGGTTTCAACCTCCTGCATCAGGTAGAGCGACGACTCTTCAAACGGTTAAGGAAAGAAGGTAAGGCATTCTTCTATTGGGATTTCGACCATTATTACATGTCACATGAGGCTGGTCATTTTCTCTCCCAGTATCTTGACGAGTTCCCCAATGAGTTGGATATCAAAGAGGACGCTATCTATCGCCAGTTCCAGAATTCCAAGACGATTAGTTATATCTCCGCGCCGACAGAGAATATCCAGGCGCGTTATGTCAGCACTTGGTTGAAGGAGAACCAGCGTTATACTGATGGCAAGCGCACAGCCATTATCCTTTGTGACGAGCAACTATTGCCTGTTGTCATCCATTGTATTCCCCAAGAAGTAGAGAAAGTGAATGTCACCACAGGTTATCCCTTGGCTCTCACACCTGCCGCCTCCCTGGTCAACCAGTTGATGGCATTGCAGATAGGCGGCTATCGTCCCCGTTTGATGACGGCTATTCATCGCCATCCTTATTATAGATATCTGACAGATGACCTTTTAAGCAGTTGTGAGGCAGGGAGTATCTTCCTGACAGAGGCAACCCTTCAATGGATAGCACGTCTGTTGCGACATATCGCACAACAAGCGAATCAAGAGGATCATGACGGGCAGACGGCATCTCTGCGAGATGAGTCCCTGTTCCGGATGTACACCCTCATCAACCGACTGGTGACATTAGTGAATAGTGGTGACTTAACTGTCGATCTCACTACCTTGCAACGACTGGTACACCAACTGATACAGTCCACCTCCATTCCGTTTCATGGGGAACCGGCGGAAGGTATTCAGATCATGGGTGTGCTGGAGTCGCGCAACCTTGACTTCGACCACGTTCTGATGCTTTCTTGCAATGAGGGAAACATGCCAAAGGGTGTCAACGACAGTTCGTTCATTCCCCATAGTCTCCGTAAAGCGTATGAGTTGACGACGGTCGACCATAAGACAGCAATCTATGCCTATTACTTCCACCGCATCCTGCAACGTGCCTCTGATATCACACTGGTCTATAACAATGCGACAGACGAGGGACATACGGGAGAGATGAGTCGTTTCATGCTCCAACTGTTAGTGGAGAGTGGACATCCTGTCCATCAGTATGCCTTGAAGGCAGGACAGCAGATTGTGGCGAGAAAGGCGGAACCAGTGAAGAAGACACCTGCGGTCTTGGAGGTCCTTGCCGACCGCTTTGTCAAGAAACCCGATACACGTCACGCACTGCTGACCCCGACGGCTATCAACACCTATCGCCGTTGTCCGTTGAGTTTCTTCTATCGCTATGTGGGAGGACTGAAAGAGATGGATGACGAGGAACTGCAGATAGACGACCGTATCTTCGGTATCGTATTCCATGCCGCCTCACAGTATCTCTACCAACAGATGATGCAACACGGACATCGTATCGAGAAGCAACAGATACAGCAAGTCCTACAGTCTAAAGTAGCCGTTGAGTTGGCGGTCGACAAGGCTTTCCATGAGCAGATTCCTAATAAGAAAGACTATAGCGGACTACAACTCATCAATAGGGAGGTCATCATCCATTATGTACGACAGTTGTTGAGACTTGATCTCCAACTGGCACCCTTTACCATTCATGCGCTGGAGTATGAGGTGATTCACGACTGGACGGTACATCAGGGCAGCACCTCTTTCACTACAACGATTGGTGGAAGTATTGACCGTCTAGATGCTGTGATAAGGGACCAAGAAGAGCGCATCCGTGTGATTGACTATAAGACGGGAGGTGGTAAACTTACCAGTCTTCCAGATGTTGAGAGTATCTTTGCCACCAACGACTCACACAACGGTTATTATCTTCAGACCTTATTATATAGTATTATTGTCAGAGAGGATGCTCAATTGAATCGTGAACAGTTACCTGTCAGCCCTGCCCTACTCTTCATCCAGCATTCCGCAGGAGATGACTACGATCCGACATTATGTTTCGATAAGGATAAAATCACGGATGTACAACCGTTCATCCCTGCTTTCAAGGAGATGTTACAAACGTGTGTGGATGAGATATTCAATCCCGATATACCCTTCCAGCCTGTGGAGGACCAGAAGACCTGCCGGAACTGTCCGTATGCACAATTATGTGGTAGGGGATGAATCAGCGGTTCTTATGTGTCAAGAACCAGTTATGTGTCAGTCCGTTATACATGAGCAGTGCCATGGCTGTCAATGATAGCGCTATAACATGAACCTGCTGTGGTAATAAGTCTGCGAGGATATATGTCAATCCAACACCCAGTGCCATTCCTGTCTCCCATGACAACATGAATGTACTCTGGGATGTGCCACGCTGACAATGGCGACTGAGTTTGATGAAGAACAACAGGAAACGTGTCCCTATTATTCCTGTTGCCATACCAATAAAAGTAGATGAGATATAGAAGGCGACGGCAGTATGCTGTGTCATGTTAATCAGTAATGCAGCCAACAGAAGTATCAATCCCGTCACCACCTCACTCTTCAACTCTGCGTCCCGGAACATAAAACGCTGGGCTAATAAGGCAAGCAAGAAACCAGTCATCATCATGCCGAACTCCTCTAAAGTGTCCATCTGTCCGATACACAGTCCGAGGGCTATGGTTATCAGCAACAAGTTCAGGAACAGCACCCCACCCTTATCTAACAGAAAACGGTCATAACTGAATACATGCACATGATCCTCTGGGGCACGGAACGGAAATTCTACCATCCTAATCAGTAAAAAAGAGGCGAGGGCGAGTCCCATAGATACCATGATGATGACTCTGAACCCACATAACTGATGAATCAGCAAACCAGTCAAAGGACCTAACGAGAGGGCGAAACGCCCGAACCAAGAGGCACTATGATTTGCCTCCGTCCGTTGAAACGACTCACAGGTGTCTATCACCAAGGTACTGGCAAGCACCATCTGTGCAAGACCGAACAAGGCTCCTAACCCGAAACGCTGCAGTAATATCAGCCAGAACTCTACGAACTGACATTTCATGGTGTCCATATACCAAAGTAGTCCCTGACAACCAATGAGCAGGGCTATAGCCCATAAACATACCTTGTTACGACGATAATGCTGTACGAGATATGATACGAATGGACCTAACAGAAACAATCCCAATGAGAACACACCCATCGACAGCCCTATCTCTATCAAAGAGAAATTTTCCTCTTTGCCTAACCATATCGGTAAGATAGGGATGAGCATATACACTGACATCGACAGCAGCAGATTGGCAACTGCCAACTGCCAGAACTCACGATGCCAGAGTTTGATGTGTACGGGTGTGTTCTGACTGTTCATTTAGTATGATTCACTTTCGTTGGGGAAGTCACCGTTCTTCACGTCTGTGACATAACTACCGACGGCATCGGTTATGATGGTGTTCAGGTCGGCATAACGACGCAGGAAGCGAGGTGAGAAACCTTGTGTCATACCTAACATATCAGCATAAACCAGCACCTGTCCGTCTGTACCGTTACCTGCTCCAATACCGATGGTCGGTACATTGATCTCCTTGGTTACCTCTGCGGCAAGTTTCGCCGGTACTTTCTCAAGTGTAACAGCAAAGCAACCAATCTCAGCAAGCAGTTTGGCATCCGACATCAGTTTGTCTGCCTCCTCCTGTTCCTTGGCACGAACGGCGTATGTGCCGAACTTATTGATACTCTGTGGTGTCAGTCCTAAATGTCCCATCACGGGGATTCCTGCGTCCAAGATACGCTTAACGGTATCGGCTATCTCTGCGCCACCTTCCAGTTTCAGGGCATCACATCCACTCTCCTTCATGATGCGGATAGCGTTTGTAACACCCTCAGCGGCATTCACCTGATAGGAGCCGAAGGGCATGTCACAGATCACCAAGGCACGTTTGACGGCACGTACCACCGAGCGGGCATGATAGATCATCTGGTCTACCGTTATAGGCAATGTGGTCTGATTACCTGCCATCACATTAGAGGCGGAGTCGCCAATCAATATTCCGTCAATACCGGCACGGTCAACAATACCTGCCGTTGTGAAGTCATACGATGTTAAGATGGAGATCTTCTCTCCCTTTTGCTTCATCTCAATAAAGCGATGTGTGGTCACCTTACGTGAGTCACTGACTAAATATCCTGCCATATTTTTTATTATTTATGTTTCGTTATATCGTTATCTTAAAATCTCGGAAATCCTTAATGACTCGATCACAGAACGGAGCAATGGCTTCGGCAGCATTCGTCGTGGCAAGTCCAATGACATTCATGCCTGCTGCCCTACCCGATTTCAGCCCGTTGAACGAGTCTTCGAAGACCACACACGCTGCTGGTGTAGCACCAAAACGGGCTGCCGCTTTCAGGTAACATTCGGGGTGTGGCTTGGAATACTCAAAGTCTTCAGAGGTCAGAATAGCATCAAACAACCCCGTGAATTCGGGATGTTTACGATACACGCTCTGCATCTTCGCTTGATTGGAACTGGTAACGACAGCGGTCTTAATGTCTTGCTTGCGCAAATAAGTGATAAAATCCTTGAAACCAGCAACATAAAGATAATCCATGTCTCGCTCGAAATCGTTCAGACGCTGGGTCAATGTAGGACGGATCTCTTTCAAATCTCCGTCAAACCATGCGTCATAGATCTGGTCAAGGGTTTGTCCTTTGATCTCGTGTTCAAGACCAGGATGCTCGGGATGGAACTCCCTGCATTGTGCTCCCCAAAATACCGTGTATTGCGGTTCTGTGTCGAACACTACGCCATCCAAATCAAACAATGCTGCTTTTACCTTATCCATTTCGGGCGACAAAGGTACAACAATTTATGCGAACTGCAAAATTTTTGGAGTAATTCTATTCCGAACCGATATATAAGAATACCAATCCCAGCAACATCAACGCAAGGTCGATAGCCTTGGCACGCAGGTTCTTCTCATGAAACAGCATCACCCCAAACATGAAACTAACAATGACACTGCCACGTCTTACCATCGATACCACACTGATCATCGCCTCGGGGATAGAGAGCGAGTAGAAATACATAAAGTCGGCTGCCGACAGGAAGATGCTGACACCAATAATCGCCCATGACCAATGGAAAGGAGTCGTCGTATGATGCTTGGGCAACCACATCACTATCAGCAGAACAACCATCATCAAACACTGGTATATCGTGAACCACGACTGCACCATCATGCGGTCGAGTCCTACTCCACCCTGCTCTTCCGGCGCCATCAGGTATTTGTCGTACAGTCCACTGACGGCTCCTAATACAGCGGCACCGATAGTCATATATATCCATTTGTCATGCCGGAAGTCAATGCCTTCCTTCTTTCCGCTTTTCCTCAACAGGAAATACGAGAGGATAGCCATCAGCACACCAGCCCACTGCCAACCGTTCAGCCGTTCGCCGAAAACCAACAAAGCACCCACCAGCACCATCACTGGTCTGGTGGCGTTGATTGGTCCGACGATAGTCAACGGCAGATTCTTCATGGCGAAATAACCCAGAATCCAACTCGACAGCACCAGTATCGCCTTCAACACGATGTATTTGTGCATCTCCCATCCACCACTGCCTACATGGAAGATACTGTCATCCAGCATATCCGTTGTACCGCTCATGATAATCAGCGGCAGGAAAATCAAGGAAGAGAAAAAGGTGTTGAAGAAAAGCACAGGTATTACGGCATTGTCTTTCAGTGCCACTTTCTTCAATGTATCATAGCAGCCTAACAATGCCGCCGACAAAAATGCTAATAATAACCAAGTCATCTTATTATATCGTTATTTCGAGATCTCGTCATCTCGTGATCTCGCGATTTCGTTATTCCGTGATCTGGATATCTCGATATCTCGTCACGTCATATTTTACCTCCTCCAAACTCAAAGCCAGTGCGGGCATCGACTCACCAGCCTGCGTCCTTCGTCCTCCTTCAATCACATCCCTGAACCCGTCGAGGGTCATCCGATGGCGACCCACCTCTATCAGTGTGCCGACGACTGCTCGTACCATGTTACGCAGGAAACGGTTTGCCGTAATCTCGAAATACCACGCATCATCCGCTGTCTGCACCCATTCCGCTCTTGTCACATGACAGATCGTTGTCTTCACATCACTGCCTGCCTTACAGAAAGCACCGAAGTCCTCATACTCCATCAGGATACGTGCCGCCTCATTCATCAAGGGGAAGTCAAGCACGTAATGCAGTTCCAGCGAGTAATGTCTCAGGAAAGGATTCTTCTTGGTGTGGATATAATAATGATAGGTACGGGCGATAGCCGAGAAACGGGCATGCAGGTCGTCACTCACCTGCTCCACCCTACTCACACTGATATCATCAGGCAGTACCCCATTGAGTTTCCTCGTCAACAGGTCTGTGTCAAACGACACCTCCGTATCGAAGTGTGCCGCCATCTGACGGGCATGCACTCCGGCATCCGTCCTGCCAGCCCCTGTCACACTGATGTCCTCACGCAACAAAAGCGACAAAGCACGTTGCAGTTCTGCCTGTACCGTATTCCCATTCGGTTGCAGTTGCCACCCATGGTAATTCGTCCCATCGTATGAAAACCACACAAAGTATCTCATAACAGGGTGCAAAATTAGTTCAAAAATACGAATAAACGAAAAGAAAACTCGATTATATTTAAGTTTTTCGTTTACGAAGCCTCAGACTTCCACCCTCGGAGGCTTCACCTTCACATGGAGGAAGCGGCACCTTCGCACCAAGGAAGCGGCTCCTTCACAGGCAGGAGGTATGGGCTTCGGAACAAAACAAGTTGTTTTGTTCTCAAAGAAGGCATCCCTATCATTGATTAAGATAATCCTTATCGGAACAAAACAACTTGTTTTGTCAATGAAGAAATCATGGGTGTTTTATACCGAAAGTACCACTCCTTGTCACCCTTGCCACCTCGTTGTTACTCGCAACTGCCTGATAACTAAATAGTTTTGCAAGGCGGCAACGGTGACAAGGTTTTAAAAAATTATAGTGCGTGCGCGCACGCGCGAGGGAGAAACAGAATTTGTCGGTAACAAACCCACCGTCAGTCGGTAACAAACGACCAGTTTGTCGGTAGGAAACTGTCACCCAAAAAACGACTGGCAGAGTCGTTACCTTGCCAGTCGACGGGATTATCTTAAATGTGAATCAGGCATTCCCCAGATTTCTAACAACTCTAATTGTCTTAATCAATCGAACCGAGTGGATAGACAAGACTGTACCTGTCCCTTGATGTCTTTTCAATTCCCATAGATTTATGTCATATAAAAATCTCGCCCATTGCTGCAGACAAAGAGACTTTGCACCTGTCACATATATCAGTTATTGTTGCCCCATTAGCAGACAATCCATAGAAGTTGTCCTCGCTGATAAGCACGTACTCCCATTCACGATTCATTCGCTCCTCTGGTTTCAACTTGTTAATCTTTTTAGCCCATTCTACAGCAGCGGTCTGCTTCTGACGTACGTTCTTATCAAACAACTTATCATTGCCTTTGGTCTCTATCAGATACACCTTTTCTCTTGTAGCCACTATAAAGTCTGGATGATAGGTAGCCATCAGACCGTCACGTCTCATGTAATAGATGACGGCAAAAGGATGCATATTCTCACTGATTTTCAGGAACCGCTCTACCTCTCCGTCTTTATCAAGGAAATCAATAAATGCCTTTTCCAATCCTCCGCCATGCGAAGGGTAGCCTTGTCGCTCATAGATGGTCTTATGCGTCTCTGCAGAATAAGTCTCACGCATCTTGATCTCTGCCACAGATGAGAAACACGTATGTACCACTTGTGCATCAGTTGTCATGATATTATTCTGGAGATTAAAGATAGCGCGAGCCATCTCTTCAATGATATGCTTGGTGACGATGGCATCCTTTGACAGCAGGATCTTCCAGTCGTTGCCATTGAAGGGATTGAATGGCTGACCAAACAAACGAGTACGGATATATCTGTCCACTATAGCAATCGTCTGCGCCTCGTTGATTTGCAAGTTTGGCACAGGCATCTCTCTATGCGATGTTACTCTGTCAAATCTAAGCGTAATAGTTCGAAGCAATTTCTGGAGATACTCATTATAACTTGCTGCTGTAAACAGATTGGCAGTCACCTTATACCGTCCAAACTGCGTCTTTGAGATGGCTTCCTGTGAAATGAAAGTCTCGCCATCTTGTGCCAAGAACTGGCGAAGCCTCTCCAACGGGAAGGCAGTAAATGGCTGTAGGGTATTGATGTCAATCTCCGCATCCTCTAACTCTTCCTCAGCCTCTCTCACGATGATGGGCCATTCAAAGTCGAACTGCTCATAATCTTCTCGCAAGCCCACCTTTATTAAATCACCCGTAGAACCGCCTTCACCTGTCTCGCCAGTTTCCTCAACAGCCAAACCTTGTGCAAACAGGTCATCATAGAATTGGATAAAGGCAGGATGCTCTATAATGCTCAGCATGTCAATATAGGTCCTTGGCTGGCTATGCAGTTGAAGCACCCGCTTACGGTCATCCTCCTTGATACTTTGATATTCTGGTTCTCGCCACATCAGGCGCAAGCCTCGTCCAATAATCTGTTCCAACAGGATAGGTGCCTCTGATGAGCGCAATGGTACTATCACGCAGATGTTGTTCACATCAAAGCCCTCACGCAGCATCAATACAGACACAATCACCTTAGGTTTCTGATATTTGTCAATGTCGAAGAGTTTCTTCTTGGTTTCTTTCCACTCTTCTTCTGACACTTCGCCCTTGGCATTGCTATCTATCGTTACGACTTCATCTTGTGTTAGTCCTTCATCCAACATCAGTTGATTCACGTATGGAGCAACCGACGTGTCTTCACAGATGACGAGCATCTTCGGGTTCTTCTTTTCATCGACAGCCGTAAACTCCGTTTCCAGTTTCTTTAGTTTAGCCAATCCTGCACGGAGCATCAAGCGTTGTCCGTCGCTCAAATCGCAAACCTTATTGCGTTCATCACGCACAGCCTTATAATCCAAGTCCTTCAGTTCTGTCAGTTCCTGGCGACGGTCAAGCAACAACGTTTTTACCAATCCCTTGCGCATAGCCGTTGCCAAGTCGAAGTCAACGATGATATGGGGGAAGAAGCACTTCTGTACCTTCTTTCCTGAGCCGCGTTGGTCGTAGGGCGTAGCCGAGAAGTCTATCTGGAAGAAATGTTCACCTTTTTTCTCGGCAATCACATTCAGCCCCTTCTGCCATTCCACTTCCTCAATCTCGCCATTGCGTTTCAGTTCGTGGATATGATGGGCCTCGTCATTGATTACCATGATGTCTTCCAACTCAGCCAGATACTCCAGTTCTGAACCTCGCAAATAGCGACGGTCCAACATGCCCAAGTCATTTCCTGCAGCCTTGCCAGGACGGATAGGCAATAGTTCGTTGATGATGTCTGGCACATCCATCTGCTGTGAATCTGCAGCCTCATCACTCATCTGGTTTTCAAACAGATGCCAGTTGGTGAGTGCAATCAGTCCGTCACCAGTTGTCTTCCGTCCGATGCCCTCTTCTTTTGTCACCACATTGTTCTGGATAAACGAAAACACCTCTTGCCGATAGTGCACGGGGATAAATACTTCCTGATTCAGGTAGAAATCGTTTGTCTCTATGTTGCGCTCTTCCTTGTCACGCTCCATCCGTCCACAGAAAGCATCAAGCAGACGGTCATAGACTATCAGGCCTGGTGCCACAATCAGAAAATTCTTAGTGAACCTCCCAGTTCTTACATCCATTCCCGACGTTCCGTCGCCTACCCGTAGCCTTTCATGCCTGGCATTCAGCATCTGCCAAAGCAGCAGGGCGTGCATTACCCACGTCTTGCCAGTACCCGTTGCCATCTTTACGGCATATTTAGGCATCTGATATTTCTGCTGTCCTAAGGTTGCTAACTCCACAACAGGCATCAAGTCGGGTGTCAGTTGTTCGTAATATTCCATCACGTTCTTAACACCCATCACTTCGTGCAGATACACGATATTGAGGATAGCCTGACGCTGCCCGGCATGGAAGTTGCGATGACGTAGCGAGCAATATTCTTCCGAGAACCAAAACTTCAACAGTTCTTGTGTGGTGGGTGTCACCTGATCCATCAGTTCGCCACTCTCCCATGCAGCATTTACCGTCTCACTCAGTCGCTTGGCAAGTTCCAGCGAGGCATTCATTCCATTTGTCTTCATACGCTCTCCACTACTTGACTTTCAAAACCAAACACATCTACCGCCTTGATGCACACCTTCCTCTGAGCCTTATGGGGCACCCTGAGGCGAGTCTTATAGACGCAATGCAACGGGTCGTTGTCATTATCTACGTTCTCACGATAGTCCTGCCATGTTGAGCGGAAGGTCACCCCGTCGTAGTCAGGGTCGATGCTCCAGTATTCTATCAGACTGAGCGGGTCACGCTCCAACACCTGTTGAAGTTTCTCCTTGTCCTTATCGTCCAATGGGATGTTGTCAGGCGACAGCAGCACGTAGTTCTCCAATTCCACATCTATCTCGTCTTGCTCGCCATTATGCTTCACAACTAATGGCTTTGCCACTAAGTATTGCAGCGACGAGAAGCGTACCGACTTGTCGTCTATCAGTTTCTTGTAGCCCTTCTTTGCCAGTTTATCCAGCAGGTCGGGTGGAATCACAAGCACCTCCACGTTCGAGTCCTGATACTTCTGGATGGCTTGCGAGATATCGAAAGCGAAGTTCCAACCTAAAACGACCACCTTTTCCCAATCTCCACCCAACAACGAGGCCTTAGCCTCCACGGCACGACGAATCGTAGCGGCTGTCGTCAGGCGGTTGGGAGAATCTACCATCACTAATGTTCTCGTACCTTTTATATATCCGAAGTTACGGTCGTTGGTCTGCTCTGGCGTGAAGGGCAAAGCACCATACAGGCCCAGCACTACTTGGCTCAAATCGCCCACATGCTTATAGCGCTTGTTGTTGCGGAAAGCCTCCTTCTGATAGTCGCCGATGCTCTGATAGAGGAAGGGCTTTACCTCTTGGTCGATGAATCGCTTGCGCATCACCAACGAGGCTGGCTTGCCGATGTCGCAGGTTATCCAGCGTCTGCCCAATCGTTCGGCGACTGCAGCCGTCGTGCCGCTGCCACCGAAGAAGTCGCAGACGAGGTCACCTTCGTTAGATGAGGCTTTGATGATGCGTTCGAGGAGGACTTCTGGTTTTTGGGTGGCGTAGCCAACATTTTCTTTAGCAGAATTGTTTAATTTATCCAGATTCCACACATCATCTACAACGACTCCATCCTTCATTGCTTCATCAACATATCGTCTAACTCGATTGCCATTTCCAGCATCCGACATTACATATTTTCTACCATTTTCATCGGTATATGCTTTTTGTTTTCTCCGTTTTATATATTCCTCTTCAGACTCCCACTGTTCAAAATATGAATTGAATTTATGTCCTTCATCATCTAACGAATAATAAAGTATTACATCATGTCGCTTTTCAAATGAATTCTTTAGTTTCTTGTTCCAGCCAGAATACTGCCATACTATCTCGTTCCTGAATTTTTCTTTTCCAAATATATGTACAAAGAGACTTCCGAAACTTGAAAGCATCTCTCTCATAAGTGTCAATCTTGGATAAATCATCTTTAAGTAGGAAATCGTCCCTTCCTCCCATGTATCCGCATATGCAAACTGCTCAATAACCGTTGGTTTCTGCTGAATATCCGTTCCGGGCAAGGAAATCTTTGTGCGATAATCTGCTTTCGAATCAAATGGCGGGTCAATATATATCAAATCGACTTTTCCGCGAAGCGAAGGCAAGCCCGTCTGAGCATCGCCAGCTAACAGGGCCTGCATCGCTAAGAGATTGTCTCCATAGATGAGGCGGTTCATCCACTCCCCATTGCCTCCCGCCATATTGAAGGCATTGGGTATCTGAGGCGAACTGCCTTTGAACAGTCCGCTCACGTCCTTACTCGGCAACACCAGTTCATTGGTCTGGAGTCCAATCTGTGTACCACTACTCAGCCGCTCCAGTATCTGAGCAGCCTCACGCCGACCCTCGCTCACGATGCGGGGCAGTTCTTCAATCAACGATTTCGCCATGTAGCATTATAGTTTTATAATGCGTCGTGCCACCAAACAAAACAATTTCCTGCAAGCACCCGTAAGGACACAAAACGTGGACGAATCCCCGTTTGATGTTCCAGGTACTTGCAGGAAACCTATGATAAGAAACAGGAAAACGCCCACTATACAAGCAGGCACCACCATTATTGTCTTATCATGTTCTTTCTACCTGCAAGTTTCGGAACATCTTGAATAATAGCCAACGCTAATTTTTACCTAACAAAAATCACTCCGCCCGACTTTCTCTAAAGCCATCATGGGCAAAGCATAGGGCAAAGATAAACAATAATTCTGAATCTCCAAAGGATTTAAAGGAAAAAATAAAGACCCTCTCCTAACCTCCCCCTGTTGAGGGGGAAGAAAAAGAAAACGAGGAAGCATTGTCGCTTCCTCGTTTAGTATAAGTGTTGAAAGTTCATGAGTCACTACATCCCACACTACATTTCTATGTTTTTCACAACAGCATAATACATCATGTCGTCAGTCTGTAAATCCTCAAAAGACTTACCATTGACATAACGATTAACCCTTTCTATAGCAGAAAGGATGTGAAATAATCGTTCACGGTCTTTAAGAGGCTCTCTCATAAATCAAAATTTTATCCTTATCAACACTCTTTCTGGCAAATGAGGCTAATGAACGATCAACTACTAAATCTACATTGCGCCCTAAAAGTTCCTTTAGGTCCTCATACATACCAAAGAATCTCAATCCAACAGGTGTACTATGATCCAGTATAATGAGAATGTCTACATCAGAATCTGCACGTTCCTCGCCACGGGCGAAGGAGCCAAACAGCCATGCTTTCAGGACGGGTTGGGTCTTGAAATACTCTGCTATCTTTTCTGTCATCAACTGTGTACTCATAGGCGGATTTTCTCTAAATACAATTATGCGTCAGCAAACACCATACCGTCGTCAAGTGTTATCTGTAACTTGGTGTACTCGCTGTGGAAATCATTCCGCAGGCGGTCAATATAACGGACACTCTCCCACTTGCACATCGGCAGGTCGTGAAGCAGGTAATTACCACAGGTCTGTGGTTCCGTGGCTGGCACTTTATCCTGTTTGACAATCCACTCAAGACACTCGATGGTCAGTTGACGCATATCCTCGATAGTGTATGCACCAGTCATGATGACATACATGCCAGTGAGACACCCCATAGGACCTACATAGACCACATCGTCCTTAACCTGACTGTTGCGGAACCATGTTGCCATCAGATGCTCCATACTGTGTATAGCGGCAGGAGCGACTGCAGGTTCCTTGTTAGGTTCTGTGATGCGTAAATCAAAAGTGGTGAAGCCTTTGTCTTCACGTGACACGTATATGCCCGGTTTTAAGTGGGTATGATCAATGGTAAAACTTTGTATGACCTCCATATTATATATTCGTTATTATTCACGTGCAAAGATAAGCAATAAATTCTAAAACACAAAAAAAGAGCGAGGAAACCATATCCTCGCTCTTTTGATTTAGTTGTTAACACTACCACCCACGATGTCAAGCAACTCGGAGGTAATAGCCTGCTGACGACTCTTGTTATACTGCAAGTTGAGTTGTCGCAACAACTCGTCGGCATTATCTGTTGCCGTCTGCATCGCCACCATACGGGCAGCATGCTCAGAGGCGACACTGTCAAGCAGTGCGGTATAGAGCATGAGGTGTGCCAGTTTCGGCATCAACTGCGAGAGCACCGTGTTCATGTCGGGCTCCACCAGGAAGTTGTCGTTTAATGGTTTGACCTCATTCTCTTCGTGTTCACGCTGACGACGGTTCTTCTTCAAGTAGTCCTGTGCTTTCTTCGTCACCACATTAGTAGTCAGGTCACGCTCATGGTCACGCTCCAACTCACTCTCCAAATCAATGGGGAGGAAGGTCTTGGTGGTGAGAATCTGCGAGCCTGCCGACTTGAAGTGGTGATAGATCAACTCTACCTTGTCAATCTCACCGTCAGCGAAACGACGACCTAAGTCCATCGCCATCTCGATACACTGATGAACATTGGGATGGTCTATCATGTCGGCATAATTGCCCATGACATTATATCCTAACTTCTGTGCCTTCTCAGCCACCTTACGACCAATGGGATAGACATCGATATTCTCGCGTCCTATCTCCTGACCCAATCCATCAACGGCGTGTTGCATCAACTTGATAATGTTTGAGTTAAAGCCACCACACAATGACGAATTGCTGGAGAAGATGACCAGAGCGACACGCTTGACGGGACGCTCCTGGTCGTAGATGGTCTGTGCCTCTGCCTCTGCTGCCAGGAATGACTTCAGGATATGCTCCAGCATCGTCTCGTATGGTAGCATATTCTGGATGGCTACCTGCGCATGGTGGAGTTTCGACGAAGCCACCATCTTCATCGCACTCGTTATCTTACGGGTACTCTGAACACTGGCAATACGTCCTTTAATTTCCTTCAGACTGGGCATAGGCTATCAGGCTTTATAGGTTCCAGCAATATCGAACATGATTTCCTCGATCTTGTCGGTCGTCTCATCGTCAATCTTACCAGCGGCAAGGGTCTCGATGACCTGTGGAGCCGACGAACGCAACTTGTCAAGGAAAGCGGTCTGGCACTCACGTACCTTTTCAATGGGCACCTCACGCATCAGTCCATGCACGCCACAATACAGTATTGCCACCTGCTCACCTACGGGCATTGGGCTATACTGTGGTTGGATCAGCAACTGGTTGTTCTTACGACCGCGGTCAAGGGTCATTGCCGTCACAGCATCCATATCACTGGAGAACTTAGAGAATGCCTCCAACTCACGATACTGTGCCTGGTCGATCTTCAAAGTACCAGCCACCTTCTTCATAGACTTGATCTGGGCAGAGCCACCTACACGGGATACGGAGATACCGACGTTAATGGCAGGACGGAAACCTTGGTTAAAGAGGTCGCTCTCCAAGAATATCTGACCGTCAGTAATAGAGATCACGTTGGTCGGGATATAAGCAGAAACGTCACCAGCCTGTGTCTCGATGATTGGCAGAGCAGTCAATGAGCCACCACCCTTCACATGACCCTTCATGCAGGCTGGCAGGTCGTTCATCTGCTCGGCAACCTCCTGCTGCTCGTTCATCTTAGCGGCACGCTCCAACAGACGAGAGTGTAGATAGAACACATCACCAGGATATGCCTCACGTCCTGAAGGACGACGCAGGATCAAGGACACCTCACGATAGGCAACAGCCTGCTTGGAGAGGTCGTCATAAACAACCAAAGCAGGGAGACCACGGTCACGGAAATACTCACCGATAGCGGCACCTGCAAACGGAGCATAATACTGCATGGCTGCAGGATCGGCTGCCGTAGCGGCTACCACAATAGTATAAGGCATAGCACCATGCTCTTTCAGAGTCTGTACGAGCGTGGCGACGGTAGATGCCTTCTGACCGATGGCGACATAGATACAATATACAGGCTTTCCAGCCTCATAGAAACTCTTCTGGTTGATAATGGTATCAACGGCGATGGCGGTCTTACCCGTCTGACGGTCACCAATAATCAACTCACGCTGTCCACGACCAATTGGGATCATAGAGTCGATGGCTTTCAGACCTGTCTGCAACGGCTCCTTCACTGGCTGACGGTAAATCACACCAGGAGCCTTACGGTCGAGCGGCATCTCAAAAGAGTCGGTAAGGTCGATATCACCCATGCCGTCGACAGCCTGTCCCAATGGATTGATGACACGTCCGAGCATGTTGTCATTGACACGGATAGAGGCAATACGCTTGGTGCGCTTCACCACCTGTCCCTCCTTGATACCGGCAGTCGGACCAAGAAGCACACAACCGACGTTGTCTTCCTCCAGGTTCATCACGATAGCCATCGTGCCGTTCTCGAACTCCAGCAACTCATTGGCTTCAGCATTACGGAGACCATAGATACGAGCCACACCATCACTCACGGTGAGTACGGTGCCGACCTCATCAAACTTCTCCTCGCTGGAAATGCCCTTCAACTGGTCGAGCAACACCTGGGAAACTTCGCTTGGCTTAATTTTATCTGACATTGTTTTTTACTTTTTTAATGTGTTGAGAATGTTGTTGAGTCTGGTCTTGACACTGGCATCCATACGATAGGTGTCATATTCAAGGATGAAACCACCGATGATATCGGGATTCACTTCAGTCTCAAACTCCACAGTTCCATTAGTCTTACTCTCCACCATCTGGCGCATCTTCTGCTCAGTCTGAGCCGACACACGTGCCGCAGTAGTGAGTTTTCCACGGATGACGTTCTTCTGCTTGCGGTAAAGCGTGATATAGGAGTTCGCCATGAACTGCATCACGTTCTCGCGGTCTTCCTTCAGTACAAGTTGTATGAAACTCTTGGTTAGCGCACTGGGCTTCTCACCAGCGGCTGTCTGCAACAGAGTCTGTTTCTTGTCCTTCGAGAGCATAGGATTGTCTATCGTCTGACGCAACTGAGGTACCTCCAAGTAACTTTTGGCAACGGTCATCATCTCCTGATACACCTTATCCTCCTGTTGCTGGTCGGTAGCACTCTTAAGTAGCGCCCTTGCATATCTTACAGATATTACTCCGATATCCATACGCAGACTCCTTGGTTAATTAGCAGAAACATCATCCAGCATACGGTCAATCAAATCCATCTGCGCCTTGTCGCTCTGAAGGTTCTGACGAAGCACCTTCTCGGCAATCTCAACGCTGAGCGTAGCGACTTGCTTACGGATATCGGCAATGGCGGCTTTCTTCTCCTGCTCGATGGCGGCTTTCGCATCGTCCAACAAACGGGCGCCCTCTGCCCTCGCCTTCTCCTGCGCTTTCTCTACGATGGCATCACGAGTCTCGGCAGCCTCCTTGAGGATTTGTGCCTGCTTCTCACGAGCCTCTTGTAAGATGGATTCACCTTCTTTCTGTATATTGGCAAGTTTTTCGTTTGCCTCATGAGCCTTCCTCAGTGAGTCATCAATGAAAGCCTTACGCTCTGCCACCATATTGGTGATGACAGGGAAACCGAACCTCCAAAGGATGAACAGCACTACCAGGAATGTCAGCGACATCCAGAATAGCAAGCCAGTACTCGGAATCAATAAATCCATACGCTGAATTATTTACCTTTTACTATTTTACCTTTACACCTTTGCATTAGATGCAGAGGAATGCTATAACGGCTGCAAACAATGCAACACCCTCGATCAGGGCAGCGGCAACAATCATGTTCGTGAACAACTTGTTCATCACTTCTGGCTGACGAGCCATGGCATCCATAGCCTGACCACCAATCTTACCAATACCAAGACCTGCGCCAATTGCTGCGAGACCTGCGCCAACTGCGGCACCTAACTTTGCAACACCTTCTGCTGCTAATAATGCTGTAATCATAATTTTAAAGTTTTAAATTGTTATTGTTATTAATCCTTATATTTTACTCATGTTCGGGCTCTACTCGCGCCAATCCGATAAAGACGGCGGAGAGCATGGTGAATACCATCGCCTGAATGAAGCAGACCAGACACTCCAGACACATCATGAAGATGCTCATAACAACACTCAGTGCTGACATGGAGAGTTGGACGGCAATTGCCTGACTTGCCACCAAGAAGATGATACAGGTGATTGCCACGGCAATCGCATGACCAGCCATCATGTTGGCAAAAAGACGGATCATCAAGGCAAACGGTTTTGTGAAGATACCTACAAACTCTATAACAGGAATGATGGGGATAGGAGCCTTCAGCCATGTGGGAACCTCAGGCCAGAAAATGTCCTTCCAATAATGCTTGTTACCAGAGAACTGCACGATGATAAAGGTGCAGAGGGCAAGAAAGAATGTCACGGCGATATTACCCGTCACATTACCAGAGCCTGGTGGGAATGGTATCAACCCCATCACATTACAGGTGAAGATGAAGAAGAAACAGGTAAGCAGATAAGGCGTATATTTCTCATAGCCTTTACCAACTCCCGGTTTGATAATTTCATCCACCACATACATCACCAGCATCTCGATAAAACCGACAAAGCCACCAGGGGCAGCATCTGATGCCTTGCGTTTCTTGTACCAGCGTGCTGTGAACAAGATGCAGCAAAGCAAGAGCACCACATTGATGAACATCACGGCAACGGTCTTGGTGATGGAAAGGTCGAGAACAGGCTCACCATTCTCAACAATCTTACCTGCATGGTCACCTTCTGTGGCAATAGCAAGACCATAAGGTCCTTGACGAAGTCCAGCCGCATCAGGATGATGCTCAAACTGAGAGGAGCAGAACACGTGCCAACCTGTGGAACTATTCACGATAATAGGAAGTGGGATAACCAGCGACTTCCCTTCGCCATAGTCTGTCACATGCCAGTCGTGTGAGTCCTTGATATGCTCAAGTACCACCTCTTTGGCTGAGAAATCTTCCGCCTTCATCACTGGTGCCATCATCAAGGCAAGCAGTGCCATGCAAAGCAGTCGTTTCGTGTGATTCATTATTTTCATTTAATGTCTTAATTTCAGTGTAACTACCATCATCACTATATACATTATTATAAATAAAATAGCGAAACGGATGGTGTCTTCTCTATTCTCGGTGAAGAACACGTAGAGTGCCACGACTGTACAGACGAGCAACATGCGTATCGTTGCCATTATCAGATAGAAATGGGGTAAGTGCTCTGGTGAGTGCTGTTTGACGATGTCGTAGCCTTTCACGTAAGCAAAACCCAATAGGAAGAAGAATAGGAAAGAGAGAAAGACCTCTAGTATCATTCTGACTTTTCGACACAAAGAGAAACCTCGTTCTTCTGTACCTCTACAAATCCTCCCAATATCGGCAACTGTTGTCCGTCAAACTCCACGACACCTTTCTGGAGAGTGGAGATGATAGGAGCATGGTTCGTCAGTATCTCAAACTGACCTTGTGTGCCTGGCACGACAACACGCTCAACCTCACCGGTATATTCTATCTTCTCAGGCGAAACTATCTTCAACTTTAACATAGGCTTTATCCTTTAGCGGCTTCCAACAGTTTCTTTGCCTTCGCTTTGGCATCCTCAATAGTTCCAACATTCAGGAAAGCCTGCTCTGGCAGGTCATCCACCTCACCATCGAGAATGGCATTGAAGCCCTTGATGGTTTCTTCAATCGGAACCATAACACCTGGCAGACCCGTGAACTGTTCTGCAACAGAGAACGGCTGACTGAGGAAACGCTGTACACGACGTGCACGGTTCACCGTCAACTTATCCTCGTCGGAGAGTTCATCCATACCCAGAATAGCAATGATATCCTGCAACTCCTTGTAACGCTGCAGTATCTCCTTCACACGCTGAGCACACTCATAGTGGTCTTTGCCAACCACCAATGGGTCGAGAATACGAGAGGTAGAACCCAGTGGGTCTACGGCTGGATAAATACCCAACTCGGCAATTTTACGGTCAAGCACCGTCGTAGCATCCAAGTGGGTAAATGTTGTGGCAGGAGCAGGGTCGGTCAAGTCATCTGCCGGCACATAGACAGCCTGCACAGAAGTAATAGAACCTTTCTTTGTAGAAGTGATACGCTCCTGCATGGCACCCATCTCTGAGGCAAGAGTCGGCTGATAACCTACGGCAGAAGGCATACGCCCTAACAGAGCGGATACCTCAGAACCTGCCTGCGTGAAACGGAAAATGTTATCAATGAAGAACAGGATATCGGCAGCCCCGCCGTCCTTGCCACCTCCGTCACGGAAGCCTTCAGCAACTGTCAGACCAGAGAGGGCGACAGAAGCACGGGCACCAGGGGGCTCGTTCATCTGACCATAGACCAGAGTAGCCTGACTCTTCTTCATCTCCTCTGGGTCAACCAGTGAGAGGTCCCACTTACCTTGAGCCATCGCTTCCTTGAACTTGTCACCATAACGGATAACACCTGACTCTATCATCTCACGAATCAGGTCGTTACCCTCACGGGTACGCTCACCGACTCCTGCGAATACTGAGAATCCGTTGTGTCCCTTGGCAATGTTGTTGATAAGTTCCATGATAAGCACGGTCTTACCTACACCAGCACCACCGAACAGTCCGATTTTACCACCTTTCAGATAAGGCTCCAACAAGTCGATGACCTTAATACCAGTGGCAAGCACTTCCTTTGTCGTAGACAACTCCTCAAATTTAGGAGCCTCACGATGGATAGGATAAGCACCCTCCATGTCGAGTTGTTTCATACCGTCGATAGGCTGACCGATCACATTCAGCATACGACCCTTAATTTGTTCACCTGAAGGCATTAGAATAGGTGATCCCATTGGCTTTGCCTCCAACCCACGCTGCAGTCCGTCAGTATTGTCCATAGCAACACAACGTACGGTGTCCTCACCAATGTGCTGCTGAACCTCTACCACCAACTGCGAGCCATCTGGGCGCTGAATAGTCAGCGCCTCATGAATTTTGGGGAGCACTTTCTCTGCATCTTGTCCTTCCGTATTGAAGTACACATCAATCACAGGACCGATAATCTGAGAAATGCGTCCATTAATTTTAGACATAAGCAGTTTGAATATTTAAAGTTGTTGTTTTTATAGTTATAGCCTTGCAAAGATAGCAAATTATTTCAAATAAAAAAAACATTTCCGAACTTTTATTCGAAAATGCTTTATTTTTACCGTATTTTTGAACATTTACCTTAGATGCTTAACTCATCTAACACTTTTATCAGTTTTTTATTAAAAGGTTTATCTGTTCGAATACACTCCGAGAAAGGCACATAGACAACCTCATTGTTTCGAACGCCTACCATCACGTTACGCTGACCTTGCTTGATAGCCTCAATGGCCCCTACTCCCGTACGAGAAGCAAGAATACGGTCATGGGCAGAAGGAGAACCTCCACGCTGCAGATGTCCAAGGATAGAAACACGCACATCAAACTCAGGGAACTCTTTCTTAACACGCTCAGCATAGTAAAGCGCACCGCATTTGGGGCTCTCTGACACAATGACGATACATGATTTCTTTGACTTACGGATACCACGTCCCATAAACTGGGCTAACTGGTCTACCTCTGTCATCTCCTCTGGAATAATCGCAGCCTCCGCGCCACAGGCAATTGCCGAGTTTTGGGCAAGGAAGCCGGCATCACGTCCCATTACCTCCACAAAGAAAATACGCTCATGAGAGTTTGCGGTATCACGAATACGGTCGACACACTCCATAATAGTATTCATGGTCGTGTCATAACCGATAGTGGAATCTGTTCCGTAAAGGTCATTGTCAATCGTGCCAGGAAGACCGATACAGGGGAAATCGAACTCCATACCAAAGTTACGGGCACCTGTTAGCGAGCCGTTGCCACCAATAACCACCAGGGCGTCAATCTTTTCTTTCTGACAAGTCTCATAGGCTTTCTGCATGCCCTCTATCGTCATAAACTCCTTAGAGCGTGCTGTTTTCAAAATAGTACCTCCACGAGTGATGATACCAGAGACATTTTCGGTAGTAAATGCCTTAACCTCACCTTTTATCAGTCCATCGTAACCACGATAGACACCTTTGATATCAAAACCGTTATAGATCCCTGCACGGGTCACGGCACGAATAGCAGCATTCATTCCAGGCGCATCTCCTCCTGAGGTCAATATGCCAATTGTCTTAATTTTACTCATGATTGCTTTATTTTAGATTAGATTAATTTCCATCCACAGAACAACAAGTCCTACCAGCCAACCGATAGCCACCTTAGGTGTTAGGTTCTTGAGATACCAACCTAAGCGAACATGCTCCATCTTCATCAGGGCGACACCACTGGTAGACCCCACACAGAGCAAGCATCCTCCCGCAGCAGTGCAAAAAGCGATGACCTCCCAATAAGCGCCATTAGCCGCCATATCTCCTGCTTCCGCGATGGGGTATAACATTATATTGCTGACAGCAACAGTAAAGGTATCAATCAGCGAACTGAGGATTCCTGAACCTAAACCTATCAGCCAGATGTTGTGAATATTCTCGTCAAACCATGTCGCGATATCCCCAAAGACACCAGTCTCGGCTACGACACCCATACCCATCATGATGCCCATCACAAATAACATCTGCTGGATGGCACCATATTGTAAGGCGCGAGGAATGCGGCGCTGTGCCATCTGGTCGGCATTCATCAATTTATGATTAAAAGCCTCATTTACTACCCAGAGAACACTCAGTACACAAAGGGCACCAAGGAATGGAGCCAATTTGGTGATATTATGAAATGTCGGGATAAACCACAATCCGCCAATACCCACTAACAACATCACCAACCGCTGCCAACGGTTCAAACGAGTGTCATCTCCGCGATAGGGTGAAGTGCTCCACTCACAATCCAGACGGTCTGGCAACTGAAAATTAATAAGAATAGTAGGGATGACCCATGCCAACAGGGACGGAATAGCAAGATATGCAGAGAAATGAGTTGCCGTAACAGCCCCGTCTCCCCAGAGAATCAGACCTGTAGGATCTCCTATCACAGTAAAGCATCCGCCACAATTAGCGGCAAGGACAATGGCAGAGCCCACCAACATACGCTGTCGCCCACTCTGTACAATATTATGCATAATAACCAGCATCATGGTAGTTGTCGTCAGATTATCGAGATTTGCCGATATAATATAGGTGGCAATGGTGATGGTCCATAATAACCGTTTGGAGTTACGGGTACGTATCCACTCTGTGATAAAGTCAAAGCATCCGTTATTGTTCAGCAACTCGATAATCGACATGGTAGCAAGTAAGAACATGACAATAGCGGCAGCCTTCCCTACATATTTCAAAAAAATATGATCATAGATAAAGTACTTTACCAAGTCACTGGTGGGCTGAGCGCCAGCCAGGTATTCCATATAATCACTGGGATGCTGTTGCATGACGAAATCAGTACCATAGCACACATACACGACCCAGCCTGCCGTGCCAAGGAACATGGCGATTGCTGCTTTGTTGACTCCTGTCAAGTGACCTGTCGCAATAAGCAGGTATGAGACGATTAGTAATAATACTATAATGAGTGTCATGAGACAATTGTATTTAATTCCGTGTACAAAGATAAAGAATTTTCGTTAAACTGCAATAGATTTACCATGAAAAATTAGTCACGGTCGTCAAGTACACGAAATTTAGTGCGCCGATGACGAAGTTTATCCAAAGACAACTCAACCGTTAATGCCTCTGCCCGGTCTCTATGGCACTGTCCCATTTTTCTACCGATAGGGTCAATTACACAACTGGCTCCCACATAGTGAGAATAGTCATCATCACCCACCCTGTTGACCCCTATCAGATATGCCTGGTTCTCTATTGCTCTGGCACGAGTCAGTATCTGCCACGCTGACTGACGGGACTGCGGCCAGTTTGCCACGACAACGATCATGTCATACGCTCTATCATCCGCATAACGGCTCCAACATGGGAAGCGAAGGTCATAACATGTCAACAGCAAAATACGGAAGCCTTCATATTCAACCATCACATGTTCCTGCCCAGCGGTATAGTAATTATTCTCGCCACCGTAAGTAAACAAATGATGTTTGTCATAAAACGCTTCGTGGTGATGTCTGCCATCTATAAAATAATGACGATTACGATAAGAGCCGTCAGGCAATCTTACGGCAAGACTGCCACAGACGGCACATTGCTTTGCTGACGCAATGGTACGCATCCAGTCTAAGGCTATATTATGATTGACATCTGGAGCAATGCCTTCTGGTTGGGTGGCAAATCCCGTACTCCACATCTCTGGTAATACATACAGGTCACTACCCTCACATGTTTCCATCAGTTTTCCAACACGAAGGATGTTCTCTTCAGGATTTCCCCATGCAATATCAATCTGTAAAAGCGATACTTTCATTTATTTACCAATGCAATGATACTCGAAACCGTTCTCGTCAAGTTCCTCAACATCAAAGATATTACGACCATCAATGACTAAAGGACGTTTCATCGCCTTCTTGATAACTCCCCAAGTGGGAAGTCGGAACTCTTTCCACTCTGTCAATAGCAACAAGGCATCGGCATCCAAGACTGCGTCATACATATCACGGCAATAAGTAATGCTATCACCAATACGGCGCTTACACTCACCCATTGCCACAGGGTCATAGGCACGAACAACACATCCGGCATTCAACAGCAACTGGATCATTACCAAGGCTGTGGACTCACGCATGTCGTCGGTTTCTGGTTTGAAAGAGAGTCCCCACATCGCTATGGTTTTTCCTTTCAGTGATTGCCCAGCGAAAGCCTTTTGCAATTTCTCAAACAAAACAGACTTCTGTCTCTCATTAACTCGCTCTACGGCTTTCAGCACTTCCATGGAGTAACCGTTCTGATCGGCGGTCTTAATTAGGGCTTTCACGTCTTTTGGGAAACAACTTCCGCCATAGCCACAACCGGCATACAAAAACTTTCTGCCGATACGAGTATCAGCACCAATCCCCGCGCGAACCATATTTACATCTGCCCCAACACGCTCACAAAGGTTTGCGATATCATTCATGAACGAGATACGAGTGGCAAGCATCGAGTTAGCCGCATATTTTGTCATCTCCGCCGACGGTATGTCCATAAAGATAACGCGGAAGTTGTTAATTAAGAAAGGCTTATAGAGTTTTGTTAATACTTTCTTTGCATGCTCACTCTCCACCCCTACAACAACTCTGTCAGGAGACATGAAGTCCTTGATCGCATTACCTTCTTTCAGAAATTCAGGATTAGAAGCCACATCAAACTCTATCTCCACACCACGTTTCTGGAGTTCCTCCTCAATAGCCTTCCGTACATTCTTGGCTGTTCCGACAGGTACCGTCGACTTGGTAACTACTACCACATAATGATTGAGATGCTGCCCAATAGTACGTGCCACCTGCAATACGTATTTCAGGTCTGCGGAACCATCCTCATCAGGAGGAGTTCCCACTGCAGAAAAGACGATCTGCACTTCATCAAGCACTGACGCCAAGTCTGTCGAGAATTTCAAGCGGCCAGCGGCAACATTCTTCTTCACAAGTTCATCAAGTCCTGGCTCATAGATAGGTATTTCTCCGTTCTTTAAAGACGCTATCTTGTTAACATCCACATCAACACACGTTACATTGGCACCGGTATCAGCGAAACATGTTCCTGATACTAAGCCAACATATCCAGTACCTACGATTGCAATATTCATAATCTGATTGATTTTTTTCGTTTGCAAAAGTAATAATTATTTGTTGTCAGACAAAACGTTTTTATGCTTTTTATAACATTTAGACCCGTTTTTATTTGCGCATTTCACAAAAAATATCTATTTTTGCACTCGTGATTGAATTAGCACGACATTTGGAAGTGCTCCTTTTGAGCAATGATTGTGTGGCAGTGCCCGATTTTGGGGGCTTTGTCGCACATTATATTCATGCTCATGTTGATGAGACTGACAGGATGTTTCTCCCTCCTATGCGGACAATAGGTTTTAATCCACAACTCAAGATGAACGACTCCCTATTAGCGCAATCGTATGTGGAAGCCTATGATATCAGTTACCCGGAGGCACTTCGACGTATCGAACAGGAGATTGATCAGATAAGATGTCAAATATCATACGAAGGGACATGCCAACTTGACAGCATCGGAACCTTATCATCTAACGATGAAGGGATTATATGCTTTGAGCCTTATGAGTCAGGAGTGCTTACACCCTCCCTGTATGGGCTTGGTTCTTATGAATTCCCGTTGCTTAAGGCAGTAACTTCCACCCCGGTGAATACTATAGAGGAAGTGGTTGCAGAAACAGATAATAATCAGGAAAATGTTGTAGACCAGCCACTCATCGAATTAATTGACAACGATGAGGATGAGGAGCACGCCATTCACATCAAAATGTCATGGGTTCGTAATGCTGTTGCCATTGCTGCCGCTATTGTGTTATTCTTCATGATGACCACACCCGTTGCCAATAGCGACATGGGGTCTCCGACTATGAGTGCCTTACAGAGTAAGTTTATCCAGAAACTGATTCCTGTTGACTCCAACAAACCAGTTGCCATCCCACAGCATGTAGTTAAGATAGCCCCTGTTGTAAATGAGAAACCTAAGAAAGTAGAAAATGCTGATTCTACGAGGAAAGTAGTTCCCATTACAGAAAACCCCTACTGTCTTGTACTTGCCAGTCAGGTAAGAAAAGATAATGCAGAAGTGTTTGCGAAGCAGATGCGCGACAGAGGGTTCAAGGACACAGAGGTTCATATTCATAATCATATTGTACGCGTTGTCTATGGTCACTTTAAGTCAGAAAGTGCCGCATATACAGAGTTACATAACCTGCGGTTTGAGGAGGACTTTGAAGAGGCATGGGTATATAAAAGAAAAACTGAAGGATGAAACGCGTAAGATGCCCTAAATGTGACAGTTATATAACCTTTGACGAAACTAAGTATGAGTCTGGTCAGTCACTTGTTTTCCAATGCTCAGAATGCGGGAAACAGTTTGGTATCCGCATCGGTGTCTCTAAGTTGAGGGACACGCAGAAAAAGGAGAACGAGACCCTCAACGCTCAATTCTCCAATCTCAATACCGAGTGTGGCAGCATCATAGTGATTGAGAATGTTTTCCATTTCAAACAGGAAATTCCCTTGCACATGGGGGACAATGTCATTGGCAAATATCAGAAAGGTAATCCTATCAACACCCCTTTTGAGACCGTAGACCCCAGCGTGGATCTGAACCACTGTACCATCAATGTCAGTCGTAACAAACGTAATGAGTTATGCTATACCCTCTTCGACAATAATAGCAATACAGGCACATTTGTCGACAATGTAGAACTAAAGCCTCGTGAACGCCGCAGGATAGAAGACGGTACTCTCTTTACTTTGGGTGCTACCAGCATTATTCTTCATACAACACAAACAGACTAAGCACACATTATTTATAAATAGTTGTCAAATTAGGGACGGAAATTTGGATGTGTAACAAATTATTCGTACCTTTGCACCCTATTATGGAAGAAACGATAACTATGTATATGGATAATAAAAACAGGTCGTTTTCGATGATTGCCGATGTGGAAGGCGATTATGGCGACCTCAACCAAGTGGAAATCCCCGATTCACTCCCGATACTTGCCGTTCGCAATATCGTACTTTTCCCTGGTGTAGTCACTCCTGTTCTAATCGGACGTGACTCCAGTATGAAAGTGGTACGACAGGCTGAGAAGGATGACTTGCTTATTGGTGTGTTCTGTCAACGTGATCCTGAGACAGAACAGCCTATCCGTGCAGACCTTTATGACATGGGTGTCTACGCTAAAGTATTGAAACTCCTTACCTTGCCTAATGGTAATATTACGGCGATTATTCAGGGACTGGGGCGCATCAAGTTGTTAGAGTTGCAGAAATACAAGCCCTTCTTAGTTGGGCATGTGGAGATAGCGCCAGAGATAGAGCCTGACAAACACGATACGGAGTTCAATACTGCCATCGAGGACCTGCGTAACCAGACGACAGAGTACATCAAACTAAATGACGAAATCCCCGAGGAGGCTTCATTTGCCATCAGAAATGTAAGTAATAACATACTTGCTCTTAATTTTATCTGTTCCAACCTCCCCTTCTCTGTGAAGGAGAAGATTAAACTATTGATGATGTCATCCATCAAGGAACGACTGTTCAATACGATGAAGATCATCAATCGTGAGGTTGAGTTACAGACTTTGAAACTCGATATCCGCAACAAGACACGTGACGACATCGATGAACAGCAGCGTAATTATTTTCTGCAGCAACAGATCAAGAACTTGCAGGCTGAGATGGGTAATGAAAGTTCTCCTGAGAAAAAAGAGTTGTTGGAGAAAGCGAAGAACAAGCAATGGAGTGAGGACGTTGAACGTATCTTCTATCGGGAAGTTGACAAACTCGACCAACTGAATCCGCAGAGTCCAGACTTCAACATCCAACTCACTTACCTGCAAACATTGGTGTCACTGCCATGGAATGAATGTACAGAGGACGACTTGCGACTGGACCGTGCACAAAAGATACTCGACCGTGACCACTATGGCATGGAAAAAGTAAAGGAACGCATCCTTGAATATATTGCGGTACTTTCTCTCCGTGGCGACTTAAAGTCCCCTATCCTCTGTCTGTATGGTCCTCCGGGAGTCGGTAAGACGAGTCTTGGAAAGTCGATAGCAGATGCCCTGAACCGTAAATATGTTCGTGTATCATTAGGTGGTCTGCATGATGAGGCGGAAATCCGTGGTCATCGTCGTACATATATAGGAGCCATGCCTGGTCGTATCATCAAGAATATCCAGAAAGCAGGTTCCAGTAATCCTGTATTTATCCTCGATGAGATAGACAAGGTAACACAGAATACACATAACGGTGATCCCGCATCGGCAATGTTGGAGGTCTTAGACCCAGAACAGAACAATGCTTTCCATGATAACTACCTGGATGTAGACTACGATTTGTCAAAGGTCTTATTTATTGCGACGGCAAATAATCTCGGCACCATTCCCAAGCCCCTGCTCGACCGCATGGAGATTATCGAGGTAAGCGGCTATATCACAGAGGAGAAATATGAGATCGCCAAGCGTCATCTGATTCCGAAAGAGAAAGAGAATACAGGACTGACTGACAAGGGGCTTACCTTTAATAAGGCTGCTATTGAGAAAATCATAGAGCAATATACTCGTGAGAGTGGTGTGCGTCAGTTGGAGAAACAAATCAACAAGGCACTCCGTAAGATGGCTTTCCAGAAAGCGAAAGATGGTGTACTTCCTTTCCTGAAGATTACCCCCATGGAGTTAGAGGGTTTGTTAGGTAAACCGCCTTTCTATCGAGACATTTACCAAGGCAATAATTATGCTGGTGTTGTCACAGGACTTGCATGGACCAGTGTAGGTGGTGAGATATTGTTTATCGAGACATCCCTGTCAAAAGGTAAAGGCTCCAAACTTACACTGACAGGTAATCTGGGGGATGTGATGAAAGAAAGTGCCGTCCTTGCTTTGGAGTATGTAAAGGCACATGCAGAGAAGTTGCATATCGACTATCGCATCTTCGACAACTGGAATATTCATATCCATGTACCGGAAGGTGCTACACCGAAGGACGGTCCATCTGCTGGTATTACCATCGCTACCTCTATCGCCTCGGCACTCACCCAGCGTAAGGTTCGCAAGAACACAGCGATGACAGGTGAGATCACACTCCGTGGCAAGGTGCTTCCAGTTGGTGGTATTAAGGAGAAGATACTGGCGGCAAAGCGTGCAGGAATCACGGACATTGTCATGTGCCGTGACAACCAGAAGGATATCGAAGAGATTCCAGAGATATATCTGAATGGCGTTACCTTCCATTACGTAGAGAATGTACAGGAGGTATGGGACTTTGCCCTGACAGATGAGATCGTGGACAATCCCCTCAAGTTTGAAATAGAAGAAGAGAAGAAAGAGAAATGACATTTGAACTGCAACATACCGACTCAGCGAGTGAGGCACGTACTGGACTCATCACCACTGACCACGGACAAATCAAGACTCCTATTTTCATGCCTGTCGGTACATGTGGCAGCGTGAAAGGGGTGCATTTCTCGGAACTCCGTGAACAGGTGAAAGCGCAGATTATTTTAGGCAACACCTATCATCTGTATCTCCGTCCTGGTCTTGACATTCTGCGGAAAGCAGGTGGACTGCATCAGTTCAACACATGGGACCGTCCTATCCTCACCGACTCTGGCGGCTTTCAGGTTTTTTCCCTGACAGGTATTCGCAAATTGCGTGAGGAGGGTTGTGAGTTTCGTAGTCATATCGACGGCTCGAAGCATATCTTCACTCCAGAGAATGTGATGGACACAGAGCGTATCATTGGGGCGGATATCATGATGGCACTTGACGAGTGCCCTCCCGGACAGAGTGATTACCAATATGCCAAGAACTCATTAGGACTGACACAACGCTGGTTGGACCGTTGCATTAAGCGGTTTAATGAGACAGAGCCACTCTACGGCTATCATCAGAGTCTGTTTCCTATCGTACAGGGATGCACCTATAAGGACTTACGTCAGGAAGCGGCAAAACATGTAGCCGATAAAGGTGCTGACGGTAATGCCATTGGCGGTCTTGCTGTTGGAGAACCTACGGAGGTGATGTATGAGATGATAGAGGTTGTCAATGAGAACCTTCCCAAGGACAAGCCCCGTTACCTGATGGGGGTAGGTACACCCCAGAACATTCTGGAGGCTATCGAGCGTGGCGTGGATATGTTCGACTGTGTCATGCCAACCCGTAATGGACGTAACGCCATGTTGTTTACTTACCATGGCACGATGAACATGCGCAACCAGAAATGGGAGGATGACTTCTCGCCCATCGACCCTGAGGGCTGTGATATTGACCGCATCCACTCAAAGGCATACCTGCACCATCTGTTCAAGGCACAGGAACTGCTTGCCATGCAGATCGCATCCATCCATAATCTTGCTTTCTACCTGCGGCTGGTCACTGATGCCCGTCAGCACATCGAGCAAGGTGATTTCGTACAATGGAAGCGCTCTGTAATAGACGACTTGGGACGAAGAATATAAATGAGATGAAAGAGAAGTGGAATGATATCGTCAGAAGAATGAGGCTGTTACGGAAACGGCTGCCTTGGGAGCGTCTCGCGTTCTTGAGGAAGTATAATCCGTTCCAGTATATCAAGCGTATGGACTGGTATATCATCAAGAAGTTCATCGGTACGTATATCTACTCCATCATCCTGATTATCTCTATCTCCATCGTCTTTGACGTCAACGAGAACCTGGCGAAGTTCACGACCTACCATGCACCGTTGCGAGCCATAGTGTTCGACTACTACATGAACTTCGTACCTTATTTCGCTAACCTATTCTCTCCATTGTTCGTCTTTATCGCTGTCATCTTCTTCACGTCGAAACTTGCCGGCAACTCAGAAATCATAGCCATGCTTGCCTGTGGTATGAGTTTCAAGCGTCTGTTACGTCCTTATCTCATATCTGCAGCATTAATTGCTGTGTTGAACTTCTACCTTGGCGCTTATGTCATTCCTAAAGGTACGGTGGTAAGACACGACTTCGAATCGCTTTATAAGAACAACAAGAAGAACACTACAGCAACGAATATCCAGTTGATGGTAGACAAAGGCACCGTTGCCTATATCTCCCAATATGATGATATCCGCAAGACAGGCTACGGCTTCTCCCTCTATAAGTTCGACAAGAAGAAATTGGTCAGCCATATGACAGCAAGTGTCATTCAGTATGATACCATCAGCGACTCCCGCTACCACTGGAAGGCTCGCAGTTACAAGATCCGTGAGTTGAAGGGTATGCGTGAGAAGATAACCAGTGGCTCGGAGATAGACACACTGATACAGATGGAACCCATGGACCTGATATTCTCAAGAGGACAGCAGGAGACTTTCACGTCACCTGAGTTGAAACGGTATATCTCCAAACAACAGGAACGCGGTTCAAGTAATGTGGTTCAATATGAGGTGGAGTATCACAAGCGAATAGCCACCTCCTTTGCCTCCTTTATCCTGACAATCATCGGGGTGTCATTGTCATCCCGTAAACGGAAAGGTGGCATGGGACTGTACTTAGGTATCGGTCTTGCCCTCTCATTCTCCTATATTCTGTTGCAGACTATTAGTTCCACTTTCGCTATCAATGCGGACACCCCCCCGATACTGGCGGCATGGATCCCCAACATATTATATGCTATCATCGCTTATTACTGTTATAGGCAAGCACCCAACTAAATGAACTTTGAAGAAACATATTTGAACGATAATATCCTCGATGCTCTTTATGACATGCGCTTCGAGGAGATGACTCCCGTACAAGAGAAATGTATTCCCGAGATCCTCGACGGTCATGACCTGATCGGTGTGGCACAGACAGGAACAGGAAAGACTGCAGCCTATCTGCTGCCTATTCTAAGCATGCTTGACGATGGTGGTTATCCTAAAGATGCCGTCAATTGTATCGTGATGGCTCCCACCCGTGAACTTGCCCAGCAGATTGACCAGGCGATGCAGGGGTTTGGCTATTACCTTGATGGTGTGTCGAGTGTTGCCGTCTATGGCGGTAACGACGGTAGTCGCTTTGACCAGGAGATGCGTGGACTGAAGATGGGTGCTGACGTGATTATCGCCACACCAGGTCGACTGCTCTCCCATATCCGTATGGGACATGTAGACCTCTCCCGTTTGTCTTTCTTCGTACTTGACGAGGCAGACCGTATGCTCGACATGGGATTCTCTGACGATATCTTACAGATAGCCAAGTTGTTACCCAAGAATCACCAGACCATTATGTTCTCTGCTACGATGCCGAATAAGATACAGCAACTCGCGCGTACCTTATTATATAATCCTATAGAGGTAAAGATTGCCGTGAGCAAACCTGCTGAGAAAATCCAACAATCGGCGTATGTGTGTTACGAGCCACAGAAGTTAGGAATTATCCGCCATCTGTTCAAAGCAGGGGAACTCAAACGGGTTATTATCTTCTCAGGCAAGAAGGAGAAGGTGAAGGACATCACACGGGAATTACAGAAAATGCACATCAACTGTGCACCTATGCACAGTGATTTAAGCCAACAGGAACGCGACGACGTGATGTATCGTTTCAAGGCAGGACAAGTCGATGTACTGGTGGCAACGGATATTGTGGCTCGTGGTATCGATATTGATGATATCCTGATGGTTATCAACTATGACGTACCACGGGATGCTGAAGACTATGTGCATCGTATCGGACGCACAGCACGAGCACAGCGTGACGGTGTTGCCATTACCTTTGTATCCGACAATGACATGAAGTATTTCTCCGACATTGAGCGTTTCCTGGAGAAAGATATTACAAAGAACACACTACCGGAAGGTCTTGGTGAAGCCCCCGAATACAAACCTGTTGCTCCACGCAAGTCAACCCGTGGACGTGGAGGCAGGCATCGTGGTGGTAAAGGTTACAAGAACAAGAAGCGTGGCGGTAAACATCATCAAGGTAAGAAAGAAAAGAAACAATAATAGCAATCGTTTGCGCACATTATTTATGAATTTTCTTTAAAATAATTTGAATTGTGTGGGTACACAAGCATTTTATCGAAAAATAATGGGTAAAAAGTTTTGTCAGTATTAAAAATTGTTGTACTTTTGCAGCAGTTATCCTGAAAACAATCTTTTTACCTTAAAAGGACTAATACCTATTGAAGATATGAAGCGATTGCCTGTGAGGGTCATCGCTTTGTTTTTTCTCTCTTTTTTCTTGGTTATTTCAATTATTATTCGTACCTTTGCGCCCGATTTAGTCCGTGGTGGCTCAGTTAAGACGTGGCACAAAGCCATGCGCCATGCGGAAAAACCCGTTTAAACAATAACAAAACAATGTACGCAATTGTAGAAATTAACGGTCAGCAGTTCAAGGCAGAGCAAGGAAAGAAACTCTTTGTCAACCACATGAAAGATGTGGAGGCAGGTAAGACTGTTGAGTTCGACAAGGTACTGCTTGTCGACAATGAAGGTTCAGTACAGGTAGGTGCGCCCACCGTAAGTGGTGCAAAAGTAGTGTGTGAGGTGATCAATCCCCTCGTAAAGGGTGAGAAAGTGATTGTCTTCAAGATGAAGCGTCGTAAGGACTCTCGCAAGAAGAACGGTCATCGCCAGCAGTACACACAGGTAGAAGTTAAATCAGTAATCGCTTAAACGTAGGAGGAACAAGAAATGGCACATAAAAAAGGTGTAGGTAGTTCTAAGAACGGCCGTGAGTCAGCAGCACAGCGACTCGGCATTAAGATTTTCGGTGGCCAGAAGGTTGTTGCAGGCAACATTATTGTTCGCCAGCGTGGCTCTAAGCACAACCCCGGTAACAATGTTGGTATGGGTAAGGACGATACCCTCTATGCACTCGTTGATGGAACTGTTCAGTTCCACAAGGGAAAGCGTGACAAGAGTGTCGTATCAGTAATCCCCGAGGCATAACACCGACGAGAACAGCAAAAGATAATTTATTCCAAACAAACACAGAATCCCAAATCTCTCACGAGATTTGGGATTTCTGCTTTTATTTACGTGTCGCAACAAACTATTTGCTGCTAAGAACTGTTCAATGAACTGTGCTATCTTCTGGAAGTTGAAGTCTTCTCTTACTTTATCACGACCTTCTTGCCGTTGATGATGTAAAGAAATTAGGATGACAGTCCCCATTATTCTGTCCCCGTTTTTTACATTTTAATATCTAAAAATACTCTCTTACAGCAAACTCAAACTGGTCAATAAAAATCTGTTTGAAGGCAAACAGGTTATTTTGCTCGTAGAATATAAGCATAGCCTTCTTGTAGTCAATAGAGTCTACAGAACGGAAACTCAACGGACAATAGCCATTTGCTATCAGTATGGCATTACTGGTGATCCGGGCTGTTCGCTTGTTGCCATCAGAAAAAGCCTGTATATACGATAAAAGCGCAAGCGTCAGAAGTGCTTTCTCGAAAATACTGTCCCTGCTGTTAATCAGGTTGCATGTGTCAAGCATCGCCTCACGAATTTGGAATTCATTATCCAACGGATGATAATTGGTGCCAGTGATACCTACACGCCGATGGCGTATGCCTCTATCCACTGAGAGTTCCTTAGTCAGCAACTGATGGATATCCTCAATATGGTTGACTGTTAAGGTCTGCAGATAGTCAGGATTGTCAAGAATAAAACGCAAGGCATCTTTATGATTGAGCAGCATCACGGCTTCTTCCTTTGTCTTTCCGTCGGCAGTTTTGCTCTCCCGAAGCAGGCGTTCTGTCTCCAGCAAAGAGTAGGTGTTACCTTCTATCTGTGACGATTTCCAACTAAGGTCAATACCCAAACGCTCCATCTCCTTGCGATATTCATTATCGGTCATCTCGCTTACATGTTGGCGAAACTCAGCCTGTAACTCCTGTAGGTGTGCATTTTCTTCGTTGGTGAAAAGCCTGACGACAGGGAGTTGCTCACGAATCAGTTCAAAGTTGAAAGAGGTCTGTACCTGTCGCTTATCCACATCAAGTGCAAAGTAAGTGTCCAGATTGAGCGGCATTAACAAATGCGCCTGATTAGAAAGACGATAGCGGGTGGCACGAGCCTTGCCCTCAACGACAATATCACCATGCTGAACACCAGCGGCAATGAGACGTTTCAAGGTGGCATCGCTGCTATCAAAGGCAATACCCTTTGCTATTTCACCGCGTGAAGACAGCGGATGATAGTGCAAAAACTGTAGAATTTCTCTTGATATATCCATCACCCAAAGTATAAATCAGTGCAAATATAATGATTATTCTTTAATTATCGGCTCATTGCGAACTTAAAAATACATAAAATCGCACCAATTTTGAGCCGATTAAGGTAGTGGAACTGGGAGGTGGCACCGCTGAAGGTGGAATCCATTGCACTACAATTCAACATTGCAGTGAGTATTGTCAGCAGTATGTATCCCAATCGTCTCATTTGTTCTCCTGCAAAGGTATGTCTTTTATCTCTTTCTACAAAATATTTGGACAGGAAAGTGGATCACTGAGAACCGCATTCTATGCTAAATTCCAAACATTGATTGATATTTAACTATATATTTAACACTTGAGGAGCTAGGCTTACCTCGTTACTCGTTCTATACACGTTATCGGGATTGTATTTTACCCGATCTCTGACCATTGCCACGAGGATGTGCAGCATCTTGTTCTTGATGTTATTATGTATCAGCAAC
>Ga0247611_10000618_pt1 | contig 70254 bp, 58 predicted proteins | sample 177DNAGHGhighgp2_FD_192422 | JGI IMG/M metagenome (GOLD analysis project Ga0247611, IMG submission 192422) | Sheep rumen microbial communities from Palmerston North, Manawatu-Wanganui, New Zealand - 1770 DNA GHGhigh gp2 | ecosystem: Host-associated > Mammals > Digestive system > Stomach > Rumen...
TCTTTCTGAAATATGAGGATATCGCCGTCTGTAAAGAAAAAAAAATATTTACACAAAATCCTATAGACTAGTATCTTGGTATAAATAATATAATTTTTAACATAGTATCTGAAGAGGGGACTCGCGGTGGCGGTGTGCCTGTCGTCACGTGGTAGAAGATAGACAGATATGGGATTATGGAACATCGAAAAACACGAAAAAGGAGTTGGTGACTATTGGAGACTATACGGTAGGGAATAGGCGTTTATTGTAGGGATAGGTGATTATGACATAAAAAAATATTAGTGTCCGAAAAACGTGCTGAAAGCACGTAATCTTATTAACCCCACACTAAGCGAAGTGCCGTGTGTGGGGGGGGCAGATATCCCAATTCTGCGTGCCGGAAGCACGCTACTTTGTTGATTGTTATGTTGTAGCGTATCTTCGACACGCATAGTGATGGCCTTTGTTACCCCACACTGCACCCCTACGGTGTTTAGTGTGGGGTTAATAGGATTGTGTGCATTTGGCACACTCAAGACTTCGTAAATCAATATATGACATTTAATGTTGATATTATATTACTTGCTAATGATTGGATTTCTTTTGTCAGACACCAATGATAAAAAAATCCCTGCCAGTATAATCCAGCAGGGATAATTATCGGAATCCCAAAAGACTACTAGCAACCAAGTCTTTATTGTACATATAGCCCCTCCTTTCTTATTTGGGCAAGGAGTGAGGGGTTCATATAGTCTCGCACCCTTACTGCATCTACAGGGCGTTTTAACAGTTCTTCGAGCTCACATTGCAGCATGTCGAGAGTAAGCAACGAAAGGGCTCGCCCTTCATAAAATACATCCACATCACTGTCTTCGGTCTGCTCTCCGCGTGCCACAGAGCCAAATACACCCAAACGTGTGATACCATATCGGTTTCTTGCGTATGGCAAGAAACCACCCAGTAGTGTTATTATGTCCTGTGTACTTAGCATCTGTATTTCCTCTTTCAGTTTGCAATAATACAACTTTTAACCGACATGGCAAGAAAATAAGAAATCCAGGCAGAATTGATGATTTGTCGATTAAAAAAGAGACTGAGTGAAAAATGTTTTGTATCTTTGCACTTTTGAAGATACTGCAAAGAATGAAACTAAAAGTCTTGAAACGTGTACTTTTGCTGTTTTTGCTGATGGCGGCTGTGCCCGTTTGGGCGCAGAAGCTTATCACTTATGATGCGGGGATGGGTACGCGAGACCCGTCGGATCCGGATGTGTGGATATTGTATCAGAGGGTGAAAGCCAAGCATGAGGGGATGATACTGTATGCGGATTCGGCGTTGCTGAACACCGTGAGGAATGATTTCACCGCATTTGGCCATATAAAGATAGAGATTAGCGATACGACCACAATATACGGAGACCAGCTGTATTATGACGGGGAGAGCCGGGTGCTGGATATATGGGACGACACGGTGAGGCTGATAGACGGGAAGACGGTGTTGAAGTCGGACCATTTGTGGTATGACCGCTTCTCGTCGATAGCGACCTACGACACTTGGGGAATTACGGTGAACGGAGACAAGAGACTGGTGAGTAAGATAGGACATTACAATTCGGACACGAAAATGTTTGACATATACGGTGATGTGGTGTTGACGGACTCGAATATGCGATTGGAGACAGACACGCTGACCTATGACATGAATTTGAAAGAGGCTGAATTTTGGAGTCCGACACATATATATACCGATTCGACAACGATGTATAGTGAATGGGGGTCGTACAATACGGATAAGCGGTATGCGTATTCGCGTAAGGCATCGGAAGTGCATAACGGTGAGAAACACATAACGTGCGATACCTTACACTACTATGAAGATGTGGAGTTTGGTAAGGCGATAGGGAATGTGGTGTTGCGGGATACGGTGAACGAAATAGTGAGTACGAGCCGATATGCTGAGACCGACCAGCGGAAGCGGACATCGTTTGTGACAGACAGTGTGCTTGTGCGGTTTGTGCACAAGGATGAAGAAGACAGCACGGGGAGTGTGGACACACTGTATCTGCATGCCGACAGCGTGGTGGTGACGAATGACTCGACCCGGAAACTGCAGACGGTGCAGGCCCATTATAAAGTGAAGGTGTACAGGGGTGAGGCGCAGGCGATGTGCGACTCACTGTATTATTCGGCAACGGATTCGATAGCGAAGCTGTACCGGAACCCAGTTGTGTGGTATCAGCACTATCAAACCGTGGCAGACACGATAGAGGTGAAACATGATTCGGCCGGGGCCAAGGTGGCCTACCTGAGAAGCAATGGATTTTGCATAGAGCAGCTGGACAGAGAGAAATTCAACCAGGTGAAGGGGAGAGATATGGTGGTGTATTTTGAAGAAGGGGAACCCTGGTATGCCGACATATTGGGAAATGCCGAGATGGTGTATTACCTGACAGAGGAAGACGAGAGAGGGCTGAAGACCCTGATAGGGGTGAATGTGGGAGTGGGGTCGGATATGCGAATTTATTTTAAAGACCGTGAGCCCGACCGGGTGGTGACATACGGCAATCCGGACATGAACACATACCCGCTGGAGAAGCTGGAAGAGGAGAAGAGGCAACTGGGTAACTTTAAGTGGAGGGATGAAGAGCGACCGAAATTCCCGCTGGATGTTTTCAGATGGTGACAAAATGGCAGACGGTTCAAACTGGCATGAATGTTGGTGAAAAATGAGGCGAAAAGATGTGGACAGAGTCCACGAGACAGAATATTAACCAAAAAATAATAACAAATCATAGATATGTCACAAGAAGAGAAAGAAAAGGAACAAGAGCAAAATATAGCCCCGGAGACAAACGAGGAGCCCAAGGTGGATTCCGAACATGCAAAACATGAGCGTAAGAGACGCCATGAGCGTCATCACGACGAGAGTGTCCAGAAAGTTCAGGAGATGGGAGAGAAGCTGGCCGAGATGAACGACAAATATGTGCGCCTGTATTCGGAATATGAGAACTACCGCAAGCGTACCAATTTGGAGAAGGCGGATTTGATAATGAACGGAGGGAAAGAGATGATAAAGGCCGTGCTGCCAGTGGTGGACGACATGGAGCGTGCGCTTCAGGCAATGGACGACAGCGAGGGTGCTAAAGAAGGAATAACGCTGATATATAATAAATTGATGACAATTCTGTCGCAGAAAGGGTTGAAGCCAATAGAAGCCAAAGGGCAGAAATTTGACGAGAACCTGCATGAGGCAGTGACACAATTCCCGGCAACGGAAGAGAGTCAGAAAGGCTGTGTGGTGGATGTTGTGGAGAAAGGCTACTACCTGAACGAAAAGGTGCTGAGGTATGCCAAAGTGGTGGTGGCTATTTGAAAAAGAGAGGGGCAGGATGTGCCCCTAAAGGGTAGAACGAAAATAAATAACAAGAATGCCTCCATTCGTCTGGAAACAGAGCGGATGGGGGCGAAAAAAGATATGAACAAAGATGGCTAAGAGAGATTATTACGAGGTATTGGGAGTGAGCAAAAACGCTACACCCGAAGAATTGAAAAAAGCCTATCGAAAGTTGGCATTGCAGTACCATCCGGACCGTAACCCCGGTGACAAGGAAGCCGAGGAGAAGTTCAAGGAGGCGGCAGAGGCCTATGATGTGTTGAGCAATCCCGACAAGAAGGCCCGGTATGACCAGTTTGGACATGCTGCATTTGAGGGAGGTGCCGGCGGAGCAGGCGGGATGAATATGAACGATATCTTCTCGCAGTTTGGTGACATCTTCAGTGACTTCTTCGGAGGAGGGTTTAGTGGCTTTGGAGGATTCAGAGGCTCGCAGCAAGGCGGACACAGAGCAGCTGCAAGGGGGTCGAACCTTCGTATCAAGGTGAAACTGACACTGGAAGAGATTGAGAAAGGATGTGAAAAGAAGATAAAGGTGGCCAAGTATGTGCCGTGCAAGACATGTGGCGGCACGGGGTCGAAGAGCAACAGCTTTGATACCTGTCCGCACTGTCATGGACGGGGCGTGGTGACCGAAGTGAGGAGGACAATACTGGGACAGATGCAGACGCAGAGTGTATGCCCCCATTGCGGCGGAGAAGGACACATAGTGAAGGACAAGTGCCATGACTGCAACGGAGAGGGCATAGTGCGTTCGGAAGAGATTATCACCATCAATATACCGGCAGGCGTGTATGACGGCATGCAGCTGTCGATGTCGGGCAAGGGCAACGCTGCCCCACGTGGCGGAGTGCCCGGCGACTTGATAATATTGGTGGAAGAGATACCGCACGACCTGTTTGAACGGCAGGAGAACAACCTTTACTATAATGCATTTATAACCTTTGCCCAAGCCGCATTGGGAGACAGTATTGAGATACCGACCCTGACGGGCAAGGTGAAGGTGAAGATAGAGGCCGGAACCCCGTCGGGCAAAGTGTTGCGACTGAAAGGTAAGGGGCTGCCGACAGTGAACGGGTACGGCCGTGGCGACATGCTGGTGTGCCTGAATGTGTGGGTGCCCAAGAACCTGTCGCGTGAAGAGAAAGAGACTTTGACGCGGCTGGATAAATCGCCCAATTTCCAACCCAGTCCCTCAAAGTCGGAGCGGGGATTCTTTGACAAGATGAAAGACCTGTTCAACTAACAAAAGAGATCACTTACGGAAGGAACGCTGAAAAACCGGAAATAAAAAAATAGGAGATATCCACGGGGTGGAAAAGAAGTTGTCGAGGCGGAAAGCCGACCAGATGACAGAAGCATTTCTGCAATACGTCTGGCAACATCAGTTGCTGGAGGGAGAGATGCGTACCACCGAGGGGGCATTGGTAGAGGTGGAACGGGCCGGGATGTTGAACCGGGACGCGGGTCCGGATTTCTTTGATGCACGCATACGGATAGACGGTACGTTGTGGGTGGGAAATGTGGAGGTGCATGTAAAGTCATCTTCATGGAACACACATAAACACAGCAACGACAGAGCCTACGACAATGTGGTGCTGCATGTGGTGTATGAAAACGACACGGCCATAACGATGCAGAACTGCCACCAACTGCCAACGTTGGAAGTGAAGCACCTTGTGGCCGATGCGCTGTGGGACAACTACGAAGCATTGATGCACCCTCCAAAACCCTTGGCAGTGCCTTGTGAGGAACGTCTTGCGGAAGTGCCAGAGATGTATGTGAACGGGTGGATGGAGCGGCTGACCTTGGAACGTTTGGAACGGAAAAGCGGGACTGTGGGGCGGTTGCTGGAAGAGAGTCACGGCAATTGGGAAGAGTGTTGCTACTGGCTGCTGGCACATTACTTTGGGGGCAAGACAAACAGTCTCCCGTTTGAGTTGTTGGCGAAGTCGGTGGATCAGACACTGCTGGCCCGATGGAGGGACAAGCCGCAACGGATAGAGGCGTTGCTGATGGGGCAGGCGGGGCTGTTGGAAGGGTATTTCGAAGATGAATATCCGCGACAGCTGCAGGCCGACTATGAGGCATTGAGACAAGGTGCAAGACTGACTCCGATAGCGGGTTATTTGTGGAAATTCTTCAGACTGCGGCCATACGCCTTTCCGACTTTGCGAATAAGCCAGTTTGCACAGTTGGTGTGCCAATCGAGAAACTTGTTCAGCCGATTGCTGGAGAGCCCTGACGCCGATGCGTTGGAGCGCTTCTTCGAGGTGACGGCATCGGAGTATTGGAACAACCACTACCAGTTTGACCGCCTATCGGCCGGGAAGCCCAAACGACTGGGGAAGGAATTTGTGAGAATGTTGATAATCAACGCTTGGGTGCCATTGCTATTTGAGTATGGCAATCAGCATGGATTGCAGCAATACAAAGATCAAGCGGTTGAGATACTGGAACAGCTGCCTGCCGAAAGAAACAGATATATAAGACAATGGGAAGAGGCCGGCATTACACCGCGTAATGCCGCCCAAAGCCAGGCATTGTTGCAGTTGCACAATGAATATTGCAGCAATCACAACTGCCTGAATTGTCAGATAGGTTATAAAATAATAACACATTGAAAGCAAACGATATTGTAAGAGTACTGAAAGGCTCGATGGCCTTTGTGTCGCACGAAGACTATGAGATAGACCAGTTATTGACTGACAGCCGCAAGACAGGCGACCTGTCGGGATGTCTTTTTTTTGCCATTCCCACCAAGCGGAATACAGGGAGCAGATATGTGTATGACCTGTATGGACGCGGGGTGAGGAATTTTGTGGTTCCCATCAATGCCGAAGAGGAGTACGTGAAACAATTCAGGAAGTGTAGCGAGGCGAACTTTTGGTATGTAAAGAATGTAGTAAAGTCGTTGCAGCAAGTGGCCGCAGACCACAGAAGTCAGTATGCAATACCTGTAGTGGGCATAACGGGCAGCAATGGCAAAACGATAGTGAAAGATTGGATAGTGCAGATGCTGGGCGGAGAATGCAGGATAGTGTCGAGTCCGCGCAGCTATAACTCGCAGATAGGTGTGCCCTTGTCGGTGTGGCAGATGAGCGATGAGGATGAAATGGGTGTGTTTGAGGCAGGCATTTCGGAGGCTGGGGAGATGGACAACCTGCGAGAGGTGATAAAGCCTACGATAGGAATATTCACAAATATAGGACAGGCACATGACGAGAATTTCCTGACCCGGAGCCAGAAAGTGGCTGAGAAGTTGCAACTATTCACCCACTGTCAGGTGCTGATATACAGCACGGACCATAAAGACATTCATTCGGCAATCTCAGCACAAGAGGGATTCCGGTCCGTAACCCGATACACGTGGGGGCATGGGGAAGATAATGTGCTGCAATTGGTAGATGTGAAGCAGCAAGGACATGGGTCAACCATCACGATGAAGCGAGAGGGACAGCCGTTTGTTTTAGATATCCCGTTTGGCGACCGAGCTTCGGTTGAAAACGCTATGCATTGCATTGCCTTGCTGTGCTATCTGGGATATGACAACGAGACAATAGCCGACAAATGCAGAAAGCTCACATCGGTGGCCATGCGCCTTGAAATGAACGAGGCAATCAATAATTGCCTCTTGGTGAACGACAGTTACAGTCTGGATATAGACTCTTTGGCCATTGCTTTGGACTATGTGCTTCATGAACGTAGCCATCGCCGCACTACACTTATAATGAGTGATATATTGCAGGCTGGAATGCCGGAGCAGGATCTTTACGGACAGGTGTCCAGACTGATAACCCAACATGGCATCAGCCGTTTTGTGGCCATAGGGGATGCGCTGAACCGCAACAAGGCTTTGTTCCAGCAGGTGGATACGGTTTTTTATGAGAGCACCGAAGACTTTTTGAGAAACCATCCTTTTGAGCAGTTCAATGATGAGACCATATTGCTGAAGGGGGCAAGAAAGTTCCATTTCGAGGATATAGCCAAGATGCTGCAACGCAAGTCGCACCAGACAATTATGGAGGTGAATCTGGATAATCTGATATCGAACCTGAACTACTACCGCTCGTGCATTAAACCCACCACGCGGTTGATGGCAATGGTGAAGGCATCTTCGTATGGTGCTGGTAAATCAGAGATAGCCAGTGTGCTGCAGTATAACCATGTAGACTATCTGACGGTGGCCTATAGCGACGAAGGGGTGGATTTGCGACGTAACGGCATTACACTGCCTATTATGGTGATGAATCCAGAGGAGGAGAGCTTTGGCGACATAATACGCTATGGATTGGAGCCGGATATATACAGTTTCCGCATATTGGAAGCATTCTCGCAAGCGGTGAAACTGATGGGAAGTGAAGGGCAGAAGGTGCCCATCCATGTGGAGCTTGATACCGGGATGCACCGTTTGGGCTTTTCGCAAGAAGAGTTGACCGAGTTGGGAGAACGTCTTTTGAGTGAGGACAGTGTATTGAAGGTGAAGTCTATTTTCTCCCATTTGGCATGCAGTGAAGATCCGGAGATGGATGATTTCACGCGGATGCAAATAGACAGGTTTACCCAATGGAGCCAGTCGTTGCGAAAGCAATTGGGCGACCCGAAGATATTGTGCCATTTACTCAACTCGTCGGGGATAATCCGGTTTCCCGAGGCGCAGATGGATATGGTGCGTCTCGGCATAGGGTTGTATGGAATTGCCCCCCAGCCAGAGGTGCAGAGGTGCCTAAAGCCTGTTAGCCGGCTGACCACAAAGATATCCCAAATCAAAAACATACCCCAGGGCGACACTGTGGGATACAATCGGTTATGGGTGGCGGATCGCCCCTCGAGAATCGCGATCATCTCGATAGGGTATGCCGACGGATTGAACAGGCATCTGGGATATGGCAACGGCAAGGTGATGGTGAACGGCAAGAAGGCTCCTATTATTGGTAGTATATGCATGGATATGTGTTTTATAGATGTAACCGATGTGAGTTGCATTGAGGGGGACGATGTGGTGATATTCGGCGATGCTGACCTGTTGCAGGAAATATCGAAGTCGGCGGGTACGATACCCTACGAGATACTGACATCGGTATCGCCAAGGGTGAAGCGTGTCTATTTTCAGGAGTAGGTTTGGGTTAAAAGGCCTAGGATTGGCGAACCTATAGCGAACCTACAGCGAAGGGTTGCGCGAGGGTTGAAAGAGTGTTGACCGGGATGGCCGAGAGGGTGTGACAGATTGCACTGGGGAAGGCAAATCATTCAACTTTTTTGCTGAATGAAAAAAAAGTTGTATTTTTGCAATATGAAAAATAGACATTTTGTCGCAAAGATGAAGATGGCAGACGTTGTGTCTGCCAATCATACGTTGATATTGGCAATGCCGAGATTCGGCATATCTTTGGGATTCGGCGACCGCAGTGTGCAGGAAATATGTGCCCAGTACGGTCTTTCGGTGGATTTTGTGTTGCTTGTTTTCAACGTGTATACTTTTGATGACTATCTGCCTGACGACAACGCTTTGGAGACAACTGATTTCAGTATGCTGGTGCCCTATCTGAAAGCATCGCACCGTTACTACCTGAATGAGCGGTTGCCCCATATCCAAAGGCATCTGGTGAGCGTGGTGAGTCATGCGGGCGAGAAATGCGGCAGGGTGCTAAAAGACTTTTTCACCAGCTATGAGAAAGAGGTGAGCGAGCATTTTGATTGTGAGGAGACGGAAGTGTTTCCCTATTTGCAGCGTCTGATGGCGGGAGAAAAGCCCAAAAGGCCGATGTCAAATCATTTTGCCGAAGGGCATACAGATTTGGTGGATAAGCTGTCGGATTTGGAGCAAATATTGTACAAATATATCCCCGGCGATGACATTGCCGAGGAATTGAATGAGCTGGTGTTTGCTGTTCTGCAGCTGTCGTCCGACCTGCAGAAGCATGCCTTGATAGAGGAGAAGATACTGCTTCCTTATATAAGCCAGCTTGAAAGGAGGAATCGTTGACACCCAAGATTCAGATATTGGTCGTTGAGCCGTCGGATATTATAAGGGAAGGCTTGAAGGCATTGCTGGACGATGACTTTGTGATGCAGGCCCCCCTGCGTGATGTTCCTGCCGACTTGCCCCAGCGACTGCCTCGCCTCCAACCCGACATATTGTTGATAAACCCAACGCTGCTGAGCTCTTCGGCCAAGATGCAGCTGGTGGCTCTCCAGCAGGCAAGGCCCAGTATGTCGATTGTGGCATTGGTCTATCAATATGTCGACGCCCGGCTGTTGCAACAGTTCAAGACGGTGTTGGATATACGGGAAAGCGGTAACAAGGTGTCCCAGTTGCTGCGCGACAGCTGCCAGAATGACACAGAGAGCAACGAAGAGAATTACGAGTTGAGCGACCGTGAGTCGGAAGTGCTGGTGCTTGTGGCTCAGGGGTTGTGCAGCAAGGAGATAGCCGACAAGTTGAATATCTCGATTCACACAGTCAATACACACAGGAAGAATATTACCCGAAAGACCGGCATCAAGTCGGTGGCCGGTTTGGCGGTATACGCCATGCTGCACAATATGGTGAACTAACAATAACTACCCGAAGACACTTGCTATGGAAGCGACAGTAGAAAAGAAAGAACGGCTATGGAATGCTAACTACACAAAGGTGTGGGTGGCTAATTTTATGATATTCTTTTCGTTTATGTTGCTAACACCCCTGCTGCCCATTTATCTCAACCAGCGTTTTTCGGCCGACAATGACACGATAGGTATGGTGTTGTTCGGCTATGCGGTGATGGCTTTGGTGGCCCGACTGTTTTCGGGCTATGTGGTGGACAGTTTTCCCCGCAAGATGGTGCTTCTTATCAGTTTTACCGTCTTTACCTTGTTTTTTGTGGGATATGTTGCAGCCGGGTCGTTGATGCTGTTTGCCATAGTGAGGACCGTTCATGGAATGCCTTTCGGTTTTACAACAGTAGCCAACAGCACGGTGGCCATAGATGTGTTGCCTTCTTCGCGACGCACTGAGGGAATAGGCCTATATGGATTGAGCAATAATCTGGCATCGGCCATCAGCCCGTCGATAGCCATTTGGATATATACCACCACCCACAATTTTGACATTATTTTCTGGCTGGCTATGATAGTGGCCACACTGGGACTGCTGATAGACTGTACGGTGAAGACCCGCCCCAAGGAATTGGTCAAAAACAAACAACCCATATCTCTTGACCGTTTCTTCCTGATGAAAGGGGTAGGGGAGGCGGTGACTATGGTCTGTTTTGCGTTCAGCTATGGCGTGATGAGCACTTATGTGGCCATCTATGGCAAGGAACGTTTGGGCATAGAAGGTGGTTCGGGTACCTTTTTCCTGCTACTCTCTCTAGGTTTGATTTTGTCGCGTTTGCAGGGCAACAAGGCTTTGCGCGAAGGCCGCATTACCCAAAACGCCTCTATGGGTGTGTGCGTCTCGTTGATCGGCTATCTGCTTTTTGCAGCCCTTCCCAATGAGTTTGGTTATTATGGTGCCGCCTTGGTGATTGGTCTTGGCAACGGCCACATGTATCCGGCCTATCAGAATATGTTTGTCAACTTGGCTCCCCACGGCCAGCGTGGCACAGCCAACAGTTCCATTCTAGTGGCTTGGGATGTAGGTGTGGGTTTGGGAATCCTGCTGGGTGGCGTGCTGAGTAAGAAATGGGGCTACGGAGCCGCATTCTGGTCGGCATGGATTGTAAATCTACTGGGTTTCCTGGGCTATTGGATATATGTGAAAGGCCATTTCCTGAAAGAGCGATTGAGATAGCAATAAACATCAACAATAATAGATAGTAGTAATTTTTAAACGTATAAGGAGATTATAGTATGAGTCCCGACATTGTAGGCACAATAGCCGCCATAGTGATTTTCGCTTCGTTTGTGTTGCGGGGCGAAACACAGATTCGTTTGGTGAATTTGGTGGGTTCCGTATTGTTTGTCTGGTATGGCTATTCCATAGGCAACCACCTGTTCATGTTTATGTCTGTGGCCATCATACTGGTACACTGCTACCAGATATGGTATCGAATCAAAGAGTCGCGTTCGGCCAAGAAAATAGCCAAGGCGGAGCAGCGTGCAGCCAATGCGGAGGCCAAAGTTGACGAACAGAAGATTCAGCTTCAGAACCTGATGAACGTACAGAATCAGCCCGAGGCGAATCAGATTAATTCCAATGATAGTAAACTATAATAAGATACAGACATGTTACGCAAGGTAAGAATAGGGTTGGCCTGCCTGTTTTTTGTGGCCATCACGTTATTGTTTCTCGACTTCACGGGTGTGTTGCACCTTTATTTGGGCTGGTTGGCCAAAGTGCAGCTTCTGCCGGCGGTTTTGTCTCTGAATGTGGCAGTGGTGCTCTTCTTTGTGGTAGTGACATTGCTTGTGGGACGAACCTATTGTTCGGTGATATGTCCATTCGGTGTGATGCAGGACATCTTCATCTGGATGGGTGGCAAATGGAAAAAGAACCGTTTCCACTACACTAAAGGATGGCCCTGGCTGCGTGTAGCGGTATTGGTTTTGTTTGTGCTGCTGATGGTGTTGGGCTTGAACGGCATAGCCATTCTTATAGCTCCTTATAGCGCCTATGGCCGCATTGCCACAAATCTGTTCCAGCCTATATATATGTGGCTCAACAATCTGTTTGCCTATTTTGCCGAGCGTGCCGATAGTTATGCATTCTACAGCGTGGATGTGTGGGTGAAGAGCGGAGTCACCTTGGCAGTTGCTGCTGTCACGTTTGTGCTGGTGGGCTTTGTCTCGTTCCGTTGGGGTAGGGTGTGGTGCAACTCGGTATGCCCTGTTGGCACAGTGCTGGGTTTCCTCTCCCGCTTTGCTTTATTGAAACCGCGTATTGATACCAGCAAATGCAATGGTTGCGGCAAATGTGCCCGCAACTGCAAGGCACAGTGCATCAATCCCGTTGACCACACCATCGATGCCTCCCGTTGTGTGGCGTGTATGGATTGTCTGGACAACTGTAGTCAACATGCCATCGAGTTCCGCAAAGGCAAGGCTGCTGTGGTGAACGATGATTCGGTTGACGCTTCGCGCCGCAAGTTTGTGGTCACTACGGCTGCCGTGGGTGCCGCGATGGCAGTGCAGGCACAGGAGAAAAAGGTGGACGGAGGTCTTGCTGCATTAATCGACAAGAAAGTGCCCGAGCGTCAGGTGCCCCTGAAACCCTTTGGTGCCCAAAGTCTGAAGAACTTTTCAGGCCGTTGCACCGGATGTCAGCTTTGTGTGAGCGAGTGCCCGCAGCATGTGTTGCGTCCCTCACAGAAACTCATCACTATGCTGCAACCCGAAATGGCTTTCGACCGCGGCTATTGCAAGCCCGGATGCACCAAGTGCAGCGAAGTGTGCCCCGCAGGCGCTATCAAACACATAGATGCTGCTGCCAAAAGCGCAATCAGCATCGGCCATGCCATCACGGTGCCGCAGAACTGTCTGCTGGCTCAAGGAGTGGAGTGTAATGCATGTTCACGTCATTGCCCTGCTGCCGCCTTGAGTGTGGTGAGCGATTCGGCTACAGGCCACAACCGCATTGCTGTCAATGAGGCCCGTTGCATTGGTTGTGGAGCGTGCGAATACTATTGCCCTGTTCGTCCATTCAGCGCCATATATGTTGAGGGACGCGAGGTTCACACTACTGTGTAAGAAAAACAACTAACAAATCAATTAATAAACTTTATCAATAGTCTAAACTATGAGTAAAATACTTGATACGCTTAGCGTAGTGAAAACGGGCAAGTTTTGGAAAGAACTTGTAATTATGACCCTCGGTATGTTTGTGACAGCCGCGGCAGTATACTACTTTTTGGTGCCGAGCAAACTGATTATCGGTACCATATCCGGTTTGTCTATCGTGCTGGATAATATCTTCCAGGCGGCAGGCATCCACATCGGACTTTCGGTCATCATCATGGCCATCAACGCTATCCTGCTGATTCTGGCATGGGTGCTTATTGGACATGAATTCGGTGCCAAAACCGTTTATACGGCAATGATACTCGGTCCCCTGACCGATGTGTGGGATGCCATTCTTCCTTGGCAGAGCATCGCCAACGAGAACCTGGTTACTGGCACACCCTCTGTGATGGGCGACCCCTGGCTTGACCTTTGCTGCTTTGTGTTGTTGCTGAGCGCCTCGCAGGCTCTGATGTTCAGCATCAACGCTTCTACCGGCGGACTGGACATTCTGGCCAAGATTGTGAACAAGTATCTCCACTTCGATATCGGCACTTCCGTCAGCATCGCCGGTGCCATTATCTGCTGCACCGCCTTCTTCATCAATCCTTTCCGTATGGTTGTCATCGGTCTTATCGGCACTTGGATCAACGGTCTTGTGGTCGACTATTTCACAGCTTCGCTCAACAACCGCAAACGTGTGTGCATCGTGTCGAAGGACTACGACCGTATCCGCCGTTACATCATCGACGACCTCCATCGTGGCTGCACCCTCTATGAGGTCATCGGTGGCTATACCAACGAACGCAGCATCGAGCTGGAAGTGCTGCTCACCAAGGACGAGTTCAGCAACCTGATGGCTTTCCTCAGAGATAACGAGATTGCTGCCTTCACCACTGCCGGCAACGTGAGCGAGGTGTATGGCCTTTGGACCAAACACAACAAGAAAAAACAGATTAAAGAGCACGCTGACAATAGATAACATATTGTTATCAATTAATTCGAACCCTTAATTATTTTGCCATTATGAAGAAACCCGAACGCTACGACAAGAGATTCCTTCCCATGCTGTGGATAGGATTGATTCTTTGGATTGGTTCTATGGCCATTATGTATTTCCTTGAGTCGACCGGCGAAACACCCTCGGGGCAGGAACGTCTCATGCAGATGTCCAAAGAGATGTTTCATACCATTCCAGTATTCACATTGCTGCTGCTCTGTTTCTTCCAACCCATATTGGAAGAGCTGAGTTTCCGCCTGTGGGGCGTTGGCAAGAAGTGGACCACCATTGTGTGCCTTGTGCTTATGTCCGTCTTCGTAACCAGCGAACTGAAGCTCTTTGGGCTCATCTTCATAGTGGCATTCATCCTTGTATGGGTGTTTGTCCGAAACCGTGTGGCACAGGTCTGGATCAATACCATTATCACCTCTTTGGCCTTCTCGCTGAGCCACATCTCCGGTTTTGGCGACTTCTCGTTGGGAATGGTCTTGGGCTTGGTCGACATTTTTGGTTTGGCATTGGTGCTTTGTTGGCTCACTATCAATATCAATTTCTGGCTGGCTCCCTTGTTGCACGTGCTCAACAATAGTGTGAGTATACTGGTGCCCATGTTGTTTGTCTCCGATCCTATCACCTCATCCCATTCCATAACGGTTGGTCCTCAGGAAGTTTGCAGCTATCAAACCACAGTCGAACCCTTCCGCTATTTCGCCAATAATAGGGAGTTGATGTCGCAAGATGATGGGTCCTTGGGTCTATTCCCGTCCGATACCACAGGTTTCGTCCTTGTGGGTGAACCCGCGCAAATAGCTTGCAGGCTTGCCGCCAGGGCCGACAGCACCCTGCAGAACAACGTCGAATGGAAATACAACTACGATTGGCAGTCCAAGAATGCAGGTCTGGAAGAGCGTGTTGTCTTCCGTGTAAGCGACTATTCTAATCCCGACGGCAATTACGATTTCAACAATATATTCTACAACGGGTTGCTCGACGACTATATCCGCGATGTGTCCCGCCTCATTGGAGACACCATCGTGGCCGATACCACCGAAATCATGATCCAAGAGGTTTGGGTGGTATACGACGACGGGCGAGAGGAACCATTCACTTCCGATAGTCCTTCCAGTTTATGGTCCGAGGTGATGGAGGGTAAAGTGTTGTTCAGCAAACCTGTCGAAGAGAACGATTCCACAGTCACTATCCACTACTACGCTTACGATGACATCCACGCCTCACCGCTGCTCGATATGCGTTCCACTCTCCTCAATACATCGTCCCGCGACTACCGCATCGAGTACCGCGATTCGCACAAGGAAACATTTATCATTTTCAAGTAACACAAAGAAACAAGCGGCTTAACGCCCTCAAATAATTTAGTAATATGGATCGTAGAGATTTTCTTAAAAGTATGGGTGCCGGGGTACTGGCCACGGCTGCCCTGGCCACCGGTTGCGACTCGCCCAACAAAACCAAAGCCGAAGGGTTTGCCTCTGGCGAGGTGCCAACCGACAAGATGACCTACCGCACGGGTACCCATGGCGAGAAAGTGTCGCTGTTAGGCTATGGTTGTATGCGTCTGCCTTCGACAGAGGACGGGAAAGACGGCAACCAAACTGAAGGCGATCTGGATCAGGACCGAATCAACGAGCTTACCGACTATGCCATAGCTCACGGCCTGAACCTGTTCGACACCGCCCCCCGCTATTGCAAAGCCAGGTCCGAGATTGCTATGGGCAAAGCGTTGAGCCGCCACCGCCGCGATGAATATCTCATCAGCACCAAGCTTTCCAATCAGAACCCCGCCCTTTGGAACCGCCAAGGGAGTATAGAGATGTTCGAGCAGTCGCTGGAACGTCTGCAGGTGGACTACCTCGATTTCTATATGCTCCATTGTGTCGGCCTCCCCGGACTTGACCTCGACGGTAATCCCGTCTCGCCCCATGATGCCTTTATGCGCCGCTTCATCGACAACGGAATGCTCGATTGGCTGGTCGAACAGCGTGCCAAGGGCCGCATCCGCAACCTGGGATTCTCCTATCATGGCGATGTGAAGGTGTTCGACGAGACTCTGGCCCTGCACGATAAAGTGCATTGGGACCACGTCCTCATTCAGCACAACTATGTCAACTGGCAGCATGCCGACTCCTTGTCCGACGACGGTAATGCCGACGCCGATTCCATGTATCTGTATGGTGAGTTGGTGAAACGCGACATTCCGGTCTTCGTAATGGAACCCCTTCTGGGTGGTCAGCTGGCCAATTTGCCCCAGTTTGCCGTCGACGAGCTCAAATCCCGTGCCCCCGAGCAGAGTCTTGCCTCCTGGGCTTTCCGCTTTGCCGGCACTATGCCCCGCATTCTCACCGTGCTCAGCGGCATGACCTATATGGAGCATCTGCAGGACAACCTCCGCACCATGTCGCCCCTCCAGCCCCTCAACGATGAGGAGATGGAAACCCTCCTGGACATCGCCGAGCGCTATGCCGACTATCCCCTGGTGCCCTGCACCGGCTGCCAATATTGCATGCCCTGTCCATACGGCATCGACATTCCCGGCAACTTTGCACACTACAACAAGATGGTCAACGAGGGCAACCTGATAGAGATTGATGCCGATGCCACATCCGAGGACCGTAAGGCCTACCGCGAGGCCCGCCGTGCTTTCCTGGTCAGCTACAACCGCTCCATCGATCGCCAACGTCAGGCCGACCATTGCATAGGCTGCGGCCGCTGCCTGCACGAGTGCCCTCAAAGCATCAATATCCCGCAGATGCTTGCCGACATCGAGGAGGCCGTTCGCAGTTATAGTGTTTAACCGTTCAAATACAATGTTATGAATATCCTTTTTATCGGTACTACCGAAATTATTATCATCCTCTTGGTAGTTCTGCTGCTCTTCGGCGGCAAGAAAATTCCCGAGTTGATGCATGGCGTGGGCAAGGGCGTTAAGAGCTTCAAGGACGGCATGAACGGCCTTGACGATGTGAAGAAAGACATAGAGGACGAGTCGAAGGACAAGTAGAACCCGTCTCTTTTCTTTCCTGCTGTCAATGGACTTTTGGGGTCATCTCGACGAGTTGCGTGCTTCTATCGTCAAAATCATTGTGGCGGTGTTGGTGGCCGGTATTGCCGCTTTCTGCTGCAAGGATTTGCTTTTCTCGGTGGTGATGGCTCCCAGCCGCGACTCTTTTATCACCTATCGTCTCTTTTCCCGCCTCACCGGGCATGCCAGCCGTTTCAGTGTCGACCTCTTCAATCCCGAGCTGGCGCAACAGTTCATTGTCCACATGCGTGTGGCCCTCTGGATGGGGCTGTTGGTGGTTTCTCCCTATGTGATTTATTTGCTCTACCGTTTTGTGGCTCCCGGACTCTATGCCCACGAGCGCCGCTATGCAGTGCGTGCTGTGGGCAGCGGCTATGTCATGTTCATCCTGGGTGTAGCGCTCAATTATTTTCTCATCTTTCCTCTCACATTCCGTTTCCTGGGCACCTATCAGGTCTCGCCCGATGTGCCCAACCAGATAGCCCTCACTTCCTACATCGACATTCTTCTCATGCTCAGTTTCCTGTTGGGTGTGGTGTTCGAGATGCCCGTCCTTGCTTGGCTTCTGGCCAAAATGTCTGTGCTCACCCCCCGCTTTCTTACGCGCTATCGCCGCCATGCGGTGGTGGTGGCTCTCATCCTTGCTGCCGTCATCACGCCCACGGGCGATGCCCTCACCCTCTCGCTTGTAGCCTTGCCCGTTTATGCCCTCTACGAGGTCAGCATCCTCGTGGTTCGCCGCACTGTGGCAGCCCGTAAATAATTGTCCTTATCGTTTTTATAATCCCGTTTCTATATGAAAAAAGTCCTCGCCCTCTTTCTGCTTGCCCTTCTCGGCCTCGGTTCGCTCCAGGCCCAGCAGTCGGCCCAGCGTCTGGCCCGCCGTGTGCTGGGCAAACAGGCACGCCATTTCGAGTTTGTGTGCCAAAAGGATACTGTCGATTTCTTCTCCCTTTCCATGCACGGCAAAAAGATACGTGTGGTGGGCAACAACGACAACTCTATGGCTATGGGTCTGAACTACTATCTCAAGGAGTATGCCCATGTCGATGTGTCGTGGTATGCCAGCCAGCCGGTCCAGTTGCCCGCCCTCTGGCCTGCTGTCAAGGGCCAGGTGGTGCATCGCTGTGCTGTCCCGTGGCGTTTTTTCCTCAACTATTGCACCTACGGCTACACTATGGTGTGGTGGCAGTGGCCCCAGTGGGAACGCTTCATCGACTGGATGGCGCTCAATGGGGTCAACATGCCCCTGGCGCTCACCGGCCAGGAAGCCGTGTGGCAGCAGGTGTGGCGTGAAATGGGAATGACCGATGACGAGATACGCTCCTATTTCAGCGGTCCTGCACACCTCCCTTGGCACCGTATGGCCAATCTCGACAGCTTTGGCGGTCCCTTGCCCCAGCAATGGATTGACGGGCAGAAGGACTTGCAAATCAAAATACTGGCCCGCGAGCGCGAGTTGGGCATGACCCCCATCCTCCCGGCTTTCGCCGGCCACGTGCCACAACGCATAGCCCAGCGCTATCCCCAGGCCAACATCACCAAGCTCAGCAGTTGGTGCGGCTTCGAACCCACCTATTTCCTCAACTCCACCGATAGCCTTTTCGCTGTTATCCAGCGTTCCTATCTCGAAAAACAAACCGCCCTCTATGGCACCGGCCACATCTATGGTGTCGACCCCTTCAACGAGATGGACCCTCCCAGCTGGGACCCCGAATATCTCGCCTCCGTTTCTCGCCACATCTATTCTTCTCTCAGCCAGGTCGACCCTCAGGCTTCGTGGCTGCAGATGTCGTGGGTGTTCTATTATAAACGTCGCCAATGGACCCCCGAGCGGCTCAAGGCATACCTCACCGCCGTCCCACAGGGCCGCATGGTTCTGCTCGACTATTTCTGCGAGAAGACCGAAGTGTGGCGCGAGACCGACGGCTTCTTCGGCCAACCCTTCATTTGGTGCTATCTGGGCAATTTTGGAGGCAACACCATGCTGGTGGGCGACCTCAACGGATTGGACCACAAGCTGAGTCAGGCGTTTGCCCAGCAGGGCGGCAATATGGTGGGCATAGGCTCCACCCTCGAAAGTTTCGACAACAGCCCCCAGATCTTCCAATTACTCCTTGAGCATCCGTGGAATCTCAGTCCCGCAACCGATAGGGTAGGGCATTTTGTACGCCGATGGGCCGACATGCGTCGAGGCAGTCCGGACAGCAGTTGTCGTGCCGCCTGGCGGCTTCTGGCCGATTCGGTCTATAAGGATTGGTCGTTCTATGGGCTTGGCACACAGATGGTGGCGCGTCCCTCGCTCGCCGGTCACGGCACCTACTACACCAAACCCTACTATTCCTACGACAATGCCACCCTCCTGCGTGCGTTGCACTTGCTCCTGCAGGCCGAAACGCCCCAGGCGGGATACCAATACGATGTGGCCAACCTCCTGTCGCAGTGGCTGGGCAATCATTTCATGGAGGTTCGCGATGCCTTTGCTGTGGCCTACCGTCAAGGCGATGTGTCCGCCATGAGCCGCTACCGCGACCTTGCCCTCGAAATGATAGACGATGCCGACCGCCTGCTCAACACCGTCGAGCCACTCTCGTTGAGCCGTTGGGTGGCCGATGCCCACAACTGGGGCACCACCCAGGCCGACAAGCACTATTACGAGACCCAGGCCCGCACCCTGCTCACCATTTGGGGCGGCCCCGTCCTCAACGACTACGCCAACCGCATGTGGGGCGGCCTCCTTTCGGGATACTACCGTATGCGCTGGCAGATGTTCTTCGACAGCGTCATTTCCGCCTCCCGCAACGGCAGGGTGTTCAATCAGGAAGAGTTCCTCACCACCCTCACCGCTGCCGAGCAGGTGTGGACCCGCCAGTATTGGGACAACCTCACACCTCCCTCCCAAGGCTCTACCCTTCAGCAGGCAACCGCCATTATGCACAAGATAGACCAAGGCCACTATGCTGTTCCCGACCGCGCCCGTCAGGTGCTTACCGACTACATGCAACGCTTCCCACAGGCCCAGCTGCAGGATGTGTATAAACTCTGTTTTCAAGACATTTATGGCCCGGGCCACATCATCAAGGACTCCGCGTCGTGTGCCGGATATATCACGCGCGAAATGGAGCAGGTCGACACTCTCGACACCCGCTATCCCGACTACGAGTATACCGGCATCGACGGCAATTTTGTCCGTGTCAATATCAAGATTCTCAAGCAGCACCGTTTCGACTTGGGGCGTTTTGTCCAGCTGCTGATGCAGAGTGCCTCGCAGGTCAACCCCATGCCCCTCTACGATTGGCGCGGTCAGTGGCAACGCATTCAAAACCAGCTCCGCACCATCCAGCCGCAGCCCCTCAACTTCGACGAAGATGCCGCACGGCTCGACAGCCTTTTCAATCGCGGCGAATATGTGTTCCACCACAGCACCCGTTTCAACCAAACCTACGCTCCCCACTATCGTCTCATCCGCCGAGACCTCTTCGAGAAGGAGATTCTGCCTCAAATCGCTGCCACTCCAAAAGCACAGAACGTCCCCGAGGATTTTGACGCTTTCTTTGTCCGCTTCCGGCAGGACTGCCCCTTCCAGCAGTCGCGGCTGGCTCCCGATGCACAGTTTTTGATGACTGCCGACATCGATGTCCCGAACAGCGAGCCGGAGTTCTATACCGTAAAGCTCTCTGCCAAGGACTGGAAATGCGCCACCAACGAGTGGTTCGACACCTACAAGACCAAGTTCGAACAACGTCAGCCCAATCAGCAAGTTGTCGTATTCACTGTTGAGGATACGGGTATCTACTTCGAATGGATGTTCCAACGCATCGATGGCCGCTGGTTACTGAGGCAAGTGGTGGATTACAGCATGTAAACATCACCGCACCAGTGCTGTGTAGACCAAAGTGTATACATACTTCACCGCGCCAGCGTCCCCTTTCGAAAGGGGTGCCACGACAGTGGCGGGGTATGTATCCCGCTGGCGGAGCCAGCACAAATCACAAAAGTCCTCTAAAAATAATATATGGACTATCTGCATTTGTTTTCAGATACATACCCCCCGGCTTCGCCGTACCCCTCTGAAAGAGGGGACTCGCGGTGGCAGTCCGACAGTCTCTAGCTATGGTTTCTGAATGTGGAAACAAACGTCACCGCGTCAGCGTCCCCTTTTGAAAGGGGTGCCACGATAGTGGCGGGGTATGTATCCCGCTGGCGGAGCCAGCACGAATCACAAAAGTCCTCTTTAAAATAATATATGGACTATCTGCATTTGTTTTCTGATACATACCCCCCGGCTTCGCCGTACCCCTCTGAAAGAGGGGACTCGCGGTGGCAGTCCGTTTGTCTCTTGCTATGGATACTGAATGTGGATGCAAACGTCACGGCGTCAGCGTCCCCTTTAGAAAGGGGTGCCACGACAGTGGCGGGGTATGTATCCCGCAGGCGGAGCTAGCACGAATCCAAGTTTCCCCACTATTGTAACTAACTTACATATACACAATAGTCTAACTCCTTGACAAGTTGTTTTTTACCCTATAGGTCAAGAAGAGCTTTATAAAAGGTGACGAAGAGCTTAACGGTAAGCGAAGCGGGGGAAATCCGAAATAGGACAAATTTCCTCCGGATCGAAGAAAAAAGGCTCTGTCACCCTTTTCAGAAGAGGCGGGAACTGCAAAACGCGAGGCTCACCCTACAGAATGGGTTCGGTGTAGGTTCGCTTGCATAGAGAACCTACACCGAAGGCACACTGGACATATAGAAAAGCAGGGACGGAGCAGCATTAGGAGCATAGTGCAGGCAGAGAGGAAACAATATGCTAGAAGATGCAATCCAAACCCTTGAAGGATGGAATCGATTTAAGACTACATACAGAGAAATGGCGGTAAGGCCGTGATAATTCCTTTAACCCCAGAAAGACAAGAATGAATGAAAGGTCGGCCTGATGAGCAATTTGGGTTTATTTTAGCCGATGAGTGTATCTATGTCGGAGAATTTTTGTATATTTGCAACACGAATAAACGAATTAATAAACAAAACAAACAGAATAAGAAACAGAAACATAGAATAGTAACAAAGACATAATATAAAGCGTTTTTGCTTTTCAAGTAAGGTCGAAATCTGGACAATTACAACTGTATTACACGAGAAGGCAGAAATGCTCGCGGTGTTTACCGTGAGCTTTCTCGTTTGTAATACAGGTAGTCCAGAACCTCGACTTTAGACAGAAAGTTTCACGGTTTTTTGTTTGTGATGCTTTGAAAGGCGAAGCGCCAAAACGCCAAGCCTTATGAGCACCAAATTCTTCAACAATATAGAGACGACGCTGATGGACAAGTTCCACGGCATCGCCACAGCAATGGCCAACTTCGACATCTTTCATGCCGTAGTTGGCTATTTTCGTTCCAGCGGTTATTTCAAACTGCGTCAAGAGCTGGAGAACGTAAAAGAGATACGTATCCTTGTAGGTATCAATATCGACAATCTCTTCCTTCAGTCTCAAGCAGCTGGACGTATATTCTTTGGCAATCAAAAAGCCTCTTTGGAGCAGTATGCCGAAGCGTTCCTGCGCGATGTGAAAGAATCCAAATATGATAGCGAAGTAGACAAAGGCATCCGACAATTCTGCAACGATATAGCCGACGACCGCCTGCAATTGAGAATCCCCCCAACCCGTGACCTACATGCAAAATTCTACCTCTGTCTGCCGCAGCAGTACAGCGAGCACAGCGACGGTTGGGTCATCATGGGTAGCAGCAATCTCAGCGAACAGGGATTGGGGACGACAGCATCGCCACGTTATGAACTCAACGTGGCAATGAAGGACTACGATGATGTGAACTATTGCGAAACTGAGTTTCAAAAGCTTTGGGAACAATCGCTGCCCGTCACTTTCACCGATATGGAGCACATAATGCGCCGTACCCACCTTGCCCCAGAGGACGAGCTTCCAACACCATACGAGCTGTACATGCGTATGTTGATAGACCATTTTGGCTCGCAGGTGGAGGACGATTTTGCACCAACCCTTCCCGAAGGCTACGACAACCTCACCTACCAGCGTGACGCGGTGGTGCAGGGCTACGACATCATGATGCGCCATAATGGGTGCTTTCTTTCTGATGTGGTCGGTTTGGGCAAGACTGTTGTCGCTGCCATGATTGCCCAACGTTTTATTTTTGCCAACGGCGACAACACACGCATACTGGTCATCTTCCCTCCTTCGGTGCGAAGCAACTGGGAAGAGACCTTCCGTGACTTTGGCATCAAGAACAAATACAGCCGTTTCATCAGCAACGGCAGCCTCGACAAGGTGATTTCGGGCGATGGCTATGACGAGAAAGAGTATTACGACCTTATCATTGTCGATGAGGCACACAACTTCCGCCACGATAGCACGGGTGGCTACGACCTGCTTCAGCGCATCTGCAAGTCGTCTCGCACCAATAACGGCAACGTGACAGGCAAAAAGCGGGTTCTGCTGCTCTCCGCCACACCCTTCAACAACTCGCCTGAGGACATCAAGAACCAGCTGTTGCTATTCCAAGATAACGCCCAATGCACAATAGATGGCATCAGCAACATCACAGACACCTTTGCACCCTGGATAAGGGAGTACGACACCCTGATGTCGCAACGACGAAACCTGAAACCAGAAGTTCTTACACAACGCACAGATGTCATCAACCAACATATGCGGCAAGTAGTGTTGGAGAAGGTAATGGTGCGCCGCACCCGCAGCAACATACAGCATGTGCCCCAATACGCCAATGAGGTTCATTTCCCCCTCCTCCTCGACCCCGAGGACCGCACCTACAAGATGCCACCCGAAGTGCTGATTCTCTTCTGGAACACATACAAGAAATTGATAGACACCCCTACTTCCTCGCTGAAGGAGGTGAACCCCAAGATGTTCGACGGTAGCGGACTGCGCTATGCACGATATAGAGCTGTGGAATACTGTCCCAAATATCGCGTACCGTCGGGCAAGAAAGCAAAACAGCTGGCCGACTCCCTGGCATCCATCTATCAGACCCACATGGTCAAACGCCTTGAAAGTAGCTTCTATGCCTTTCGGCGTTCGCTGCATACCTTGCTGGATGCCACTCGCGGCATGATTAAGATGTTCCAAGAAGACAAGGTTATCATTGCTCCCGAATTGAATGTAAAGAAACTACAGGCCGACGGATTGGAACTGGACGAGATTATTGAGTTGGCAATGAAAAAGGACTACAAAATTGACGACATCCTATACCAAGCATCCGATTTCCAACCAGAATTCCTGCCCATGCTGAAATACGACGAAGCTTTGCTCAGCGACCTGTGCTGTAAATGGGATGCCGTGAAGGACGACCCAAAGCTAGACCTTTTTGTCGATATGCTGCAAAGGGAACTGTTCGACAAAGAGCGCAATCCTTCGGGCAAGCTGGTTGTCTTTTCCGAAAGCGTTGACACTGTCAACTATCTCGCCACCCAGTTGGAACAGCGGCTAGGACGACAGGATATCCTTTCTGTTTGTGCCCGCGACCGTAATCGTAAACGCGACGATATCCGCTCCAGTTTTGATGCCAACTATAAGGGGGAGGCTTCCGATCGTTACAATATCATTATTACCAGCGACGTACTGGCCGAAGGTGTCAATCTGCACCGCGCCAACATTATTGTCAACTACGATAGTCCTTGGAACGCCACACGGCTTATGCAGCGCATCGGACGAGTCAACCGCATAGGCTCTACCGCTAAGGCTATACACAACTACATGTTCTACCCCTCTGAAATGGGTGATGCCATCATCAGCCTGAAGAAGAATTCACTTATCAAGCTACAGAGCTTCCATTCCGCACTAGGAGAAGACACTAAAATCTACTCACACGACGAGATAGTGCATGAGTTCCATCTCTTCAACACCGATAAACATGACGACACCGACCGTATGCTTGAACTGTTTCGCGAGGTACAGGCACTTCACAACAGCAACCCTACACTATACCGTCGTATCAAACAACTGCCCTGCAAAAGCCGTTGTGTAAGGAATACGAACCCTAATACCTTGCCGCAATCACAAGTTTGCACAGTCACATATCTATCCTCCCCGCAAAAGAAAGCTTTCTATCTTGTCGGGGAGCACACGCGTGAACTCTCTTTCTTAGAGGCTGCCGATATCATGAGGGCCACCCCCGAGGAGAAAACTATACCCTTAGACGTGTGTGAGAAGCAGCATTACGAGCAGGTGAGCGAGGCCATGAACCAATACACTTCCCAACAACAGAAATCCATCAATGAAAACAAACCCAAGATTGGCAGTAAAGACAACGACGCTAAGAAGGCTGCTGCCTTCCTGCGCGAGGTTCGTCCCTCGCTACCCGACGATGATACCCGAAAGGCTGTTGATATCTTAAAGGAACTGGTTGAGCAGGGTAAGTATAATCAGTTGGCCGACAACCTGAACCGGTTGTCTCGAAAGCACAAAAAGACTCCAATGCCTATCATCGAGATAGTGAAACAGTTGGAAGAGCTGAAAGCCCAGTATGCCCAGCCCGAAAAAGAGACTTCTACCCAGACAAGTACCAATTTCACTGCCGATATAATCCTCAGTGAGACATTTGTCTCTAACATACATTAACCATATACATTATTTTACCCCTTGAACATTTAAACCAACCACTTATGAACGCCGAGACATTAAGACAGATTTTCCAGTCACCCTTCATCTATCCCGAATACTGCAGCAAGATAGTACACGACCTTTTCGGCTGCAACGATGTTTATGAGACATTAGACAGTGCGGAACGCCTCGACCCCTCACCGGATGGCGACCAGAATTATTTCCTCGGGCAGATGGAGGATGCCGAGAGACGATTGCTGGGGTTCTTCTACACCCGTGTGGCAGAAGGTAGCGATGTGCGTCGAAAGCGCGTAGGGCTGAGGAAACTGATACAGCCTTATCTGAAATATGAGGTGGATGCTGCCATCGCGGTTTTCGACGATGGACAACATTGGCGTTTGTCATACATCTGTGACCACAAAGAGGGCACAACGTCGGCCAAAAGATTCTCTTATGTGCTGGGTGATAAGGCGGGCCAGTATAAGACCCCCTTGGAGCGGTTGGACAAGGTGGCAGCAAAGGCGGGTCGTTTCAAGATGGACGACCTTCGGGATGCCTTCTCGGTGGATGCACTCAGTAAGGAGTTTTTCGACGAGTACCACCGTCACTATGACCGCATTCTCAAGACTACTGTTGAGCTGATTAGCAAAGACCCCACTTTATTTAGTGGGTTGTCCAAGTTTTTTGCTGATTACATTAAGAAGATGATGGGACGCATTGTGTTTCTGCACTTCCTGCAGAAGAAAGGATGGCTGAATGGCGACCCGGAGTTTCTGAAGAATCTCTTTTCCAAGCAACCACTTGACCGCAGGGAAGATTTTCTCGAGCAGGTGCTGGAACCGCTCTTCTTTGGCATCTTCAACACCGAACCACAGAACCGCGAGAAGCTGTTTCGCGATGAAGGATGGGATGTGCAGCTATTGGAGCAGTGGAAAGGACTGCCCTACTTGAATGGTGGTTTGTTCGAGCGTGATATGATTGATAATGCAAAGATGAAATTGCCCGCTTCGTTGTTTGAACAGCTGTTTGAGTTTATGGCCTCGTACAACTTCACCGTTGATGAGAACGACCTTGATGATGCAGATATTGGTGTTGACCCCGAAATGCTGGGCAAAATCTTTGAGAGCCTGCTGGAGGACAACAAGGCCAAAGGTGCCTTCTATACTCCAAAGGAGATTGTGCGCTATATGTGCAAGGAGAGCCTTATAGCCTACCTTGAAACCAAAGTGAGCGACAATACTTCTGATATGCGTGACCTTAAACAGTCCATCCGGGATTTCGTAGAGCAGCATGAGTTGCCCGAAGAGTTGGAACCCTACCGCGAGGTGCTGGACACCGCCCTGCGAGAAGTGAAGATATGTGACCCAGCCATAGGTAGCGGAGCCTTCCCTATGGGCTTGCTCAATGAATTGTGGCGTTGCCGAGAGGCATTGATAGGTGCAGCTGACACCTCTGAGAGGTGTGATTTCAATAACCCCGCACAAGCCACAGGGGTCGCGACCGAAGGGAGCAACACCTGTGCGCAGTGTGGGGACTCTACAGCATACAATATGCGTGCCGGAGGTACGCGACCTCAATCCCGTGCAGCCCTCAAGAAAGAAATCATTGAGAACAACATCTACGGCGTAGACATTGAGCGAGGTGCCATTGACATCGCCCGCCTGCGTTTCTGGCTGAGTATTGTGGTGGATGCCGAAAAGCCAGAACCCTTGCCTAACTTCGACTACAAGTTTATGCAGGGTAATAGCCTTGTCGAGAGCTATAAAGGATTTGACTTGAGCCGTATTTCCAATCGTCTGCCTGGTGGACAGAGCAAGTCCACACAATTGTTGCTGGGATTGGATAGCGAGTTTAGCAAGAAGAACCTCCAACGCCTGATGCGAGACTATTTCTCCGTCACCGACCACAAGCAGAAAGACAGCATGAGACAGGCCATAAATGATGCGGTCAAGCAACTAATCACAGACTTCATCGGTGTCACTAATGATGAACTAAAGAACCTTAACCCCTCAGCCAACAAAGATTTCTTCCTCTGGCACACCTGGTTCAAAGACATCTTCGACAATGGTGGGTTTGATATTGTAATCGGCAATCCTCCGTATATTCGCCGTACAGAATTACCCGAAAAGGACAAAACTCTATATGAAAACAAATACAAGAGTGCAAAATTACAATATGACATCTACTTATTATTTATTGAATTTGGATTGTCCATATGTAATGATGGGGGGCAATTATGCTTTATTAATCCCATACGATTCTTTAGTTCTGACTATGGGCAAACATGTCGAACATTAATCATTAAAAATCATTACTTAAGAAGAGTCGTGGATGTGTCTCAAATAGAGGTATTCAAAAATGCTTTGACATATCCGTGTGTGTTGCATATTCAAAATAAAGATGTTAAGGAATATCCAATAGAGTTCTATTCACCAATTAGTCTACAGGTATTAAATGAGGTAACAAATAGTAAGTTTAAGTATTTATACAAGAAGAACATTATCAAAGATCCTGAGCTGAGAATCATTGTATCAGAGAATCATAATCTGATTGGTAAGATTGACAAAAATGGTTCTACTATTGATCGATGGTTTAAAGTGGCAAGAGGTTTGCCAAATAATAAAGTTGACTTCACAGGCAACAAGTATAATGCTTTGAAGTCAACAATGGTAAAGAAATATAAAATTATTGACACATATATACGTGTCAATACCGAATATTCTGAAAAGTTTAAGAACGAAATGATTATTCTACCAAGGACCGTTTTGTTCCTACAAGCGACAATGAAAGAAAAGGGTATTGTGTTGCTTGATAGAATTTATTATTTGACACAGAAGTCATCTGTTAATACTCGATTCATTCTCGGGGTAATTAACTCAAAGGTTACAAACTTTTGGTTTGAACATTACTATGGTACGACAAAAGTATCTGGTTGTTACTTTGATTTGAATGGCACACAGATAAAAAGTATTCCAATACCTGCCGCCACTTTAGATAAACAAAATGATATAGCCCGTATTGTAGACGAAATCCTATTCAGAAAGAATCAAAATACAAATGCCAATACTACAGCATTAGAAAAAGAAATTGATCAACAAGTCTACCAACTCTACAACCTCACCCCCGAAGAAATCAGTATTATCGAGAATTCCTAATGCTTTTTGTTAAGCATTTTTAAAATGTGTTTAATATATGATGGGCTAACATACGATAAATGCTCCCTGCCATAATCTGTTTTGAAGAAGTTTTTTTGTAAGATTTCTTTTGATATCCCGAAATCCTCTTGGGCAAATTCGTGAATCTTTCCTAAAAAGGTTATGCCTATATGTATCATGGGGAAAAATGTTTCTGGTTTAGTATTATCAATGGAAAGATTGCTCGAGCTCAGTCCATGAACAAATTGTGATAGGTACGAAATGAAGAATTTACTGGCTTCTTTGCCATTTATTAATGGGTACATATCTCCCCAAGTTAAAGGTTTTTCCTTATACTTCTCCAAAGAAACATATTTCCAATTGTCTCTTTTTAATCTAATCAAATACTCGATTTCTTCCTTGTGTTGTTTATAGAGGTCATCACTTCTAATTTCTTTCAAACAATACTTTATTGCATTCTCAGAATCCTTTATTGCAAATTCCACACCTTGTTGAATTTGTTGTTTTTCAATCATAGATATGACGCTGTCGTCTTTAGGTAAAATAGATTGAATTGATTTTTTCCGAGTCTGAAACCCATCATATAAAAACAGATTATGCCTTAGTTGTATTTCGTTTTTTTGTGGATTATGATATATCAGTATGTAAGAAGATAAATTGTCAGCAATTGACCTTAAAATAGTTGCAGCAGATGGGTAATCATGATTGGTCTCAATAATAGTCATGAAAGAACTCGATGCAAACATGAGTTTCGTCAAAATACCCACTTTGTATCCATTAATACTATTAACTGCTCCTTCTGAGAACATCGACCTGAGTTGTGTGACTTCATGAGCCACCAAACTATATAGTCCTTTATAGGCATCAAAGTATGATCCGTTAAACATATCAAGTTCTGGAACTTTCGTCATATCTATCGTTTTAATTATACTATTGTCAATCAAAACATTTGTCTATGAATATTTGGTAGTTTTCAGGATTTGAGAACATCATATTTAATAATCTGTCTTTTGTAGTCTGTCTATCATTTAATTCATCGTCTGTTAGAGAATTGGACTCTTCCACTTTAAAAAACATCTCCGCTTTATGTTTGTTTTTACCCTTATATTTTGAAAAATAGTTCAACAAAAAATCAAAAAACGGAGATTGGTATAAAATACCAACACTAGTTTCTATATTTAATGCTGATGCAGTAATAATGTTACAAAGAACGTCTTTTCTATCAAATAAATTATCTGTAGTACATTTGTTTATTGATAAGAATCGACTTACATTTTCAACCAGTAGAGATTGTGCATTTTTATAACTTCCAATCAAAGTATGGCCTTCATCACCTGTTCTTTTAAATGAGTTTGCCTCATATTCACATAACCTTGCCAATGACATTGCAAAAAGTTCATACTCCTGTCCGTGGTTGGCGTTTTGTATGTATCTTTGGAATTCCGATATTGTGAATTTTTGTAACTCCTCAAATAAAGTATCCTGAAAATGATTTGAGCGTAATGTCCATGGAAACAATTTGCAAATTATTTTAGAATCCATACTTGGAAAGTGTGCGACCATCGATAAAACCGTTGAGATATACCGTCTGCAAACATATGAATCTGTAGTTGGTGTATAAGACATTACGATACGTAATAATGAATTATGTTTTCTGTCTGAACACCATTTCTCAACCTGACTGTCAATATTATTTTGGCCTGCAATGAGACTATGAACCTCGTATATTGCCAATTTATCAAAACTGAGTCCAAATGAAAAATATTTGTGATAGGACTCCGTAAATGCGAGTTGTGTTATATTTTTGTAATTACGTTTAGGATTAAACAATTTCTTGAGTATAATAAGGCTCTCGTTTCCTAGTCGTTTGCCGGTATAGTTACCCTCATCATCAGTACTTGTTTTGCGAGTCCCATCTATTCCCGATCGAAGAGTAAATCTGTTGATAAGAAATCTCTCATCTACATCCACCATTAAAATACTTGTAGGGTTATCTCTAAGTGTATTATATAATTCTGAATCATGGTAATATAAAAGCTCTAACAAGAAAAAGTCCTCTCTGTTGATTTCAGTTGATTTATTACCGATGTCATTTTGAAGAATGCTTTGAACAGTTTCAAAATCAAGAATAAACTGCCTCGCAAATCGTTTCACTTGCCTATATGATACCAGTACTTGGTTGATGATTTTTTCATTTGAATTTATAATATATGTGATTGCTCTTTTTAAATTGAAGTCGTTGGTCATCTCAGGTATTATTTCGGCCAAGCACCTAGCTTGAAAATGAGGTTCGGGGCACTGCAATTTGATTTCAAGAGGGAATATTTTTTCTATGTATAAATACGATGATTCTAAATCAGCTATAGATAGTTGCTCTGTGATATACTGTTTGTCGTATGTCACAATGTATATTATTTGTGAAAAGTCGGCAGTATTTCTAATAAGTTTAAGTGTCTCAAATATCTCCTCTGCACCCAGTCGATCAATGTCATCTATCAGAACAAATATCTTTCTTCCCAGTTTGTTTAAACATTCCGTTATCTTACCTTTTTGTTGTTTAATTGTCTGCTGTTGTTTATTGTCAAACAGTTTTGACATAGACACTACCCAATCAGGAGCGCTTACAGCGGTAAGTAACTCGGAGTATTTGATAATTGGTTTCTTTATGGCAGAATAATGGGGTGCAAGCAAACTTCCTAATCCATTGAAGAAATCTGTGATTATTTGCTTACTATCAGTGCTTTCCCAAGGACAAAACTCATATAGTAGGACGTTCCCATCGTCTTTTTGTGCTTTGATTATAGATTTTTCTATGCGTTTTAAAAATAAGGTTTTGCCAGACCCCCAGCCTCCAGAAATACCGATGGCAAAAGCTTCTTTTTGCTTGGTGTTAAGGGCTTTTTTGACAATAAGGTCCGCATAGGGCTGGCGTATATGTTCGTCATTGGTTTGTTCATCAATATCATCTATACAAAACCCGACCGATTCCTTACTGATATCAGGTTGTTTACACTTCTTTTTTATTATTTTGAGGCATTTATCATATAAGTTCTCGATTAAGTCCTCGGAGTCCTTCATACACTTAGCAACTTGGTTTTTGATTTTGTAAGGTAGTAAGGTAGACAATAAATAGGGAATCGTCAAAACGACTATTAGTACCCATCCCCAATTAATACCAAATAGTGATTTGGCCCAAATCCAATATCTCATTGATGTGAATAATAAAGTATCAACAATGAGAATAACGCAGAGTGTCTTCCATTTCCTATAGTAATCTGTTGCAGATTTTATACTACTCACAATCGTCATAATAACTACGGATATGGATAGAAGAATGTTGAGGGAATTGTTCCCATCAAAAAGTGAGTATAGTGAGTTTGCCTGTGCCCCAACAAATCTAAATATCCAATTATTTATAGTTTCTGATGTAAATAAAACAAGCAGAATCACCAATGCTGTTAGTGCTACAAATGACAAAGTACGGAAATTGATATGATGATTATCCATATTCTTTTTTTTGCAAAGATACAACTTTTTAGCAAATAAGTCTAAATTGAGTTATTAACAACCTGAAAATTTCCTCGCGCGTACAGGTGCACGATTATTTAATCGCACATGCACGCACAAAGAGACTGTTGATAAATCATCTATCATGAGTCGTTTCGCGTGTCAATTCCATAGTTTTTCACCTCATGAAATAGAACACGAAAACAACTCGTCACAAAATAAATTACAAAGAACCCACAATGTAGATAGAACGAAAGGACAAAGTTGAAAATTGAAAAGAGTGTTCGCCGAGGGACAGAAGAACCATCGAAGTCCTCACGCTATCGGAAAATCACCGTTCTAAGCAGAATGTTTCTCCTGTTCGACAGAACTTTATGGCTATCCCCCTGCTCTTAAAACTCTTTTCAATGGCTTGACGTTTGGTGTCGTTCTTGGGACAAGTGTTTGAGAATACAGCAAAAGCCATTCTTTTTGCTCCACTGAGACGAGGCGGCAATCTGTCCATGGTGTCTTTCAACTGCTCAACCGCCTTGCCGGAATCGCCACCTTTCAATTCGACGAAATATTGGTCAGCATATTCCTCACTTTCTAACAAATTATCGCATTTGGAACCATCTGCAGCTGTAAAGACGCAACCATCCACTTGAATGGCACGATAGGTGTTATGGTCGGGATTCTCAAACGTTATCTTTGATTTGTTTTCTGAGAAAACAATGAGGGAATCGGACCTCATTTCGACACAATGTGCAGGAATAATATTCATGACTCAAGCAGTTTGGAGAAGTCAGAGGATATAGTATCGGATGCTGCATCTAAATCGGTTTGGGCGATAAGGCGTAGGTCGTAGTCTTTTATGTCTTTGGCTGTCCCATTGTCCACAGCATAGACATTGATGTCTTCGAATTGGATAGCAGCAGATTTACCAACAACAGTTTCCACCACATTGGAATCTTTGTTATCAGCCGCTTGGATAAGGTTGTTGAATGCAGAAAGGATATAAGGACTATGCGTGGCAATGCATAGGCTGTTGTCTTGTGTGGTGTTTATTTGCTTAGCCATCCATTTTACCAACTCATACTGAGTGGTGGGGAAAAGGTTTTCCTCAGGCTCTTCAAGATAAATTGATGCATACTGGGTTAGCGAGAACTTGTCTACTATTTCACTAAACATGGCCTCATCTTGATGGGAAGAGAAGAACTTGACACGAGGCTCTGGAAAAGTTTTGGTAATATCATCGACCCTGCCCACAATATTAGTACCATTCGACTGCGTGAATTTCTCCTTATGTAACGTGTCTTGCAGATTGTTTAGTTCGCGTTCTTGCGCCACACTGAGCTGGCGAGGACGGTGGAGTTCATGGTAAGTCAAATAATTTATTAAGCCACAGAGTGGAACGACGGATTGAAGTCCACTTGATGCATTCAGAAATGCAATTTCATCGTTGTTGTTTATATGAATTCGTTCTCGAGATTGTTCCTTATCGTAATAATAGGAAACTCCAAGATTCAGGATATCAAGTTTGCTGTATTGAGGGAATGTGTTGCGGGCATTTTCCCAATCAGACATGTATCCTTTGATATTGTTATCATTACTGAAAGAGATGTCAAACCAATTAGGAATGACAGCCACAATGTTGCGTTCGGCGGGAATATACGCTATTTGAGGACGACGGTATTGCCAGCGGTTGCGGGGTTTCCATTTAAAGCTGAACTGAATCTTTTCAGGGGATCCGGAAATGGAAAAGGTCATATAGGAGGATTCATATTTAATCAGGAACCCCTTTTTAATGAAGCCATTCAATCGATGATAATCAACAAGATGTTTCCAAAAAACACTATCGTTTAAATAGTCATCTGGCGCCTGGCTCAATTCAATACGCTTCTCAACCCAGTTGCAATAGGATGCAATTTTAAGGATACAACTTTTCCCAGAACTCTGTGGGCCAATAAAAAGGTTGTATTTGGCAAGATTGACAGTTGCACTTTTTAAAGGCCCTATATTTTTGATTACTAACTTATTCATGTATAATCAGCATGTTTTTTACTTTGCAAAAATACAAAAAAATATTGATATCATTACTTTCATGATGGAAAAACAACTCAAAGTAGATAGAACGAAAGGACAAAGTTGATAGTTGAAAAGAGTATTCGCCAAGAGACCACTACAAACTGAATGTTGATACAGACTTAGTGCCTGTCTGCCCTAATTGTCACTACATGCTGCATCGAAAAGAGCCTCCCTATACAATAGAAGAACTCAAAAAGATAATTAAGGCAACTTCTAGAAATTCTCTTTTGAGAGCGCGTCCCTCCGGTACGCTGTTTCTATGTTGCTTATTATCCCCACACTACGTGCGGGGTTATTGAGAGTGTACCTCTTCGAGGCAATTAATAGAAGTCCCCTTAAGAGTTGATACGTATAACAACTCGCAACTTGTCAACCTCTCCAGTAAGACGAGTGACAACCGCATCAGGAAAAAGTGAGGTCGCGACCGAATGGGAGCACCCCTGTTTATAAGCAAAAAAGCTGTCAACCAAAATCAGGAAAAGACAGAAGGGCGTTACACGCTACACTGCTACAGTTGGGGTTGGGGATGGGGACGGGAACTGTATCACTGTAGCAAATGTAGCGCGGACACATCTCTCCGAAGTGAATTATAATAGTTTCCATTTTTGTGGGGAATGGAGAAAAAAATGTATCTTTGCATTCCCAAAAGTAGCCTTTGGGAAGTAAAACATTATAATGTCTATTCGCTATGGATGTATTTGAAATGAAGTTTGCTAAGGTGTTCCCTTTGCTTATCGCCAAGGCTGAGAGGAAAGGACGCACTGCTGAAGAGGTATATGAGGTGACCTGTTGGCTGACTGGGTATACAAAGGAGGGCCTAAACGAGTTGTTGAACAGTGATTCCACATACGGGGAGTTTCTGGATAAGGCTCCAAGGATGAATCCCGACCGGCTGAGGGTGAAGGGTAAGATATGCGGTGTCCGCATTGAGGAAATAGAAGACCCGCGTATGCGGGACCTCCGCATCCTGGACAAACTGGTGGACGACCTGGCCAAGGGGAAAGCGATGGAGAAGATTATCGGGAAGTAAAAGCGCCCCAGAGCATTCCGACCGAGCGGGTATTCGAAAGCGAAAAAAAAAGCTAGGCCGCTGTGGCGGTCTTCCCATTCTCTTTGAGTATGGTTTGTGTCAGGCTTATGTATGTTTAAAGCGAAAGCGGTGGATGTTAAAGCTTTCGAAATCGCTCTTGAAGAGACATGATTCGTTCTATCAAATCATCAAAAGGCTGGCTTCTTCCATAGATGAAAGAATTCCGCATGGACTCATAGTCTGCACGCCAGTCGGACAAAAGATTGTCGGGGGGACAGATTATGATTCTGTCAGGGTTATTGCTGTCGTAATCCACATACTTCAGGCAGTAATATTCCCGTCGGTGTTGAACAATAGATTGATACAACGTCTTGTCTGTAAGTGCTGTCATTCCGTACTCCGTGTCCATCATCCGCTCAAGGTCGTAGAGGTGACGGCTCATACGGAAACTACGAGGGAAGTCACGCTGATACTCTTCGTTCAGAAGGAATGCTTTCTCAAGAAAAGTTCTTGTGGGCATCACGGTGTTCATCACGAAGGTGTCGTCTTGCTCCAATGCAGGAACACATTGCGACACTAAAGAAGATATGTCTCTCGGTGCAATAGGCTCCTTCATCGACAGACAGCTGATTTCAATCCTTACTGCCGGCTGCAAGTATGACAAAGGTGACGGATAAAGGCTTTTATACTTCACCAGTATTACGGTGGGGTCTTTGTCCCCATCAAGTTCTTTGTCATTGACTTTGGTCACGGGTTCGACTGTATAGCCACTGCATCCCAAGTTTTGAAGGGCGTTGTTTAATTCCGACGAAAGGGGTTCTGTGATAAACTGACGGCTTGTTTTACGTAACTTGAGACGTTGACTCCGATTAGTGTTGTCTATGCCGAAGAAGGTATGGTCTAACGCGAGGTCGGCATCTTCACTGAAACGTTCTATCAGTCCCCACGCTTTGCTTAACGATGTGCCGCCTTTGAAACTCAGATAATCGGCACATGAGGATTGCGAGAGCAACTGTAGCACTATTGTGACCCACCAGTCTTTCTCAATAACTTGTGCTGCCAGCTTCGTTTGTTCTGAAGCTCTTGAGAAAAGCATTCTCTTCTCCTCATCACTAAGTGTTGCAAATCTATTTGTCATAGGCTTTCCTTACGATAAGACTAATCCACTCGGGCATCAGTGCGAGGTCGGACATGACTGATTCTTTTGTCTCGTTCTGGAGTAGTGAAATGATGGCTTGCTCCTGCTCGGGTGTGACATTGTCGGTACCTATCTCTTTCAGCGCAAAGGTGATAAGCATGGCCAGTTTGTTTGTGAAGGCCAAATTTTTAGGTGCTGTGTGTTTGAACAATATGCCTCTGTCGCCATCAAGACGTACTTTCCTCGCAGTGCCGTCGGTAAGGTAAACAGCATTCATCGGCACCTGTTCCGACAATCCCAGCATATTGAGTGCTTGGTCGCCTGTGGGTGCAATCCTTGCCTTGTCGCGCCGAGCAATGGCTTGCGCAATCTCATCGTAGGTGGGACGCAACACCCCCAACCCCCACTCTTTGTCTATTTTTGGGTAGCAGTAGATGCCTCTCGCCACTCGGAGAATATCACCTTTCGTCACAAGTCTTTCGATGGCTTTCAGTACAGATTTGCTTTCTCCCAATAGGGTAAAGTCCGTCGAGAAAAATACGAAACCTCTACCTTTTCCTCTAATACGTGCTAATATCTTATCATCAATGCTTTGCATGAAATGAAATATTATATTTTTGTCGCAAAAATACACATTTTTTTCGACATAAATGAAAATAGTCTCAGAATCTCTTACTCAGTCCCAACTATACGTTCCAACCATGAGGATGTGTTAGCATTAAAATAGCTGAGGCCATTGTGGAGGACTTGGAAAATGAAAGTTGAAAGTTGAGAAGTGAAAAAGAGTGTTCTCCGAGGGACCAATACAAATAGAAAAGTGAAAATTGAAAAAGGGGTTGCCGAGACATTGCCATGAATCGGTTGTTTACAAAAAAACGGAACAATTTGACATAATGTGTATTTAGCAAAATACACGTATATTTGCACTGAAAAACAATTTGGTGTTGGATAAGTGACTGATTATGGATAAGTTATTTGAGCGTCACGATGATTATATGGAAAAGGTTCCAAGAGACTTTCTTCTGCAACCAACTTGTGTCGGCAGGTCACAAAGTGGAATATGGTGGATTAAAAGGCGGTGACTTCCGCATCGACAACAATGTTATTATTGAGGTTGGTGGAAAAGACAAGGGATTCAAACAAATTGCCGACGAAGAGAATGCATACGTTGCCGCAGACGATATAGACAGCGCCACAGCCCATAAGATACCCCTTTGGGCTTTCGGCTTTCTGTACTGAGGATAGCATATTCAATTCTGCCACTACAAAGCAGTAGAAGAGACGGCATGAAATAAATCGGCCACCGGGCTGTGGCTGCCGGGTCCAATCGTCGGGGAGCGGGTGAGGGTGATTGTCTGTGTTGTTTGTGAATGGATTCCATGGATTTTTAGCATTCTCAGGATGGTGTGATATGAACATGTTGTTGATAAGTAGTAGTGTTAAATATTTTGAGAATTGGTGAATTTCGTGTATCTTTGCAGTGCCTTTTTGGAGAAGGCGTTGATGATGTAAGCTTTATTAATTATTTCAAACATAGTATTATGGCACTACATATTATCAATCACCCCATGATTCAGCATAAGCTGACAATCATGCGTAAAAAAGAAACCGGTACCCGCGAATTCCGTGAATTGCTGAAAGAGATAGGCATGTTGATGGGCTACGAGGTAACCCGGGACTACCCCTTGAAGAATGTAGAAATCGAGACCCCGATGCAAAAGATGGTGGCCCATGAACTGGCTGGCCGTAAAACGGTGCTGGTGCCTATTCTGCGTGCCGGTTTGGGAATGGTGGAGGGCATGCTGACCCTCGACCCTACTGCCAAGGTGGGGCATATAGGCATGTATAGAGACGAGAAAACCCACGAGCCGGTGTTCTATTACTATAAGATGCCAGAAGGGAAGGACCGCCTGGTGATTATCACTGATCCCATGCTGGCTACGGGTGGCAGCATCTGCGATGCCGTGCGCCGGCTGAAGAGCGACGGATACAGCAGGATTCGCGTTATGTGCCTGGTGGCTTCGCCCGAAGGAATTAAGCGGGTGCAGTCGGAGCATCCCGAGGTGGATATATATACGGCCGCGGTAGACGAGGGCATGAACGAGGATTGCTATATCCTGCCTGGTTTGGGCGATGCCGGCGACCGTATTTTCGGCACAAAGTAAGCGTGGAATAATAATCCCTAAAATACTATTAATATGGCAAAATTAAGTACCAACGAAGCTGTCTATGATGCAAGGCAGTTGGGCAAGGGCAGGATGTTAGTCCTGGGTTTGCAGCACATGTTTGCAATGTTCGGGGCCACGATATTGGTGCCCACCATCACGGGGCTGTCGGTTTCGGCAACCCTTTTGTTTGCCGGTCTCGGCACGTTGCTGTTCCACTGGTTCACCAAAATGAAGGTGCCCGCCTTCCTGGGGTCCAGTTTCGCCTTTCTGGGTGGATATGCCACAGTGGTGGCTATGGGCACTGAGATGGGCATGACCCAATCCGAGGCGTTGCCCTATGCCTGTGTGGGCGTGGTGGCTGCTGGACTGCTCTATTTTGTGCTGGCCGCCGCATTCAAACTGTTTGGCGTCCATAGGGTCATGAAGCTGTTCCCGCCAGTGGTGACAGGACCTATCATTATTTCCATTGGTTTGATACTTGCAGGGACGGCAGTCAAGAGCATACTGACCAACTGGTGGGTGGCATTGATTGCCATTTTGGTTGTGATTATCTGCAACATCTGGGGCAAGGGCATGATAAAGATTATTCCCATTCTGTTGGGTGTGCTGGCCTCGTATGTGGTGGCTGCTATTTTCGGGCAGCTCGAACCCGGCAAGGTTCAGGCGTTGCACGATGCTGCCTGGATTGGACTTCCTTTCCAATGGCAAAATACCGGCATGTATGCTTTGGGCAGTGGCAATTGGAGTTTCCTTATCACTGCTATTGTGGCCATCATGCCTATTGCTTTGGCCACGATGATTGAGCATATAGGCGATATGTGCGCCATCAGCTCCACCTGCAACCGCAATTATCTTGAAGATCCCGGCTTGCACCGCACCTTGATGGGCGATGGTGCCGCCACGGTATTGGCTTCGCTGTTCGGCGCTCCGGCCAACACCACCTATGGTGAGAACACCGGTGTGCTGAACCTGACACGTGTGTTCGACCCCAGGGTTATCCGCATTGCCGCGGTGGTGGCCATTATTTTCAGTTTCTCCCCCAAATTTGCAGCCCTCATCTATGCTATGCCTACCGCCACTATCGGTGGTGTGTCGTTGATTCTGTATGGTATGATTTCTTCGGTGGGTGTGCGCAGCTTGGTGGAGAACCAAGTGGATCTTACCGATAGCCGTAATCTCATAATCACGGCACTCACCATTACGCTGGCCGTCGGCATCAGCTATGGCTGCGAGGGAGGTGCATTGCAGTTCGGCAAGATTGGTATCTCCGGTCTTGCTGTGGCCGCCATTGTCGGCATCATAGCCGCTGTGGTGCTCCCCGGCAAGGGTGGTATGGACGACACGGTGGATGTGAAACAAATAGACGAGATAGAGAAGAAGAGTGAGTAGGGATAATCTATCAACAATGGCCGCAGTCGGCACGACTATGCCGGCTGGCTGTTGAGAACCTTTCAAGAATGGGGAATGCAACCTGTTGCTGCATACCCCATTCTGTTGTGTGTGCCGTCATATAGGCTGAAGCCCAGTGAGTGGGCTATTTGCCAACTGAGAGGGCAGACATTTTGCAGACAGGAATAGGAAGGGACTATTGGCAGCGGCTCGAGATAAGGGTGCATGCTTTTGGAATTAATAACTAACAAATAACGATTAATACTGATATATGAAGAAACTTTTGGTTATGCTTTTGTGTGTGCTGCCAATAATGGGTATGGGGCAGCGGAACAAGCAACAGGTAGAACAACCGCATCCGCGCAATGTGATTTTTATTGTGGGCGACGGTATGGGGACGGCTCAGGTCTATTCCTCCATTGTGTCGCAACGCGGCAACAACAGTGCTTTCCTGCGTTTCCCGTTCACGGGTTTTTCCCGCACCTATTCCCATAATAAGTATACTACCGACTCGGGCGCAGGCGGCACGGCACTGATGACCGGCCAAAAGGTGGAAAACTATCATATAGCCAAAGCCCCTGATGGCTCTGAGCCGTCTTCTTTTCTTGTCGATGCCAAATTCTTCTTCGGCAAGGCGGCAGGGTTTGTTGTCACCAGCAGCGTGTTGGATGCCACACCGGCATCCACTTATGCCCATGTCACCAACCGCAAATTGTTCGACAGTATCAGTCTTCAGATGTCCCGTTGTCCATTCGAGGTGATGATAGGTGGCGACAAGAACCATTTTCTGCCCCAGAACCGTGAGGACGGCCTGTCGCCCCTCGATACGCTCCGTGCACGGGGCTACGATATGGTTTTCACTCCCTCACAGATGGCTCTCACGCACTCCCGAAAGCTTTGTGCCCTGCTCAGCGACGACAACCCCGACAAGGCGATGGAACGCGGACGTATGCTGACTCTGGGATCGCTCAAGGCAATCGAAACCCTCAACCAATACGACAACGGCTTTGTGCTGATGATTGAAGGGTCACAGATAGATTGGTCGTGTCATAATAACGACAGCCTGTATCTTACAGCCGAAATGGCCGATTTCGAAGATATGCTCAACGCTGTTCTCGACTTTGCTGAACGCGACGGAAACACACTTGTGGTGGTCACTGCCGATCACGAAACCGGTGGTCTCACTCTGCTCAAGGGCGACATCGAACAGGGGGTGAACCGCTATTCGTGGGCCACGGGCGGTCACTCGGGTGTGATGGTGCCGGTGTTTGCCTACGGCCCCGGAGCCGAACGTTTTTCGGGTGTGCATCAGAACACAGACTTCTATGGACTCTTCATGGAGCTGATGAGTGGCAAGGTTGTGAAATGAACTGCCCCTTCACTCTTCTTAAATAACTAAACAGCAATTAACTATTGTGAGCGACTATGATTAAGTTTTGTGTGAAACTAGTGCAACGCTGGTTGCCCGAGCCTTTTATTTTTGCTATCATACTCACCCTTGTGGCGGGCTGTTTGGCTATGCCCATCTGTCAGCAAACTCCGTTGGAGGTTGTGGAACACTGGGGCGACGGGGTGTGGAATCTTTTGGCTTTTGCCATGCAGATGTCGTTGGTGTTGGTGTGTGGGTCCACACTGGCCGCAGCACCGGTAGTGAAGAAAGCCATTAGCTCTTTGGCCAACAAACCTCGCACACCGGTAGCTGCCATTGCTTTGGTCACCGCGGTGTCGGCCCTTGCCTGTTGGCTCAACTGGGGCTTCGGGTTGATTGTGGGTGTGGTTTTCGCCAAAGAGATAGCCCGCAAGCTGCCGCAAATCGACTATCGTCTCCTCATAGCCTCAGCCTACAGCGGTTTTGTGGTGTGGCATGCCGGTCTGTCTGGCTCTATTCCCCTCACTATGGCCACTCCCGGCGAGGCATTGACCAAGGCCACCAACGGTGTGCTTACGGCTCCCGTGCCTATCTCCCAGACAATACTCAGTCCATACAATATCGTGATTGTGCTTGTGGTGATGCTGGCAATTGTGATTACTAACTCGTTGATGTATCCCAAGAAGGATGTTGTGGCGGTCGATCCCGCCCTGTTGGTCGAGAGTTCCGACTCGTCAAAGAATCTCCGCCCCGAACATCCCACTCCTGCCCAACGCATGGAGCATTCCTGCCTCCTTTCGTGGATTGTGGCCATCATGGGTTTTGCCTACCTCGTCATTCATTTGGGCTTTGGCGGTGGTTCGTTCGACCTGGGTAGTGTTATCATGCTGTTCCTCTTCTTGGGAGTATTGCTCCACGGCACCCCGTTGGCTTATGTACGGGCCTTCACCCATGCGGCCACAGGGGCTGCGGGCATCATTCTCCAGTTTCCTTTCTATGCCGGCATTATGGGTATTATCACTGGGGTTGGAACCAGTGGCATTTCGTTCGGCACAGTGATTAGCAATGCCTGCATTTCAATCTCTACTCCTACCACCTATCCGTTGCTCACATTCCTCTGTGCGGCAGTGTTGAATATGTTTGTCCCCTCGGGTGGCGGTCATTGGGCCATCCAGGCTCCCATCATGTTTGCTGCCGGAGCCGACTTGGGCGTGGACCCCGGACTCACGGGTACGGCCATTGCTTGGGGCGATGCATGGACCAATCTTATACAGCCTTTCTGGGCTATTCCCGCGTTGGCCATTGCCAAGCTCGATGCCAAGGATATTATGGGATTCTGTCTGATTGACCTACTTGTTACGGGCGTGGTGATTTGCAGCGGTTTGTTGATTTGGGCTATGTAGTGGGCTTTATGGAGATGGATAATCTGTATAACTTGGCTTTGCATATTGCCACTTGTGCCCACAAAGGACAGGTCGACAAGGCAGGAAGTGACTATATAGGCCATCCGTTGCGGGTGGCTCAACGGTGCACCACCCCTGAGGCCAAGATTGTGGCTCTGCTGCACGACACCATCGAGGATACAGATGTCACTCCCCAAACCCTGCTCGATGCCGGGATACCGCAGGAGATTGTCGACGCGGTGCTTTCGGTTACCCGCAATCCCGGCGAGTCTTATTCCGACTTTATTCAGCGCACTGCCCTGAATCCTCTTGGCCTTGAAGTGAAACTGGCCGATCTGGAGGATAATATGGACATACGCCGCTTGCGGGAGATTACCGACAACGATGTCGCCCGCTTGAGGAAATATCTCAATGCATGGCGGTTTTTGTCGCAAATCGGCCGTTCCCAAAAGGCAAAATAAAGCTATTCCGTATGACAATTCGGCATAATTTCTTGATGTATGAAAAAAAAGTTGTATTTTTGCAAATTGTATAGAAGGTGACATTTGTATGGGGTAGGGCAGTGGGTAAGCATCAAATCTATCTGGTTCTTGCAGTCTGTCGAAATACCTTCGCATTTGTCTGGTCAAAACAATAAAGTACTATGGACTATAAAAAAGTAATCAATCACTTTCCCGATTTTCCCAAAGAGGGGGTCGATTTTATTGATATACTCCCTTTCCTCCACGAAAAGGAGGCTTTCAACGCTCTTATGGCCGATATAGCCAATAATGTTCATTGCCCCAATGTGGCTACCGTCGAGGCCCGTGGCTTTCTTTTTGCTGCTCCGTTGTTGACCAATACCGAGTTGGTGCGGAATGTAATCCCGATCCGCAAGAAAGGGAAACTGCCCTTCAGCGAGGGCGATCTTCACGATGTGCAAATCGAAAAGGAGTATGGAAGTGACCATGTATACTACCGCCTCAGTGATATCGCGGCAGGCGTTCCCGAAGGCGATACGTTCAATATCACATTCTTCGACGATATTCTCGCCACCGGTGGCACCGCTTGCGGCATTGCCGAGGCTCTCGACCGTGAGGTCATCCATCTCAACGGCAAAGAGTATAAAGTGAAAATCAAGGAATTTCTGTTTCTCGTCGAATTTCCTGATCTTTACGACCACGACCGCATCAACGCCATCGCTCCGGTCCATTCGTTTATTCAAATAGACGGCGATTAGTGCCGTGCGCTCATCTCTCTGTCAATCACCTGAATCTTTAATCACAAAACATATTACTGAAATGAAGAAGTTTTTATTAGTTCTGTTGGCGCTCTCAAGCATCGCATTTGTGTCTTGTTACAAGGAATCACAGTACACGATTACCTATCATGACACCGAAACCGCCATCGCCAATGTCACCATTTTCGAATACGATGCATCCTACGACAGGGTTGCCACTCGCGAAATTAAGTTCATAAAGCCCAATCAGATTTATGACTTGACCTCGTCCGACTTGGCCCGCTATCTGGTCATTGGTGTGGAGGGTACTGTGAACAACAAGATTATTGTGTGGTACTGCAAGGATATTTTCAAACTCGATAGCAGCAAACCTATACATATCGATGTCAGTTTCACCGGGATGAACACACAGGGCAGGAACCCGGTTAACGAAAGCGACTGCGTGCAGCAGTATCTCTACAAGTAGCCGTCTGTCTTTTCTGCTTTCTTGAGCCTGGTTACACTATCAGGTCGCGCACCATTATGAATGCGATGACCAGTCCGTATACCAGTTTTAGTCCTGTGCCTGTAAGGAATCCCAGGAAGGCTCCCCATGCCGCACGGAATGCTTGTTTCGAAGCTTTTCCGCTGAGCAGTTCCCCCACCAGTGCACCCACAAATGGCCACGCTATCACTCCCAGCAGCCCTTGAGGGCCAAACGGAAGGCCGATAATCGATATCACCAGCCCGATGTTGCAGCCCCACACTCCGGCTTTGCTGCCTCCGTTTTTCTTTGTGCTTATCGACGGTACCACATAGTCGAGCACCGTGATGATTATTGCTATCAATGCGGCCACGACTAGCTGCAGCACCGAGTAGTCGGCCACTGTGGTAAACCCCAGCAGCAATAGCGCAACCAAACTCACTGGAGGTCCGGGAAGACCGGGAATTACAGAACCCAATATGCCCACCAGGGCAAGCAATAATGCAATTACAATCAATACGGTATTCATATAGTTTAGGGGTTAGTTGTTTGTTGTTTTTCTCTCTTTATCTATTATTTGGTCGAAAAGTGTCCGCAGACGTGCGCGGTCGGCAATCAGTTGGCGCAGCTTCTGCATCTGCTGCCCGTTGCGGGAGCAGGGTATGAATAGTTTCAGGTATCCGCCTTCGGCATATTTCTCGTTCAGATGTTGCAATGTGCGTTGCCAATGCCCTTCGCGGTCCAGGTCGGGATAGTGCGACAGCCCATATTGCACCGTGTGGCGCACTATGGTGGTGGGCTCTATGTCGCGGTCGGCCTCTGCCACTATTTTGCCATACAGGCTCCGCGGTTCGCCCTGGGCCGATGCGCGGTGGTCTTCGGCGGCCTGTGCCATAGTCACTATTTCTTTTTCGCTGAACCATTGGCGCAGGTGCTCGTCCTGGCGTATTATCCGTCCCGACACTGTATGGTGGTGTTCCCGTCCTTCCACAACTCCTGTGTCGTGATAGGCGGCAATAGTGTATACCATATCCATGTTGAGTTGTGTGCCACCGTCGCTGCCTTCAGCAGCGGCGAGTTTATGGGCTATTTCCATACTCTGGGCCATTACCTTCTGCACGTGGTCCAATTTGTGCGCGGAGTCGAAATGATTGTATCGGGGCAGTATTTCCTGTTCCACATACTGCTTCAACCCTACGTTCACTTCGGGATACATCATCTTCTGGAATGCTTCGCGGGGTGAGCCGTCCTGCATGTATACTATGCCGCATCGCGTGTAGCCCCGGCCGTTGATGATGTGCAGCATGATGTGGTTATCCAGATGGGTGTCCACCCGAACGGAGGAGGCATGAGCCTCCCCCCATTCGAATGCACAGCGGGCTATCCCTTGCACTCCCGACACGCACGCCAGTCGGTGCAGGGTGACATAGGGTGTAGTGTCGTCAAGCCAAAGCCCGTCCTCGATATATTCGTAGGTGGGCTCTGGCTGGGTAAGCATTGCAAAATATCCCACCACCCGGCTGCCTTCGGTCATCACGTGGCCTATTCCGGTTGCTATGTCGTTCCCTATCAGGTCGCGGCCGGGGTATCCCCCCCATTGCGAGTTGTTGCCGTTGGCGCGCATGATGCTGCGTGAGTGGTCCACCATTTCCATGATGTGGTCCAAATCGCCCAAGGTAGCGTTGCGTACAGCAAATCGGGTAGTGGCAGTGTCCATATTACAGCAGTTTCTCTACAGCTTCGTTGATGGCGTTGATGGGGGCGGTGGGCTCGAAACGGCACACCACGTTGCCCTCACGGTCAATAAGGAATTTGGTAAAGTTCCATTTGATATCGGGATTCTGCGCATACAGGCTGTCCTGGGCCAGGAATGCTGCATGCAGATAAGCTCCACGTGGGTCGGTGGTGTCGAAACCGCCAAAACCGGCTTTGCTCTTCAGCCATGTGTACAGGGGAATTGCCTGTTCGCCGTTCACGTCTACCTTTGCCATCTGGGGGAAGGTGGTGCCGTAAGTACCGGTGCAGAAGGCATGGATTTGTTCAAACGTGCCGGGGGCTTGTTCGCCAAACTGGTTGCATGGGAAGTCGATTATCTCTAATCCCTTGTCGTGATAGGTGGCGTAAAGGGCTTGCAGCTCTTCGTATTGGGGAGTGAATCCGCACTGGGTAGCTGTGTTTACCACCAGCAGTACCTTCCCGGCATAGTCGCTCAGCATCACGGTGTCGCCCGTGCCGTTCAACACGCAGAATTGGTAAATGTTGTCCACAGGGGTGGTTTCGGCCACTTCGGCTTTTTTCTGATTGCAGGCTCCCAGCATCATCATGCCGGCCATGAGAATAACAAATGTCTTGATGTGTTTCATTTTCTTTGTATTTAATTGATAATAATAATGATATATCTTCTTTTCAACTATTGTTTTGCTCTGCAAATATACGTATTATTATTCATTTATCGACAACTCGCACTTCCCGCTTCTTTTGTCAGGTAAAGTCATAAATATCCTTACGGCTTCTGTCTTCATCTGACAGAAAGAGCGGTGGGCTCTAAGCCACTTCTCAAGCTCACTTCGTGGCGAAATAAACCAGCAGGAGGAATGAGGGGAACACCACAAAAATCCATGACAGCAGGGCTGTCATCAGTATGGCTTTTCCCTTTTGTTTGGATTTGTAAAGGCGAATCGTTTCTTTGATGGGAGTCACCACAGCGAGCGCGATTGTAACCACCCATTGGAGCATGTACTTCAGGGCAGCGCCGAAAAACACCACAGCTAAGCAGAGTACCATAATTGCTACAACTATCCAAACAACCGTCATATCGAAGGATTTACTACAATAACGCAAAGATGCCATTAATAGTATGTCTTTCGTTCTTTTTCATTGGTGTCCGACAAAAAAAATCAAACCATTAGTAAGTTATATAATATCAACATTATATGTTATGTATTGATTTACGAAGGCTTGAGTGTGCCAAAAGCACACAATCCTATTAACTCCACACTAAACACCGTAGGTGTGCAGTGTGGGGAAATAATGCCCATCCCATGCGTGTCGTAGATACGCTACAACATAACTATCAACAAAGTAGCGTGCCTCCGGCACGCAGAATTAGGACACCTGTCCTCACCCCACACGGCACTTCGCTTCGTGTGGGGTTAATAAGATTACTTGCTTTCAGCACCTATATCGGACACTAATAGTTCTTTGTTTGTGAGCACAAAAGAAGTTGGGGTTCATTAATCCAGTAGCACCGTCTTTCCCATCTGGAAAGAAAACTATCCACAAACTAACCATCGACATTTATGGTTGATACAAATGCATCGAGAACCAACCGGTCAACTGCCTCATTGGTCAGCATATAGTCCTTGCCTCATCGTGAAGGTTGAGATATTTCAGAAACCAGTGTTCATCACTTTTTCCGCAGCATGGCTGCCAACCTGCACCAGCACCATTTTCATGCTGATGGGCAATCGGCAAGTGGTGTGGACTGTGGGGGCAATGCTGTGCACCAGCCTTCCGGTCAGGTCGTATATGCGCAACGGTAGGGGAGAGTCTGCTTCCATAGTCAGCAATCCTGCTTGGCAACCCAGTCGGTAGCCGTTCTCTTGTTGCTCAGGTTCGTCTATGCCCACAGGGAAGTCCTCAATAAAGTTATGGAAGTAAGTCCACCGGCTTTGATACGAAGCCAAGCTGCCTGGCCGTATATGTATTGGTATTTCGGGGTCCATTCCTTCGAACGAGGCATACGACATCTCTGGTGCTGTCCGGTTGTCCGATAGTATGGTTCTCACGCCGGTGCATCCGGCAAAGGCCCCGGTGCCGATAGCCATTACATCCCTGGGAAGCACAATGCGTTGCAATCCATCGATACTCTTAAAGGCGTACGGTTGGATGAGGCGGATGCCTGTTGGTATGATTGTTGAACGGCATCCGCTGACAAGACTGAGGTCACTCTTTTTGATTATTGCCTGACAACTGCTGCGGCTGTCATAGTCGGTGTTGGCCGAATCCACCGTGATGGTTTCGAGATTGCGGCATCCGGAAAAAGGATTGTTGCCAATGAAGTACACTCCGCCCGGAATATGCACGGCGTGCAGCCCGGTGCAGTTTTGAAATGCAAAGTCGTGTATCTCTTCCAGCGACTGCGGCAGTTCTATGTCTCTAATGCTGGTTATGCCGAAAAAGGCCTGCTGCCCGACGATGCGTACGCTCTGCGGTATGACGGTGGCGGGACAGGCCTGCTCCAGCATGGCACGGCCAGTATTGATCACTGCGTTGCATCCCTCCCGGCTGTCGTACACGGGGTTGTCCTCCGCTATGTCTATGTACACCAGTCGCGGGCATTGCCTGAAACTGAACCATCCTATATGCCTCACTGTTGCGGGTATATGGATGGCAGTGAGCGAGTCGCACTCGGCAAAGGCGTAGTTGCCTATGGTTTTCAGGCTATCCGGCAGGCTGGCAACCCGTAACCCCTTGATACCTTGAAAAGCATAGCTGTATATATGGCGCACCATAGGCGGTATACTACTGCTGCGGCAACCCGCCACCAGGGTGCTGTCCATAGTGTTTATTATAGCATTGCATCCATTTGGAGATGCAAACACCGCGTTGCGCGAATCCACGTGGATATGGTCGAGGCTGGTGCAATAGGTGAAGAGGGCTTCTCCTATTGTGACCACAGTGGCGGGAATGTCTATCCCTGTGATGTGACGGCAGCGGCTGAATGCATGATGTATGATGCCGGTGACCGGTACGGTGTGGCGTACCGAGTCGTAGGGTACGTCGTTGTCGGGTAAATACAACATTTCCCAGTAGGTGATGCTGTCGGGCAGGGTGATATGTCCCGACAGGGAGGTGTCCTGCCTCAATACCGATGCATTCACCGGGCTGGTGGAGAACTGCAGTGTCTGGCCAGAGGGGATGGTGTAATCCAGCGTCTGCGCCGATGCCATGCCTGCTGTGAGCAGCAGCAAACTCAAAACGGTAGTCTTCTTCATTTTATTGGGTATTAGGTGTTGTTATTATTCGCGTGCAATTCTCGAAAGGTCTGTCGATAATCCGATGTGCACTGGATAGAGGTCGATGCGCTTCCCGTTGCCGGTATCCATCTGTCTGAATGCGGGCAGAAGGCTGCTCTCTATGTAAAAGCCCAGAATTCCCCAGTTGACCGACAACCGCAGGTTGCAAGTGAAGAATTGGTTTTTCCATGTGGCCATGCTCGTCTCATTCATGGTGGTGATTTCGTTTTCGAAGCTCTTGAATGTCTGTGTTGTAAGTGCGGGCATCGATAAGCCCGGCAGCAACTCCACTTGGCAGAACAGCCCTGTGTGCGAGGGCTTGGCAAAGAGGTTGAGCTGGATTGGTAACACTATGTTTAATATATAATTATGGCTTTGCCACCCTCCACGGTTGTCCACGTTGCGCGAGCGGAACCCATGCATGTCGTCGGTGGAGTGGTAATAGACGTATGGCGCGTTGAAATAATAACGGTCAAACCTGAACCCGAGGCCCATGCCAAGACTCCAATGCTCGTGCATCACTATGGCGTAGTCCAGTTCATATCCCTTTAAATGGAATTTCCAGTTCAGACTATATGCGCCACCTCCCACAGCGGGGTCTATTCCACCATAGCCCCGAATTATTCCGCCGCCCCAGTTCGACCAGCCTGCCATCAGTTTGTAGAACAGGCGGTCGCCAACTTTATAGTGCCTATTGCTTACCACTGGTTCATGGCCTACAACATTGTTGTCTTCATCTGAATTGTTTTTTTCCACATACTTCATGGCCACCTGCTTGTTGCTCGACCCCACGGTGATGCCATAGCCTTTGGCCGACGGAAGCACGGTGAGTGTGCCTCCGGTGTAGTAGAAGAGGTTGTCGGGCTGCTGTTCCGGGCTGTCGGCATAAATGGCCACCCGCACGCAGTCCACCGTGTCGGTCACTACCGTCACTTGGCATCCAGCCGTTATTTGCACACTGTCTATACGTTGCACCTCCTGGTTTAGGATGCGTACGGGCAGATGCTGCGCCGCCACGGTGCCGGTGGCAAACAGAACCATCGTTGCCAAAAGTGCTTTTTTCATCTCAAGTGTATTATTTCGTTATTGATTGTTTTTCGTTTTTTGGAACGTACACCAGCCGCAGGCCTATGTAGTTCATCGGGTAATCGGCCAGGGCTTGGCTGCGGTAATACACCCGGCAGTGCTGGTCGTTGGACATGTAATGCCCCCCGCGCACCACAAGGTTGTCGTCCTCCCAGTGTGACGGCCCCCGTGGGTCGAACTGGGCTTCAGCAGGGTAGGGTGCGTAGATGTCGCTGCACAACTCCGCCACATTCCCGCTCATATCATACAGCCCCAGATTGTTCGCTTTCAGTTGTCCCACATCATGCGGTTCCCCGCCACTGTTGTGGCTGTTCCATCCCACCTCGTCCAAGTGGTATCCGCCGCTAAAACGGTCGCCCTCCGTCCGCTCTACGCCTCCGCGGGCAGCATACTCCCATTCCGACTCGGTGGGCAGGCGGAAGCGCAGTCCTGAAAGGTGTTCTATGCGAGCCAGAAAGGTGTCCACTTCGTTGCGTCTCATGCCTTCCATGGGCAGGTTGGCTGTCTCTATGGTGTAGTGCCCGTCCATTCCGGTGCCGTCGCCCATAATGTCAAACCACTGCTTGCGGCTTATCTCGTATCGGCCTATGGCAAAGGTGCTGAGGGTGACAATATGCACCGGCGTCTGCTCATACCATGTGGTGGAATCAAACCCCGGCGAGGCGGGAAAGGTGTGCTGCACTCCCATGTAGTAGGTGCCACCCACCACCTTCACTATGTCCTCCGCCATCTTGCGTATCGATTGCCGTTGCGCTGCCGTGGCATCTGGTGCCCAAACAGGCTTTATTCCCGTGGCGGGTTGTTCGATTTCTGTTTTTGTGCATGCTGCCATTGCGAGACAGCCGAGCAGAAGGATTGCTTTGCTTTTCATGCCTTTTGTCTTTTAATTATAACATGCCCAACCGCTGCCCCGTTAGGGCAAGGCGACAGGCAAGATTGTTGCATGGTTCGTCCGCTTTCGGGCTTGCCACAAGGTTATTCCTGTTTTCCACCCTTATGCCGTACACCACTAGCTTGTCGCTCTCGCATACGGGTGTCTGTGTGGTTTGCGTTGTCATGTGCTGTTCTTTCAGCTGTGTTTCGACTGGCAGCGATTCCTGTTTTGCTTCCCGCGCCATTTCCATGGGGAGGTGTTTCTTTTCTGCGGCAACGGCATTCTTTGGCAAGGCGGCCTGAGCGGCATCCTTGGTCGTGTACTCCGGTTGCGTGGAGGTTGTTGCGGTGCTGGCTGGCATAGCCGTTGTTGCAGGCTCAGTCGAGGCTATATATCCGGTCGGCTCAGTTCCTGTACCCGTTTTGGCCCCCGTCCTGCTCCATAGCCATACAGCCGAGGCAAAAAGCACAGATATACAGGCCGCCGCAGTCCACCACCGCCAAGCAGTCGGTTGTACAGCTTTCCGTTTCAAGTTATCCTTATACCGGTAATGCGCATGGTGGGGCGTAACAATCGGTTCGCAACTATAATACTGGCGGTATTCCTGCTCAATGTCGGGGTTCTGCCTAAGAAACGCCTCCACCTCCTCGCGCAGGCGTCTGTCCAGCAGATTCTCGTGGTATTGCAGCAGCATGGCTTCGTAATTGTCCTTCGTAATCATCTTTTTTATTCTGTTTTTTTCGTTTCTATCTGTTTTCTGTCAAATACTTCCTCGCCCTCACCCTTGCCCGGTACAGGTAGGTCATCACCTGTTCATCGCTTAGTCCTGTAATGTCGGCCATTTCTTTGTAACTATACCCCTCCATGTCGCGCAGCAACAACAGCATCCGTTGCACTTCGGGCAGTGTGGCCAGCATCTTCTCTATACTGTCGTTCAATTCATATTCATTATGAGGGTTGTATCCTCTTTCTGGTATCAATTCTGCCGAAACCAGTCTTTTCCGTCGTCGGTAGCGGTCTATCAGCCGTCGGTACAGCATCCGCATCAGGTAGCCTTTGGCTTTGTCGGCATGAACCTCTTCGTGGTGTTCCCATAGGGTGACATAACAGTCCTGCACGGCGTCGTTGCTCTCGTCCTCGTCGCCCGTGTAGCGCAGGGCGAAACGGAATAGGTCGTCGCTTGTTTCCTCCACTATGTGGTTGTACTCTTTCTGATTCATTGTGAGTCTGCTTTCCCGAAGCTTTTTGTCTCAATATACGCACAACAGTGCCATTTTATTACACCAACCGCAATTTTTTTTCATGCTTCCCTGCCCGTGCTCATAAAGAATAGGTCTCGCAATGCAATAAAATAGGGGTGTCAGCGTTATGGGGGCATGAAAGGAAATGAATTGAAACCCCATATCGGCATTTTCGGTCGGCGCAACTATGGCAAGAGCTCACTTGTCAATTATCTCACCGGCCAGCAGATCGCCATTGTCTCCGATTTGGCAGGCACCACCACCGACCCCGTGAAAAAGACCATGGAGATTGGCGGCGTGGGTCCCGTGGTGTGGATCGATACCGCCGGCATCGACGACGAAGGTGTTGTGGGCCGCATGCGCATGGACAAGAGTCTTGAGATGCTCGCACAGGCCGACCTCGCCCTTATCCTCTTTACCAACAACCGCTTCGAAGCCGAAGAGACCATGTTGGTGCAGACGTGCCGCGACAAGGGCATCCCCTTTGTGCTCATCTATTCCCAAGCCGACCGCAGCAAGCCCGACGACGGGCTGATCGAACGTATTGAGACCGACTACCAAACCCATGTGTTTGTGCTTTCCGTCAAGGACCCCTCGCTTCGCGAACCCCTCACCGCACGCATCCGTGAGGCTCTGCCCGAGACGGCATACGTCCACCGCTCCTTGTTGGGCGATGTGATTGGCGAGGGCGACACGGTGGTGATGGTCACTCCCATCGACTCCTCCGCCCCCGAAGGCCGGATGATTCTGCCTCAGGTTCAGGTGCTGCGCGACATTTTGGACAACCACGCCCGTGCTGTGGTTTGCCGCGAAACCGAGCTGGAGCAAACTCTTGCCCAACTCAGCCAGCCTCCACGGTTGGTCGTGACCGACAGCCAGGTCTATGCCATGGTCTCCCGGCTCGTCCCCGATTCTGTGTTCCTTACCAGTTTCAGCGTAGTCCTTGCCCGTGCCAAAGGGCTGTTCGAACAATATGTGGCAGGCACTCCCGCCATCGACCGCCTGCAGGACGGCGACCGGGTGCTGATGCTCGAAAGTTGCACTCACAACGTCACTTGTGAGGATATTGGCCGTGTCAAACTGCCCCGTCTGTTGGCTAAATTCACCGGCAAGCAACTGCATTGTGAGGCGGTGGCAGGACTTTCGGCCTTGCCTCACAATTTGGATAGTTATGCCTTGGTCATCCAGTGTGGTGGCTGTGTGGTGACAGCCAAACAGTTGGCCTCACGTCTGGCACCCGCCATCGAGGCCGGCGTGCCGGTCAGCAACTATGGCTTGGCCATCGCCTATATGAACGGAATTTTCGAACGCTCTATGCGTATCTTTTCAGAGAAATCCAGCCACTGATTATAAACATTTTAATTTCTTGGTATGATTGACACTAAACCCCAATACAATCTTTCCATCATCGTGGCTGTGGCACAGAACATGGCCATCGGCCGCGACAACGATTTGCTGTGGCATCTCAGCGACGACCTGAAACGTTTTAAGGCTCTCACCAGCTGCCACACCGTCATTATGGGGCGGCGCACATTCGACTCCCTGCCCAAGAAACCCCTGCCAAAGCGACGCAATATTGTGCTGACGCACGACGAGGGTTTCAGCTACGATGTGCCTCCGACGGCAACTGGCACCCTGGAGGTGGCGCATAGCATGGTGGAGGTGTTGCGCATGGTGGAAGGTGAGGAAGAGGCTTTTATTATGGGCGGCGGCACCATCTACCGCGATTTCCTCCCATTGGTGAACCGGTTGTATGTCACTTGGGTTTACAAGGATTTCGAGGCGGATGTCTTTTTCCCCGTCATCGACCCCTCGGCGTTCCGCCAAGTGAGCCTGACCGACCGTCTAACCGACCCCGAAACAGGTTTGGAATACGCCTATGCCGAGTATGTCCGGCTGCACGATATTGGACCTATGCGGTAACTAACGCACGCGCAGGCGTTTGCCTGTGCGGAGGGTGGTGTTGCGGCTGATGTTGTTCAGCTTGCAGAGCGTACTGATAGAGGTGTGGTAACGTTTGGCTATCTTGCCAAGGGTGTCGCCGCTGCGAATGGTGTGGTATTCGCTGCCGGAGGTGTTTTGGTCGTTGTCGGCCTCGGCAATGGATTTGTTGTCTTCTTTTGACGAGCGGCTGTTGCGTACAATCAGGTGGTTGGCCTTTCGGTCTATGTCCTTGTATGCTTTGTGCAACCGGTCAACGGTGATGTCGTAGTCTTTGTTTACCGAGCGGCCTGGGTCGTCCAGACGGTGGTGAAACAGCCAGTCGTAGGTCTCGGTGATGTAGAAAGCCCGCGCCAGTCCGCCGTGGCTCACTCCGGGCAATTTTGTGAACCGCAACCGGGGACTGTCGCCGCACTTCGACATGGCGTTGATCACCTTTTCGGACTGCGAGAGGGGTACTGCCCTGTCGGCAGTGCCGTGCAATATCCAAAGGGGCAGGTCGTTAAGTCCACAGTAGGATTTTGGGTTTCCGCCCCCGCAAAGAGCCATTGCCGCTGCAATGCGCTGGGGATAGGCTGCGGAATAATCAATAGTGCCATAGCCTCCAAGGCTCATGCCGAGTACATAGAAGCGGTTTGTGTCGCCGGCATAGTGTTCGAACACCCAGTCCACCACGTTGTTGATGCGTTTAGGGTTCCACGCCCCTCCTGGGTTCTGCGGAGCAATGATGACGGCATCGATTTGTCGACCCATTTTCAGGGCATCGAGCGGCCCGTAGCGACGCACCCGCTCCAGGTTGTGTCCGCACAGGCTGGCCCCGTGCAGAAAGAGGATAATGGGCTTGTCGGACTGCACCGAGTCGTAATCGGAAGGTGTGCATACCCAGAAGTCATACCCGTTGTCCACCTTGTTGCGGTAGGCAGTAAGAGTTTGACCGATAGATGATAAATACGATAATACGAATATAAGAATTGCTATTTTTTTCATGCTGCAATCAAGTTGTATTAAAAATGCAAAGATACTATTTTTTTTCGAATATGCAGAAAAATGGCAAGAAACGCATCGCTGTTCCATTATGTTTATGACTTGAATTCCCTATGAAAAGGACTTGAAATCACTATGATTAGTACTTGAATCTCCGTCCGGATAGAATGCCACAAGTCCGCCATTTCACAGAAAAACAACTCAAAGGGACTTCTATACCTCACCCCAAAGGGGTGAGATATGAATAACACCATACAAGCCGAAGGTGCAGTGCATTGATTATCAACAACTACTGATGCGTCCCGATAGGGACGCGACACACTGGCAGATTAATATAACCCGCTTCAACCCCAACTTTCTTTTCCTCGAACCCCGGTTCGTCCAGCCTTGCCTCCCGTCCCCTCCCTGACCACGCCTCGACTAAGCCCCGATTCGCCTCAATCCCCCTTTTTATCCCGCTTTTTTCCGCCTCCGCTTCCATTTCAGTATCACATAATTTCTTAGTAATATTTTCTTGACCACCGAGGTTAATACAAGCTTAATATGAGCTTACTAAGAGGTGAAGAGTATGCGAAGCCGGGACGGTGCTGGAAATGAGTTCATTGGCTAGAATAATATGACAGAAACATTGTTTACTTCAACTTGAAACAGCGATTCATTCTCATTATACTCAATTGAGACAAAGAAAAGGGCGGCCGCTTTATAAAGTGTCTCAAAGCCGTAGTGGGTATAGATAACATGTTCTTCTTTTTTTGATTTGATGTGCTTTTCTTTATGAAAAACCATCCATTAGTCGAATGCTAATGAATTGAATAATTGTCAAAAATGGTCGATATGTGAACAAAAAACATCTTAAAATGGGAAATATTGTGTATCTTTGCACATTGAAACATTGTTTTAATAAATAACTAATATCAATTTACCATGGAACTGAATGATTTTATTGGACAATATTCATTAACCAAAACTTTACGCTTTGAACTCAAGCCTATTAACGAAACAAACGAATGGGTTGAGAAAAAAGGAATCATATCAATGGATAATCAACGTGCAGAGGATTATAATAAAATAAAGAAGATTATTGATCAATTCCACAAGCATCATATCGATGTGAGTCTAATGAATTTCATAGACAATTTGAAGAATGGCGAACATAAAGATGATTTTCTGAATGATTTACATATTTGCTGCTCTAATATGGGGCAAAATGACCCTGTTCTGAAAAAGAAATTTGATGCTGCTCAAGCCGCTCTTCGAAAGGCTATCAGAAAAGCCTTGTATGATAAAAAACTATTTGAAAAGGACTTAATCCAAAAATATATCAAAGAGTATCTTTCTGAGTTACGAGAAAAAGGAGGTACACTCCCGGACGGCATGACAATAGATGAGGGCGAAACAATACGGGATAAATTCCATGGTTTTACCACATATTTTTCAGGCTTCAATGAGAATAGAAATAATATCTATACAGATGAAGCAAAGGTGACAGGTGTTGCCTTCAGACTGATTCACGATAATCTTCCTAAGTATGTGAACAATATGCATGTGTTTGAGAAGTCGAAAGAGGCAATTGAAATCAATATGGCCACTCTGCAAAAAGAATTTGCATTCCTGCTTAGGGGTTATAAAATAGAAGACTTTTTCACGAAAGAAGATACTTTCATTGATTGTATGAGACAGGAGGATATCGACAGATATAACACTATCCTAGGAGGTTTCAGTCAGGGAGATAAGAAATTCAAGGGGATAAATGAATATATTAACCTGTATAACCAGCAACACAAAACAAGACTTCCCAGAATGACTCAGTTGTATAAGATGATTCTTAGTGATAGGGAAGCCGTTTCCTGGTTGCCGAAATCTTTTGAAAGGGATTCTGAATTACTCGAAGCAATTGAGAAATATTATCAGATTTTTAAACTGTATGTGATGGATGGAGATAAGGACAACTGCTCTTTGAGATATCTTATTGCCAACATCTCATTGTATGACCCCAGAGGTATTTATGTTAAGAACGATACCTCTTTGACTGATTTGTCAAAAAACATTTATGGAGACTGGAATACAATATCCGAAGCTATGGGATACCAGTACGATAAGGTCTATTGGAAAAAGAACAAAAAGAAAATCGATACCTATATGTCTAACCGTAAGAAATGGATAGATAGTTTTGATAGTATCTCAATAAATGATATTGATGAATATGTAAAAGAATTCTATACTGCAAAAGGTATTACTGATGAAAAAAGTGTAATTGATTATTTCTCCAATCTTGGGAAGGATGAAAATGGCACAACATTGTTTGAGATAGTAGAATTGGTATACAGTGAGGTGAAAGATGTTTTGAATACTACTCCACAAGGCAATCTCAGGGATGAAAAGCATTCTGATGAAGTAAATAAGATAAAAAAACTGCTTGACAGTCTAAAAAAATTACAATGGTTTGCACTTTACTTGAAGGGCAGTGGTGAGGAGTCCGACAGGGACAATGCTTTTTATGCAGATTACAACCGATTGATGGAAGTGGTGCAAGAGGTTAATCCATTATATAACAGTGTCCGAAACTATTTGACACAAAGACCCTACTCGGAAGAGAAGATTAAGCTCAACTTTGAGTCGTCCCAATTGATGAATGGTTGGGATTTGAATAAAGAGAGAGATTGTTTAGGTGTAATATTAAGGAAAGACGGGCTTTATTACTTGGCGATAATGAATAAACAAGACAATACAGTGTTGAGTGCTGATTCTATAAAGTCTGATGGCGATTGTTATGAAAAGATGATTCTTAAAAGCATCTCGATGTCAACTGGGGTGGGAGGATTTGTAAGGAAATGTTTTGGGACTGCACAGAAGTGTGGTTGGGTCTGTCCTGCTAATTGTTTAAACCATGAAGGGAAAATCATTGTCGCGGATTCGGAGGTTACTAATATTCTCACACAACTTATTGATTGTTACAAGGACTTCTTCAACAAATATGAGAAGGACGGGTTTAAATATAAAGACTTTGGTTTTAAATGGGCAGAGTCTTCCGAATATAGAAGTCTGAAAGAATTCTTTAACGACATTAGGCGACAAAGCTACATGATGAAATTTCAAAGAGTATCGGTATCGTATATCAATCAACTTGTTAAAGAAGGAAAAATTTATCTTTTCAAGATTTACAATAAAGACTTTTCCCCATACAGCAAAGGAACACCTAACATGCACACCATGTATTGGAGAGCCCTTTTCAGTGAGGATAATCTGCATAACCTAGTGTATACCCTTAATGGCAATGCAGAACTCTTTTATAGGAAGAAGTCGCTTGAGTATGATGCAAAAACCATGAAATATGGCCATCACCATGCCGAACTTAAAGACAAGTTCAACTACCCAATAATCAAGGATAGACGATACACAGAGGACAAATATTTCCTTCATGTTCCGATTACGCTCAATTTCAAGGCAGTGGAAGATAATAAAATCAGTATAAAAGTTAGGGAATTGATAAAAGAAAACGGGATAGAGCATATTATTGGAATTGACCGTGGCGAGCGGAACCTACTGTACCTGTCTATGATTGACTTGAAAGGTAATATTGTAAAGCAGTTGTCTCTGAATGAAATATTAAACACTTACAGCGGTGAAATGGTAGATTACCATGCAAAACTTGACAAACGAGAGAATGAACATGATGAAGCACGAAAGAATTGGCAAACAATAGAAGGCATTAAGAATCTTAAAGAAGGGTATATGAGTCAGGTGGTCCATATTGTAAGTAAGATGATGGTGGAATACAAGGCTATTGTGGTGCTAGAGGATTTGAATGGTGGTTTTATGCGTAGTAGACAGAAGGTTGAGAAACAGGTATACCAAAAATTCGAGACAATGTTGATTGAAAAATTGAACTATCTTGTTGACAAAAAGAAGCCAGTCTCAGAGGCTGGTGGCTTGATGAATGCATACCAATTGGCAGATGAGTATAAGGGTTTCCAAAAAGTGGGCAAGCAGAGTGGATTCCTGTTTTATGTCCGGGCGTGGAATACTTCCAAGATTGACCCTGCAACTGGTTTTGTTTCCCTTATACATGCGAAATATGAAAATATAGAAAATGCAAAGAAACTGATTTCTATATTTGACGAAATACGTTATAATAAAGAAAAAGACTTTTTTGAATTTGTCATAAGCGACTACTCGAAGTTTAATGCTAAAGCAATTGGAACACGGCTTAATTGGACTCTGTGTTCATTCGGCGACCGTATAGTAACATATCGAGACAAGAATAATGGTGGTAACTGGGAGCACAAGAAAGTGAAACTCTCCCAAGAATTTAAGAATTTGTTTGATCAAACAAATATTGATTATACCAAGAGTCTGAAAGAATCAATCTTGAGCCAGAACGAAGCACCCTTTTTCAGAAAAATGCTTGATCTTTTAGGACTGATGTTGCAAATGAGAAATAGCAACCCCAACACCGGTGAAGATTTCATCCTTTCGCCTGTGGCCAATGATAAGGGCGAATTCTATGATAGCCGCAACTATAAGGAAGAGGATAATCTGCCTATCGATGCAGATGCGAACGGTGCTTATAATATTGCTCGAAAGGGATTGTGGACAATGCAGCAGATAAAGAAATCCGATAATCTGGAGAAGGTGGATTTGGCTTTGAAGGATGTGGATTGGCTATGTTTTGCGCAGCAGAAGCCATATCTTGTTGACTGATGGAAGAATATATATTATTGTCCACGTTGAACGATTTTATCTTTTGTCCGTATTCAATCTACCTTCATAATGTGTATATGGAAACGGACGAAACACTTTATCATGCTACGCCCCAAACAATGGGGAAAGTAGCCCATGATGTTGTTGATAGCAAACGATACTCCTCTCGAAAAAAAGATTTGCTGTCTCTTCCTGTTTGGAGTGACAGCCTGGGAATAATGGGGAAAATTGACATTTACAAGGGTCTGGAAGAGCATATTATTGAAAGAAAGTATCAGCTTAAGCAGATATACAGAGGCCAATTATATCAATTGTGGGGACAATATTTCTGTATGACAGAAATGGGATACAATGTAAAGAGAATATCCTTTTATGAGATTAAAACTAGAAAACTGTTTCCACAACCAATACCAGGTATTCAAGAAAGGCAAGAACTAGAACGCTTCATTGAATCGTTTAAAAGCTATCACCCATCTGATATTATCCAAATAAATCCTAACAAATGTATGCATTGTATTTATAATCCACTATGCGATAAAGCAACAACAGATTATGTTTACTAATAAAGACATTGAATATAAATCAATATTTGTTATCAATTGTATCGAAAATAGGGCTTTACGGGTTTCTAATGGAGAATTATTGCTAGAGGAGTTGAGAGAGGGCGGCAAAAAAACATTAACTAAACTGCCATTCCAAAAGATATTGGCATTGTTTGTAATTGGGCATATAACCATCACTACTCCATTAGTCGAAAAATGTAAAAAATATAACGTGGCTATTTGCGTTATGAAGATGAACCTAAGACCAGTTTTCTTTTTGTCGGACAGTGCTGAAGCAAACTATCTTTTACGACAACGGCAATATGAACTTGATAATAACGATTTATCAATTGCAAGGTTTCTTGTTAAAAATAAGGTAATGAATCAATGTAAATTGTTATCCAATACGAGGAAAAAGGATGAATTGACAATTGGAGCTTTGCAATATGGCAATAGTATTGTTGATCAAATAAACTCTGTAAAAAACTATGAGTTTTTGATGGGCATAGAAGGAAATATGGCAAAGAAATTCTTTAAAGCCTATTTTCAGGAAATGGGCTGGCAAACCCGTGCACCAAGAGTTAAATGTGATGCTATTAATACCACTTTGGATATAGGATATACAATATTGTTTAACTATATAGAAGCGAATGTCCGAATGTTTGGTTTTGATCCATATATAGGTGTCTATCATAGGCTGTGGTTTAAAAGAAAATCCCTTATCTGCGATTTGATGGAACCATTCCGTTGCGTTATTGAATGTCGGGTTAGGAAATCATATAACCAAGGACAGTTTAAAGAGTCAGATTTCGAAGTCCGTAAAGGGGAGTATCATCTTAAATACGACAAATCAGGTGAATACTATAGGCTATTCTATACAGAACTGATTGATAGAAAAAAAGAGATTTTTGGTTTTATTCGGTCGTATTATAGATGTTTTATGAGTGGGAAAAAAGAGATGGATTATTCTTATTACAATTATTGAAATGATAGTTATTAGTTACGATATAGAAAACGATAAGTTGCGGAAGCGGTTTGGAAAGTACCTCACAAAAAATGGGGCTATACGGCTACAGTTCTCAGTATACGAAATTAATAATACAAGTAGATTAATATCTAACATTAAGTTGATGATAGAAAAGGAATTTAGACCATTATTTGGAGGAGGGGATAGTATTATTATATTTGAGGTAAAAAAAGACGAGTTAATAAAATATGGAAATGCAATTCATCGTGACCAGGACATGATTTTCATTTAACAAACCTAAGAATGTATTTCTTTTGCTGTCAGAATAATTAATTGAAGTAGAGGAAACTATGCTTTTTTTAATAATTAGGTGGGGTGAGCGGGACGAAACAATAAATGAAATAATCAAAAAAAAAGGGTATCTTTGCAAATTGAAAAAAGTCAAAGACAAGTGCAGATACTATTAGATGTGTTAACGTGTATATGCAACAGGAATAATCTGTTATTATTTAATTCACAGAATTGAAAAAAGATGAAGACTGTAGTTAAGTTGGCGTTTGACATCCATATGTTTCGTGTATGAATAGAAGCACGGGTCTAGAGACAAAAGATAATTTCTACTATTGTAGATACAGAACCCCAATGGACTACTCGGATCGTCTAGAGACAAAAGATAATTTCTACTATTGTAGATATGTGCCGTTATTTTTCCGGTTCTCCAAGGTCTAGAGACAAAAGATAATTTCTACTATTGTAGATCATCAGAATCAGTGTCATCCGGACACCCGTCTAGAGACAAAAGATAATTTCTACTATTGTAGATTCTAATATTTTAGGTATAATCGGATTACGGAGTCTAGAGACAAAAGATAATTTCTACTATTGTAGATATGGTTGAACTTGACGCGGGTCATGAGTCTAGAGACAAAAGATAATTTCTACTATTGTAGATAGGCTTGCCGCCATGCCCTCAATCGGCAGTCTAGAGACAAAAGATAATTTCTACTATTGTAGATTGCGAAGTTGCTGGACGAGACGATTGCGGGTCTAGAGACAAAAGATAATTTCTACTATTGTAGATTTCTTGTTCTGTACGCCCATTTGCCGGTCTAGAGACAAAAGATAATTTCTACTATTGTAGATATAACAATGCCTCCTTTCGGAATAATAAGTCTAGAGACAAAAGATAATTTCTACTATTGTAGATCTTGTGTGTTGATAATTCCGGCGATAAAGTCTAGAGACAAAAGATAATTTCTACTATTGTAGATAGGTGCGGTGCTTTTTAAGGTGCAGGCGTCTAGAGACAAAAGATAATTTCTACTATTGTAGATCCGCGCAGGGTATGCCCACTTGGGAATCTGGGTCTAGAGACAAAAGATAATTTCTACTATTGTAGATTTTAGCTTTAGAGAATCGTATTCAAGAGTCTAGAGACAAAAGATAATTTCTACTATTGTAGATCTTGTGTGTTGATAATTCCGGCGATAAAGTCTAGAGACAAAAGATAATTTCTACTATTGTAGATAGGTGCGGTGCTTTTTAAGGTGCAGGCGTCTAGAGACAAAAGATAATTTCTACTATTGTAGATCCGCGCAGGGTATGCCCACTTGGGAATCTGGGTCTAGAGACAAAAGATAATTTCTACTATTGTAGATTTTAGCTTTAGAGAATCGTATTCAAGAGTCTAGAGACAAAAGATAATTTCTACTATTGTAGATTTGATAATAGTGGCTGGGCAAGCCTCACGTCTAGAGACAAAAGATAATTTCTACTATTGTAGATTCAATCTTGGCAACGTAGGCTGTCAAGGGTCTAGAGACAAAAGATGATTTCTACTATTGTAGATAGGCGGATGACAACGAGCTGGCGGAAGAGGTCTAGAGACAAAAGATAATTTCTACTATTGTAGATCAGCGACCTGTGCGAGACTATCCGACAGAGTCTAGAGACAAAAGATAATTTCTACTATTGTGGATGGTGGAGCTGTCGGAAAATGAATTTGATGTGAGGGGTATCAATTATGTTATTGATAATGGTAAACGCATGAAAATACGGGTGATATTGATTTATTTTGTCGGGTGAGCGTGTATGTCAAAGTTTTTGTGTAAATTTGCATCATGAAAAAAGTGAAGATAACAGCTGTTAGGAAAGCGGACTACAAGGATTTGCAGTCTATGTATGAAAACGTTATAGAGCATACATGCGACTTGGAGGAGGGGATGACATGGGTGAGCCGGGAGGGGAAGAAACCCGAAGGGATGTGCGATGAGGCGTGGAAGTCGATGCGTGAGTTTGTGGAGGCATTGGCAAGGGGAGAGGGAAATTTTTTTGACGGATGGATGAAGAATCCCTATAGTGCGATGATAAGCTGCAATGACGGGTTCCGTCCGGTGAGTTTCCTTATTGAGAGTATTGAAGAATAAAAGATAATAATGGATAACAATAAATTTACATATATGAAAAGATGGCTTTTTCTTTTGGTGATGTTCTGCGTGGCAGGAGCTGTGCAGGCTCAGACCACGGTGAGCGGCAGGGTGATAGATCAAAGCAATAGTCAGCCGATGCCGTTCGCGACGGTGGCGGTGCTGAATCAGGACAGCACGGTGCTTACCGGAGCGGTGACCGACAACAAGGGCGAGTATGCCATTGGTGTGAAAAATCAGGGAGAGTATATTCTGGCGGTTTCTTTTATCGGTTACGAGACGGCCTACCGCAAGGTTACGGTGGGTAAATCGCCGGTGGAGATGGAGGCCATAGTGTTGTCGCCCGACGCCACGATGCTGCAGGCCGTGAAGGTTGTGGAACGGGCTCCGGTGGTGGAGCAACAGATGGACAAGCTGGTGATGAATGTGGCCCAGAGCGCCTTTGCACAGGGAAGCAATGCTATGGATTTGCTACGCAAAGCACCGGGAGTGAGTGTGGACAAGGACGGCAATGTGCTGCTCAACGGGCAGGCTGTGGCGGTGTGGATTGACGGACGTCCGTCGAACCTGGACGGGAAGAGCCTCGAGATGTTGCTGCGTGGCACCGACGGCAGCAATATTGAGAAAATAGAGATTATGGCCAACCCCTCGGCAAAATATGACGCCGAAGGCCAGGGCGGCATTATCAATATCAAGACCACACATCATTTCGCCCAAGGGCTGAACGGCACGGTTTCGGCCGACGTGGCGGGCATGTGGTTTGACCGCGAGATGAAGGTACGGGCGAAGAGGACACAGTTCTTTTTCGACCACAATCTGAATGCGAGGGTCAATTTCCGTACCGAAAAGACCAATACTTTTGTGCATCTTTCGGAGAGCGGCGACGCGATGGGGGTGAACCTGCTTACGTCGACCGAGGCAAAGATGGGCGGCAGTGTGTTTGAGCAGCAGACGGGGTCGCAGCCCAATGTGCAGGGCCGCGGGTTTACACTGAAGGTGGGCAACGACTGGTTTATAGACAAGAAAAACACGGTAGGGGTTATTTTCACCATGCCAATCAACAGCATGAGGCAGTGGGACGACTCGAGTTTCTCGGTTCAGCGGATGAACGGCAACCTGCTGCAGCAGTCGCTGTCGAACCCGGTGACGGAGTATACGCTGACGCAGTATATGGGTAATTTGAATTATACGCATGTCTTCGACGAGGCCAAGGCGTCGGAATTGACGGCCAATCTGGACTATTTCCACAATATCACTAATTCGGAGAACAGCCAGACCAACTGGTATTTCCCCCTGCGGGACCCGTTGAGGTGGGTGGCGCCGTACTACGACTCGACTATGCACATGGCGCTGCATACGGACAATGTGATTGATATTTACAGTGCCAAGGTGGACTGGCAGGGACTTGTGGCGGGCAGTTTCATGATGGAGGCGGGTGCCAAGTGGGCGTTGTCGCATACCGACAACCTGCTGACGCAGACCTGGGGCAGGGAGTATCACGGAATAGACAATCTAATTATAGACTCGATTAGGAACCCATTCGACTACACGGAGAATGTGGGTGCGGTTTATGCTACTGCGGCACGCCAGCTGTCGCAGCGGTGGTCGGCCAAAGCGGGGTTGCGCTATGAATATACTTATGCTTTCAATACCACGAGCACGGTGAAGCAGAGTTACGGCAACCTGTTCCCCACATTGTATGTGGGATATAACACGCCCGACATGATGAAGCGGGTGGGGTTGACCTACACCCGACGCATCACACGTCCCAACTATATGCAACTTAATCCTTTCCGCAATTATGTGGATGCCCATACCTCGAATATGGGCAACCCGAACCTGAAGCCCAGTTATAGCGACAATGTGTCGCTTACGGCAGGGTTTGGACGATATGTTACATTGACGGGGAGTTATATCTATACCAGAGACCAATTGACGATAGTGCCGACTTTCGACCCGGTGACTGGCGACCAGGTGATGATGGCCGATAACTTCGGCTCCACTTCGCTGCTTGGCGGCGGGGTGACGCTGTCGGAACTGCCTTTGGGCAAGTTGTTTTCGTTTACGCTGAATGCCTATGCGTATGACTTCAGGAGTACCGAGGCCCACTCGACCGACCGCGTGGTGGGGCATCCGGGCGAGCCCAAGATGTATGACAAGCATTCGTTTCTGGGGTCGTTGTATGCCTGTCTGACGCTGGTGCTGCCCAAGGACTGGAAGGTGCAGCTGGATGGGTTCTATTCATCGCCGATTGTTGTGGGGTATTTGAAGACCAGTTCGAACGAGATGGTGAATCTGGGCGTGAAGAAAACGGCCTTGAGTGGCAGGCTTGTGTTGTCGCTGCAGGTGAACGACTTGTTGCGCACTATGAGCAACAGTTTCGATGTGGTGTATGCCGACGGGGTGACCAGCAGATATACGCAGGATTATCTTTTCCAGAAAGTGAAGTTGGGGCTGCAGTGGAATTTCGGAGCCAGCCAGAAGCCTTTGCGCCATCGCAACGTGGGTACGCTTGAGGAGCTGGACCGCGCCTCCAACAGCTCGGGTAAGATTAATTAGTTGGAACTATAGGGGACTTCTATAAATCACCTCGAAGAGGTGAGACTACTAACACTCAGACAATAGAAAACTGCGTCCCGAAGGGACGCGACAATGAAAACAAATAAATAGAACCTACCTATAATAATTCACCTCGCAGTGGGTGAGATTATTGGAATAATAGATTGATAATAATGAATAGGATTAACGATATGAAACGTATGCTTTTGTTTGCGGCGATGGTGTCGCTGCTGTTTTCGGCTCAGGCACAGCTGACGAAATCGAGTGCCAACCAAAGTAAGGAAAAGGCCCAATGCAGCCGTCAGGTTGCGCAGGCGAAATGCCGCCCCGTGGGGGTGGAGGAATTTGCCAAACTGATTACCCAGAAGGACATGGTGTTGATGGATGTCAGAACCCCCAAAGAATATGCTGAAGGCCATTTGAAAGGGGCTGTCAACGTGACGTGGGGCGATGGGTTCGAGACCCAGGTGAAAGCCGTCAAGATAGGGGCAAAGAAAACCGTGGCAGTGTATTGCCGGAGAGGCCGCCGTAGTCATGCTGCCGCCGAGATGCTGGTGAAGATGGGATATGATGTGGTGGAGCTGGATGGTGGTATCATGGCTTGGGAACGGGCAGGGAAACCTGTGGTGAAATAGGACTAAGGCCAGTTTGGTGTCGCCCCGGAAAAGAGTCGAGTGTTTGTCAGCCATGCCACAAAGGGTGCAGATTGTCTGACGCGCGATAAATGAAATGTTTTATTGGCAGGTGTTGATGGAGAGGCTTGCGGTAGGGGAGGACACTACTATTGGAATGCATTTGAAGTTAAATGACAAAACAGATGTTCAAGATGAAAAAAATGGTTTTGTGTTTGATGGCCGTCGCATTGATTGGGAATGCAATGGCTCAAAAGGATTATGATGTTGCCATGGATGGCTTGTTGCAGAACAGGTTGAACCGTGTGGAGGGGAAGTCCGATGTCCACTATAGGATGACTGCTTTCAGTACCAGCGATAATTATCAATTCAATTTCTATGGTTACGATGGGCAGGGACGCCTTGTGGCCGTGAAGGATACGGTGAGTAACGATTATTGTGTGATAGATTCGCTGTTTTATGATGGACAGGGAAGAATGACAAGGCTCTCAGGGTGGCAGTTGCTGGATGGTGTATTCAAGAATGTATATTATATTGATTATGCGTATGACGAGAGGGGGAATATTGTGTCGAGAACAAATTACAACAACTTTGGCGGCAACTGGGAGTTGGGTGGAGTGTATACCTACACTTACAATTCGGACAATAACATTGTGCTCACTGAACTAACAATGGGCGGTATGAGCCTTCAAAAGGTGGAATATAGTTATGAGGGAGGATTGCTGTTGGAGGAATTGTGGTATTCGTTTAACGGCAACGGGCTTGTGCCATCGGAAAAGTTGAACTATGAATATGAGGGAGGTAGACTGGCACGGGTGCATGACAGTTCAACTGTGGACGGGGTTCATTATGAGTATTATGCATTGATGGATTATTCGTATGATGAATATGGCAATTGTGTGGAATATGTGTATTATGATGTGACGGGTGGTGTGAGGGACCGGAGCGAGTATTCTTTCGATTATTCAATGCCGTTGAGCGAGGTGACGATACCGTGGAATCCAGAAATGGTCAGACCCAAGGTGTATGATAATGTACATGCTTATGACAGAGAGGCATGGTATTCGGTGGACGTGGATCATGTGTTGCATTATGTGTGCGACTTTATCTATTCTTATGAATCGGCGACGGCGGGAATTGCGGAAATGGAAGTTAATGTATTGAAGGCAAGTCCAAATCCTGCAAGCGGGAATGTGTTGATTGATGGTTTGGGGTCGGGCGATGCCAGAGTGCGTGTGGTTGATGCTTTGGGCAGACAAGTGATGACGGGTGTGCTTGCGGATGGGAATAATACTTTGGATGTTAGCGGTTTGGTGAATGGTTGCTATGTGGTGATTGTTTGGCAGAATGGAGGTTGTAAGTCCTTTAAATTATTGGTGGAGAAGTAGGGAAGAGGATATATGTAAATAATAGATGTGTTATGTCGGTATTGTTTGAACAGATTTATGCTTTGCGGGATGACTCTCAGGTTAAAGGGTTATCCCGTTTTTTCAAAACTGGACCAGGACAGTATGGGGAGGGTGACCGTTTTCTTGGCATTAAGGTGCCTCGTGTGCGTGAGGCGGTGAAGAGGGTTTGGAAAGAATGCACCTTTGATGATTTGGAAGTGTGTATCCAATCGGAGTTTCATGAAGTGCGGCTTGCCGCGCTGCTGGTGTTGATTCAGATATTTAAACATGCGGGAACCGACGTCGGAAAACAACAACAGTGTGTGGATTTCTACTTAAAGAATACTATTTATATTAATAATTGGGATTTGGTGGATTTGTCGTGCTATGAGTTGTTGGGGCGCTGGCTGATGGACAAGGATAGGCAGCTGCTATATGATTTGGCCCGTGACGGGAGAAGCATGTGGGAACAACGTATTGCTATTGTGAGTTGCATGGCTTTTGTGCGAAAGGGTGAATTTGATGACTGCCTGGCAATAGCGGACATTCTTCTGCACCATGAGCATGATTTGATTCACAAGGCAGTGGGCTGGCTGCTTCGCGAAACGGGCAAACATGACGAGAAAGTATTGGTTGATTATCTTGCCCCAAGATACAAAACCATGCCAAGAACAACATTGAGGTACGCTATTGAGAAGTTTTCTCCAGAGGTTAGACGAAAATACTTGGATGGGCTGATTTAATGAGAGAAATGCTGTTTGTGGTTGAAATATAGATAATTATAATTTTTAATTGATGATAAATCAGAGTAAGGATTATCGCGTAACTTATTATTATACAGGAATATATTTTGTTGTTAACAACGAAAAGTCTTTAGTTGCCCTAAAATTGTGAAAAATGTGTCTCGAAAATGAGATTTTGCAAGGGGATTTTGATGTTACGGCGAAAAAAAATGAAAAAAAATTGAATTGATTTTAAAACGATTAAGTCGGATGAGAAAAAATAATTTGAAAAAAAATTTGGCGGTTTGAAAAAAGGTCGTATCTTTGCACTCGCTTTTCAGGAAACAAACGGTGTTGATAAGTTTGAACACGGGAAAAGCAAGAGAACATTGAATTATTTTGAAACATGAGATAGCGTGTGTCCAAGACCTGTCCCGAGGGGGCAGGGGGGACACGAGACGAGTCAAAGGTAAAATAAACAAGCAATTCTTACAATGAAGAGTTTGATCCTGGCTCAGGATGAACGCTAGCGGCAGGCTTAACACATGCAAGTCG